>JAANMV010001910.1_pt1 | contig 21601 bp, 20 predicted proteins | sample 7279661 | NCBI WGS metagenome assembly JAANMV01 (sample SAMN14094540, study PRJNA606508) | bioreactor metagenome | isolation source: A lab-scale SPAN reactor treating ammonium-rich wastewater day 121 | place: Ireland: Galway | collected 2017-05-16
CGTTCCGTCAGCAGGCCGAGGCGGAGAAGGTGCGCGCCCAGATCATCCTGCTCGGCCAGGATGTGCGCGTGGAGAACGTCAAGGTGCGCGACGAGCCCTGGTATCGCGTGCTGGTCGGGCCGTACAGCAGCCGTGAACAGCTGGGCGCGGCGCAGAAGACCCTGGCCGCCAGCGGCTACAAAAATCTGCTGCTGCAACAGCGCCAGGTTCGCTGAAACGAAAAACGCCGGGCTCGACCCGGCGTTTTTCTGCTTGCGTTACTTTGCGGCCGCTCAGGTCTCGCGCGGTGCGTAGGCGAAAACGTCGGCGCGCATCTGATGCGGGTCCATGCCAGCCGCTACCAGCGCGTCCAGCGTGCCGTAGACCATCGAGGGTGAGCCGCTGGCGTAGACGTGCAGCTTGCCAAGGTCGCTGAAATCCTCGCGAATCGCCTCGTGCAGCAGCCCGCAGCGCCCCTCCCAGCCACAGACATCGCTGACCACCCGGTGCAGGTGCAGGTTGGCCATACCCTGCCACTCTTCCCAGTGCGGCAGACGATAGAAGTCTTCCGGTCGCCGCACGCCCCAATACAGATGCACCGGATGTGCGAAGCCGGCGGCGCGGCAGTATTCGATCAGGCTGTGCATCTGCGCCATGCCGGTACCGGCGGCGACCAGCACCAGCGGGCCGTCCGGCAACTCGGCCAGATGCGTATCGCCGAACGGCAGCTGTATGCGGGCGAAACCCTGACGGCGTACATGCGCCAGCAGCTCGATCGCCGAATCCTCGCGCGCCAGCACGTGCAGCTCCAGCTCCCGGCCGCGCCCCGGTGCCGAGGCCAGGGAAAATGCCGACCACTCGCCATCGGCGCGCTGCAGCAGCAGGTACTGCCCGGCGTAGTAACGCGGTTGCTTGCCAGCCGGCAGGCGCAGCAGCAGACGCACCACATCGCCACCGACTTCCTCGTAACCGCTCAGCTGGCAACTCAGCTCGCGCACCGGCAGCTCGCCGGGCGCCAGTACGCCGTCCCAGTGCAGCACGCAGTCTTCCAATGGTTCGGCCAGGCAGGCGAGCAGCTCGCCGTGGTCGCGTTCTTCGCCACTCTGGCGCACGCGCCCCTCGACCAGCAGCGAAGCGCAGATATGGCAGTTGCCGTTGCGACAGCTCTGCGGGCACTCGTAGCCCAGACGCCGCGCGGCGTCGAGAATGCGTTCGCCGGGGACTACGTCGAGAACGGCCCCGGATGGCTGCAAGGTCACTTTCATGTGCACGTCGTTTCTTCAATGAGCGGGTTGCCCCGCCAAGGCTGCGGGCGGGCTCGAGCCCGCCTCTGTGTTATCTCAATCGATGCCCAGCTGCGACCAGAGTTCGTCGACCCGTCGCTTCACTGCCTCGTCCTGCACGATGGCGCGTCCCCATTCGCGGCTCGTCTCGCCCGGCCACTTGTGAGTGGCATCCAGGCCCATCTTCGAGCCCAGACCGGAAACCGGCGAGGCGAAGTCCAGGTAGTCGATTGGTGTGTTGTCGATCAGCACCGTGTCGCGCTTGGGGTCCATGCGCGTGGTGATCGCCCAGATCACGTCATTCCAGTCGCGCGCATTGATGTCGTCGTCGGTGACGATGACGAACTTGGTATACATGAACTGGCGCAGGAAGCTCCACACGCCAAGCATCACCCGCTTGGCGTGTCCGGGGTACTGCTTCTTCATGGTCACCACCGCCATGCGGTAGGAGCAACCTTCGGGCGGCAGGTAGAAGTCGACGATCTCCGGGAACTGCTTCTGCAGGATCGGCACGAACACTTCATTCAGCGCCACGCCGAGGACAGCTGGCTCATCCGGCGGACGGCCGGTGTAGGTACTGTGATAGATCGGGTCGCGGCGATGGGTGATGCGCTCGACGGTGAACACCGGGAAGCGATCGACCTCATTGTAATAGCCAGTGTGGTCGCCGTACGGCCCTTCGTCGGCCATTTCGCCGGGATAGATGTGCCCCTCGAGGACGATCTCGGCATAGGCCGGCACCTGCAGGTCCGAGCCGATCGCCTTGACCAGCTCGGTGCGCGAGCCGCGCAGCAGGCCGGCGAAGGCGTATTCGGAGAGGGTATCGGGCACCGGGGTCACCGCGCCGAGGATGGTCGCCGGGTCTGCGCCCAGCGCCACGGCGACAGGATACGGGCGGTCCGGGTACTTCTCGCACCACTCGCGGAAATCCAGCGCGCCGCCACGGTGGCTCAGCCAGCGCATGATCACCTTGTTGCGGCCGATGACCTGCTGGCGGTAGATACCGAGGTTCTGCCGCTCCTTGTTCGGGCCTTTGGTGATGGTCAGCCCCCAGGTGATCAGCGGCGCGGCATCGCCCGGCCAGCAGTGCTGCACCGGTATCTTCGCCAGATCGACGTCGTCGCCTTCGAGCACCACTTCTTGGCAGGGTGCATCCTTCAGCACCTTGGGCGCCATGCTGATGACCTTCTTGAAGATCGGCAGCTTGCTCCAGGCGTCCTTCAGCCCTTTCGGCGGCTCCGGCTCCTTGAGGTAGGCCAGCAGCTTGCCGATCTCGCGCAGCTCACTCACCGCCTCGGCGCCCATGCCCAGCGCAACGCGCTGCGGGGTGCCGAAGAGATTGCCGAGTACCGGCATGTCGAAACCAGTCGGGTTCTCGAACAGCAGCGCCGGGCCCTGTTTGCGCAGGGTACGGTCGCAGATCTCGGTCATTTCCAGAACGGGAGACACGGCCGTCGTGACGCGCTTGAGTTCACCGCGTTGTTCCAGGCCGCTGATAAAGTCGCGCAGATCGCGATACTGCATGCTTGAGCCTCGCATGGGCCGGCAGGTCGGGGCGCAAAGTTTAGCGCTCGCGTCGGGTTTTCCAAAACCTGCAGATAGACGAAGGCCGGGTTTCCCCGGCCTTGTTGGCAACGACGTGATGCTTACTTGCGCTTCATGGACATGAAGAATTCGTCGTTGGTCTTGGTGTCCTTGAGCTTGTCGAGCAGGAACTCGATGGCGGCGATCTCGTCCATCGGATGCAGCAGCTTGCGCAGGATCCACATGCGCTGCAGCTCGTCCTCGCTGGTCAGCAGCTCTTCGCGACGGGTACCGGACTTGTTGATGTTGATCGCCGGGAACACGCGCTTCTCGGCAATGCGGCGATCCAACTGCAGCTCCAGGTTACCGGTGCCCTTGAATTCCTCGTAAATCACTTCGTCCATCTTCGAGCCGGTTTCCACCAGCGCGGTGGCGAGGATGGTCAGGCTGCCGCCCTCCTCGATGTTGCGCGCCGCGCCAAAGAAGCGCTTGGGCTTTTCCAGCGCGTGGGCATCGACACCACCGGTCAGTACCTTGCCGGAGCTCGGGATCACGGTGTTGTAGGCGCGTGCCAGACGGGTGATGGAGTCGAGCAGGATGACCACGTCCTTCTTGTGCTCGACCAGGCGCTTGGCCTTCTCGATCACCATTTCGGCGACCTGCACGTGGCGGGTCGGCGGCTCGTCGAAGGTCGAAGCAACCACTTCGCCGCGCACGGTGCGCTGCATCTCGGTGACTTCTTCCGGACGCTCGTCGATCAGCAGGACGATCAGATGGCAGTCGGGATTGTTGCGGGTGATGTTGCTGGCAATGTTCTGCAGCATGATGGTCTTGCCCGCTTTCGGCGGGGCGACGATCAGGCCGCGCTGGCCCTTGCCGATAGGTGCGGTCAGATCAATGACGCGACCGGTGAGGTCTTCGGTGGAGCCGTTGCCAGCCTCCATCTTCAGCCGCTCGTTGGGGAACAGCGGTGTGAGGTTCTCGAAGAGGATCTTGTTCTTCGCGTTTTCCGGCCGGTCGTAGTTGATCGAGTCGACCTTGAGCAGGGCGAAATAGCGCTCGCCTTCTTTCGGCGGACGAATCTTGCCGACGATGGTGTCGCCGGTACGCAGGTTGAACCGGCGGATCTGGCTAGGCGAGACGTAGATGTCGTCCGGGCCGGCCAGGTACGAAGAATCCGCGGAGCGCAGGAAGCCGAAGCCGTCCTGGAGAATCTCCAGCACGCCGTCACCGGAGATTTCCTCGCCGCCTTTGGCGTGCTTCTTGAGCAGGGAGAAAATCACGTCCTGCTTGCGCGAACGGGCCATGTTTTCGATGCCCATCTGTTCGGCCATTTCCAGCAGTTCGGTGATGGGCTTTTGCTTGAGTTCAGTCAGATTCATAGGAAGAGATCAGGAAGGATGTAGACAGCGATTAGCTTGAGAAGCCGCGCAGCAGGAGACGAACAGGTTCGTGGTGCTTTGAGAGGCTGATGTGCGTCGGCGACGGCATGCAGAGGGCGACCGAAGGAATGATCGCGTGGCCGAATTTAGCACCGCATCAACGTAGCGTCCACCCTGGAATGCAAAAAGCCCCCGCGGATGCGAGGGCTTTGCGTGTGGCGCGAAGGCTCAGATATTGCTATCGAGGAACGCCGCCAGCTGCGATTTCGACAGGGCGCCGACCTTGGTGGCCTCGACGTTGCCGTTCTTGAACAGCATCAGTGTCGGGATACCGCGCACGCCATACTTGGGCGGGGTTTCCTGGTTTTCATCGATGTTCAGCTTGCAGACCTTGAGGCGGCCTTCGTAATCCTTGGCGATCTCGTCGAGCACCGGGGCAATCATCTTGCACGGCCCGCACCACTCGGCCCAGTAATCGACCAGCACGGGACCATCCGCCTGGAGAACGTCCTGCTCGAAGCTGCTGTCGCTGACATTGTTGATGTATTCGCTCATGGATAGTCTCCAGGGTCTGAACGTAAAGTGGCCGACATGATAGCCCGCCTTCCGGCTGACCGAAAGCCGCAGGCGGCCGGCGGGCACGCCCGGCGCCTGCGGCTGCGTCAGCGCCTCACGTTGGCGGATGAATGTCGATCGTGTCACGATGTCGGAGTTCTGCATCGAGACCAGCCCATGCGCAAGACCGCTCCCGAATCCTATCCCCTGATCGCCGCCCTCGATCTGGGCTCGAACAGTTTCCACATGGTGCTGGCACGTACCAACAATGGGGAGATGCGCATCCTCGAACGCCTCGGCGAGAAGGTGCAGCTGGCTGCGGGCATCGATGAGAAAAGCCGTCTGCTCGACGAAGCGGCCATGCAACGCGGCCTCGACTGCCTGCGGCGCTTTGCGCAACTGGTCAACCACCTGCCGCAAGGCGCCGTGCGTGTGGTCGGTACCAACGCGCTGCGCGAGGCACGCAATCGCGCCGAGTTCATTCGCCGCGCCGAGGAAATCGTCAACCACCAAGTCGAGGTTGTCTCCGGCCGGGAGGAGGCGCGCCTGATCTACCTCGGCGTCTCACATACCTTCCCCGGTCGCGCCGGCCGCCGTCTGGTGGCCGATATCGGCGGCGGCAGCACGGAATTCATCATCGGCGAGCATTTCGAATCGCAGCTGCGTGAAAGCCTGCAGATGGGCTGTGTCAGCTATACCCAGCGTTTCTTCCGCGACGGCAAGATCACACCGGCGCGCTATGCGCAGGCCTATACCGCCGCGCGCGTGGAGCTGATGGGGATCGAACATGCGCTGCGCCGGCTGGGCTGGCAGGAATCGATCGGCGCGTCGGGCACGATTCGCGCGGTCGGACAGGCAATCAAGGGTGGCGGTTACAGCAATGGCGAGGTCACGACCGAAGGCATCGGCTGGCTGAAGCGCCGCCTGTTCAAGCTCGGCGACGTCGAGCGCATCGACATGGACGGCATCAAGCCGGATCGCCGTGGCGTATTCCCGGCCGGGCTGGCGATCCTCGAAGCGATCTTCGATGCGCTCGAACTGGACAGCATGACCCACTCCGAAGGCGCGTTGCGCGAGGGCGTGCTCTACGACCTGCTCGGCCGCCATCATCGCGAGGACGTGCGCGACCGGACCCTGAGCTTCCTCATGGAGCGCTATCACGTCGACACCGAGCATGCCGCACGCGTGGAAGCCAAGGCACTGGAGGCCTTCGATCAGGTGGCCGAGAGCTGGGGGCTGGACGACGAATGGCTGCGCGAACTGCTGGGCTGGGCGGCGCGCATCCATGAGGTCGGACTGGACATCGCGCACTATCACTACCACAAGCACGGCGCCTATCTGATCGAGCACTCCGACCTGCCCGGGTTCTCGCGCCAGGACCAGCAGATGCTCGCGCTGCTGGTACGCGGCCATCGCCGCAACATTCCCAAGCAGAAGTTCGAGGAGCTGTCCGAGGAAGGCGTCAAGCTGACGCGCCTGTGCGTGCTGCTGCGCTTCGCCATCCTCTTCCACCACATCCGCGGCGCGCAGCAGGCGCCGGCCTATCGATTGAGCGTCGATGGCGACAGCCTGGACGTGGTATTCGCCGATGGCTGGCTGCAGGACAACCCGCTCACCGAGGCCGATTTCGCCCTCGAAGCCGAATGGCTCAAGCGCATCGGCTTCACCCTCAGCATCCGCTGAGCGGACACGGCGCCAGCGCAATCCGACTGGCGCCGCGCATCCCTCACACTAGCGTGAGTTAGGGTTGCTCAGCCGCTCGAGCATCGCGTACTGCGCGTTGCGCGGGTTCTGGTTGCCGCTCGGACTGTTGCGCACGTAGCTGCCATCGGGCTGCAGAATCCAGCTCTGGGTGTTGTCGGTGAGGAACGCTTCAAGCTCCTTCTTCACCCGCGTGACCAGCTTCTTGCCTTCGACCGGGAAGCAGGTTTCCACCCGCCGATCCAGGTTGCGCTCCATCCAGTCGGCACTGGAGAGATAGAGCTTCTCGTCCCCGTTGTTGTGGAAATAGAACACCCGGCTGTGCTCGAGGAATCGGCCGATGATCGAGCGCACCTGAATATTGTGCGAAACCCCGGCGATGCCCGGCCGCAGGCAGCACATGCCGCGCACCACCAGGTCGATGCGCACGCCGGTCTGGCTGGCCTTGTACAGCGCCTTGATCATCCGCGGATCGGTCAGCGAGTTGACCTTGAGGATGATGTGCGCCGGCTTGCCTTCGCTGGCGTGCTGGGTTTCCTGCGCGATGAGGTCGAGCAGCGCCTTCTTCAGGGTGAACGGTGCGTGCAGCAGCTTCTTCATACGCATGGTCTTGCCCATGCCGATCAGCTGACTGAACAGCTTGGAGACGTCCTCACAAAGCGCATCGTCCGAGGTCAGCAGGCTGTAATCGGTATACAAACGGGCGTTGCCGGCGTGGTAGTTGCCGGTGCCCAGGTGCGCGTAGCGGCACAGGTCACCGTTCTCGCGGCGCAGGATCAGCATCATCTTGGCGTGGGTCTTGTAGCCCACCACACCGTAGATCACTACCGCTCCAGCCTGCTGCAGACGACTGGCGAGCTGCAAGTTGGACTCCTCATCAAAGCGCGCGCGCAGCTCGATCACCGCGGTGACTTCCTTGCCGTTGCGCGCCGCTTCGACCAGGGCGTCGACGATTTCGGAGTTGGCGCCCGAGCGGTACAGCGTCTGCTTCACGGCCAGCACCGACGGGTCCTTGGCCGCTTCGCGCAGCAGATCGATCACCGGCGTGAACGACTCGAAGGGGTGCATGAGCAGAATGTCCTGCTTGCGCACCACGTTGAAGATGTTGCCGCTGTTCTGCAGCAACTTGGGAATCGTCGGGGTGAACGGCGAGTATTGCAGCTCCGGGTGGCTGTCCAGACCGGTGATGCTGAACAGCCGGGTCAGGTTCACCGGGCCGTTGACCCGGTACAACTCGCTCTCGCCGAGACTGAACTGCTTGAGCAGGAAATCGGCCAGGTGCTGCGGGCAGGTGTCGGCCACCTCCAAACGCACCGCATCGCCGTAGCGGCGCGACATCAGCTCGCCGCGCAGCGCCCGAGCGAGATCCTCGACGTCCTCGGTATCCACCGACAGATCGGCGTTGCGGGTCAGGCGGAACTGGTAGCAACCCTTGACGCGCATGCCGTGGAACAGGTCGTCGGCATGCGCGTGAATCATCGAGGAGAGGAACACGAAGTTGTCGCCCGCGCCGCCGACGTCTTCCGGCACACGAATCACCCGCGGCAGCAGACGCGGCGCCGGGATGATCGCCAGGCCCGAATCGCGGCCGAACGCATCGATGCCTTCGAGCTCGACGATGAAGTTCAGGCTCTTGTTCACCAGCAGCGGGAACGGGTGCGTCGGATCGAGGCCGATCGGCGTGACGATCGGCGCGATTTCGTCGCGGAAGTAGCGACGCACCCAGGTCTTGATCTTGGTGGTCCAGTGACGGCGACGAATGAAGCGGATGCCGTGCTCGGCCAGCGCCGGCAGCAGCACCTCGTTGAGAATCGCGTACTGCCGATCCACCTGAACGTGCACCAGCTCGGAGATGCGCGCCAGCGCCTGATGGGGCTGCAGGCCGTCAGCACCAGCCTGCTCACGGGCGAAGGCAACCTGCTTCTTCAGGCCGGCGACGCGGATCTCGAAGAATTCATCCAGATTGCTGGAGAAAATCAGCAGGAACTTCAGCCGCTCCAGCAACGGATTGGACTCGTCCAACGCCTGTTCCAGCACGCGGATGTTGAACTGCAGCTGCGACAGCTCGCGATGGATATACAGACTGCTGTCGTCGAGGTTCGGCACCGGCACAGTGACCAGCACCGGCAATGGCAGCGGCGCCTCGACCACGGGGACCTCAGCCACCGCCTCGGCCAGCGGCTGAACCTCTTCGGTGGCGGTGTGCAATTCCGTTTCGCTGAGTCCTTGATTGGTCATGCAATGCCTCGCGGGCCTACTGGCCCCGTTTCAATTGTTGTGCGGCCTGTTTGGCGAAGTAAGTGAGGATGCCATCGGCCCCGGCACGCTTGAAGCCGACCAAAGACTCAAGAATGACCGCCTCGCTCAGCCAACCGTTCTGGATCGCTGCCATGTGCATCGCGTACTCGCCACTGACCTGATAGACGAAGGTCGGCGCCTTGAACGCCTCCTTGACCCGCCAGACGATATCCAGATACGGCTGCCCCGGTTTGACCATCACCATGTCGGCGCCTTCGGCCAGATCCGCGCCCACTTCGTGCAACGCCTCGTCGCCGTTGGCCGGGTCCATCTGGTAGGTGTTCTTGCTGCCCTTGCCGAGGTTCGCCGCCGAGCCCACCGCATCGCGAAACGGGCCGTAGTAGGCACTGGCGTACTTCGCCGAGTAGGCCATGATGCGCACGTTGTGATGCTCGGCGACTTCCAGCGCCTCGCGGATCGCCTGGATGCGGCCATCCATCATGTCCGACGGCGCGACGACCTGGGCTCCCGCCTCGGCATGCGACAACGCCTGCTTGACCAGCGCATCGACGGTGACGTCGTTCTGCACGTAGCCGTCGGCATCCAGGATGCCGTCCTGGCCGTGGGTGGTGAACGGATCGAGCGCCACGTCGGTGATGATCCCCAGCTCCGGGAAGCGCTCACGCAGCGCGCGGGTGGCGCGCTGGGCAATGCCGTCCGGGTTCCAGGCTTCAGCGGCGTCGAGCGACTTCTTCTCCAGCGGCGTCACCGGAAACAGCGCCAACGCCGGGATGCCCAGCGCCACCAGCTCCTCGGCTTCCCTGAGCAGCAGGTCGATGGACAGGCGCTCCACGCCGGGCATCGACGGCACCGCCTCGCGACGGTTCTCGCCGTCGAGCACGAACACCGGGAGGATCAGGTCGTCCACCGTCAGCACGTTCTCGCGTACCAGGCGACGGGAAAAGTCGTCGCGACGATTGCGCCGCAGGCGAGTGGCAGGAAACAAGCGATTGGCCGGAACGAGACTCACGGACGAACTCCTGGCCCGCAGAACGGGCGAATATGACGGTTATAGGCCAACCCGATGACAGCTTGATGACAGGCGGACCAAAAAATATCCGGACCATTGTCGCCAGCCACGGCGCCGACTGCCAGTGCTTTGCACCGCCGCGAATCGCCGCGCAGGCGCAACGTAGAGCGTACTGAACACCGGGACCGCGCGCGCATCAAAGCTGACAGAAGGGCTTACCTGCGATCCGCTCGCGTTTTAGCATCAGCGCATGCGCAGGCCCGCTCGGCCGTGTCTAGACCAGGAGTATCGCTATGAACAAGAAAGTCGCCGTGATCCTTTCCGGCTGTGGCGTCTACGACGGCTCGGAAATCTACGAAAGCGTGATCACCCTGCTGCGCCTCGACCAGCGCGGCGCGCAGGTGCAGTGCTTCGCACCGAACGTGCCGCAGCTCCACGTGATCAACCACCTCACCGGCGAAGAGATGCCCGAGTCGCGCAACGTGCTCACCGAATCGGCGCGACTGGCACGTGGCCAGATCAAGGACCTGCGCGAGGCCCGCGCCGAAGATTTCGACGCCCTGATCATGCCCGGCGGCTTCGGCGCGGCGAAGAACCTGTCGACCTTTGCTACCGAAGGTGCAGCGGCAAAGGTGCTGCCGGAAGTGCTGGCGCTGGCCCAGGCCTTCGCTCAGGCCGGCAAGCCGGTCGGCCTGATGTGCATCGCACCGACGATGGCGGCGCAGATCTTCGGCGCCGGCGTGGTCTGCACGCTGGGCAGCGATGACGCCGACGCCGCGCGTGCGGTGGTCACGATGGGCGCGGAGCACCAGGCATGCGACGTCGGCGACATCGTCGAAGACCCGCAACACAAGCTCGTCACCACTCCGGCCTACATGCTCGCCGAATCGATCAGCGAGGCTGCCGCCGGCATCTACAAACTGGTCGACCGCGTGCTCGAACTGGCCAGCGAGGACTGACAGGCATCGCCAGAAGAATCCCGGGGCAACCCGGGATTTTTTTGCGTGAAACTCGCCAAACCCGCGGGTACTCGCGCCGTCGCTCTGTTCAGCCGGGCGTCCGTGAGGCAGCGTTGACACTCGTCCACGCAGGAAACCGATCATGAACGACGACACGCTGCTTGCCGAACAGGCCCAGGCGGTACGCGAGATGTTCGAGCGCATCCCCTTCAACCAGGCGCTGGGCATCGAACTGGACGAAATCTCGACCTCACGGGTGGTCATGCACCTGTCGATGAAGCCCGAGCTGATCGGCAACTTCGTCCACGGCATCCTGCATGGCGGCGTCATTGCCTCGCTGCTGGATGTCGCCGGCGGCGCCACGGCGATGCTCGGCGTGTTCGACCGGCACCGACATCTCACCGAGCATGAACGTGCGACGCGCCTGGCGCGGCTCGGCACCATCGACCTGCGCATCGACTACCTGCGCCCCGGACGCGGAAAGCGCTTCAGCGCCAGCGCGGTGCCGTTGCGCGCAGGCAACAAGGTGGCGGTCGTACGCTCGGAACTGCACAACGAGGAGGGCTTGCTGGTCGCGGTAGGAACCGGAACCTATCTGTGCGGCTGAGGCGCAGGGCGGATGCCGCCCGCCCTACTGGCGCCGCATCAGCTGCGTCAGCAGCCGATCCAGGGCATTGGCGAACGCCTGGCGCTCGCGCTCGCCATAGGCGGCCTGACCGCCGCCGACCTGGCCCTGCTCGCGCAGATCGGTGAACAGGTTGCGCACCGCCAGGCGCTCGCCCATGTTGCGCTCATCGAACTCGCGCCCGCGCGGATCGAGCGCGACCACGCCCTTCTTCACCAGACGATCGGCCAGCGGCACGTCGCTGCAGATCACCAGATCGCCCGGAACGGCATGCTCGACCAGATAGTCGTCAGCCGCATCCGGACCGCTCGGCACCACGACCAGCCGAACACAGGCGAACGCCGGTTTCACCTGGCTCTGCCCAGCCACCAGCCACACCTCGAAGCCGCGCTTCAGGGCGAACTTGACCACCTGATCCTTGGCGGCACGCGGGCAGGCGTCGGCGTCGATCCAGACGCGCATTCGCTGCGTGCTCACGCGGCGGCGCGCCTGACGGTCGCCAGCAACGCGGCCGCACCGGCAAACATGACGGCAAAGCTGCGATTGACCAGCCGCTGCTGGCGCGGCGTGCGCAGCAGGCGCAGCACCCGGGCTGCCAAGCCGGTATAACCGGCCATGACAACGAGATCGACCGCCACCATCGTCGCGGCCATTTCCGTGTACTGCAGCACCAGCGGTCGCTGCGGATCGAGGAACTGCGGCAGCACGGCGAGAATGAACACGATTGCCTTGGGATTACTGGCATTCACCAGAAAGCCGCGCAGCACCAGGCTCAGCGGCCGCCCGATCGGGCGCGGCGCAGCGGAATCGTCCAGCGCTTCGGGTTGCGCCTGCCATTGCTTGAGCGCCAGCCACAGCAGGTAGCCGACGCCAAACCACTTGATCAGGCCGAACGCCAGTTCCGAGGTCGCCAGCACCGCGCCGACACCGGCGGCGACGATGGCGATCTGCAGGACCAGCGCCAGCTGCAGGCCGATAGCGTTCCAGTAGCCGCGCCAGAAGCCGTACTGCAGCCCGCAGGACATCGAGGCGATGGCGCCGGCGCCAGGCGACAGGCTGATCACCCAGCAGGCGACGAAGAAGGCAAGCCAGGTTTCAAGCGTCATGTTCCATCTCCTGGTTGAACGAGGGTCGGGCGCTGCACGAGGCCGGCGATCAGTCCGGCACGTCCTTGCCCAGTTTCACCGGCTCCTTGAGCTTGCGTCCCATCGCCTTGCGCATGCGGATGTTCAGCGCTTCGACGCCCAGCGAGAAGGCCATCGCGAAGTAGACATAGCCCTTGGGCACATGCACGCCGAAGGCCTCGGCAATCAGCAGGGTGCCGACCACGATGAGGAACGACAGCGCGAGGATCTTCAGGGTCGGGTGCTTCTCGATGAAATCGCTGATGGTACCCGCCGACATCATCATGACCAGCACCGCGATGACGATGGCCGCGACCATCACCGGCACGTTCTGCACCAGCCCCACGGCGGTGATCACCGAGTCCAGCGAGAAGACGATATCGATCACCGCAATCTGCAGGATGATGCCAAGGAAGCCGGCCTTCACCGCGCCACCGGCGCCGTGCTGCTCTTCTTCCTCACCTTCGACGCTGTGCCAGATTTCCATAGTGCTCTTGAACAGCAGGAACAGGCCGCCGAAGAACAGGATCAGATCGCGCCCGGAGACGCCCTGCTCCCAGACGGTGAAGAGGTCGTCGGTCAGGCGCATGACCCACGCAATCGACAACAGCAGCAGGATCCGCGTACCCATCGCCAGCGCCAGACCGAAGAAGCGCGCCTTCGGTTGCTGCGCCTTGGGCAGCCGGCTGACGAGGATCGAGATGAAGATGATGTTGTCGATGCCAAGGACTATTTCCAGGGCGGTCAGGGTTAGAAATGCGACCCAGATTTCCGGGTTGCTCAGCCATTCCATAGGGATTTACTTCTCGTTGGGGGGTTGTGGGGTCAACTGCATGTCGCTGCCGCGCCAGCGGCGCACGGCTTTCTGGAAAAACAAGCTGTTGGGCACCTGAACGATGGCGCCGGTTCCGCTCTCGGCGCTCTCCTCGAGGGTGGTGTAGAGCAGATTGATGTCGATCACGCGGCCTTTGACGATGGGCTTGTCGAACGCCTCGACGATCTCCACCACATCACCGAGCCGAAACGGCCCGACGGTGAGGATCAGCACGGCGCAAAGCAGGTTGGACAGCACGCTCCAGATTGCGAAGAAGGCCACGGCCGCCACCGCGACGAAGCCGGAAATCGCCGTCCACAACACGGTGGCGGATACGCCGAGGCGCTCCAGCACCATGATCAGCGCACCACCCATGATGAACCAGCGGATGCCGCCACGCACCGGCAGCAGCAACTCCGGCGGCAGCGGATAGCGACTGCCCAGACGGGTCAGACCACGCGCCACCAGACGCTGCAGCACGTAGGCCACCAGCAGGATCAACAGCACCTGCAGGCCAAGCAGCAGCGGTTCGCGCCAAGGGCCGAAGACGGTCAGCAGGCGCTCGTTCATGCGCTGGCCTCCAGTTGCGCCTGCAGGCTTTCGAGGGTTTCCAGCGCTTCCAGCCAGGCCTCCTCCAGCTCGCCTTCGCGCACCTTCAGTTCGGCCTGACGCGCCAGCAGCTCGCGCAACTCGTCCTTGCGCGCCGCCTCGTAGAGCGCCGTGTCGCTGAGTCGGTCTTCCAGCTCGGCGAGCTTTTCGTGCACGCCACCAAGGTCCTTCTCCAGCTTGTCGGCCTGCCGCTTGTGCGGTGCCAGTTGCTGGCGCAGCGCCGCGGCGGCCTGGCGCTGGGCGCGGCGGTCGGTCTTGTCCGGCGCGCCCTCGTTGACCGTTGCAGGCTGCTGGCGCGCGCGGTAATCCACCAGCCAGCGTGCGTAGTCCTCCAGATCACCATCGAACGACTGCACCTGACCGTCGGCCACCAGCAGAAACTCGTCGGTGGTGCTCTTGAGCAGATGGCGGTCGTGGGAAACCACCAGCACCGCGCCTTCGAAATCCTGCAGAGCCAGGGTCAGCGCCAGACGCATTTCCAGATCGAGATGGTTGGTCGGTTCGTCGAGCAGCAGCAGGTTCGGCTTGCCCCAGGCGATCAGCGCCAGCGCCAGGCGCGCCTTCTCGCCGCCGGAAAAATTCAGCACCGGCTCATCGCAGCGCTCGCCACGAAAATCGAAACCGCCGAGGAAGTCGCGCAGCGTTTGCTCGCGCTCGCCGGAAGCGATGCGTTGCAGATGCAGCAGCGGACTGGCCTTGGGATCGAGCGCATCCAGCTGATGCTGAGCGAAATAGCCGATCACCAGATTCTCGCCACGCTGCAGACGCCCGGCGATAGGACTGAGTTCGTTGGCCAGGGTCTTGATCAGCGTCGACTTGCCCGCACCATTCGGCCCCAGCAGGCCGATCCGTGCGCCGGGCACCAGTTGTAGCTTGACCTTGTCCAGCACGATCCTGTCGCCGTAGCCGAGGCGGCCTTCGGCCAGATCGAGCAGCGGGCTGGAAACCTTGTCGGCCTCGCGAAAGCTGAAGTCGAACGGCGAATCGACATGGGCCGGCGCCAGCTCCTCGAGGCGCTCCAGCGCCTTGATCCGGCTCTGCGCCTGGCGCGCCTTGGTCGCCTTGGCCTTGAAGCGGCGGATGAAGCTCTCCATGTGCGCGCGCTGCGCCTGCTGCTTCTCGTAGGCCTGCTGCTGTTGCGCCAGCCGCTCGGCGCGGGTGCGCTCGAAGGCCGAGTAGCCGCCGCGATAAAGCGTCAGCGTGCGCTGTTCGAGATGAATGACGTGATCGACCACCGCATCGAGGAAGTCACGGTCGTGGGAAATCAGCAGCAGGGTGCCCGGATAGCTCTTCAGCCAATCCTCCAGCCAGAGGATCGCATCAAGATCGAGGTGGTTGGTCGGCTCATCCAGCAGCAGCAGCTCGGACGGGCACATCAGCGCCTGCGCCAGGTTCAGGCGCATGCGCCAGCCGCCGGAGAAGCTGCCGACCGGCAGGGCCATCTGCTCGTGGGAAAAGCCCAGCCCGGCGAGCAGCTTGCGCGCGCGCGCATCGGCGCTGTAGCCGTCGGCGTTGTCCAGCTCGGTATGCAGGCGCGCCAGCACGTTGCCGTCGTGCGCCTGCTCTGCCGCGGCCAGATCACGCTGGATGCGCCGCAGCTCGACGTCGCCATCGAGCACGTAATCCACCGCCAGCCGATCGAGCGTCTCGATTTCCTGACGCATATGGGCGATGCGCCAGTCTGGCGGCAGCTGGCAGTCGCCGCCATCGGGCACCAGCTCGCCGCGCAACAGCGCGAACAGGGTGGATTTGCCGGCGCCGTTGGCGCCTACCAGACCAGCCTTCTGGCCAGGATGCAGGGTCAGCTCGGCGCCTTCCAGCAGACGCTGGGGGCCGCGCTGTAGAGTGAGGTTCTGAAGTCGGATCATAATGGCGGCGGAGTTTATCAGCTCGCCCGAAATGCGGTCGGGCGCCGACAAAAAAAACCGAGCCCATGCCCACCACCGATCTCTGGACCTTCGCTCTCGCCTGCTATGCCCGTCCCGGCGTGGAGTCCGCCTGCCTGGAGCTGCAAGCGCAAGGCGCCGACGTCTGCCTGCTGTTGTGTGGCGCCTGGCTGGAAGTGCGCGGCAGCGCATCCGATCCGGTGCGCCTGGGGCAACTCAGGGCAATCGCCACACCCTGGCAGCAGCATCTCCAATCGCTGCGCCAGCTACGGCAGCAATGGCGTGCCGCCGCGCAGCAGGATGCCGCGCTGCATCGGCTGCGCGAACAGCTCAAATCGCTGGAGTTACAAGGAGAACGCGTCCTGCTGGAGCGCCTGGAGCGCTGCAGTGACACCTGGCCGACGAGCGCACAGCAGGCGCACTGGCTGGAGGCGCTGCTGCCCGTGGACAGCGAAAGCAGTCGCGCAGCCCTGGCGGTGCTGCGCGACGCGGCTCGGCGGACTCAGCTGGAGCTGCGCGGCGCCTGAGTGGTTGCACCGCTGGACTTGGCCGGCTTGCGCGCCGCGGGTTTCTTGGTAGCCGGCGTCGACGTGACCGCCGGCTTGCTCGCGACCGGCCTGCTACGCGCGGGTTTGGCCGCCGGCGCAGCCGCTTCCGGCTCGACCTTGGCGGCAGGTTTGCTCGCCGGCGCCTTCGCCGGGCGCGCCCGGGTGGCGGCCGGCTTGGCGGCGGCAGCCGGCGCACGGCTGCTGCGTGCTGCCGGCTTGCGCGCGCTGGCACTCGTCGCTGCCGTTTCTGCAGACGAATTGCGCGTCTGCAACGCCTGCGCGGCGGAATCACCCACCTGACGCACGCCCTGCGCCAGATGCAGGCTCTGAGCGATGTCACGCTTGAGTTCGGCAATGTAACCGAGCATCTCGCCCTGGCGCGCCTGCAGCAACGCCATCAGCTCCTCCAGCTCGGCAATGCGCGTGCGCGCCTTGCCCTGAGCCTTGGCGCGACCAGCGCGACCGGCTTCATCCAGTCGTGTACGGGCCTTCGCCAGCCGCTCCTGGGCCTTGCCGCGCTGCTTCTCCAGCTTGCCCAGCGTACCTTCGGCATCCTGCAGTGCCAGCTGGCAGGCCTTGTCCAGATGGTCGACGAGGGTGTTTGCCAATTGCTCTAGCAGATGCAGCGGGGTGTTAACCGACTTCTTCTTCGCGGGCATGAAGGTGCCTCCTGGCGGGTTCGATGCAGCCATACTAGACGCGCGCCAAGCCGCCCGCCAGAGGGCCTGCGAGGCCCGCGGCGCGGCGAACGGAGCGCGATCCAGAGGCTCAGGCCGTGACGGCGACCTGCTTGTGCGCGGTGTGCAGCACTTCGATCAGGCAGTCTTCCAGTTCGAAGCGCTCGTGCAACAGCTGGCCTAGCTGCCGAAGCTCGTCACCCAATCCAGGGCTACCGAGGCAGTCACCCTTTTCGCAGCGATCGTTGAAGGCGAGCGACACTTGGGTGATAACCTCGATGCGCGGGTAGATCTGCTTGGCCAGTTCGATGCCACGCGCATCGCCGAAAGCCTTGGCCTCGGCAAGCAGCTGTTCGTAAATCTCGAAGTGGCCGGCGGACACGTAGTCGACCAGCAATTGGCAGAATCTCTGCAGGGCTTGGCGCGTTGCGGAATCGCTTTCCACATGCAGCCCGTCGAATGCGTTGACGAGCGCATGACGTTCCTGCAGCCAGCGGTCGATCAGCAGATGCACACCACCCCAGCGTTCCTGGGCGTTCCGACAGCTCTCGAGCATGATGACCTCACTTCCCTAATCGAAATACTTTTTCGCCTTTCCGAGACGTTTTTTTGTCTTTCGGCATCGGCCTTGGGTGAGTGGCGGTGCAAACGGCGAATTTCCGTCACCGCACGAGCAGACTATGCTGCCGCGCATCAGGCTTCAAGCAATGCCGGCGTTTTTTCCGCCCGCCTGTCCCCCTGCATTCCGGCTCCCGGATGAGCACCGGAATTACAGTGCCCGAGCCATCATCTGCGCTTTCTCACTGACCCTCGAACGGGAAGCAGGTTCGCTGACGAAGCGTGACGATCAGCCGCGACGCAGCATCTGCCAGATGCAGAATGCTGCCATGCCGATGAACGCCAGCAACGTCCACTCCGGAATGCTCATGCCCAGCAGAGTCCAGCTGACCTCCGCGCACTCGGCGGTGCCGTGCAGCACCAGACGGGCAATTTCCTGGAAGGGCAGCGCCTCCATCATGTATTCCAGGCTCGGCAGGCAGCTCGGCAGCTCTTCGGCCGGCACGCTCTGCAGCCAGATCTGGCGGATCGCCGTCGCGCCTCCGGCCACCGCGAACAGCAACGCGAACGCGGCATACAGGCGCCGACCGGTCAGTGCCGGGTCATGCAGCGCAGCGATCAGACAGACTACGCCGAAGCCGATCACACAGATCCTCTGCACGATGCACAGTGGGCAAGGCGCCAGACCGACCACATGTTCCAGATACAGCGCAGCGCCCATCATCGCGACGCAGGCAAGGAAGGCGAGAAGGAAAAGCGAACGTGGGCTGGCCAGGTTCATGGGAGCTCCGCAGGCAGGAAAAGCCCGCTACGGTAGAGGAAAGCGACGACCGCTTACAAGCTGCGGCCGCCTGGCTTGCGAACGGCGACACCCGCGTAACGGCGGGTGTCGCCCACCGTCAGAGCGGTGCCGGCAGATTGCGATCCAGCAGCCCGAGCCCTTCGTGGAACAGCTGATTGCTGCGCTGCGCATCACCCAGCTGGGCCAGCAGGCGCGCCAGTTCGGCGCAGGTTTGCGGGCGGTGTTCGATGCGCAGACTCGCCTCGAAGTAATCGCGCGCCTTGCCCCACAGCTCGTTACGCAGGCTCAGCCGGGCGAGCGCCAATAGCAGCGCAGCATTGTCCGGGTGCGCCTTGAGCCAGCCTTCGGCATGTGCCAGCTGACGAGCCGAATCGCGCCCCTGAACGCAGCCGTAACGCTCGACCAGGCGATCATCGAACTGACGCTTGAGCGCGGCGTACAGCACTTCCTCGGCCTTCGCCTCGGCGCCGAGCCGGCTCAGGCCGTCGGCGTAGGCACGCACCAGCAGGGGTTCGTGACGCAACGCAGCGGGTACCGACTGCCAGCGCTGTTCGAGCGCCTGGCGCGCCTCCTCCGCCGTGCCGGCTTCGGTCTGTGCGGCCTGCTCGACAGCGGCGGTCCAGGCCAACCGCTCCAGCTCGTCCAGACGCGCCACCGGCAGCACGCGCTGCTTGCGCAGATCGGGCAGCAGCCGGCACAGCGCGGGCCAGTCCTCCAGCTGCACATAAAGCTGCTGCAACTGCACCAGCAGATAGGGATGGCGCGGATGTTCGTCGTGCAGTGCGCTCAGCGTCGCCCGTGCTTCGGCGTACTGGCCGCGCACGATCTGCAGCTGTGCCTGCGCCAGGCCGATGGCCAGCGCGGCCTGTGGTTCGCGTTCCCGCGCCTGACGCAGCAGCTCGTCGCTCTGCTCATGTTCGCCCAGTTCGTTGGCAGCGCGGGCCGCGCCCAGGTAATGCACCAGTGGCTGGCGGTCGTGTTCGGCGGCGGTACGCAGATGCCCGAGCGCCGGCTGCCATTGCCCTTCGGCCAGCTCGCGCATGCCGCGCCGCGAAGCGTTCTCGACCCGCCGCGCGCGATGCCGCCGTGACCACGGGTTGACCAGTGCGCCGGACAGCTGCAGCAGCCCCAGCAGGCGATGCAGCAACACCGCAAGCAGCCAGAAGGCGGCGATCAGCCCGAGGAAAACCCAGAAACTGGATTCGTAGCGGAAGCGATCGTAGGTGATCAGCACGTAGCCGGCGCTCTGGCTGATGGCCCAGCCGAGGAAGCCGGCGATCGCCAGGATCAGGATGAGAACGAGAGCCAGGCGTTTCATGTCCGCTGCGCCTCCTGCTCCGTCTCGGCCGCCGGCTGCTCCGGCTCGCTGCTGTCCGGGGTTTCACGCTTCTGCACGTAGACCTGCAACGCCTTGAGCGCCGGCGCCAGGTCGGGCAGCGCCACCGCGACCTGCCGTCCGGCAAGCGCCTCGATGCGCTGGCGCAGCCCGCGGGCGTCGCCGTTATCCTCGCTGAAGTGGTCCTGCAGCATGCTGCGCGCCTGCTCCAGCGACTGCTGGTAGACCTCGGTATTGCCGTTGAGCACCGCCCACTGCGCCTGCTCGATGGCCAGCGACAGCGCCAGCTGCACTTGCGCCAGGCTCTGGCCGGCGAGCAGCGGCTTGACGTTGGTGCCGGCGTCGAAGTCGATGCGCACGTAGCGCATCAGCTCGTCGAGCCAGCGCTGCCAGCGGCTTTGCACCGCATCGCCCGGCAGCGCTTCACCGTTGACGAACTCCGGCGCCAGCGCGCTGAGCCGGCTGGTCTGCCCGCGCAGCGCACCGAGCTGCAGGAACAGCCCGGTGCGGTCGAGATCCGGCAGGCTGCGCAGGCCTTCGAGTCCTTCAAGCAGTTTCTGCCGGGTAGCGTAGGCGGCCGGGTCGTCCTGCTTCTGCAGAATCAGGTCGGCCTCGTGCACCAGCATCTCGGCGCTCTTCACGTCCTGCATGGCCGACAGGCGCAGCATCGCCATGCGCAGCAGATGTTCGGCTTCGGCCAGCCGCCACTCCTCACGGCTGGCGCCAAGCACCTGCTCGACGCGCCCGGAGAGGCGCTGCTGGTCGCTCTGCAGGGCGGCGAGCAGGCGCCGCTGCTCGTCCAGCTCCGCCGGCGACGGCAGTTGTTCCAGAGGCGTCAGGCGGCTGGCCAGTTGCCGATCGGCCTCGGCAAGGCGCTGTGCCTGCGCGTCAGCGGTCTGCAGCGCCTGCGCCTGCTGTGCATCGCGAGCGGCGAACTGCTGCACCTGCCAGACGCCGTAGCCGGCTACTGCAATACCGGCGACGCCGCACAGCAGCGCCAGCAGAGACAGCGCCTTGCCGCCGCCCTGGCGGGCTGGCTTGGCCGGGGCGTTTTTACGGGCGTCGTCGGCGATGGGATCCGGCGTGCTGGCCGGGGATTGCAGCGGCTCGTTCTTGTCTGTTTCGCTCACATTTCCGTCCTTTGCTTCAGAAGGCAGGCCGCGGTGTGCTGCGTACGGCCGCCAGCAAGGCCGTGGCGGCAGCACCACGGCAATCCACGATTCGTCTGGCGCCCAGCTGTCGGGCCATTTCGGCGACCCTGGGGCTGGGTACGAACAAGGGTAATTCAAGCAGATCGGGCCAGGAGGCGCCGGCCAGCGCATGCAGCGACTGCAGCCCCTGGCCGCTGCTGACCACCAGCCCGTTGAGCCGCTGCGCCTCTACCAGATCCATCAGCGCATGCGGCGGATACTCAGGCAAGCAACGGCGGTAAAGCTCCAGCGTGTCGACCTGCACGCCACGCGTGCGCAGGGTCTCGGCAAAAAACTCGCGTCCGCCCTCGCCACGCACGATAAGCACCTTCGGCGCCGGTACCGCCAACGCCTCGGCCAGCTGCGGCAGCGCCAGCAGGGCCTCGCTGTCGTCGCCGGTCTGCGGCCAGCTGACGTCCAGGCCGTAGTCCGCGAGAATCGCCCCGGTCGCCGCGCCGACGCTGAACCAGCGCTGGCCGAATGGCGGCTGCGGCCAGTAGCGATCGAGCAGCTCCAGCGCGAGGCGCGCGGCCGGCTTGCTGACCACGACCACGGCGCAGTAGCGGTCCAGCTCGAGAATGGTCGCGCGCTGCTCGGCGGTTTCCGGCAGCGGCTCGATCGCCAGCAGCGGCAGGCTGGCGCTGTCGATTCCGGCCTCAGCCAGCGTCGCCGCCAGCGCGGCGCATTCGTCGGCCCGCGCGCGGCGTCGACGGCCACTGGACGGTGGACGCCTGGCCCCGCTCGAGGGCCGCGTGATCAACGACAGAATCCGGTGGAGACT
>JAANMV010001912.1_pt1 | contig 21584 bp, 21 predicted proteins | sample 7279661 | NCBI WGS metagenome assembly JAANMV01 (sample SAMN14094540, study PRJNA606508) | bioreactor metagenome | isolation source: A lab-scale SPAN reactor treating ammonium-rich wastewater day 121 | place: Ireland: Galway | collected 2017-05-16
CGCATCCAGAAACGAGTGCTTCGGGCTGCGGCCGCATAACAACTCGCTGGGGTAGGGGAACTCTATCCTCCTCCGCTATTCAGCAACGACTCTATTGATATTTCATTGCGGCATTTCCCACCATTCGCCATCAGCAGCAGCAAACGCCTGCATATTTTCGTAGAGATCCTGCAAAAACAAAGGATCGTGCGCAGCTATCTCTAGTCGTCTAAGCTTCTCATTATCCTCATCTAAAACACTTTTTTCTAAAAATCTTTCAATTAATCTGTATTCATCTAAAGGCAGAATAACGCCAATTGTATTTCCTGTAACATCTGTGATCAATTGGCGTTTGAGTGCGACTGTTGGCATATTTCACCTCCACGTGTTTGACTTCATTCAAAACGATCTATCCGCAGTTGGATCGCTGAATAGCAGGCCAAGCGTCGGCAGTGGAAAGCCTGGCAACAGGCCCGACCGCCTGACTCAGCGTTTCACCAAGCATACCATGTTTCTCCTCGTCAGCCAACTGCACCCCCACGGAGACCTTCATGCGCCTCGGCTGTGACATCGGCGGCACCTTCACCGATTTCGTGTTGCTGGACGACGACGCCGGCGAGATGCACGTCTATAAATGCCTGACCACGCCCGGCGACCCCTCGGACGCGGTGGAGGAAGGCGTGCAAGCCCTGGCCGGCCGCGTCCCCAACCTGGCCGCCCGGCTGCAAGAGGTCATCCACGGCACCACCCTGGTGATCAACGCCATCATCGAACGCAAAGGCGCCGCCACTGCCCTGCTCACGACCGCAGGCTTCCGCGATGTGCTGGAACTGGGCCGCGAGATCCGCTACGCGCCCTACGATCTCTTCGCCGCCTTCCCCGAACCCCTCGTCCCCCGTCACCGCCGGCTGGAGGTGCAGGAGCGGGTGCGGGCCGATGGCAAGACGTTGATCCCCCTGGCCGCGGAGGAGGCGCGGGCCGTGGTGCGCTCGCTGCCCGACCTGGGCGTGGAATCGGTGGCTGTCTGCCTGCTCAATTCCTTCGAGAACCCGGCCCACGAACTGCTGCTCAAACAGATCATCCAGGAAGAACTGCCGGGCGTCTCCCTCTCCATCTCCTACGAGGTGCTGCCGCAGATCCGGGAGTACGAGCGCACCAGCACCACCGTCGCCAACGCTTATGTCAAGCCATTGGTCGAGCGTTACCTGCGCCGCCTCTCCCATCGCCTGACCGGGCTGGGGTTCGACGGGCGGCTGTTCATCATGCTCTCCAGCGGCGGCGTCACCTCGGTCGAGACCGCCGCCGAGTTCCCGGTGCGGATCATCGAATCTGGCCCCACCGCTGCCGTCATCGCCGGCGAATACTTCAGCCGGCTGTTCGGGCTGCCCGAGATGTTCTGCTTCGACATGGGCGGCACCACCGCCAAATCCTGCCTGATCCAGAACGGCCGGGCCGAGGTGGCCCCCACCTTCGAGGTGGGCCGCGTGCAGCGCTTCATGAAGGGCAGCGGCCTCACCATCCAGGTGCCGGTGGTGGATCTGATGGAGATCGGCGCCGGCGGCGGCAGCATCGCCCACATCAGCCGGCTGGGCACCCTCCAGGTCGGCCCGGAGAGCGCCAGCGCCGCGCCCGGCCCCATCTGCTATGGCCGCGGGGGCAGCCGCCCCACCGTCACCGACGCCGACCTGCTGCTGGGCTATCTGGACGCCGATTACTTCCTGGGCGGGGCCATGCCGTTGGACGCAGACGCCGCCCGCCGTGGGATCGAAGCGCAGATCGCCGGGCCGCTGGGTGTCTCCTATTTGCAGGCGGTGTGGGGCATCCATGACCTGATCAACGAGACCATGGCCGCGGCAGCCAAGACGCACATCGCCGAGCGGGGGGGCAATCCCCACCAGCTGACGGTGGCTGCGTTTGGCGGGGCAGGGCCGGTGCATGCCTATGGGCTGGCGCGCAAGCTGGGCGCGCCGCGCGTCGTCGTCCCGCCCAACGCCGGGGTGGGGTCGGCGCTGGGCTTCTTCACCGCGCCGCGGGCCTTCGACCTGGTGCGCAGCCACAAGATCGGGCTGGAAACGGCCGATTTCAGCCAGATCGAGCAGCTTTTCCGCGCCATCGAGGTGGAAGGCGTGCGGGCGCTGCGGCAGGCAGGCGCGGTGGGCGAGATCAGCTTCAGCCGCTCGGTCGACGCCCGCTTCGTCGGCCAGGGGTCAGAGACGACGCTGCCCCTGCCGGCGCAGGATTTCAGCACGCTGGCAGCGGCGGATCTGCGCCAGCAGTTCCACGCCGCCTACGAGCGGCTGTACGGCCGCACCTACCCCGAGATCCCGGTGGAATTCGTCAACTTTCGGGTGCGGGCCAGCCTGCCGGTCAAACTGCTCGAACTGCCGCGGCTGCCGGGCGGCGGCGACGCCCACGCCGCGCGCAAAGGCGTGCGGCCGGCCTTCTCTGGCCTGGCGCAAGATTTCATCCCCTTCACCGTCTACGATCGCTACCTGCTCCCGCCCGGCGCGGCCTTCCCCGGCCCCGCCATCATCGAAGAACGGGAATCCACCGTGATTGTGGGCGAGGACGCCTCCTTCAGCATCGACGACTACGGCTTTCTCTGGATCCATCTGCAGCACCAAACCGACGGACGCCCGCTGCCCACCGAATACTGACCACTGAATACTGACCACTGAATACTGCCCCCATGCCCTCCTTCGACCCCATCACCCTCGAAATCCTCTGGCGCCGGCTGATCTCCATCGTCGATGAGGCAGACGCGGCCGTGGCCCGCACGGCCTTTTCCAGCCTGCTGCGCGACGCCCACGACTACACCTGCATCTTCACCGACCGCCAGGGCCGCGAGCTGGTGCAGGGCACCTTTGCCACGCCTGGCCAGTCTGGCGCCATGGCCCTGGGCGTGAAAAAACTGGTGCAAAGCCTGCCCGCGGCTGCCTTCGCCGAGGGGGATGTGCTCATCACCAACGACCCCTGGATGCTGGCGGGGCATCTGAACGACATCTGCGTCTTCAGCCCCATCTTCCACCGCGGCCGGCTCACCGCCTTCACCGCCTGCGTGCTGCACCATGCCGACATCGGCGGCCGCGTGGCTTCGGACAACCACGATGTGTTCGAAGAGGGGCTGTTCATCCCCTTGGTCAAGCTCTACGACGCCGGCGCGCTGAACCAGGCCGTGCTGGAGCTGATCCGCTGGAATGTGCGCACGCCCGAAAATGTGATCGGCGACATCCGCTCGCAGATCGCGGCCAACCATGTCTGCGCGCAGCAGGCCACGCGAATGCTGGAGGAGTATCACCTGGAGGGGATGGACGAGCTGGCGGAGGAGATCATCGCCCGCAGCGAGGCCAGCATCCGCGGCGCCATCGCCCAGACGCCGCCCGGCATCTACCGGGCCGAAGGGCGGATCGAACAGATGGCAGGCCGGGAGGATCTGGTGATCCGGGCGGCGGTGGAGGTGCGGGGCAGCGATCTCTTCGTCGATCTCAGCGGCTCCTCGGCGCAGGTGGATTGGGGGGGCAATGTGGTCTACAATTTCACCTTCGCCTACGTGCACATGGCCATCAAGAGCATGTTCGACCCCGACCTGCCCAACAACGATGGCGCCGCCGCCGTCATCCACCTCACCGCGCCCGAAGGCACGGTGGTCAACTGCCGTTTCCCCGCGGCCGTGGCCGCGCGCATGCAGATCGGCCATTTCCTCACCGAGATCATCTACCGCGCCCTGGCCCCGGCCCTGCCACAGCGGGTGATCGCGGCCAGCGGCGGCACGCCGGCGACGATGACCGTCTTCTATGGCCGCCGCGCCGATAGCCGCCCCTTCCACACCGTGCTGATCCGGGGCGGGGGGATGGGCGCCAGCGCCCGCGGAGATGGCGCCGGCTGTTTCATCTTCCCGGCCAACGGCGCCAACACCCCGGTGGAGATCCTGGAAAGCGACACGCCTCTGCTCTTCGAGCGGCGGGAACTGATCCCCGATTCGGGCGGGGCGGGCGAATTCCGCGGGGCCTTGGGCCGGCGGGCGGTGATCCGCGTGCCCGCCGACGAGACCGCGCCCCTGCCGCCGGTGCACTTGGGCGTGCAATCGGGCCGCTTCCGCCTGCCGCCGGAAGGACTGGCGGGCGGGCAGCCGGGCAGTTGCGCCCGCTTCCTGGTCAACGGCGTCCCCGCCAATCCCTACGGCCTGACGCGCTTGCAGCCGGGCGACGTGGTGACGCTGGAAGGCGCGGGCGGCGGCGGCTACGGCGATCCGCGACGGCGCCCGCCAGAGTTGATCGCCAAAGACCTGCGCGAAGGGAAGATCACCATCGAAGCGGCGCGGCAAAACCACGGCTTCGGTGTTTCACCATCATCATAGCCATCCTCACCCCATCTGCCGGCCTAGAGACGGAGCGCCCGCTTCGCAGCGCACGCCACCCTCAGGAGATACGATCCGGACCCGACCTCTCACCTATGAAAAGGAGGCTGCCTATCGACAAAGCACCCTGCCACACCCTCATACCGCCCCAATCCTTTATCCATTCACTCATCTTGCCTTGGGAGGTAACGCAATGAACACTCGACAGATCGCACTGGCCGCGGCCTTGCTGGCCCTGGTCTTCCTCGCCCATGCCGCCGGCCGCTTTGCGCAGATCGGCGGCGCCCAGATCGCGCTCAGCATCGCCGTCTACACGCTCATGGCCCTGTTGCTGGCGCCCTCGATGGGGTGGGGGCCGCTGGCCGGCATCGCCCTGGGCGTGGGCATCCTCACCATGCTGGCCACCTCCAGCCCGGTGCCCTGGGCCAACATCCCCGGTCATGGCGGCGGCTTCCTCGTCGCTGCCTATCTGGCCAAACGCTTCGTGAAACCGAAAGAGGCGCTGGGGCTTGGTTCGCAGCAAATCATCCTGGCCGTGGCCACCAACGTCGCCTGGGTGCTTTTCGCCGTCTTCACCTGGGTCGGCATCAACCCGGCCTCCGGCTTCCAGGAACGCAACTTCGAACGCATGGGCATGACCTTCGGCAGCGGCTTCTTTGCCTGGTTCCTGTTCGGCTTCGTCGGCGTCGTCATCCCCACCTGGATCTTCGGGGCCATCATCCTGCCCATCCTCTACCGGGCGGTGCGTCCTGCACTCGTCCGCCAGGGCATGCTCGGTTGACCCCCCCTGGGTGCGCCCCGGCCGGCTTGGCCGGGGCGCACCCTTGCCCGAAGGAACTGTCATGCCTGCTCAAGAAGCCGTCATCACCCTCGAAGAGGTGTACTACAAATACCCCACCAGCCAGGATTGGGTGCTGCGGGGCGTGAACCTGGAGATCTATCGCGGGGAATTCCTGGGGCTGGTGGGCACGACCAGCGCCGGCAAAACCACCCTGTGCCAGTGTTTCAACGGCCTGATCCCGCATTACACCCTGGGAACCTTCAGCGGCCGCGTGCTGGTCGAAGGCAAAGACACCAGCGAAAGCGACGTCGCCAGCCTTTCGGGCACGGTGGGCGTGGTCTTTCAAGATGCGGACGCGCAGTTGGTCATGTCGTCGGTGTTGGAAGAAGTGATGCTGGGGCTGACCATGCGCGGCATGCCGGGCCGGCAAGCGCGCGACAAAGCCCGGCACATGTTGGAGAAGATCGGCATCCCCCACCTGGCCGAGCGCCCGCCCTACGCCCTTTCTGGCGGCCAAAAACAGCGCGCGGCCATTGCTGCGGTCATGGTCATGCGCCCCAAGATCCTGGTGCTGGACGAAGCCACCTCCGAGCTGGATTCGCTGACCGTGCATCGCATCTTCGATCTGTGCCAGGAACTGAACGAGCAGGGCGAAACCATCGTCCTGGTCACGCACGAGATGGAATTGCTCTCGCAGTATGCCGACCGCATCGTGCTCTTCGACGCCGGGCAGGTGCTGTTGCAAGGCCCGCCCCGCCAGGTCTTTCAGCAGGCCGAGACTTTTCAGCGTGTGGGCGTGCGGCTGCCGCAAGTCACCGAGCTGGTGCAGAGCCTAGGCCCCCGCCTGGCCACGGAAACGCTGCCCCTGAGTGTGGCAGAAGCGCAGCAACTCATCGAAGGAGGCAGCGGTGACCACTGAACCCCTGATCCGCGTGGAAAAAATGAGCTTTGCCTACCGGCCCGGCGTCAACGTGATCCACGACATCGACATCGCCATCGAACCGGGCGAATTCACCGCCATCATCGGCAACAACGGCTCTGGCAAGAGCACGCTGATGAAGCTGATCCTGGGCCTGCTGAAGCCCACGCAGGGCCGCATCATCGTCGGCGGCATCGACACCCGCACGGCCAAAGTCTCGGACATGGCCCGGCGCATCGGCTTCATCTTCCAGGAGCCGAACGAGCAGTTGTTCGCCAACTCGGTGGAGGAAGAGATCCGTTTTGGCCTGCGCAACCTGCAGTTGGCGGAGACGGAGATCGAAAAACGGGTGAACGAAACCCTCGATCTGTTCGGTTTGCAGCCGCTGCGCCAGGTCTTCCCCCGCTTCCTGGCCCGCGGCGACAAACAAAAGGTCTGTATCGCCGCCATCGTGGCCATGCACCCCCAGATCATCTTGTTGGACGAGCCGACCACCGGCCAGGATCACCGCGACAGCCGCAAGATCATGGAGCTGGCCGAGACCCTGAACGCCAGGGGCATCACCGTGCTGCTGGTGACGCACGACATGCCCAACGTGGCCCAGTACGCCCGCCGGGTGATCCTGCTGAACGATGGCGTGCTGGTGAAGAGCGCGGCCACACTGGAAGTGCTGGCCGACCAGGCGCTGATGCAATCGTGCAGCCTGGTGCCGCCGCAGATCACGCGGCTGGGGCTGGCCCTGCAGCCGTTGGGCTTCCGCCCGGCGCTGAAGGTGCAGGAGATGGCCACGCAGATGGCGCATTGGCTCGACCAAAGGCAGGCAACGACATGATCACCGAGCTTTTCGGCCCCCTGCGCGGCATCGATGCCCGCGTCAAACTGGCCTGGTTGTTGGCGACCTTTGTCGCCGGCGTGGTCTACACCTCCATCCCCTCGCTGCTGGTCGTGCTGGCCACCATCGCCGCGGTGGCCATCTTCGGGCGCGTCTTCATCCCCGTGGTGGTCAAACTCAAGGGCCTGTGGCTGATCGTGATCGTGATCGGCCTCATTTTCAGCCTGACCGTGGGCGGCGAAACCTGGTTCTATCTGATCCCGACCTGGGTGCCCTGGATCGGCGGCAGCCTGGCCGTCAGCCGCGAAGGCACGATTTTAGGCATCATCTCGGTGCTGCGCATGTTCGTCTTCGTGCTGCCGGTGCTGCTGATGGTGGCCACCACCAGCAACTCCGACATGCTGCGCGCGTTCATGTTCCTGCGCATGCCGATGGAATTCGCCCTGATGATCGTGCTGGCGCTCAACTTCGTACCCCTCTACATCGACGAAATGGGCCGCATCGCCGACGCGCAACGCGCCCGCGCCCATTCGCTGATGGACAAAGGCGCGCTGGGCAAGATGCGAGGCATGATCCCCATCTTCGTGCCCCTCACCCTCAACGCCGTCGACCGCGCCGACACCATCGGCAAGGTGCTGGAGATTCGCGGCTTTTCACGGCGGCGTTTTTCCATCGAATTCGACACCCCCTCGACTGCCAGTTGGCTGTTCCTGGCCTTCTGCGGCCTGCTGCTGGCGGTGGCGCTCGCTTCCGCCCTGCTCAAGCAAGACCTGATCCTGAACGGCCTGCACAGCCTGGCCGCCAGCTTGGGACTGTAACCCCGGAGCCGCCATGCCCTACCTGTTCGACCCGCAAGACATCGCCTGGCAGCCCCATCCCCGCTTCGATGGGGCCAGCGTGCGTCCTTTGATCACGCCGGCGCAGAATCCAGGGCTGACCCTGGCGCAGGTGCGGCTGCTGCCGGGCGGCGAGTTGCCCCCGCACAGCCACCCCGCCAGCACCGAGACCTTCTTCGTTCTGGCCGGCGCTGTTTTATGTCGAGTCGGCGACGAAGAACGCCTGTTGCGCCGCGGCCAGATCGGCTTCGCGCCGCCCGGCGTCGAACATCAGATTCGCAACCCCGGCCCCGAACCGGCGGAAGCCCTCTCCATCTTCAACCCACCCCTGCCCTGACCGCACGCAAGCGGTCGGAGCGCTGCGAGCGCTCCGACCGCTGATCTCCCACATTCAAAGGAACCACACCCCTCATGCCCCAGCATCCGATCAAGACCCTCCTGCGCGAACATGCCGAGATCATGGCCGAAGCCGGCGGCCTGCGCCAGATGGTGCAGCGGCTGACGGTCGAAGGCGAAGCAGCCGTGGCCGACGCCCTGCCCCTCTTCGCCGCCTTCGCCAAAATGATGGCCACCAAGCTGGAATTGCACCGACAAAAGGAGGATCAAGTCTTCTTTCCTGCCATCGAAGCGGTGATCGGGCAATTTGGCCCCACCAACGTCATGCGCATCGAGCACCAGCAAATCCACGCCCAAGGCGTGCTGCTGCGCCAAACCCTGTACGAATTGAACGAGATCCAACATCCGGCCATCGAAGCGGGCGCGGCAAAACTGCGCGCCCTGGCAGCCACAGGGGGCAGCGCCGCCACCCTGCGCCAGGCCGGCGAAGAGATCACCGACCTGCTGAATTCACACTTCGGGAAGGAGGAACATATCCTCTTCCCCATGGCCCACAACCTGCTCGATGGGGTGACGCTGGAAGAAATCGCGAGCCGGTTCGAAGAGATGGACATCGCCGGGGTGTGAAAAAAATCACCTTGTTGACAGCCGGCGAGTTTTCTGTATACTAAATATGACGCAGTTTTCTGACGATGCTAATATTAATGGAGCATATGCCGTGGCCCCACTGACCTTCCCCGAATGGCGCAACCAACCCCTCGAAGAAATCCTGTATCATTGCCGCGAACTGCTGGAAGACACCGATTTTCCCACCGTCAAGCGCTGGCGCGCGGCGGGGGGCAAGGTGTTGGGGCATTTCCAGGTCTATTTCCCCGAGGAGATCGCCCACGCCGCCGGCATGTTGCCGTTCAAAGTGCGCGGCGCGCCGCTGGAGCCGATGCAAGCGGACTCTCGTTTCGGTTCCTATCTCTGTTCCATCCTCAAAACTTCGCTGGAGCTGGCCCTGAGCAAACGGGTGACGATGGAAATGTTCGTCACGCATCCCATCTGCGACGCGGCCCGCAATCTGGCGGCGGTGTGGGGGCGGAATTTCGACTATCCCTGCCAGATCCTCTATCTGCCGCAGAACGCCAACTCCGGCTTCGCTGCCACCTATCTGCGCAATGAATACGATCGCCTGCGCCGTGAGATCGAGCAGATCGTGGGGCGCGAGGTGACGGATGCGGATTTAAGGCGGTCGCTGGCGATCTACAACCACAATCGGGCCTTGCTGCGCGATCTGTACGCGCTGAAACGGGAGACGCCGTGGCAGGTTTCGGGCTACGAAGCCTATCTGCTGCTGGCGGTGGGGGGGATGATCCCACGTGAGGAGCACAACGAATTGTTGGAGACGGCGCTGCCCCTGCTGCGGGCGCGCCCGGCCAAAAAGCAGGACAAGATCCGGGTGGTGTACGAGGGCGGGTTCTGTGAGCAGCCGCCGCTGGACATGCTGCGGGCGCTGTCGCAATCCACCTATGTGGTGGACGACGACCTGCTGATCGGGCTGCGCTGGATCCTGGAGGATGTGCCCACCGCCGGCGACCCTCTTTACAACCTGGCGGAGGCGTATCTGGAGAAGTCGTCGTACAGCCCAGTGCAGCATGACCTGCGCAAGCCGAAGGAAGAGATGCTGTTGCAACGCATCCACGGCGCGCAGGCGTCGGCCGCGGTCGTCACCGCGGCCAAGATGTGTGAGCCGGGCCTGGAAGAGCAGGTGGCCTACACCCACACCCTCGACGCCCACGGCATCCCCTATTTCGTCAGCGAATTCGAAGAGAATATGACGAGTTTCGACCATCTGGAGATCCAGTTGGAGACATTTGTAGAGAGTTTGCTGTTTGCGTAAGGAGCGTAAAACGTAAAACGCACCACGCACCAAACACATTTCCCTTCTCAAGGTAAGTTATCATGACCACAGATCAACACACGGAACTTGTTGGCCGGGGCAACCGGGAAGGGGCCGACCTCTTCCGCTCCTGGTTCGAGGAGTTAAGCGCGACGGCAGAGCAGGGCGGGCAATCGGCCTATGTGTTCGTGATGGGCAGCATTGCCGAGGTGCTGCGCGTGTTCGACCTGCCCACCGTTTTCCCGGAGATCAACTCGTTGCAGACGGCCGTGCGCCGCGTGGCCCACGAATATCTCAACGAGGCCGAGGATTACGGCTATTCGCCCGACATCTGCGGCTATGTCAAGGCAGATGTGGCTGTTCAGTTGCGCAAAGGCGCCCATCCCATGGGGCAGATCCCCACGCCCTCGCTGGCGGTGTACACCAACGCCTGCAACACCTACATCAAATGGGCGGAGATCTGGGAGCGGATGTACAAGATCCCGATTTTCACCCTCGACGTGCCGGGGACGCGCCAGGCGCGGATGCAGACCTGGCGAGGCGACCCCGATTTCGAGAACGATCGCAAATATGTCGCTGCCCAACTGAAGGAATTGATCGCTCTGTGCGAGCAGGTGACCGGCATTCCCTTCGACATCGACCGCCTGCGCGAGGTGCTGGGCCACGCCAATGTGATGAGCCGCGGGTGGTCGCGGGTGCTGGAACTGAACCGCAGCCGCCCCTCCCTCTTCAACGCCCTCACCGATGGCACCGTCTATCTGGGCGTGGCCAATGGCTTCCGCGGGCGGGCCGAGGGCGCGATCTTCTTCGACCGGCTGGTGGAGGAGATGGAATACAAGGCGGCGCATGGCATCGGCACCCTGACCGATGAAAAATACCGGCTGCTCTTCGTCGGTGTGCCCTGCTACCCCATCTTCCGCCGCTTCAACGAGATGTTCACGCAATGGGGCGGCACCTTTATCAATTCCACCTATCTTTGGTTTGCATCCGGCGGCACGAACCGTGGCTTCGAGTACAATTTGAACGATCCCCTGGAAAGCCTGGCCGAGGGCATCCTGATCAGCGTACGTGATGCCATGGACAGCATGTTCTATCAAGATCAGGTGCTGGCCGGCATGGTGGACGAATTTGAAGCGGACGGCATCATCTACCATCCGATCAAGAGCTGCCGCACCGTCTCCACCGGCCTGGCCGACAACCGCCGGGCGGTGATGGCGTCGCGCGACATCCCCACCCTGTTCATCGAGTCGGACATGATGGACCGCCGGGTGGTGTCGGAGGCGCAGCTGAAGAACCGTATCGACGCCTATTTCGAAGGGTTGGCTGCCCGCCGGGCCGCCGCCTGAGGATCAATCGCACACACTGCACTGCAAGGAGAATCAGTATGAGCTTTTCAGCCGGCGTGGATGTCGGATCGACTCAAACCAAAGCCATCGTAATCAATGAAGCGCGCGAGATCGTGGGCCGGGCCTTGATCGACACCGGCGCCAACGTGATCCAGGCGGCGGAAAACGCGTATACGCAGGCGCTGGAGGATGGCGGCATCCGCGAAGAAGAGGTGGAGTATGTGATCGGCACCGGCTATGGCCGCTACAAAGTCACCTTTGGCAACACGCAGGTGACGGAGATCAGTTGCCATGCCCGCGGGGCCGCGCACATGTTCCCCGCCACCCGCACCGTGCTCGACATGGGCGGCCAGGATACCAAGGCGATCCGCGTGGGGCCAAACGGCGAGATCATCGACTTTTGCATGAACGACAAATGCGCGGCAGGCACCGGGCGTTTTCTGGGCGCGGCGGCATCGGCCCTGGCCATCCCCCTGCCCGATTTGGGGTCGCGGGCCATGCAAGCCGAGCGGCCGGTGCGCATCAGCACCACCTGCACCGTTTTCGCCGAGTCGGAGGTGCTCTCCTGGCTGGGCAAGGGCAAGAAGATCGAGGACATCCTGATGGGCGTGCACCAATCGATCGCCAAGCGTTCGATCGGGCTGCTGCGCCGGGTCGGGATCGAGGATCAAGTCACCTTCACCGGCGGCGTGGCCAAGAATATCGGCATGATCTACGCCCTGCAGGACAACCTGGGCATCCAACTCAATGTCAGCGACGATTCGCATTTCATGGGCGCGCTGGGCGCGGCCCTCTTTGCCATGGATGCGATTGTGAACAGTCGCGCTCCCTTGCCCGCTACGGAGGCATAAACTATGACGTACACTGCAGGCATCGATGTGGGTTCGACCTACACCAAGGTTGTCGTGATCGACCAGGAAAACCGCATCGCCGGCAAGGCGATGACCAACACCGGCTTCCAATTGGCCCAGGCCGCGCGTACGGCTCTGGATCAAGCGCTGGCCCAGGCCGGCATCGGCGCTGCCCAACTGGCCTACACTGTGGCCACCGGCTTTGGCCGCCATCAGATCCCCTTTGCCGATGTCACGGCCACCGACTTGACCGCCAGCGCCAGGGGCGTCTCCACCCTCTTCCCCCACACCCGCACCATCCTCGATGTGGGCGGCCAGACGATGAAGGCAATCCGTCTGGACGACGAGACCAAGGTGAAATCGTTCCGCCTGAACGACAAATGCGCCGCGGGCACAGGCGCGTTCCTGGAAAAAACCGCCCGCTACATGGGCTTCTCCACCGAGGAGATCGGGCCGCTGGCGGCCACCTCCAAAGGCGCGGTGCCCATTTCCGGCGTCTGCGCCGTGTTCGCCGAATCGGAGGTGATCAACCATCTCTCGCTGGGCGCGGCCCCCTCCGACATCATGTTCGGGGCCATCTCCTCCCTGGTCGATCGCTCGGTGCAGCTGATGAAACGGGTGCAGATGGAGCCGGAGTTTACCCTGATCGGCGGCATTCTCCGCTTCCCCAGCATGGCCGCGGTGGTGCGACGAGAGCTCAGCAGCGAGGTCAACGTGCCCGCGGGCGAACTGGTGCAATTCACCACCGCGTTTGGCGCGGCCATCCTGGGGCATGTTCGCTTGCACAAGATCGAAAGCCAGCCAGCAGACCTGGAAACGGCCCCGGCGTTGGCCTGACCCATCCTCATGTACCTCGCGCCAGACACGGAGCATCCGCCCAAACCGGAACTGGTCGCCCAGGGCTGGGAACGCCGCTTCATGGCCGGAGCGGGCCGGGCCAAGGAGGCCACGGAGTTGTACGCCGCCATGGGCTACGAGGTGCATCTGGAACCGATCCTTGCCTCCGACCTGAGTGAGGAATGCCAGGGTTGCACCCTGGCCACGAATTTCTTCGTAACCCTTTACACCCGCAAGAGGAAACCGGAACCTGAACAATTTTCGTGAGATCGACACGCTGCTATGAACGGGATCGAAAACTCAGCTTCCTTGCCCGTCCGCACCCAGTTCATCTTTTTCACGCTGTTAGGTGATTATATCTTGCCTAATGGCGGTAAAATCTGGACAAGCGATATACTTTCGCTGATGGGCCCGCTAGACGTGAGCGAGCGGGCCGTGCGCTCCACCCTCTCGCGCATGACGCGCAAAGGCTGGATATCGGCCCGAAAGCACGGGCGGCGCAGCCGATACACCATCACCCCCCGCGGCCAGGCGCTGTTACAGGCCGGATATGAACGCATTTTCGAACCGATCTTCACCGATTGGGATGAGACCTGGCATCTGGTGGCCTTTTCGCTGCCGGAACGGAGACGCAAGACCCGGCACGAATTGCGCAAACAGCTCAGTTGGCTGGGGTTTGGCCGTCTTGCTCCCGGCACCTGGATTTCGCCGCACAACCGCCAACGCGAGCTGGCCGATCTGTTTCATGATCTACGGATCGAAGCCTTTGCCGAGCAGTTCTCCGGCGTGCATCTGGGGCCTTCGACCGGGCAGGAACTGGTCAAGCGCTGCTGGGATTTGCAGGATCTGGAAAAGCAGTACCAGGATTTCGTCGCTCGCTACCAACCTGAATACGAACATTTCGCCGGTCTATCGCCGCAGGAGATGTGCGCCAACGCGCAGGAGTGCTTCATTCGCCGTTTCTGGATCACGCACGAGTTCCAGGCCCTGCCCCTGCGCGACCCCAACCTGCCCACACAGTTACTGCCGCCGGATTGGATCGGCTTTACCGCTCGCCGGTTGGTCAGCGATTACCGCGACCACCTGAATACCCCTGCCAATAAGTTCATTCGCGCAATCATGAACGAGGCCGGCGCAGCAGACCGGTAAACGGATGTCACGCAATACGCCCCCCGCACCACCCGCAAGGAGCAAAGGCATGTCTCTCGATTGGCTGCCCCGCACGGATACGCTTGTCGACCACGATCTCGGCGGCGACGCGTATTTCCGCGCCGAACCGCCCAGTGTGATCTATGAGAAGAAACCGATCCGCGACCCGCAAGGCCACCCGGTCGAAGGGTTGTACTCGGCCTGGGTGTGGCTGAACAACCCCGCCCAATACAATTCCTACACCACCGACATGGTCAAGGGCGTGATCGCGGGCATGAAACGGGCGTCGATGGATCGCAGCGTGGTGGCCATCGTCTTCACCGGCGTGGGCGACAAGGCATTTTGCACCGGCGGCAATACCAAAGAGTACGCCGAATACTACAGCCGCCGCCCCACCGAATACGCCCTGTACATGGACCTCTTCAACGCCATGGTCGACAGCATCCTCAACGCCAAGAAACCGGTGATCAGCCGGGTGAACGGGATGCGCGTGGCCGGGGGGCAGGAGATCGGCGGGGCCTGCGACATTGCCATTGCCTCGGATCTGGCCGTGTTTGGGCAGGCGGGGCCGCGGCATGGCTCCGCCCCGGTCGGCGGCTCCACCGATTTTCTGCCCTGGTATCTCACCATCGAAGATGCCATGTGGAATTGCATCTCCTGCGAGATGTGGAGCGCGTACAAGATGCACCGCAAGGGCTACATCAGCAAGGTTGTGCCGGTGTTGCGCCAAGAGGGCGTCTGGCTGCGCAACCCCAGTGTGATCACCGAGGACTATGTGCAGGATGGGGCCATCGTCTACGGCGAGATGAAGAGCGGCGCCGCCCTGGCCGCCGCCCGCGATCTGCAAAAAACCGCTGTCATCGACCTCAGTCTGCTGGATCAGGCTGTGGATGAGGTGCTGTGGACCTTCACCAATCTCTTCCCGCACTGCCTGCAGATGTCGATCGACGGTATTCGAGCCAAGAAGAAGTTCTTCTGGGACGCGGCCAAGGATTATTATCGCCACTGGCTGGCCGCCAACATGACCAACGAGGCTTTTCTCGGCTTCACCGCCTTCAACAACCGCAAGCTCACCGGCAAGGACACGATCGATTTCATCCGTTACCGCCAACTGCTGGCCCAGGGCGTCGAGGCAGGCGACGAACTCTTCGCCCAAGTCCTACCCCAGCCGATCGAGCGATAGTTGCGTAAAACGTAATACGTAAAACGTAATGCGTAATTTGCGTTTCCTATTACGTTTTACGTTTTACGCAATACCCATAACAACACACCATGTCTGATTCATTTCTAACTATCGAAATCACTGACGGTGTGGCGGTGCTGACGTTGAACCGGCCGCCGGTCAATGTCCTGCATCTGCCGATGCTGCGCGAGTTGGATGCGGCGCTGGCAGCGCTGGCCGAGGATGAAGGCGTGCGCGCGCTCATCGTGCAGGCCGCGGGCAAACTGTTTTCGGCCGGGGTGGATGTGGCCGACCATACCGCGGACAAGGTGGGAGAGATGATCCCCCTCTTCGACCGCGTGTGCCAGGCCCTGGCCGAATTTCCCACGCCCACGGTGGCCGCGGTGCAGGGCCACGCCCTGGGCGGCGGCTGCGAGCTGGTGCTTTGCTGCGATCTGGCCGTGCTGGCCGAACACGCCAAAATCGGCCAGCCGGAGATCCAACTGGCCTCCTTCGCGCCCATCGCCGCCCTGCGCCTGCCCTATCTGGTCGGATACCGCGCGGCTGCGGATCTGATGTTCAGCGGGCGCAGCCTCGGCGCCGCGGAAGCGTTGCAGATGGGAGTGGTCAATGCTGTCCTGCCCGCGGCCGAGGTGCAAGACTGGGCGCGGGCAAAGGCTGCCGTCTTTGCCGCCATGAGCCGCGCGGCCATGCACCTGCTCAAGCGCTCGCTGCTGCTGGGCTACGGCGACTGGGCCGCCCGCCTGCCTGCCATCGAGCAGGTCTATCTGCAAGAACTGATGGCCACCGCCGACGCCCACGAGGGCCTGACCGCCTTCCTGGAAAAACGCGCCCCCCTCTGGCGCCACCACTAAAGCTGACAAGGAGCTGCCCCCCATGCCCACACGCGGCCTCACCTTCGACCAGTTCGCCCTCGGCGATCGCTTCGTTTCTCAAAGCCGTACAGTGACGGAAGCGGATGTCGTGGCCTTCGCCGGGCTTTCAGGCGATTTCAACCCCCTCCACACCGACGCCGAGTTCGGCCGCCAGACGCCTTTTGGCGAGCGCATCGCCCACGGCATGTTGATCGCGGCCATGGCCACCGGCATGGCCAACTGGACTGGCGTGTTCGAAGGCACCACCCTGGCCCTGATGGAGCAGATCATCCGCTACAAAGGCGCGGTGCGCTTCGGCGATACCGTGCACCTGGAGTTGGAAGTGCTGGAGAAGAAGCCGACCTCCAAACCTGACCGCGGGGTGGTTCGCTTCGCCGCCCGCGTCCTCAACCACCGCCAGGAAACCGTCATCGATGGCGAATGGACGCTTTTGATGCGGAATGGGTAGATTGGTTGGTTGGTTAGTTGGTTAGTTGGTTAGTTGGTTAGTTGGTTAGTTGGTTAGTTGGTTAGTTGGTTAGTTGGTTAGTTGGTTAGTTGGTAAATTGGTACGCATCACGCATCACGCATCACGGAGATTCACATGTTATTAGAAAACAAAGTTGCATTGATTACCGGCGGGGCCAATGGCATCGGCCGGGCTACAGCGCTTTATTTTGCTCGCGCGGGCGCTCAGGTTGTCATTGCCGATCTCGCAGCAGCAGCGCTGGAGACTGTGTGCGAAGAAGTCGTTGCTGCGGGGGGCGCGGTGGCTACGGCCGTGGGCAATGTCAGCGTGCGCGAGGATGTGCAGCGCATGGTCGATACGGCCGTGCAGCGCTTCGGCCGGCTCGACATCCTGATCAACAACGCCGGCATCACCCGAGACGCCCTCACCACCCGCGTCAAAGATGGCCAGGTCAAGCTGATGAGCGAAGAGCAGTGGGACGCGGTGCTCGATGTCAATCTCAAGGGCGTCTGGCTGTGCGCCCAGCTGGCGGCCGTGCCGATGATGGCGCAACGGTCGGGCCGCATCGTCAACACCGCCTCGGTCTCGGCCCTGGGCAACATCGGCCAGGCCAACTACTCCGCTTCCAAGGCAGGTGTGATCGGGCTGACGCGGGCGCTGGCCAAAGAATGGGCGCGCTACAACATCGCCGTCAACTGCATCGCGCCCGGCGGCGTCAAAACCCAGATGACCGCCGCCATCCCCGACCCGATCATGCAAGAACTGCTGCACGAGATCCCCTTCGGTCGCCTGGCCGAGCCGGAAGAGATCGCCTCGGTGCACGCCTTCCTCTGCTCGGACATGGCCTCCTACATCACCGGCCAGACGATCTTTGTCGATGGCGGGCTTAAGGTTTGATATTTGGTATTTTGTATTGCGTTTTAATCGTTAATCATCAATTATTAATGATTAACGATTAGAGAGAGCGAGTAAGATGCTTGATTGTTACATTCCTTATGGAGGTTATTGGTGCACGCCTTTTGTGAAATGGCAAGGGGCGTATGCCAACCTGCATCCGCTCAAATTCGCGGCGGAGACGGCCACACGGGCGCTGGCCGAGCGCGCCATCTCGCCCCAGGTCTTCAGCGGCCTCTTTCTGGGCGCGACGGTGCCCAGTCAGGGCGCGTTCTACGCCGCGCCCTGGGTGGCCGGGATGCTCGGAGCCGGCGAGATCACCGGGCCGACCCTGAGCCAGGCCTGCGCCACCTCCGCCCGCGTGATCGCCAGCGCCGCCTTCGAGATCACAAATAGCGGCGCCGGGCCTCTGCTCTGCCTCACCGCCGACCGCACCTCCAACGGCCCGCACATCCTCTACCCCAACCCGCTGGCCCCCGGCGCCCGCGGCGACGCCGAGGATTGGGTGTGGGACAACTTCAACTGCGACCCCTTCGCCGGGCTGAGCATGGTCGAAACCGCCGAAAACGTGGCGCGGGAAGCAGGCATCTCCACCGCCGAGCAGCACGAAGTGACTCTGCTGCGCTACGAGCAGTACCAGCAGGCCCTGGCCGACGCCGCCGCCTTCCACCGCCGCTACATGGTCATGCCCATCGAGATCAACCCCAGCGGGCGCAAAGTCATGGCGACCGTGCAGGATGACGAGGGCGTGTTCCCCAGCACCCCCGCGGGCTTGGCCCGGCTGAAACCGGTGCTGCCGGGCGGATCCGTCACCTACGGCGGCCAGACCTACCCCGCCGACGGCAACGCCGGCATGATCCTGGCCGGGCGCCAGCAGGCGCGTGAGCTGAGCCGCGAGCCGGGGATCGAGATCCGCCTCATCGCCTTTGCCGAGGGCCGCGAGCGCAAAGGCTTCATGCCCGCGGCCAATGTCCCCGCCATCCGCCGCGTCCTCGACCGCGCCGGCATCACCCTGGCCGATGTGAAGGCGATCAAGACCCACAACCCCTTTGCCGTCAACGATTGCTATCTCAGCCGCGAGCTGGGCATCCCCGCCACGGGCATGAACAACTTCGGCTGCTCGCTGATCTGGGGCCATCCCCAGGCGCCGACCGGCATGCGCTTGCTGATCGAGTTGATCGAAGAACTGGCCCTGCTGGGCGGCGGCTACGGCCTCTTCAGCGGCTGCGCCGCCGGCGACACCGCCGCCGCGATTGTGATTCATGTGGATGGATAGTCAGTAGTCAGTAGTCAGTATTCAGTATTCAGTGGTCAGTGGTCAGTAACAAATAGTCTCGAATTTACCAATTTACCAATTTACCAATTTACCAATTTACCAATTTACCAATTTACCATGAAAGCAGCCATCTTCTACGCTCCTCACCAACCACTGCAAATCGAAGAGATCGCCACGCCCACGCCGGGGCCTGGGGAGGTGCTGGTCAAGGTCGCGGCCTGCGGGCTGTGCCACACCGACCTCTCCTACATCGACCACGGCGTGCCCACCTTCAAAAAGCCGCCGCTGGTGCTGGGCCACGAAGTCTCGGGGCTGATCGCAGCCGTGGGCGCGGGCGCGGCCTGGCGCGAGGGTGACCGCGTGCTGGTTCCGGCGGTGTATGGCTGCGGCCAATGCCAGATGTGCCGCACCGGGCGCGAGAACATCTGCGAGCGCATGGTCATGTTTGGCAACAATGTCGATGGCGGCTACGCCGAATACATGCTGGCCCCGGCCAAAGATGTGGTGGCCCTGCCGGCAGATCTGCCCCTGATCGAAGGCGCCATCATCGCCGACGCCGTGACCACCCCCTACCATGCCGTGGTCAACCGCGGCCAGGTGAAGCCGGGGGATAGCGTCGTCGTCTTCGGCTGCGGCGGGGTGGGCATCAACATCGTCCAGATCGCCGCCGCCCTGGGCGCGCACGTGGTGGCCGTGGACATCGCCGACGAAAAGCTGGAGATGGCCAGGAAACTGGGCGCGCAGGCCGTAGTCAACGCCAAAAACGTGGAACGGGCGGACAAAGAAGTGCGGGCCCTCACTGGCGGCGGCGCGGCCATCGGTTTCGAGGCCATCGGCAACCCGATCACGCAGGAGCAGACCTTTGCCTCGGTGCGCAACGGCGGGCGTTTCGTCATGGTCGGCTACTCTCCCAAGCCCATGACCCTCAACTCCGGCCGGGTGATGTACCGGGAAATGGAATTGATCGGCTCCTTGGGCTGCCGGGCGGTGGACTACCCGCGGGTGCTGGCCCTGGCCAGCAGCGGCAAGATCAAGATCGCCGAACTGGTCACGGCCCGCTTCCCCCTGGATCAGATCAACCCCGCCCTCGACCATGTGCGCGGGGGCGAGGGCATCCGCTCGGTCGTCATGCCATGATCGACTTCCACATCCACATCAGCCATGCCAGCCACCTGCGGCCCTGGGTGCGAGACTGGTATCGCCAGAACTTCGAGCAGGACTTTGCCGGGCCGCTGGCGGCCAGCGGGCTGGATGTCGATGCCTACATCGACGCCATGCTGACGCCGGCAGGCATTCGTGCTCTTTTACAGGCAAACGGCATCGATTGGGCCGTGGGACTGGCCGATCCCACACCGATCACCACCGGCTGGACAACGAACGACTACATGGGCGAGTTCTGTCAGGCAGCCAACGCCCTGCCCGACCCCGCAGAAGGCCCACGAGGGCGCTTGCTGCCCTGCGCCAGCCTCAACCCCTTCATCGAAAACGACCTGGGGGCCGAGCTGGAGCGGCTGGTGCAGGTCTACGGCGTGCGGGCGATCAAAGTCTACCCGGTCTATCAGCACCACTACCCCAACGACGCCCGCATGTACCCGCTCTATGCCAAAGCCGAAGAACTGGGCCTGCCCATGCTGGTGCATACCGGCTCCTCCATCTTCAAAGGCGCCCGCATCAAATATGGCGACCCCCTGCTCCTGGACGATGTGGCCATCGACTTCCCCAAACTCAACATCCTGATGGCGCATTGCGGACGGCCCTTCTGGTACGAACAAGCCTTTTGGATGGCCCGCCGCCACGACAACGTCTACTTGGAGCTTTCCGGCCTGCCGGCCAAAAACCTGCTGACCACCTTCCCCCGGCTGGAAATGCTGGCTCACAAAGCCATCTACGGCTCCGACTGGCCCGGCAACCCCGACCTGAGCCGCAACATCGCCGCCATCCAGGCCCTGCCACTGGCAGAGACAAGCAAACAAGCCATTCTGCACGACAACGCCGCCCGGCTTCTGGGTCTCACTTCCTGATCCAGCCCACCCCGGGACATCACATGCCAGCAGGCAAAGGAGGCAGACAGAAAAGATAGCCCCTCGACTTGAACACCCCCCAGGCGCATGCGCTGCGCCGCAACCACCGCACACCTTCCATTACCGAGGAGAGATGACATGCGTACCCACTTTCGATTGCTGCTACTTCTGACACTGCTGGCGCTTGTGCTGGCCGCCTGCGGAGGCGCCACCCCCGCAGCGCCCACAGCCACACCTGTACCGCCCACGCAGCCGCCCGCGGCGACCGCCACCTCTGCCCCCGCGGCCACGCCTGTGCCTGCCGGCCCCGTCCAGGGCGACCCCTACAAGATCGGCCTCTTCTTCTCCGTCACCGGCCCCGGCTCCTCTCTGGGCGTGCCGGAACGAGACACCGCCATGATGATGATCGAGCAAGTCAACGCCGCCGGCGGCATCGAAGGCCCCGATGGCAAACTGCACTTGCTCGAAGGCATCTTCGAAGATGATCAATCGAACGCCACCGAAGGCGTGCTGATCGTCAAACGCCTGCTCGAAGAAGGCGTCCCCATCCTCGTGGGCGGCACCACCAGCGGCGTCAGCATGGCCGTGCTCGACACCATCGCCGAAGCGCAGGTGCCCTTCATTTCCAACGCCTCTGCCGGCTCCATCATCCAGCCGGTGGAAGAACGCTACTGGGTCTTCAAGACCCCGCAGCAGAACGACCCCGTGGCCGAAGTGCAGGCCGACTGGATGGCAGCCAAAGGCATCACCAAGATCGCTTCCTTTGGCGTCAACAACGG
>JAANMV010001914.1_pt1 | contig 21574 bp, 21 predicted proteins | sample 7279661 | NCBI WGS metagenome assembly JAANMV01 (sample SAMN14094540, study PRJNA606508) | bioreactor metagenome | isolation source: A lab-scale SPAN reactor treating ammonium-rich wastewater day 121 | place: Ireland: Galway | collected 2017-05-16
TGCGCGGGCGGATGGGCAGCAGGTGTTGCTGGTCGTGGACAAGACAGCGCACGGATTGAAACAAACTGTGCTCGAGGCAGTGCATTTTGTCCCCCTAAAATCGGGTGTTGCCTGAAGGAAATTGCTTATGTTCGTATCGCGTGGTCGTGGTCTCTGGGTTTCTATGGCGCTGGCAAGCCTTGTGCTTGCTGGCTGTGGCACCCGCATGACCAGGGCTTCAGTGGAAGATCGGGGAACCGCCGTAGGGGCTCAGTCGGGCGAAGTGGTGGCGCCTGCTGCCAAGCCGTTGCCTGGTGCAGAGAACGCGGGCAAGCCGGGCTACTACACCGTCAAGCCTGGGGATACCCTGATTCGTATCGGCCTGGATACGGGGCAGAGCTGGAAGGATCTTGCGCGCTGGAACAACATGGACAACCCCAATCTGATCGAAGTGGGTCAGGTATTGCGGGTGGCTCCCCCGGTGGTTGCGGCTGCGGCCCCGGTGGTGCAGGACGGTGGTGGCGTTGTCACCCGGCCCGTCTCGGCGCCCAGCGTGGCCCCCGTCTCCGTGGCGTCTGCGCCCCGGGCGCCCGCCTCGAACGGCGCCGTGGCGGCTGCGGCAGTGGCGCCCTCTCCCGCGCCTGAACCCAAGCCGGCTGCCGCAGTTGGCGAGGACGATATCGGGTTCATCTGGCCCGCGTCGGGTCCGTTGCTCGCGGGTTTTGACGAGGCGCGCAACAAGGGCTATGACATTGGTGGCAAAGCGGGAGATCCGGTTCTGGCGGCAGCCGATGGACGGGTGGTCTACGCCGGTGCGGGGCTGCGTGGGTATGGCAACCTGATCATCCTCAAACACAACAATACCTTCCTGACGGCCTACGCGCACAACCAGACATTGCTGGTCAAGGAAGATCAGGCAGTGCGCAAGGGTCAGAAAATCGCTGAAATGGGCAGCACCGATGCGGATCGGGTGAAATTGCATTTCGAGATTCGCCGACAGGGCAAGCCGGTCGATCCGGTGCGGTTTCTTCCATCCCGCTAAGGCAGCACATGGCTGTCACCGTGCCTGAAGGGCTGGAACCAGACCCGGAGGGCGAGGCGCTGATGGAGGATCTGACAGAGGCCGAATCCGCGTCGCTGTCAGAGACGGAGCTTCGGGCCATTGGCATGGGCGTGGCCCAGCATGGGGAGAGGCTGGATCGGGCACTTGCCGACACGGTTCCTGAGTTTTCCCGCAGCTATCTGCAGCAGTTGCTGGCACATGGTGCCGTACGCCTCAATGGCCAGCCGGTCTCCAAAGCGGCGCATCGCGTCAAGGCCGGTGATCAGGTGGTGGTGGAGATGCGGCCGACACTCGAGAGCCAGGCGTTTCGACCCGAAGCGATGGACCTTGATGTCGTTCACGAGGACGCGCACCTGCTGGTGGTGAACAAGCCAGCCGGGCTGGTGGTCCATCCTGCGCCGGGCAATTGGAGCGGAACACTGCTCAATGGCCTCATGGCGCGTGATCCTCAGTGTGCCCAGGTGCCTCGTGCAGGCATCGTTCATCGACTGGACAAGGACACCAGCGGACTCATGGTGGTGGCCCGGACCCGCTCGGCCATGGATGCGCTGGTGCACATGATTGCGCGGCGGGAGGTGCATCGCCAATACCTGGCATTGGCCCACCGCCCCTGGCACGGTGCCGCCAAACTCAGCCTGGAGGGAGCGATTGGCCGGGATCCCCGCAACCGTTTGCGCATGGCAGAGGTCAATTTGGCGCTCCATGCCGGCAAGACCGCCCGCACGGATGTGGAATTGCTGGCCTCCTGCGAGCGCGGCTGTTGGGTGCGGTGTACCTTGCATACGGGACGTACCCATCAGATCCGTGTGCACATGGCCACCGCAGGGCATCCGCTGGTGGGTGATGTTCTGTACGGTGGGGCCATGGAAGCAGGCATGCAGCGCCAGGCTCTGCATGCCTTTCGGCTGGCGTTCGTGCACCCGGTCAGTGGCGAGGCAATGGAGTTCCTGGCGCCCTTGCCGCAGGATATGCGCTCGGCCCTGGGCGAATGGGGGCTGGGCTACAATGGCCGCTGAATGGTCATTATTTTGACCCAGCACGCCTGACAGCGGATACCCGCCAGGCACTGGTGTGGTTCTGCAACTGCGCCCTATTTGCCCCCATTGATTGATTTCTTCGGTTGGTTTGACGTCCCACGGTTCTGCGTGAGGCGCCCTTTTCCCGGAATTGCTGAACCATGAATACGGTGGACGCCAAACGGGTCCTTGAAACCGCCCTGATCTGCGCACAGCAACCGCTTTCTGTGCGCGATTTGCGCGTGCTTTTCGATGATGCGCTGGGGTCGGACACGATCAAGTCGCTGCTTGCGGATCTGCAGCAGGAGTGGGCGCTCCGAGGCGTGGAGTTGGTGCAAATTGCGTCAGGATGGCGGTTCCAAAGCCGTCCCGAGATGCGGGAGTTTCTGGACCGGTTGCATCCGGAGAAGCCCCCGCGCTATTCCCGCGCCACGCTGGAGACCTTGGCCATCATCGCCTACCGGCAGCCCGTGACGCGTGGGGATATTGAAGATATCCGGGGTGTCACGGTCAATAGCCTGATCATCAAGCAACTGGAGGATCGGGGCTGGGTGGAGGTCATTGGGCATCGTGAAACCGTCGGCCGCCCGGCGTTGCTGGCAACGACACGGCAGTTTCTGGATGATCTGGGATTGCAGTCCCTGGACCAGTTGCCTGTGCTGGATGGACCGGCGTTGCAGGAGCGCATGCTGCAATCGCTGACGATGCCTGTGGATGCGACTTCTGAACCGCCTGAGCAGCCGGAGCTGGCATTGGAGGAGGCAACGACCCCCCTCGAGACCGTCGCCGGCGTGCCAGCGCAAGAAGGACGATTGAATGAATCTGCGTCGGATGGTGACCAGGTTCCGGACCAAAACTATGTGGATGCCAACGACAGCATCCAGGGAAATGCCTGATGAACGAGACAACACCCTCTGACGATGTGACCCCCACGGTGGTGCCTGTGCCGCAAGAGGCGGGACTCGCGACGCCTTCCAAGCCAGGACGCAAACCGGCCCGAAAGAAGGCCGTCCCCTCTTCGCCCCCCGATGCTGCGGTTGATGTGCCGGGTGTTTCGGAGCCGGAAGAGTCATCTTCTGCAGAAGAGGCGTTGGGGATCACGAGTTCAAATGTGGTTGCGGAGGGCAGCGGTGTTTCGGAGGCTTCCGGGGCGGTTGACACGCATCGCTCGCGTGCCGGAAGCGGCTCCTCCAGGCCGCTGCGATCTGCGGGTCAGGGGCGCAAGTCGGAGATGGGCTATCAGTTCGCAGACGTTGTTTCTGGCCGCTTCGATGAAGACGAGTCCAGTGCAGAGCCTTTGCCTCTCAAACGTGTATTGCTGCCCCAGGTGGAAACACCCAAGCTCCACAAGGTGCTGGCCCAGGCAGGACTGGGGTCTCGTCTGGAAATGGAGCAACTGATCCTGGAGGGGCGGATATCGGTCAACAATGAGCCGGCGCACATTGGTCAGCGAATTCAGTTCGGGGATCAAGTCAAGGTCAATGGCAAACCGATTCGTTACCGCATTGATCCACCGCCCCCCCGCGTGATTGCTTACCACAAACCTGTGGGGGAAGTGGTGACGCACGACGATCCGCAGAATCGCCCCACTGTTTTCCGCAAGCTTCCACGCTTGCAGCAGGGCAAATGGCAATCCGTGGGGCGTCTTGACCTGAATACGGAAGGTTTGCTGTTGTTTACCAGTTCCGGTGAACTGGCCAACAAGTTGATGCATCCCCGGTTTGGTCTGGAGCGCGAGTACGCCGTGCGTGTGCTGGGTGCGCTCAGCAATGAAGAGAAAGCTCGGTTGCTGGAAGGCGTTCAGCTCAATGATGGCATGGCCGCATTTGGCTCCATCGAGGATGGGGGGGGTGAAGGTTCCAATTGCTGGTACCGCGTCACGATCTCCGAAGGGCGCAATCGGGAGGTGCGACGGATGCTGGAGTCGGTCGGTCACGCCGTCAGCCGACTCATCCGTATCCGCTATGGCGCAATGGTTTTGCCCCGAGGGCTCAAGCGCGGCGCCTGGATGGAACTGGACGAGTCGGATATCGCCGCGTTGATGAAAGCCGCTGGTGCCGAACGCACCCCCAGGGCCGAGGGGGGACAGGATGCGCCGTTTACTCGTCGGGATGGCCAGGGTGAGCGAGGACGCGCGGGGGGCAATCGCAGTGCTCCCAGAAATGTTCCCCCAGGATCTCGCGGAGGCAATGCCGGGCAGGGGCGTGGCGGGAAGACTGGCGGTAAGAATGCAGGGGCACGTCCGCAAGGAGGCGACGCTCAGCCGGATCCCTTGAAGACCTCGGTAGGGTACATCGGTACCGACAGTCTGGCACGTCAGCGTCAAACGCAGCGGCGCGATGGGCGTAGCAGCTTCGGTGGACGGGGCGGTGGACGAGGGGGGCGATGATCGGTTGGTCAGGGACCGTCCGGGTTAGAATGAAAAGCTTTGTCTGCAAGACAAAAAGCTCCAATTAACCCCCATTCCAGGAAAATAAAATGGCTATTGAACGCACTCTTTCCATCATCAAGCCGGACGCCGTTGCCAAGAATGTCATTGGCCAGATCTATGCCCGTTTCGAAGCAGCCGGTCTGAAAGTCGTCGCGGCCCGCATGGCCCATCTGTCCCGTCGGGAGGCCGAGCAGTTCTATGCAGTGCACAAGGAGCGCCCCTTCTTCAAGGACCTGGTGGATTTCATGATCTCCGGCCCTGTCATGATCCAGGCCCTCGAAGGTGAAAACGCCATTCTGAAGAACCGTGAACTGATGGGCGCCACCGATCCCAAGAAGGCAGAAGCCGGCACCATTCGCGCCGATTTTGCCGATAGCATCGATGCCAATGCCGTGCATGGTTCCGATGCAGCGGAAACGGCCCAGGTGGAAGTGGCGTTCTTCTTTCCTGGCATGAACGTTTACTCGCGCTGATATGGCGTTCCCCAAGCAGCGCTTCCCCGCAGAGGCAGGGCAGTTGTGCGCCTGGGGCTCCCAGGTCGTTGACTTGTGCCCGCACACGTGCACATGACAGTCAACCTCCTGGATTTTGATTTGAACGGCCTGGCTGCTTTTTGCGAGCGGCTGGGTGAAAAGCGTTTCCGCGCGACACAGCTTTTCCGCTGGATACACCAGCGCGGTGCCAGTGAATTCGACCAGATGAGTGATCTGGCCAAGTCGCTGCGCGAGAAGCTCAAGACATGCGCGACCATCCAAGCCCTTCCGGTAATCAGCGAGCACCAGTCGAGCGATGGCACCGTCAAATGGCTCTTCGATGTGGGGGCCGGAAATGCGGTGGAGGCTGTCTACATTCCTGAGGATGACCGGGGAACCCTCTGCGTGTCCTCCCAGGCCGGGTGCGCCGTGGGTTGTCGTTTCTGTTCTACCGGGCACCAGGGGTTCAGCCGCAATCTGACCACGGCCGAGATTGTTGCCCAGCTCTGGTTTGCCGAGCACACGTTGCGCGAGCGTCTCAAAACCACCGATCGGGTGATTTCCAATGTGGTCATGATGGGCATGGGTGAGCCCTTGCAGAATTATTCGGCACTGGTTCCCGCGCTGCGGGTCATGCTGGATGACCATGGATATGGTATGTCACGAAGACGCGTGACGGTTTCGACCTCTGGTGTCGTTCCGATGATGGATCGGCTGGCAATGGATTGCCCCGTGGCCCTTGCTGTCTCGCTGCATGCACCCAACGATCCTTTGCGTGACGATTTGGTGCCGCTGAACCGCAAGTATCCGATCGACGAGCTCATGGAAGCCTGTAACCGGTACCTTGAGCATGCGCCACGGGATTTCATTACCTTCGAATATTGCATGCTGGATGGTGTCAACGACCAGCCAGAGCATGCCAGACAGCTGGTGGATCTCGTTCGACGCCATGCCCGCTCCGGCGTCTGGTGCAAATTCAACCTGATTCCCTTCAATCCTTTCCCGGCTTCGGGCCTGCTTCGTTCCGGAGCGCCACAGGTGGCAGCGTTTGCCAAGATACTCAGCGAAGCAGGCATTGTGACCACGGTCCGTAAAACCAGGGGAGATGATATTGATGCCGCCTGTGGCCAACTGGCAGGTGAAGTGCAGGATCGGACCCGGGTAGTGGAACGGATGGCCAAACGCCGCACGATTGCGATACAACCGGCTGGGTCGATGGCCCAATCACACAAGGAGGCATGACATGGTGGAAGCCGTTACGCGCTGGAACCCCTCTGCTGGAGCGGTGTTGGCTGCTGTTGTATTGATGGCGGGAGTATTGATGTCAGTTTCCGGTTGCACTGCCACGGGAAGGGGATCAGAGGCCGGTCTTGGTCCTGAGGTCATTACGCCATCGGATGAACCGGAGGCGCGTCGACGTGCTCGTATCCGCCTGGAACTGGCCGTCAACTATTTCGAATCGGGCAAAGTGGCCGTTGCACTGGACGAGGTCAAGCAGGCACTTGTCAATGATCCGACCTATGGCGATGCCTACAACCTGCGCGGACTGATCTACATGAGTCTGAATGAGCTGGGGCAGGCGGAGGATAGCTTTCGGCGGGCGTTGGGTCTTCGGTCCACTGATCCGAATGTGCTGCATAACTATGCATGGCTGCTTTGTCAGCAGCAAAAATATGCGGAGGCGGACAAGTATTTTTCTCAAGTGCTGACCAATCCGGCCTATATGGCTCGAAGCAAAACCTATATGGCGCAGGGCCTGTGCCAGGCGCGCGCAGGTCAGAACGATCAGGCTGAGCAGACGCTGTTGAAGGCCTATGAACTGGATGCCGGGAATCCTGTGGTGGGGTACAACCTGTCCGAGTTGTTCATGCGTCGGGGGGAACTTAAGCGTGCTCAGTTTTATATCCGGCGCATTAATAACAGTGAACTGGCCAATGCGGAAACACTGTGGCTCGGTATCAAGGTGGAGCGGGGTCTGAGTGATACGGTTGCCGTGCGGCAGCTTGCCGAACAGTTGCGCAAACGTTTCCCTGAGTCCCGTCAGCTGGCAGCTTTTGAACGAGGAGCCTTCAATGAGTGAGCTGGGGGCCCAGTCTATTGCATCGGAGCAGGTTCAGTCCGCACCGGTTTCTCCTGGGGGAATGCTCAGGGATGCGAGGCATGCGGCCGGAATACATATTGAGGCGTTGGCTGTGGCGCTGAAGGTGCCGGTCAGCAAACTTGAGGCGCTGGAGGCAGACAACTACCAGGTCTTGCCGGACGCGGTATTCGTTCGAGCACTGGCGTCCAGCGTTTGTCGGTCATTGAAAATCGATCCGATCCCTGTGCTGGCACTCATGCCCCAGTCCAGCGTACCGCGGCTCGCTGGCGATAGTGGCGGAATCAACGCCACTTTCAAGGATGGCACGGAAAGGGCTTCTGGCGGAGCCATGATGGCCAGCGTCAAGCATCCGGCCTTTTTGGCGGCATTTGCCTTGTTGCTGGGGGCCGCCGTGCTGGCCTTCTATCCGCGCTCATTGACTGAGATCTCCACCGCGAGCGATGGACAAGTGCAGAAGACCACTGCAATCACACCATCCGAGCCGGCCAGCGTGGCTGCAGCTCCAGAAGAGGTCGCATCCGCTGAAACAGGGGCCTTGCCGTTGGTTGTGGAAGCAGTGCCGGCAGATCCGGTTATCCGTCAGGAACTTGTGGATTCGGTGGCCAAGCAAGTGCCTGCCTTGCCGGCTGGAGTGGATTCGATTGATGGCAAAGGGCAGCTGCTTGTGCTGCGCGCGCGCAGCGAGTCTTGGGTCCAGGTGCGGGATGCGACAGGAGTGACCACACTGCAGAAAATTCTGACCGCCGGTGAGTCGGTCGTGGTGCCCGGAAAGCCTCCTCTTTCTGTGGTGATAGGCAACGCCGAAGCGACGGAGGCTCTGATTCGTGGGAATGCGCTGGATCTTGCTCCGATCTCCAAGGACAACGTCGCCCGATTTGAGGTGAAGCCGTGAATATGCATGTGGAACCATTGCCTGTGGCGGTTGCATCGCCACTTGCCCGGCATTCGCGCCAGGCCCAGGCGGTTTGGGGGAGCCGGGTCGTCACGATTGGAGGTGATGCCCCCATTCGTGTGCAGTCGATGACCAATACGGATACCGTAGATGCTGTCGCCACGGCCATTCAGGTCAAGGAGCTCGCCTTGGCGGGGTCGGAGTTGGTGCGCATTACCGTCAATACGCCCGAGGCGGCTGCAGCGGTCCCTTATGTCCGTGAGCAACTCGACCGGATGGGGATCGACGTTCCTTTGGTCGGTGACTTTCACTACAACGGGCACCGATTGCTGACGGAGTATCCAGCGTGTGCCGAAGCCTTGTCCAAATACCGTATCAATCCTGGCAACGTCGGCAAGGGAGATAAGCGCGATCGCCAGTTTGGACAGATGATCGAGGCCGCCATCCGTTGGAAAAAGCCGGTGCGCATTGGCGTGAATTGGGGGAGTCTTGACCAAGATCTGCTGGCGCAGCTCATGGATGCCAATAGCGTGCGTTCACAGCCTTGGGACGCACGGCAGGTCATGTATGAAGCGCTGATTGCATCAGCAATAGACTCGGCTCGCCGAGCAGAGGATCTGGGCCTGGACGGGAATCAGATCATTCTGTCGTGCAAGGTCAGCGGTGTGCAGGATTTGATCTCTGTGTACCGTGAATTGGCCCGGCGATCCGACTATGCACTGCACCTGGGGTTGACAGAGGCGGGCATGGGGACAAAGGGTACTGTGGCGTCTGCAGCGGCTTTGTCCGTGCTGTTGCAGGAAGGGATAGGGGACACCATCCGTGTGTCGCTTACCCCCCAGCCGGGCGAGTCGCGAACTCAGGAAGTGGTCATCGCATCTGAAATACTTCAGTCCTTGGGATTGCGTATGTTTGTGCCCAGTGTCACGGCCTGCCCTGGTTGTGGCCGAACCACCAGTACCACTTTTCAGGAACTGGCCAAGCAAATTGATGACTTCCTGCGTGCGCAGATGCCTCTCTGGCGCGAGCGATATCCAGGGGTTGAAGCGCTCAAGGTGGCGGTCATGGGTTGTATTGTCAATGGCCCTGGCGAGAGCAAGCATGCGGATATTGGCATCAGCCTGCCCGGAACAGGCGAGGCGCCCGCTGCGCCAGTGTTTATCGACGGGGAAAAAGCCCTGACCTTGCGCGGTGACAATATCGCACAGGAATTTCATCAGCTGGTCCAAAGCTATATTGAAAAGCGCTTTGGTCAGGGGGTGAATTCTTAATCTGGCTGGCACGCTGTCAGCAAAACTTCCACGGCAGCATGCGTGCACACAGCGCGGCCAGCGCTGTTGTCATTCATTTAAAACATCACCGAATTCCTTGCTGTGAGTACTGAAAAAGCACTACCTCCGACCAAAGTTGAAAAGCTGTTGGCGGTCAAGGGCATGAACGACATTCTTCCACCAGACTCCGCGCAATGGGAGTGGCTGGAGGAAAAGGTTCGTGCGCTCATGGACCGCCACGCCTATCGCAACATCCGCACGCCCATCGTCGAGCCCACGGGGCTGTTTGTGCGGGGGCTGGGGGAGGTGACGGATATCGTTGAAAAGGAAATGTATTCTTTCGAGGATCGTCTCAACGGTGAGCAGCTGACCTTGCGACCTGAAAGCACGGCCGGGGTTGTACGTGCCGTGGTCGAGCGTTCGTTGTTGTATGACGGCGGCAAGCGGCTTTACTACATGGGGCCGATGTTCCGGCATGAGCGTCCGCAACGGGGACGTTATCGTCAGTTTCACCAGATTGGTGCGGAGGCGTTGGGTTTTCCCGGTGCAGAAATCGACGCAGAGATGATTCTGCTTGCCGACGCACTCTGGAAGGAGCTGGGGCTGACAAATGTGCGGCTGGAGCTGAACAGCCTTGGGCAGCCGGAGGAGCGCAGAGCCCACCGTGCGGCCTTGATCGCCTATTTCGAACAGAATCTTTCGCAGCTAGATGAGGAGGCGCGCCGGCGTCTGTATAGCAATCCCTTGCGTATTCTGGATACCAAGAACCCAGCCATGCAGTCCCTGGTCGAGGCAGCGCCCCGATTGATTGATTTTCTGGGTGAGAAATCTTTGACCCATTTCAATGGGGTTCAGGCAATTCTTTCTGCCTGCGGGGTTGTTTGGACAGTGAACCCGCGTTTGGTGCGCGGCATGGATTACTACAACCTCACCGTATTCGAGTTTGTGACGGATCGTCTGGGCTCGCAAGGCACGATATGTGGCGGGGGGCGTTACGACTATCTGATCGAACAGATTGGCGGCAAATCTGCGCCGGCTGTGGGATGGGCGCTGGGTGTCGAACGCGTGCTGGAACTTCTGAAAGAGCAGGGGCTGGGATGTCCCGTGCTTGCACCATCGGTCTATGCTGTGGTACCTGACGCGGCCGCTTTGCCTGTAGCAATGGCGCTTCTGCAAAAGTTGCGCGCTTTGGGCGTGAGTGTGCAGATGCACAGTCCGACAGGGGCCGGGGAAGGAATGGGCAGCATGAAGTCCCAATTCAAGAAGGCTGATGCAAGTGGCGCACGCTATGCACTGGTCTTTGGCGCGGCGGAACTCGAGCGCGGCACTGTGCTGCTGAAGTCCTTGCGTGATGGCAGTGGTCAGCAGGCTGAGCACGCACTGGAGCAAGTGGCGGAATGGGCCATCACCCTACAATCTGATCGTTAATCTGAATAAACCTCATGGCAAATCATCTCGATCTTGAAGAACAAGAGCAGCTAGATCAGCTGAAGCATTTCTGGAATACCTGGGGAACACTGATCAGTTCGATACTTTTGTTGGTGGCCGGGTCTCTGGCCGCCTGGAATGGCTATCAGTATTGGCAAACAAGGCAGGCGACCCAAGCGAGCGCACTCTACGATGCGGTCGATGCGGCTGCCACTGCGGGGGATGAGGTACGCCTCGAACAGGCGTTTACCGATATGCGCAGTCAATATGCCGGTACCCATCAGGCAGGGCAGGCCGGGCTTTTGGTAGCCAAGACCTATGTTGGGAAGGGCAATCTTGATGCAGCCAAGGCGGCGCTGCTCTGGGTTGCCGATCATGCTGGCGATGAGGGTTACAAGTCTCTGGCGCGGTTGCGTCTGGCCGGGATTCTGATGGATCAAAAGGCCTACGACGAAGCCTTGAAGCAGCTTGCTTCACCATTCGCTCCCGAGTATTCGGCCGTGGTGGCGGATCGCAAAGGGGATGTGTTGGTCTTGCAGGGAAAAAAGCAGGAGGCGATTGCGGAGTATTCCCTTGCCTACAAAAATTTCCCTGAGAGCGTGGAGTATCGTCGCCTGATTGAAGTCAAGCTCAATGCGCTCGGGGTGCAACCTCAGGCGGTTGCAGTGGCGGCCGCAACGGAGACCGTGAAGTGAGGCCGCTCCATCGCATGGCACTTTCGTTCAGTCGAGCCACCCTTTTGCTGGTCTTGGTGGCTGGATCGGCAGGGTGTTCCTTTTTCGGTGGAAATGCTGCCAAGCCCAAGCCCGCCGATCTCGGGGTCAATGTCCCTGTCCTGGGCGTTCGCCAGGTCTGGACTGCCAAAATTGGCACCGTTCGAGGGATGCCCTTGGTAGCGCATGTTCAAGGGCCTATTGTGACCCTGGCGTCTTCCGACGGCGTAGTTGCTGCAATTGATGCCCGTACGGGGGGCGATCTGTGGCGCGTTAGTCTGGGCGAACCATTGGTCGCGGGTGTCGGTAGCGACGGGAAGTGGAGCGCGGTGGTTGCACGCGGCAATGAGGTTGTTGTGCTGGAATCCGGGCGGGAGTTGTGGCGTCAGCGCTTGCCCTCGCAAGTCTATACCGCGCCCTTGGTTGCGGGCGCGCGGATTTTTGTTCTGGGGGCCGATAGGTCCATTGCAGCATTTGATGCCAGGAGTGGGGCTCGCCTTTGGAATCAGTCGCGTCCAGGTGAGCCACTGGTATTGCGCCAACCAGGGGTCTTGATGGCTGTTGGCGATACCTTGGTCGCCGGTATGTCAGGGAGGTTGGTCGGCTTGAATCCTGATAATGGGATTGTTCGCTGGGAGGCGCCGCTGGCCAGTCCACGGGGTACCAATGATGTCGAGCGTCTTGTAGAGCTTGTGGCTCCGGTCAGTCGAGTTGGCAGCACGGTGTGTGCCCGTGCTTTTCAGGTAGCTGTTGGTTGTGTGGATGCGAGCCGGGGTGCGGTAGAGTGGGTGCAAAAGGCCGGTGGATCGCATGGTATTCATGGCAACGACGACACTGTTTTTGGTACTGAAAGTAACGGAGTGGTCGTGGCGTGGCGTCGTACGGACGGTGCACGTTTGTGGTCCACCGACCGGTTGCAGCACCGAAAACTGACTGCGCCTTTGGTGCTGGGCCGGTCCGTGGTGATTGGTGATGACGCTGGCCTGATTCATCTGCTGTCACGGGAAGATGGCGCGCCATTGAACCGTTTGCAGACCGACGGTTCAGGCGTCGCTGCGACTCCCGTGGCGGCGGCGGACACTTTGGTGGTGGTTACAGGCAACGGAAATATTTACGGTTACCGTCCTGATTGATGAAAAGTAGTATGCAATGAAGCCAGTGATCGCCTTGGTAGGGCGCCCCAATGTCGGCAAATCGACGCTTTTCAATCGCCTGACAAAATCTCGGGATGCTATCGTGGCAGATTTTGCCGGTCTTACACGCGACCGGCATTATGGCAATGGCAAGCAAGGTAAATACGAATATATCGTCATTGATACAGGGGGTTTCGAGCCCGATGCTGCCAGTGGCATTTACCGGGAAATGGCGAAGCAGACCCAGCAGGCGGTAGCGGAGGCCGATGTCGTCATTTTCGTGGTCGATGCACGGGCTGGGGTGTCCGCGCAAGATCATGATATTTCCAACTATCTGCGCAGACTGGGAAAGCCCTGCCTACTGGTAGCCAACAAGGCGGAAGGCATGCTTGAAGGCGTGCAGTTATCGGAGTTCTACGAGCTGGGTCTTGGTGAGGTCTACGGCATTTCGGCGGCACACGGGCAGGGGATTCGCAGCTTGGTGGAGCTGGCTTTCGGCCTTTTGCACCTGCCAGAACCCGACGAAGACGAGGAGTCGTTCGACAAAAGCACCATTAAACTGGCCGTGGCGGGTCGCCCCAATGTGGGAAAGTCTACCCTGATTAATACTTGGTTGGGCGAAGAGCGGTTGGTGGCCTTTGACCTTCCTGGCACCACGCGAGATGCCATATCCGTGCCATTTGAACGCAATGGGCAAAAATTCGAATTGATTGATACAGCCGGCCTGCGGCGCAAGGGCAAGGTGTTCGAGGCGATCGAGAAATTCTCGGTGGTCAAGACCCTGCAGGCCATCGAGTCAGCCAATGTCGTGTTGCTGCTTCTGGATGCGACGCAGGGTGTTACAGATCAGGATGCGCACATTGCCGGCTACATTCTGGAAAGTGGTCGTGCTGTCGTCGTGGCTGTCAACAAATGGGATGCGATTGATGACTACCAGAAACAACTGCTGGAGCGATCCATCGAGACGCGGCTTGCATTTCTGAAGTTTGCTTCGCTTCATTTCATTTCTGCCAAAAAGAGGCAGGGGCTGGGGCCGGTGTGGACTTCGATCGTGCAGGCCCACAAGGCAGCCATGTGCAAGATGTCGACCCCCGTGCTGACCCGATTGCTTCTGGAAGCAGTCCAGTTCCAAAGTCCCAAGCGTGCCGGAATGTTTCGGCCAAAGCTGCGCTATGCCCATCAAGGTGGGATGAATCCCCCGGTCATCGTGATTCATGGCAACTCGCTTGAGCATGTGACAGAGGCCTACAAGCGATTTCTAGAAGGGCGTTTCCGAAAGGAGTTTGATCTGGTGGGGACCCCTTTGCGCATCGAGATGAAGACGTCCCACAATCCATTCGTAGATGGCGAAAGCCATTGATGCGAACTTCAACCCTGCTGGCCGCTATGGCAACGTTCGGGTTGCGCGGCGAACGTCTGGGCTGTGGTAAGGTGCCGGTTTACAACAAAATTTTTGAACACGGAGAATATCGTGAGCAACAAAGGCCAGCTTCTTCAAGACCCCTTTCTCAACGCCTTGCGCCGAGAGCATGTGCCGGTGTCCATCTACCTGGTGAATGGCATCAAGCTTCAAGGGCAGATTGAATCCTTCGATCAGTATGTCGTGTTGCTTCGCAACACCGTGACTCAGATGGTCTATAAACATGCCATCTCGACCATCGTTCCGGGACGGGCTGTCAGTTTTTCCACTGGTGAATCTTCCGACGCTGACGGTACCAATGCCTGATTGGACCTGCGGATCTGATAGATCACGAATGAACGATAGTTCTGTTTCCTGATTTGAGCCCGACCGACATCTCAGACCATCGTCCCGCGCCAGTCGTTCTGGTGGGGGTTGATTTTGGTTTGCCCCATTTTGATGCAGAGCTTGAAGAACTGGGTTTGCTGGCGCAGACCGCAGGTCTTCATCCTGTGGCCCGGATCACATGCAAGCGCAAAGCCCCTGATGCCGCGCTATTTGTGGGGAGTGGCAAGGCGGATGAAATCCGGGTGCTTGCACAGATGCATGGTGCCGTGGAGGTGCTTTTCGACCAGGCGCTGAGCCCGGCGCAGCAGCGAAACCTCGAGCGGCACATGGAGCTTCCGGTCTACGACCGTACGTTCCTGATCCTGGAGATTTTTGCGCAACGTGCACGCAGTCATGAAGGCAAGCTACAGGTTGAACTGGCCCGGCTGCATTACCTGAGTACGCGCTTGGTGCGGCGTTGGTCGCATCTCGAGCGCCAGACCGGCGGGGCAGGTGTGCGGGGTGGGCCGGGTGAAAAGCAGATCGAGCTGGATCGCCGCATGATTGATGAAGCGATCAAGCGGACCAAGGAGCGTTTAACCAAGGTCAAGCGCCAGCGGTCAACACAGCGCCGCCAGCGGGAGCGGAGGGATACTTTCAACATCTCCTTGGTTGGGTACACCAATGCCGGCAAGTCCACCTTGTTCAATGCGCTGGTGAAGGCGAAGGCCTACGCTGCCGATCAATTGTTTGCCACACTGGATACGACAACCCGTCAGTTGTATCTGGGTGAGGCGGGCCGAACGGTCTCTCTTTCCGATACCGTGGGATTCATTCGCGACTTGCCTCACGGTTTGGTGGAGGCCTTTCAGGCAACCTTGCAAGAGGCCGTGGACGCCGATCTGCTGTTGCATGTAGTTGACGCAGCCAATCCACATTTTCCGGAGCAGATCGAGCAGGTCCAGAAGGTGCTGAATGAGATCGGGGCTGCGGACATTCCGCAACTGCTGGTGTTCAACAAGCTTGATGCGCTGGAGTCTCAACAGCGCCCTGCGGCATTGGTGGACACGTTTGAACTGGATGGAAAGCCGGTTTCCCGAATTTTTGTCAGTGCGAGAGAGTCAGAGGGTCTGGATGCTTTGCGTTCGCAGCTAGCTGCAACACTGCTCGCTGCGCATGGCACCCTGAATAAGTCCCCAGAATCCGATGCCCATTTGGATGTGCCGGGATACTGATTGGGCACAATCGCTCACCATCCGTTATTTCAGAGAACCAGAGAATTTGCGCATGACTTCACCAGACAGCGCCCGCCGCTGGGCACTATTGCCCCAAGGCTTGCGGGGAATGTTCAATCTGAACGATCCCCGCTGGGGCCGAGGCGAGGATAAATCCGGCGATGACAATCGCTCGGACGGCGGGCGGCCACCTCCGCCTTCGTCAGGAGACCGTGGAGGACGCGACCCCAAACCGGGTGGTCAACCTCCGGATCTGGACGAGCTTTGGCGTGATCTCAATCGCAAATTGGCCGGATTCTTTGGCGGCAAGAATGGTGGTGGCCGTGGCCCAACGAATGGTGGCAACGGCTTTCAGCCCGACATGAAAAATGCAGGGGTGGGTATAGGGCTTATCGCTGGTATTGCGGTTCTGATATGGCTTGGCACAGGATTCTTCATTGTGCAAGAAGGCCAGCAGGCTGTTATTACGCAGTTTGGTAAGTTCAAAAACACGGTGGGTGCCGGATTTAATTGGCGGCTGCCCTACCCGGTGCAGCGACACGAGCTGGTATTCGTCACCCAGATCCGTTCTGTGGATGTAGGACGTGATACGGTGATCAAAGCCACGGGCTTGCGTGAGTCCGCCATGCTCACCGAAGATGAGAATATTGTCGAAATCAAGTTCGCAGTCCAGTACCGTTTGAATGATGCCCGGGCCTGGTTGTTTGAAAGCAAGAATCCTGGAGATGCTGTCGTTCAGGCTGCTGAGACGGCCGTGCGCGAAGTTGTGGGCAAGATGCGCATGGACACGGCGTTGGCAGAGGAACGGGATCAAATTGCTCCCCGTGTGCGTACGCTGATGCAAACCATTCTTGATCGTTACCAAGTGGGTGTAGAGATCGTTGGCATCAATTTGCAGCAGGGTGGGGTTCGACCGCCTGAGCAGGTACAAGCGGCTTTTGATGATGTTTTGAAGGCCGGTCAGGAGCGGGAGCGGGCAAAGAATGAAGCACAGGCATACGCCAATGATGTGATTCCTCGTGCCGTAGGTTCTGCATCGCGTCTCAAAGAAGAGGCTGATGCATACAAGGCCCGTATCGTTGCACAGGCACAAGGCGATGCACAGCGCTTCAGCGCGGTACTTACCGAGTACCAGAAGGCGCCTCAGGTCACCCGTGATCGCATGTACCTTGAATCCATGCAGCAAATTTATGCAAGCGTGACCAAGGTGCTTGTGGATTCGCGTCAAGGATCGAACCTCTTGTATCTGCCGCTTGACAAGATCATGCAGAGTGCCGGGCAGCAGCCTGGTGTGCCAGGTGATGCTGCGGCTGGTTCGGCTGCGGTTGCCGTACCTTCGCCGACGATTTCTTCCACCTTATCGAATGATGCCCGTACGCGCGACACCAGCCGCACGCGTGATCGCGAATCGCGCTAGGAGAGCACAGTGAACAGGATAGGTTTTATCGCGACTTCCATTCTTGTAGCGCTTGCGTTGCTCAGTTCCATGGCCTTTGTTGTGGACCAGCGCCAGTTTGGTGTCGTCTATGCCTTGGGACAAATCAAGGAAGTCATTACCGAGCCCGGCTTGAATTTCAAGCTGCCGCCTCCGTTCCAGAACGTGTCCTACATCGACAAGCGGCTGCTCACACTCGACAGCTCGGATACTGAGCCCATGCTGACTGCAGAGAAACAGCGTGTGGTGATAGATTGGTATGTGCGCTGGCGTATCACGGATCCTTCGGAATATATCCGGAACGTGGGGCTTGATGAAAACGCCGGCGCCATGCAGCTCAATCGTGTGGTGCGCAATGCGTTTCAGGAGGAAATCAACAAGCGTACAGTCAAGGAGCTGCTGTCGCTCAAGCGCGAAGCATTGATGACTGACGTGAAGCGCGAGGTGCTGGAGTCTGTTCGTGGCGCAAAACCTTGGGGTGTTGACGTGGTGGATGTACGAATCACCCGCGTTGATTATGTAGAAGCCATCACGGAATCTGTCTACCGCCGTATGGAAGCAGAGCGCAAGCGCGTTGCCAATGAATTGCGGTCAACAGGGGCTGCTGAAGGCGAAAAAATTCGGGCCGATGCAGATCGCCAGCGTGAAATTGCCATTGCGAATGCCTACCGCGATGCCCAGAAAGTCAAAGGTGAAGGGGATGCGGAAGCCGCTCGCACGTATGCGGAAGCTTTCGGCCGCGACCCTCAATTTGCAAAGTTCTATCGTAGCCTGGAAGCGTACAAAGCCAGTTTCAACAAGAAGGGTGATGTCATGGTGCTTGATCCTGCATCGTCAGACTTCTTCAAGACCCTGCGTGGCACTGGAGCTGGGGACGCGCAGTCAGGGCCTCGCAAGTAGGCTCTAGGTCAAGCACGTTGTGTCCATGGAATGGGGCGACTCCATTTGGTCCGCCTTTGCACTGGTCTTTCTGATAGAAGGGCTGGTGCCTTTCATCTCGCCGGCTGGATGGCGGCGGATGTTCGGCCAGTTGACTCATCTGCGTGATGGCCAGATCCGTTTTTTTGCCTTGCTGAGCATTGCCGCTGGCGTGCTGATGCTCTGGATAGGCTGAGCCGTCACCCAGCCGGTAACGCCCTTTTTGAAGATGGGGCACCAGCCGGTAGAATCCTCTTTTTAACAGCCCCCCTTACTCCATGTCTGCCTGGGTCCTGCCGGATCACATTGCCGATGTTTTGCCTTCCGAGGCGAGACACATCGAAGAGTTGCGTCGCGGGTTGCTCGACACTGCGTGTAGCTATGGCTATGAATTGGTCATGCCGCCACTGCTGGAGCACCTTGAATCATTGCTCACGGGCACTGGTGAAGCCCTTGATCTACAGACTTTCAAGCTGGTAGATCAAATTTCTGGCCGAATGCTGGGGCTTCGCGCGGACACCACGCAGCAAGTGGCGCGCATTGATGCCCATCTTCTCAATCGCCGGGGCGTTACGCGTCTATGCTATTGCGGACCGGTGCTCCATACATGGCCAGATCGGCCCCATGCCACACGTGAGCCGATGCAGTTCGGTGCCGAAATATTTGGACACGCAGGACTTGAAGCCGACCTGGAAGTGCTCGAGCTTGCCCGCGCATGTCTAGATGTTGCTGGTGTGCGCGGTACGAGTGTCGACATGGCCGACGTGCGAATTGTGCGTGGCTTGCTGGCGGGCGTGGAAACTGATGCTGAAACTCAGCGTTTGGTGTTTGCCGCATTGGCGTCGAAGGATGCCAGTGAATTGGCTTCGCTGACGAAAGATTTTCCTGCGACTTCCCGGTCTGGTTTGCGGGCGCTGATGAGCCTGTATGGAGATTCCTCTGTACTGGATGAAGCGGCCAGGGCCCTTTCGGGGACGCCGGGCATCGACGGTTTGCTTTCTGATCTGAGATGGCTTGCCGCCCGGCTGGGAGATGCACGAGTGACGTTCGATCTCTCGGATCTCCGTGGCTACTCCTACTACAGTGGCGCAAGATTTGCGATATACGCAGAAGGGGCCAGCGATGCACTGGTTCGTGGCGGGCGATACGATGAAGTGGGTGCAGTCTTTGGCCGTAATCGCCCTGCTGTGGGTTTCAGTCTCGATCTGAAGCAGGTCGTGGGTGTGGTTCCAATGCGTGCTCTCAAACCTGCAATTCGTGCTCCTTGGGGCGAGGCGGAAGATGTGGGTGCTGCGATTTCAGCGTTGAGAAGGCGTGGGGAAACCGTCGTGTGTGTGCTTCCAGGCCATGAGAGTGAAGTGGATGAATTCCGCTGTGACCGGGAACTGGTGCTAGCGGCAGGCAAGTGGACTGTCCAAGCTATTTGATCAGCATTTAGACAATGGAATCGGGTTTGAAATGAAAACTACCAAAGGTCGCAACGTTGTTGTGGTGGGCACCCAATGGGGCGACGAAGGCAAGGGCAAGCTGGTGGACTGGCTTACCGAAAGTGCGCAAGGCGTCGTTCGCTTCCAGGGGGGGCACAACGCGGGGCATACACTGGTGATCAATGGAGTCAAGACCGCGTTGCATCTGATTCCCAGTGGCATCATGCGTGCAGGCGTCAAGTGCTACATCGGGAATGGTGTCGTGCTTTCTGCGGCCAAACTGTTCGAGGAAATCGAAGGGCTTGAGAAAGCGGGTGTCGAGGTCCGTTCCCGATTGCGTGTCAGTGAGGCATGTCCTTTGATTTTGCCGTTCCATGCTGCGCTGGATGTGGCACGGGAAGCAGCCCGTGAGCAGGGCGGTACCGAAAAAATTGGCACGACAGGACGGGGCATCGGCCCTGCCTATGAAGACAAGATCGCACGGCGGGCTTTGCGCGTGCAGGATCTCAAATATCCTGAGCGCTTTGCAACCAAGCTACGCGAACTGCTTGATTTGCATAACCATGTTCTTTCGACCTATTTGAATTCTGCGCAGTTCAACTTCGGCGAGTTTCTCCGGCCGTACCTGCATGAAGGCAAGGTTCAGTTTGAGCCCGTGTTTGAAGAGGCCATGAAGCACGCAGAAATGCTCAAGCCGATGATGGCCGATGTGTCGCAAGAGCTGAACGATGCCCACCATGCTGGCGCTAATCTGCTGTTTGAGGGGGCTCAAGGTACGTTGCTGGATGTGGACCATGGCACTTACCCGTATGTCACCTCAAGCAACTGTGTCGCCGGAAATGCGGCTGCAGGCGCGGGTGTGGGGCCTGGCATGTTGCACTACATCCTGGGCATCACGAAAGCGTATTGCACACGTGTGGGGGGAGGGCCGTTTCCGACCGAACTGGAGTGGGAGACTCCGGGAACTCCCGGTTATCACATGAGTACTGTTGGTGCAGAAAAAGGCGTCACAACCGGGCGGAGCCGTCGTTGTGGATGGTTTGATGCGGCATTGCTCAAGCGCAGTGCACAGGTCAATGGTTTGTCGGGGCTGTGTATTACCAAGCTGGACGTTCTTGATGGTCTGAAAGAACTGCAGCTATGCACCGGCTACATGCTGGATGGCCGCCATATCGACTTGTTGCCCATGGGAGCCGACGATATCGCGCGCTGCGTTCCGGTGTACGAAGTCATGGACGGCTGGAGTGAGTCCACCGTTGGTGTTACACAGTACGACAAGCTGCCAAGCAATGCGCGCCTGTATTTGCAGCGTATTGAAGAGGTCACAGGCGTTCCTGTGGCCATGATCTCGACCAGCCCGGATCGTGATCACACCATCATGATGCAGCACCCCTACGCGCCTGTTTGATATTTTTGTATTGCAAGGCTTTTCCATCAAGCGCTGTCTGCTATCAATTCAGGAGAAAAAATGTTAACAGAAGATGGCAAACACCTGTATGTCAGCTACGACGAGTACCACAGTCTGATCGAAAAGTTGGCACTGCGTGTTCATCAGTCGGGCTGGCAGTTCGATACGATTCTTTGTCTTGCTCGTGGTGGATTGCGGCCCGGGGATATTCTGAGCCGTATTTTTGACAAGCCGTTGGCCATCATGTCGACCAGTTCCTACCGTGCCGAAGCAGGAACGGTCCAAGGTCATCTCGACATTGCACGCTTCATCACCACGCCTCGGGGCGAGATCGCTGGACGGGTTCTGTTGGTGGATGATCTTGCGGATACGGGGCACACCTTGCATGCAGTGATCGATATGCTCAAGACCAGCTACGACCCCATCACAGAGTTGAGAAGTGCCGTCATCTGGACAAAGGGGGTTTCTACGTTCACGCCAGACTACTCGGTCGAATTCCTGTCGACCAACCCATGGATTCATCAGCCCTTCGAAACCTACGACAGTCTCAGCCCGGAAAAATTGCTGGAGAAGTGGCGTTTCTGACTTGAGTGCGACTTTGCTGTGCTATAGTTCACCTCCCTCCGCAGCGAACGTTGCAGGGGATTGAGAGCAGTGAAGATGCTTTAACAGTTGTTGAAAAATCTTCGGCCTTTGTTGTGAATCGGGTAGAAATTCGATGTACAATGCAAGGCTTCGCTGAACGGAAGTGCTGCTTGCGGCGCTGATGGAAAGTGAGAGATGCTGAAGAGATTAAAGACCTTCGGTGTTGACGGGAAATAAAAAGTCCTGTTATAATTTGAGGCTCAGCTGATCGCAGCTAAGTCAGCAAAAACAAAAAGACTTCGGTCTGGTTTTTGCGGGAACATTAAAAATATACAGCCGA
>JAANMV010001919.1_pt1 | contig 21542 bp, 15 predicted proteins | sample 7279661 | NCBI WGS metagenome assembly JAANMV01 (sample SAMN14094540, study PRJNA606508) | bioreactor metagenome | isolation source: A lab-scale SPAN reactor treating ammonium-rich wastewater day 121 | place: Ireland: Galway | collected 2017-05-16
CGGCCCTGTTCGAGCAGGCGGAGGCGTGGTGCCGCCAGCGCGGCCTGGACAGGATCATGGGCCCGAAAGGCTTCCTGACCATGGACAGCATCGGCATGCTGGTCAAGGGGTTCGACCTGCGCCCGGCTGTCGAGATCACCTATAACCCCCCTTATTATCCCGAATTTATGGAAAAGTTGGGGTTCGAGAAGGAAACGGACTTCAATTCCGGCTATATCCGTACGGATCAGGAACTGCCGGAGCGGGTATATCGCATCGCTGACAAGGTAAAGGAGCGTTTTGGCTTCCGGGTGGAGCAATACCCCGATAAGAAAGCGCTACGCGCGATTGTGCCCACCATTATTGATACCTACAACGCCACTTTCACCGATAACTGGGAATTTGTGCCGATTACGCCGGAAGAGGGCGAAGTGATTGCAGGCCGGGTGATGCAGATCATCGATCCCAAGCTGATCCGGCTGGTGTGGAAGGGAGAGGAGATGGCTGGATTCATGATCGCCTATCCCAACATCACCGCCGGCATTCAGCGCGCCCGTGGACGATTGCTGCCCTTGGGCTGGTTCCACCTGCTGCGCGAGTTCGGGCGCACGAAATGGGTAGACTTGAACGGGGCCGGCATCCTGGAGCAGTACCGGGGCCGTGGGGTGGATGCCATGATGTTCGTAGAAGCGTCGCGAGTGATCCGCGAAGCGGGCTATAAACATGGCGAAGTGGTGCAGATCCGTGAAAATATCACCATGTTTGTGGAGATGCGCAAACTAGGCGTAGATTTCTACAAATGTCATCGGGTGTTTCGGAAGGATATTGGGTAAAACGTGAAACGTGGTGCGTGGTGCGTGGTGCGTGGTGCGTGGTGCGTGGTGCGTGGTGCGTGGTGCGTGGTGCGTGGTGCGTAGATTTCGTTTTATATGTTATTTTGAGAAATTGTCCTATACCGACGAAAATATATCCAATACCTAATACCCAATACTGAATACTGAATACTGAATACTGAATACTGAATACTGAATACTGAATACTGAATACTGAATACTGAATACTGAATACTGAATACTGAATACTGAATACTGATTACTGATTACTGATCTTCCAGCCGATAACCGCGCAGTCGTAACGAATTCGTTACCACGAACACACTGCTGAAGGCCATAGCTCCGGCCGCGAGTATGGGGCTGAGCAGGCCAAACGCGGCGAAGGGAATGCCGATGATGTTGTAGATGAAGGCCCAGAACAGATTCTGGCGGATCGTCTGCATCGTGCCGCGGCTGAGGGCCAGCGCCCGCGCCACGCCGTTGAGGTCCCCGCTCATCAGGGTGATATCCGCGGTTTGCATGGCCACATCCGCGCCGGTGCCCAGGGCGATGCCCACATCTGCCTGGGCCAGCGCCGGCGCGTCGTTGATGCCATCGCCCACCATGCCCACGACCTTGCCCTCCTCTTGCAAGGTTTTGACGCCCGCGGCCTTGTCGCCGGGCAGCACCTCGGCCAGCACCCGGTCGATGCCGGCCTGCGCGGCGATGGCCGCGGCAGTGCGGCGGTTGTCGCCGGTCATCATCACCACTTCCAGCCCGCGGGCGTGCAGCGCGGCCACCGCCGCCGCCGAGGTGGGTTTGATGGCATCGGCCACGGCCAGCACCCCGGCCGGCGCCGTGTCGACCAGCACCAGCATGGCGGTTTTGCCCTGCGCTTCCAGTTGAGTCAGGGCCGGGGCCAGGGCCGGGGCCGCGGCCAGCCGCTCGCTGCCCACCAGCACGCGATGCCCTGCCACGGTGGCAGCCACGCCGGCGCCGATGATGGCCTCGAACGCCTCCGGCTGGGCCAGCGTCAGGCCGCGCTCGCGGGCCGCGGCCACAATCGCCTCGCCCAGGGGATGTTCGGACCCGCGTTCGGCGCTGGCCGCCAGCAGCAGCAGGGTTGCGGCGGCGTCCCTCTCCCCGCCCTCAAGGCCATCGAGGCTGGGCGGCTGCCAGGCCGGCGCGGTCAGGATGTCGGTCAGCACCGGTTTGCCCGCGGTGAGGGTGCCGGTCTTGTCCAGCACGATGGTGGTGAGGGCCTGCGCCCGTTCCAGCGCCTCGCTGTTCTTGAAAAGGATGCCGTGCTGGGCAGAGCGGCCCGTGCCCACCATGATGGCGGTGGGTGTGGCCAGGCCCAGGGCGCAGGGGCAGGCAATCACCAGCACGGCCACGGCGTGGATCAGGCTGCGGGTGAAGCCGGCGTCGGCCAGCAAAAACCAGCCCAGAAAGGTGAGCAGGGCGATGAGGATCACCGCGGGCACGAAGATGGCAGCGACGCGGTCGGCCAGACGCTGGATCGGGGCCTTGGAGCCTTGCGCCTCCTCCACCAGACGGATGATCTGCGCCAGCGCCGTTTCGCGGCCCACGCGCGTGGCCCGCACGCGCAGCAGCCCCTGTTTGTTCAGGGTAGCGCCGATCACCTGGGCGCCGGCCTGTTTATCCACCGGGATCGGCTCGCCGGTGAGCATCGATTCATCCACAGCGCTGTGGCCGGAGAGAACCACCCCATCCACCGGGATCTGCTCGCCGGGCCGCACGATCACCGTGTCGCCCACCCGCACCTGGGCGATGGGCAGGTCGATCTCGGCGCCGTTGCGTTCGATGCGGGCGGTTTTGGGCCGCAGGCCCATCAGCGCCTTGATCGCCTGCGAAGTGGCGCCTTTGGCCCTGGCTTCCAGCAGCTTGCCCAGGCGCACAAGGGTGATGATCACCGCCGCGGTCTCGAAATAGACGTGACCGAAATTGGCCCCGGCCAGATCGCCCAGCACCACGGCCACGCTGAAGAAATAGGCGGCGGAGGTGCCCATGGCGATCAGCACATCCATGTTGGCGGCGCCATTTTTCAGGGCCTTGTAGCCGTGCACGTAATAGTCGCGGCCCACGATGAATTGCACCGGCGTGGCCAGCGCCCACATCAGCCAGTTGACCCAGGCCGCGTGCGCCCAATGCCCTAGCAGTCCCAGGTCGCGGCCCATGGCCAGCAGGAAAAGGGGCAGGGTGAAGAGCGCGCCCAGGGCCAGCAGGCGGCGCTGCCGGGCGATTTCGGCGCTGCGCGCCTGCTGCTCGGCGTCGGCCAGTTCCTCCTCGCCCTCTCCCTCCAGTTCGATCACCTCGTAACCGAGATCATGCACCAGCTCTTTCATGCTCTGGACATCGAGCATGGCCGGGTTGTAGACCACGGAGGCCTTTTCGCTGGCCAAATTCACCACCGCCTGCTCGACGCCGGGCAGGCGGTTGAGATTGCGTTCGATGGTGGTCGAGCAGTTGGCGCAGGTCATGCCTGCGATCGGCAGTTCGGCCCGGGCGGTGGCCACGCCGTAGCCCAATTCTTCGACAAGGCCTTGGATGGCGGGCGGCTGCACCACCGCGGGGTCGAAGATGACCTGGGCGCGCTCAGTGGCGAGGTTGACCGAGGCTTCCCGCACGCCGGGCATGCGCCTGAGGTTGCGCTCGATCGTGGTCGAGCAGTTGGCGCAGGTCATACCGGTGATGGGGAGGATGAGTTGTTGATCGGTCATGGGAGGTGTCAGGTGTCACGTGTCAGGTGTCACGTGTCAGGGGGGCAGGGGGGCAGGGGGAAACGTTAGAACGTTGCGCGAAGGGATCGGCGGAGGCGGGGAAGCGGGGGAGATCAAGCGGTCGGAGCGCTCGCAGCGCTCCGACCGCTGGCTGGCGACGAGCCTCGACGCCCAACCAACAAACAAACCAACCAACCAACCAACCAACCCCTCAATTCGCCGGCGCGTAATTTGCTTCGGCCAGGGCCTGCCGGGCCGCGTCGAGGCTGGCGGCGTCGCGGTATTCGACCAGCACCGAACGGTTTTCGATGCTGCCGTCGAGGTAGTCGACGCCATCGACGAACTTCAGCTCGCGCTGGATCGACATCAGGCAATGCCCGCAGGAGATGGTGGGGATGGTGAATGTCTTTTTCATGGGTGTGTCCTCGTGTGGTGGGGTGAGAGGGAGAAAAGGGGGGCGGCTACCGTGTCAGTTTGCCAGAGGCGTCGAAGACCTGGATGATCTCCTCGATCACGCGCTCCCGCTCGCCGCTGTCTGCGGCGCGGATGGCGGTCGTGACGCAGGTTTGCAGGTGATTGGCCAAGATCAGGCTGTTGACGCGTTCCAGGGCGTTTTGCACTGCTTTGACCTGTTTCATCACGTCGATGCAGTAATGATCCTGATCGACCATGCGTTCGATCCCGCGCACATGGCCTTCCACGCTGCGCAGGCGGTTGATTACATCGTTTTTGACATCAGGTTGCATGGGACTGACTCCGGTTATCCCCTCCCCCAGGGGGAGGGGGGATGACAGAGTATAGCAACATCGCAGCGGCTTGTCAAGGGGCGCGCGTCGGCCTGTTTGTTACCTGCACACCAACAGCGGCAGGGTGCTCTGCCGCAGCAGGCCTTCGAGGGTGCTGCCGATCATGATCTCCACCAGGGGCGGGGTGTCATAGCCGCCGACGATCAGCAGGTCGCTGTCCTGCGCCGCGGCGACGTGCAGCAGCGTTTCGACCACCTCGCCCTGTTCCAGCAGGTAGGTGACGGCGATCTGCTGGCGGTCGAGATAGCGCTGCGCCTGGGCCAGGGTGGCCGCGGCCTCCTCCCCCTCCTGAACGACGAGCACCGTCAGGGGCAGTTGCCATTTGCCGGCCAGATACGCGGCTACGAACAGCGCCTCATCTGCCTTGGCCGTGCCATGGTAGGCCAGCAGGGGCCGTTGCAGGGGGGAATGGCGCTGCTGCGCGATCAGCAAGGGGCCGGCGCAGCGGCGGAGGATGGCGCGCAGGCCATGTCCGGCGCGGGCCGCAGGCTTGGGCGCGGTGGGGTGGATCAAACGCACCACGGTCAGGTCGGTCCAGCGGGCGTGATCGCAGATCGCCCGGTGCACCACGCCCGCGACCACCGTGAAGTGGGCCGGCGTGCCGCTGGCGGCCACGCGGGCGTAAAATTCCTGACGCATGGCCTGCGTTTGGGCGTTTTCTTCCTTTCCGTCCGGCAGGACATGCAGGCCGAGGATGCGGCCTCCCTCGCGTTGCGCCACCAGCAGGGCCTGGCTCAGCGCAAACCAGTGCTCCTCGTGGCCGCTGATCGGCACCAGGATGTCGCGGAAGAGGCTGCGGTGCGCGCTTCCCTCTTCCCAGCGCGCCTCGCGCCACAGCCCCGGCGCCGGCCCTTTTTCCAGCGGTTCCGGGGTCAGCGCATCCACCAGCCGCCGGCCCAGCCGCGAGGCCACCCGTCCGGGCCGGGGGCTGTGTTGGGCGGCGATGTCGGCGATGGCTACATCAGCGGCCACGTCCCAGCCCAGCATTTGGCGCAGGCGTTGGCGGTGCGTGAGCAGCCAGGCGTAGAGATCGAGGGGGGTGCGGCCGGGGAAATCGCGCAGCAGGCCCTGGGTTTCGATCAACTGGGCGATGGGCGTGTAGACCTGGTCGAACCAGGCGGCCGCGGCTTCCGGTTTGGTGATGTCCCGATCCTGCTGCTCGATCAGGCGCAGGCGCTGGCGGTCGATCTGTTCCAGCAACAGGCGATAGCGGCCCGGCGTGGTGATGCGCAGGTCGGCGGCGGGGCGCAGTTCATCCAGGCGGGTGCGATTCAGGAAGTCGGCCAGTTCGGCTTTGAGGATCAAGTCATCGGGGCTGTCAGCGGGGCCCAGGGGCACGCGCGTCTCCACCTCGGTGACGTAGGCTTCGATGGCGGTTGCCTCCAACATGCGGGCGACGGAGACGCGGTGATTGCCATCCTGCACGAAATAGACATCGCCGATCTGGTAGGCCTCGATGGGGGGCAGGCCCACCAGCCCGGACATCTGCACTTGCACCCGCGCCCAACGCTCCTGATCGCTGTCGCGCAGGGGGAGGAAGGTGCGGGTGAAGTCGTTGTAGCGGCCCACGCTGCCCACGATGGCGGCCAGGGGGATCTCGCGTAACTGGCGGCGGGGCGTTTCCTCGGCGTGCAGCATGGCCCGCACCTCCTCGTAGGAGAGGAGGCTGTTCGATTCTCCGCGCAGCCGCGCCAGGATCTGTTCGAAGGTGGCTTGCCAGCGCGCGTATTGGAAATGCCGGATGGCGTCGAGGTAGCGAGTGCGTTTATTGGTCATGGGTGGCGGCTATGATACAACAAGCTATGCGCACGCTTGTATGATCAACGCCATGCCGATGACATAGGCGGCTATGCCCGCCAGCCCTCCGGCAGCGATGGCGCCGAGCCACCAGAACCAGCGCTTGTTCAGCCCAAACAACACCGATCCAGTCACCGCGCCCAGGATCATCAGCGCCGGAGGTCCAAAAAACAGCAGGCCCTCCAAATTACTTGGCCAGGAGGAACAGGAATCAGAACCAAAGGCGAAAAACAGCAGGCTGGTGAACCCGACCCCAATAATCAGTACGATCAAACTGATTGCCATAACTACAGCCAAAAACCAACGGGTAAGCGGTGACATAATACATTTCCTTGAAAATTTAACTTGAATTATCGTATTAATGATTAATAATTAATCATTTCAAATCGACCAGGCTATTGAAGCTGCACTCGAGGGTGCTCTGCGCCAGGGCGTTGAGCTCCTCGATCAGCAGCGAGCGTTCCGAGCGCCAGTTTTCATTGTCGCCGTGGCGCTGCGTCCGCTCGATATTTTCGCTCAACCGTTGCTGATAGACCAAGGCGTCCTGATAGCGGGCGTGGCCCGGCCCCAAGCGCGCCAGCAAGATTGCCAGCCCCTGTTTGTAGCGGTCGAACAATTCGGCCAGGGGCAGGGGGGCGTTGGCCTCGAACCAGCGCGTCCATAAGTTGGGGCCGGGCTGGAAACGGCCCTCCCGTTCGACAATCAGGCCGCAGTAGCTGAGGGCTTTCAGCGCCCGCTGTGTGGCCAACGGATCCTTGGCCAGGACGGGGCTGGCCTGCACGATCTCGGCCCGCGTGCGGCCCAGCGGCCCGGCCAGCACCTGCATCACATCTTTCAGTTCCAGGCTCTGCGGCCGCGGGATCAGCGCCCGGAACAGGATGCGCGCCTGCTCGCTCAGCTGATCCAGCCATCTGGCCCAGAAATCCGCGTCCCGCAGCCGCCGCAGCTGTTCGTCCAGAACGGGCTGCAAGGCTTCGCCTGTCAGGTCCATCTCTGCCGCGGCCAGCAGTCCCGGCAGCAACTCGGCCTGGAACAGATAGGGATGCCCGCCGCTCTCGTAGGCCAGCGCGCGCAACTGATCCGCGGGCAGCCAGCCTGCGGGCAGCCCGATCTGGCCCGCGGCCTGCTCCATCTGCGCCCCATCCCACGCGGTCAGCGAGATCGGGTTCCAGCCGGCGCTCTTCCAGGATGAGTCGGCGCTCTCCAGCAGGTCATGCAGCCGCGGCCCACCGCTGCAGATCAGCGTCCATTCCTGCGAACGGTTGCCCGGCGTGTAGGGATTCAGCAGTTCGTACAGGCTGGCCAGCAGGCTGGGCTGCCAGTCTCGGGCCTGGATCGATTCGATGTCATCGATCAGCAGCGCCAGCCGCAGCCCGCGGCGGCTCCCTTCCACCACCTGAAACACCTCGCGGAACCCGCGGTCGAGATAGCTGAGGTCGCCGGAGCGGGCGTAGGCGTCCAGTTGCAGCTTGAGTTGATCCTCGTCCACCTGGCAGATGCCGAGCTGCTCGCGGGCCACGCTCCGAAAGGCCCACACCACGCCGCGCAAAAGCTCCGCCGTGCTGGCAGCCAGGCCTGGCGTCACCCACACCGGCAGGATGGGGCCGAGGTTCGCCCAGGGCGCGGCCAGGGTGGCGCCGCTGAGGCGGTGCAAGAGGAGGGTTTGTAAACTGCGCAGCAGGCTTGTCTTGCCACAGCCTGGGCCGCCCAGGATGACATACAGCCCGCCCTGGGGCGCGGCCAGCGCAGCGGCCAGCATCTGCAATTGCGCTTCACGGCCGATCAGACGGTCGGGCGTTTCGATGGGGGAGCGGAGAGCCGTGGGAGACAGGGTCATGGTCGGGATGGGGGTGGGGGAAAAAGGCAAAGTCAGGCGGCGGTGAGCAGGATGGCCCAGCGCACCCAGTCGGCCAGGGCCTGGGCCACGATGCGATGGCCTCTCTCCGCCGGCTCGATCCAACCCCACGCGGTCAGCGCCGCCGCGGCCGGGGCCAGATCGGGGCCGGGCGTTTCGCCCCCGGCCAGGGCCAGCAGCAGCCCGCGTTCGGCCTCGCTCCAGCCCTGCCACCACCGGCCATACAGGGGGCTGATGCGGATGTGTGCGGCCGCCGCCGCGAAGATGTGGGCCGCATCGAGCATGCCTTCGCCGCCGGCTGCAGGACTGACCGGGGTGGCCGCCAGGCCGAAGATCTGGCGGACCAGCAGAGGATGCCCGCCGCTCTGGCTGTGCAGGGTCTCGATCACCCCCTCGGGGGCCAGGGTGACATGGGACTGCGCGGCGAGGATGGCCGTGGCTGCCGCGGTTTCGGCCAGGGTGAAGGGCAGCAGCGGCGGTTCGGGCCGCCAATCCCCCTGCCCCTGGCCCTGCAGGATGCCCAGGAGGCCGATCTCGGGCCGGGCGGCTGCCGCGGTCTGCCATGCCTGCCACGCAGCCTGCCCCCCCTCGTTCAGGTCATCGATGATCAGCGCCAGCCGGGGCGCGGCGGTTTGGCTGCGCAGGCTCTCGATCAGGGCGTCGATCTGTTGCATCGCCGCCGCTACGCTGCCGCTCGTGCCCTCCGCGTTGCGCAAAGGCCACTCGATCTGCGGGTATTTGCGGGCGCCGTCGGCCAGCAGCCCCGCCACCAGGTCGCGGCCCAGCGCGCTTCCGGCTGCATCGCGGCTGTCCACGCGGGCGTAAGCTACGATATGGTCGGTGAGGGCTTGCACCGCCTGCCAGGCCAGCGAGGATTTGCCGATCTGCGGCGGCCCGGCCAGCAACAGCGTTTGGCCCGCGGCCAGGCGCGCGGTGAGGTTGGCCAGCCAGTCTTGGCGGTTGAAGAAGTCCAGCGGGTCGAAGATAGGCCCGGCCAGCAGCCCCGCGTTCAACTCCCCCCGCGCCCGGCGCAGCGCCATGTGCAGGGCCGCGGAGATAGTGCCATCGCCCAGGCTGCGGTGGATGGCGGCATGGCTGATCAGGACAATCTGCAAGCCGGTTTCGGCCTGCACCGCGGCGATGCGCTGATACACGGAGGCGTCCGGCGGCTCCACCACCATCAGGAAGGCGATGCGCTGGCGCAGTTGGCGGTTGTACGCGTCCGCGGCCGCGGCTGCCGCCGCATCCACTTCGGCCGCGGTGGGCCGGCGGTTGGCCACCAGCCGGGCCATGAAGGTGTGATCCGGCCCTGCCAAAGGGGCCAGGCCGGGGGGGGCAGCGCCGGCGGCGGCTTGCAACAGCAGCACATCCCCGCGGGCAAATACGGCCAGCCCCGCCCCGCGGAAGAAATCGCGCGCTTCCAGATAGACGCTGTTCTCCTCCCGCACCGCTTTGGCCAACCGCTGCGCCTCGGCCTGCGTGCGCCGGCGCAGGATGCGGCCCAGGGCCGCCGCGGTCAGCCGGTAGCGGCCCTGGGCATCGCCGCGCAGCAGGCCCAGTCTGGCGCTGAGGCGATCCAGGGCCGCGGCGATCTGGGCGTTGTTGGCGTGGGCCTGCCGTCCGGCCAGCGCCGCCATCATCGTTTGCGGCAGCCAGGGGGGGCGATCCGCTTCCGCCAGGATCAATTGCTCCAGCGGGCTGAGCGCGGTCGGCTCGGCCAGAACCAGGGCCAGCTGCCGCCGCCGCAGCAGCAGAAGATGCAGGGCGGTGGGCAGGGGCAGGGCATAGGGCCGGGCCAGGGCCAGGTAGGCATAGGCCAGCAGCGCCAGGGCCAGTAAAAGCGGGGCCAGCAGTGCCAGCCAGGCCGCGATCTCGCGCCAGAGCAGGGGATAGCGCACCTGGCCGCGGTACATGCCGTCGCCGGCCGCGGCAAAAAGCACGCCTTTTTGCGCAGGATGCGCGGCCAGCGCCCGGATCGGCGCGGCAACCGGCCCCGCCTCCTGCCAGGTGCGGCCATTGTCCAGGCTGATCAGCGAGGCAAAGGTCGGCGTCACCATGGGCGAGGCCAGGGTGGTGGTCAGCACGCTGAGATAGGCCAGTTGCGGGTGAGCAGGGTCCGCGGCCACCGCGCCAAAGCTGCCGGAGATCAGGCGCTGCCAATTGACGCCAACGGTACCTGGGTATCGTACGCTGCTGCCATACACGCCGTCGAAGGTGCGGGCATAGAGCCGATCGGGGCCGTGAAACCAGGATTGCAGGCCCCGCCGCGGGGCCGCCACCAGTTCGCGGGCGAACAGGGCCTCGCGGCTGACCACCTGCCAGCTTTCCCCCCCATCTTCGCTGCGGAAGATGCCGGCGCCATGCACCGCGGCGTAGAGGAAGCCATCCGGGCCTACGGTCAGAGAGGCGATGGTCGCGCCCAATCCCGCCTGCGCGGCCAGCCCCTGCGCAAATACCCAGACCCCGTCCGCGGGATCGTAGCGGAAGAGGCCGCCGAACTGGGCGCCGGCGAAGAGGCGGTAGCCCCCCTGCCAGGGCAGCACAGTCAGGGAGATGACCTGTTTGGCCGCGCCTGGGGTCACGTCCGGGTCGGGGTGTTGCAAGCTGTCCGGGGCCAGCCGCGCCCAGGTGACGCCCGCGTCCCTGCTCTCATAAACGCCATCGCCCAAGGTGGCGGCGAAGAGGACGGCGTCCTCGCCCGGCGCCACTGCCAGGGCTTGCACCTGGTCGGCCGCGGGCGAGAAGCCCTGACCGCGGCGCTCCCAGGTGGCCCCGCCATCCCCGCTGGCATAGAGGCCGCTGCCGGCAGTGCCGGCAAAGAGGGTGTGGCCGGCAAAAAACAGGGTCTGGGCCAGGGGCGCGCCCGGCAGGGGCAGTTTTTCCCAGCTCTTGCCCCCATCCGCGGAGCGGAGGACGCCGTCGGTCAGTGAGCCGGCGTAGACGCGATTGCTGCCTGCGTCGCGCGCCAGCGTCCAGGCGGCGATCGTCAGGCCGCTGGGCTGCCAGGGAGCTTCGGCCTGGCGGCTATAGGTCTGGTCATCGCGCAGCCCCACCAGCAAGAGGTCCGCAGCGGGGTCGAAGGCCAGGCTCCAGACTCTGGCGCCCGCGGGCAGGCCGGTGGAGAAGGGCGTCCAGCCTGCGCCTTGCCACAGATAGACGCCATCTCCCCAGGTGCCGGCCCACAGCCGGCCAGCGCCATCTCCGATCAGCTTGTTGATGGTGCGGGCCGCCGCGCCTGACAAGCCCGCATCCACGGCGGTCCAGCCTTCGCCGCCAGCGCGGCTGACCCAGACGCCTTTGCCCGCGGTGCCCGCGTAGATGATTTGGGGATCGGCAGGATCGACCCACACCGCCCACACCGCGTCCTGTGGTTGCAGCCCGGTCAACGAGGTCGGCTGCCAGCTCTCCGCGCCGGGGGGCAGCAGGAACAGCCCCGCGTCTGTGGCCAGATAGAACACCTCGCCCTGCGCGGTGGGGGCGCTGGCCAGGGCATGTGTGCGGGCAAAATAGGTGCGCAGTTGTACATCCCACGCTTCCGGCGCCAGCATCTGCTGCCAGCTTTGGCCGCCGTCGGTCGATTGGAAGACGCCGCCCTCGCTGCCTGCCAGCAGCCGGTCGGGGTCGGCGCGGCTGATCAGCAGGGCGCGCACGCGCCGGGCCGGGTCGCTGGGATCCAGGTCGTCGATCAGGCTGTTGGAGAGGCCGTTGTTGCGGGGCTGCCAGGTGCGGCCATCGTCGCTGCTCTGGTACACGCCCTGCCCGGTGAGGCCGGCAAAGATCACCTGCGGGCGCTGCGGGTGAATGGCCACGGCCCGCACCGCCGCGCCCTGCGGCCAGTTGGTCGCTGTCCACTCAAGGATCGGTTCCGTCCGCTCCCCTGGCCCCCCGGCGACTTGGGCGGGCTCAGTCGAGCCGGCGCAGCCGATCAGCAGGGGCAGGGCGAGGAGGAGCCAGAACCACAATCGCAACAGGCGCAGCACCACAAAGTCCTTGATCAACGCTGCAATGTGAGGGCGGCGTAAGATTCGGCGCCAAAGGAATCTGGCGCCCAGCCGCTCAGGGCTGGCTGGACGCGGCCCACCAGCAGGCTGGCGTTGCCGTAGCGATAAAAGTCGGAGAGGACCGCGAAGGGCGTTCCTTCCGGGTTGTCGTCGAGCACGTCGCCGGTCAGCCCCGCGGCCAGATCCAGCTCGCCCTGGCGGAAGCGCAGCCAGCGCTCCTGCACATCGGGCAGATAGAGGAACATCACCTCATCCACGCCCGCGGGCGCGGCCCAATAGTCGGGGTTGCGCTGCAAGAGCAGGCGGTTGCCGCTGTTCCAGGCGAAGCGGAAAGGCCCGGTGCCCACCACGCCCACGCCTGATCCGCCATAAGTGCCGCCGGCATCTTTGATCGCGCTGGGGCTGTGGATGCCGAAATGGGGGGCGCCCAGCCGGTTGATGAAGGCGGCGTCGGGCTGGGCCAGAAGGATCTGCAGGGTGAGTTCGTTCCGGATCGTCACCTCCGCCACATCGTTGCCTTGCAGCGCCTCCTGCCAGGCTTCCGTCCCCCGCCAGCGTTCGATATTCAGGGCCACTGCCTCGGCGGTGAGCGGCTCGCCGTTATGGAAAAGGATATTGGGCCGCAGTTGTATGATCCAGGTAAAATCGTCGACGATTTCCCAGGACTCGGCCAGGAGCGGTTCGGCCTGCATCTGCACCATCAGAGGCAGCAACGCCGCCCTGAAACCGGCGCCAGACAAGCGCACGAGCGGCTCCAGCATCTGGCTGCTGGCGATCAGCCCTTCGGGGCCGGGCGTGAAGGGGGCCAGGGGGTCGTTCCGGTCTGGGGTGAAAGGCCCGGCCACAGGATCGAGCGTCTGGAAGCGGGCGGGCCAGCCGACGACCAGTGTGGTCGGGGTCAGCCGGTCGATGAGGATGTCCGTGGTGCGCAGGCCGGCGTCCGATTCCGGCGGCAGGGGGTCGGCAATGCCCGGATAGGTGAGGCGCACGCTGCGGGCATCCGCGAAGTCGCGCAGGTCGAACACGAGGTCGAAGGTGACGGGCGCGATGATGTGAAACTGCCCGCGCAGCGGCTCTTCTTCGTCGAACTCCTCCCAGCGCAGCCGCGGATCCCAGATGCTGAATTGGTGCTGCACGCGCTCGTCGGCAGAGATGACCTCGACCCGCCAGTAGGGGAAGGCGGCCAGTTCGTGCGTGCGGGCGTAGTCCTCCACCAGTTGCTGATCCAGCACTTGCACGTCGCCTTCGGCATCGACGGAGAGGGTGAGCACCACGGCTCGGCGACGCACCGCGCCCGGCGCGGTGGGGTCGATGCTCTCCTTGTCTTCTGTCAGGATCGGCTCGTGGCCGGTGGTGACGGCGCAGCTTCCGGCCGTGGGGCAGTTGTGCCAGGCGACATCGCTGCACAGGCCGGCGGCGCAGCGCAGTTTGGCCCATTCCACACGCTCGCCGCCGGCGCGGGCGATGATGGTGGCATAGGCCGGCGGCGTGACCGGGCCTGCCCGCCGCATCAGCAGCCCGCTGCTGTCGCTCGTCGCCGGGTCGGTGCGATAGAAGGTTCCCGGCGCAGAGGGCGTCACCTTTTTGCAGGCGCCGGTGGGCGAGTAGGGGGGATGGGGCGTGGCCGTGGGCGTTATTGACCAGACCGGCGTGCCCTGCTCGGCCTTTTGGCACTGAATCTGGCTGGTGTAGAGGTTGGGCGGGCCGTACTGTTTGGGGAGAACCCAGTAGCCGCCGCTGCTGTTGTATTCATCGGCCAGGGCCAGGGCCACATGCCCCAGTTCGTGCAGGAAGGTGAGGTAGTGATTCTTTTCGGAAGAGGCTTTGGGGCCGCTGTTGGCGGTGGAGCAATCGGGGAAGACGGCGGTGTGGAGGATGAAAGCGGCTTCGTAAAAGGCGCCGAAGCTGGCGAGGGTGCGGCCAGGCGAGGTGGCGTCCAATTCCAGGACGCAGCCTGCTTCGGCGTTGCCGCGCACGTTGGGCTCGACATAAAAACGGAACAGCTGGCGCAGGTTCGTATAGGCCCCGCCGGGCGGAAAGGCCTGGGTGATCAGGTTGGCGGCGTCGGCGAAGAAGGTGGTTTGCCAGTTGTTGCCGCTGTAATCGCTGTCCGCGATCAGCAGGATGTCGATGGTGTTCCCGGATCCAGCCTGGGCCGCGGACACAGGCGCGGCGCCTGATCCCACCTGGGGCGGGGGCGGCGCCCATTCCAGGTTGTCGGGCGCGGGGACAACGGGTTGCGGCGGGGTGACGGGTTGCGGCGCTGGCGTGCCGCCGCCGCAGGCCAGCGTCAGCAGCCCCAGCAGCAGCAGGATGAGCAAGGCTCGTTGCGATGGTGAAAAGGGGATGCGAAACATGGGTCAACCTCGCTTGCCGCGGCGGCGCTGCCAGAGAATGCCGATGGGCAGGCCGCAGAGGAGGCCGGCCAGCACCGGCAGGCTCGGTTCCAGCGCCTCTTCCGTTTGCATGAGGAAGGATTTGAGGCGGCAAGGCAGCCCGGCCCAGCCTTCGTCGCAGGGCTGGTTGCCGGCGGCGCCCACCAGGGGCCGGTAGATTTCGACCAGTTTCCAGCCGATCAGCCGTTTGCGGTAGATGCGCACCTCGTGCGGGCACTGCTGGGCGCGCTGCCGGGCATAGCCCAGCGTTTTGCAGGGGTTGCCTTGGGCCGCGCAGGCCGGGGCGTCGGCCCCGGTGGCGCGAAAGTAGACGCGGGCGCCGGGGCAACTGCCCTGAGCCGAGGTCGGGCCAGTCTGGCCGAGCGCCAGCCACAGCGCGGCCAGGATGAGGAGCGCGGCCGCGGCGGCAGCAGCCTTGCTCTTGCGCCAGAAATAGCCCAGGGCGACGCCCACGATCAGGCCAATCAGCCCCCCGAGCACCTGGCTGCGATCCAGCGGCGTCTCGACATTGGCGCTGTAGAGGATCTCGCCGCTGGCGCTGTCCCAGATCTGCAGTGGTTGCGTGCAGGCGGCGATGCGATCGAGGGCAAAGCCCAGGGTGCGGCAGGGCTGATCTTCGGGGCCGCAGGTGGGCAGATCCTGGCCGGCATTCCTGTCCACGAAGACCGCTTCGCTGGCGCAGATCTCCTGCGCCTGGCTGGCCGCGGGCGTGATGATCAGAGAGAGCAGAGTAAAGAGGAGGATGGAAATGAAGGAAAGAGCTGCTTTATGCATGATGTACGACCCCCTGACGAAAAGACGGCGGCAATGTGGCGCAACAATGGCTCGATTGTCTTCCAGTTTCCTGTTTTGCCGTCATACCATTGCCGATCTTACGGCGATTCGAGTCTAGCAGAAAGGGCGTTTTGGGTCAAGACGCTTTTTGGGGTAACATGGGCCGCCATGGAGTATGAACTTGGTTTGCACAGACTGAAAGGCGCGCTGCCCGATGCGGCCCAGGCCGATTTTGCCGTGCTGGAGCAGCGTCTGCGCGAGAATCTGCGCCGCGAACGGCTGTACGGCAGCACCGAGACCACGCGCGCCGACCGCGCCGCGGTGGTGGACGGGTTGAACCAGTTGGCGCGGGCCCAGATCGGCGTGACTTTCAACGATCTCTGTCTGGGCGACCCCCCGCCGCCGCCCCCCCCGCCGCCACCCCCGCCGCCCGTGACCCTGGCTGAGCGCATCCAGCACAAGGATGCAGAGCTGGCGCAGCATCAGCGCAATCTGTTGATCCTCAGCACCCAACGCGCCGCCTATGGCAACCAGCCTCCGCTGGATCTGGTCAATCAAATCACCTTTGCGGAGGGTGAGATCGAGCGGCTGCAGATGGAACTGGACGATCTGCATGCCCAGTTGCCTGCCGCGCCGCCGCAGGCTGATCCGTGATCCCCCATCCCCCTTTCCCACGCCAGGAGAATCTGCTGCAATGCCCCTTTCCCCCATCTATCAAGCCGTTCTGGATGGCAACGCCCCCGCCGCCCGGGCCGGCGTCGCCGCCGCGTTGGCGGCCGGTCTCTCTGCCGAGGCTATTCTCAACAACGCCTGCATCCCTGCCATGACCGAGGTGGGGCGCTTGTTCGAAGATGGCGAGAAATTTGTGCCGGAGATGCTCATCTCCGCCCGGGCCATGAGCGCAGCCACCGAATTGCTGAAGCCGATCCTGGCCGCGGAAGGGGTGGCTCAGGTCGGTTCGGTCGTGATCGGCACTGTGGCCGGCGATCTGCACGATATCGGCAAGAACCTGGTGGGCATGATGTTGGAGGGCGCGGGCTTTGTGGTCATCGATTTGGGCGTGGATGTGCCCCCGCAGCGTTTCGTGGAGGCCGTGCGCAGCCACCGGCCCGATATCCTGGCCATGTCCGCCTTGCTGACGACCACCACCCGCGCGATGCTGAACACCATCGCCGCCCTGCACGAGGCAAAGATGCGCGATCAGGTGAAAGTGATGGTCGGCGGCGCGCCCATCACCCAGGCCTTTGCCGACGAGGTGGGCGCGGATGGGTTTTCCGCCGACGCCGGCGCCGCGGTGCGCAAAGCCAAAGAATTGTTGGCGCGCTAGCCAGCGGTCGGAGCGCTCGCAGCGCTCCGACCGCTGCGAGCCGCCGCTTCACCTCACCCTCTGCCAGCGTCGTACCCGGCCAACTGTTGATTGAGGGCCTGCAAGCGCGCCCGGTGTCGCGCTGTCTCCTGCTCGGCCCCTACCACCCCGCGGGTGAGGCGGTGCTTGCTGAAGGCCAGCCGGGTGGCGGTCTGATGCAGGTCGTGCTCCAGCCGGGCGCGCGTCACATTCTGCCCCCGCAGCCGCGCCAGCAGGAACCCGCCCCGCTGAGCGTAGCGCTGCGTCAAGACAAAATGCTCAGGCGCCAGCACCTCTGGCCCCTCGTCCGCCAGATGGGTGCGGATCCAGTGGTTTTCTTTCTGCCAGGCCAGGGTGATCACCACCACGATCAGCAGCAACCCCGCCCAGTCCAGCACGATGCTGAGGAAAAGGGCGGGAGGAAACGTGCTGGCCACGGTGGTACTGACGTTGTGCAGGGCGTGTACGCCGATCGCCCCGGCCAGCCCCAGCCAGACGACCGGCCAGCGCCTGCGCCCGCGTCCCATCCCCACCCCCACGGCTACCGCCGCGCCCAAAATGGCGGTGTAATAGGCGTGATTCGCCCCAAAGATCACAGAGCGCAACAGCGCCAGGCCCCAAATGCCCCCCGGCGCTTCCTGCAGCAGGGCGTTGAGAAAATAGAGGAAGTTTTCCGTCATGCCAAACCCCGCCCCGATCAGGGCGCCGTACACAATGCCATCCAGCACATCATCCACCTCGAAGGGGAAGAAGAGGTACAGGCCGAACAGCGCCAATCCTTTGGCGATTTCCTCCACCACCGGCGCGATCAGGCCCACGCGCAGCAAGTCGCTGGACAAGCCGGGCACATAGGGCAGGAGGGGTTGTTCCAGCAGCAGTTCCGCGGCGACGGAGAGGAGGATGGCCGGGGCCGCGCCCCACAGAAAGGTGACCAGCAGCAGCCACCACGGCTCGCGCTCGTAGTGATCGCTCCACCAGATCAGGGCTACGATCACCAGCGTGGGCAGGATGGCGCCGACCAGGGCCGGCAACAGCAGGGTCAGCACGGCGGTTTTGCTCGTTAGATAGGGGGACGGCGGAGGAGTCGGGCGAGCCGGGCAAAGAGGGAGTGAAAGCGCACCCAGCCGGGGCTGCGCCGGGCCACGATCTGGCCGCGAGCCAGCCCCGCGGCAAAACTGGCCACATCCTGGAAGGGAGGCATGACCACCACCGCCGCGCCGATCTCCACGGCCGCGTGCGCGTCGCTGCCCGCGGTCAGCAACTTGCCGTGCGTTTCGGCCAGCCGCCGGGCCGCGTCGTTATCGGCGGCGCGCAGGCAGCGGGCGTTGAACACCTCCAGCGCGTCCACCTGCTCGATCACCGCCAGCGTGGCCTCCAGGCCCAGGGCCGAGCCGCCGCGCAGCTCGTCCAGGGGGTGGGGGATGCTGATCAGCGCGTTCTGCGCTCGCAGCTGGGCGATGGCCTCGGTCAGGGGCAGGCCTTTGGGCACTTCTTCGCTGACAAAATAGGCGATGATCTCGCCGGAGAGGGTCATCACCTCTTCGCCCACGATCACCAGCTCCGGCGCCAACTGCTGCACAGCCAGCGCCCCGGCAATGGTGTTGTGATCGGTGATGGCGATGCGGTCGATGCCGCGGCGCCGGCAGGCAGCCACGATCGCCTGCGGCCGCGTCAGCGAATCGGGCGAGAAATGGGTGTGGCAGTGCAGTTCGACGCGCCAGAGATCGGTCATCATGGGCAGGGAGAGAGGGGTTCAGGCCGGCAGCGCGGGATCGGCGGCCATATCCAGCCGGCGCAGCAGCCGCAGCAGCACGATCAGGCCGATGCCCACGCCAAACCACAGGGTGGCAAAGCGGATGATCAGGGTGGCGACGACCGCCAGATCGGTCGAGATGCTGAGCAGCCGTTCCAGCAGGCCGGTGAGGGTGATGTCGGTAGCGCCCAGGCCGCCGGGCAGGAAGCTGATAGCGCCGATCAGGGTGGAGACGGCAAGGGTGAAGGTGGCGGCCAAAAAGAGGGTGAGGCTGGCAGGCAGATCGAGGGCGATGAGGGTGAAATACAGGGCCAGGCATTCGCCGCCCCAGGAGATGAAGCCCAGCCCCACGGCCAGAGCCAGGTTGCGCAGGCCCAACAGCTCGTAGGTGCTGTCGTAGGCCTGGCGCAGGTGCGGGGCCGCGCCCCCCACCCAGGGCAGCCGCGCCCACAACGCCATGCCCCAGGCCGCCAGCCGGCGGGAGCGGGAGAGGAGGACGAAGCTGATCATGGCCAGAGCGATGCCTGCGGTCAGCCACAGCAGCGCGGTCTCGTGGCGGAAGGCGAACACGCCCACCGCGGCCAGCAGGAACATGGCCAGGCCATCGGTGAGTCGTTCGACCAACACCAGGGGGGCGGAGACCGCCAGCGGGGTGTTATTCGCTTGTTTGAGCAGGTAGGATTTGAGCAACTCGCCCGCTTTGCCAGGGGTCATCACCATGGCTAGGCCGGCGACGAAGATGTTCAGGCTGGGGCGCAGGGGCAGGGGACTGCCGATCACGCGCAGATAATAATGCCACTTGACGAAGCGCAGCCCATAATTCAGCAGGGTCAGCGCCAGGATGAGGGGTGCGTATCCCCAGCGAAAGTGGGTCAGGCGCTGGCTGAGCCGGCCCAGGTCGCCATACAGCGCCAGCCCGAAGCCGACCAGGAGGCCGAAGAGCAGGGACCACAGCAGTTTGCGGCGCAGGTCGGGGATGCGCATCGGGCGGGGGCAAAGGGGGGAACGAACAGGCCGCGTTCGGAGGGCGAACGCGGCCTGGAGAGAGGTCAGATCAAGGCCAGAGAGGGCCGAACGTCAATTGCCCTCTTCCTGCTGCTCGCGTTTGGCCGCGTCGATGATGCCCTGGGCCAGATGCCCCGGCACCGGATCGTAGCGCAGAAATTCGATGCTGTAGATGCCGCGGCCCTGGGTCATCGAGCGCAGGTCGTTGGCATAGCGCAACAGCTCGGCCAGGGGGGCTTCGGCGGTGATCACGCTCTTGCCGCGCACCGTGTCCATGCCCTGGACGCGCGCCCGCCGCGTGTTCAGGTCGCCGAGGATGTCGCCCATGTTGCTCTCCGGCACCGTGATCTCCATTTTGTAGATCGGCTCCAGGAATACAGGGCCTGCCTCGCTGAAGGCCTTTTTGAATGCTTCGCGGCCCGCGATCTGGAAGGCGATATCCTTGGAATCGACCGGATGTTCCTTGCCGTCGTAGACTGCCACAGCCACATTCACCACGGGATAGCCCGCGATCGCCCCATTTTCCAGCACCTGGCGGATGCCTTTCTCGATCGAGGGCATAAAGCTGGAGGGAATGGCGCCGCCGAACACTTCCCAGGTGTAGGTCAACTCGGTGCCCGGTTCCCCCGGCTCCACCCGCAGATGCACCTCGCCAAATTGGCCGGCGCCGCCGGTTTGTTTCTTGTGCCGGTACATCGCCGAAGCTGTGCGAGATACTGTCTCGCGATAGGGCACCTTGGGCATGGCGGTTTCCACATTCACGCCAAATTTGCTTTTGAGACGGTTGACCGCGATCGTGATGTGCACGTCGCCCATGCCGGCCAGGATCATCTGCCGCGTGCTGCTCTCGTTCATCCACTGCAAACAGGGATCTTCGTCGCTCAGCCGGGTCAGGGCGCTGCCGATTTTGGCGCTGTCGGCCTGCGTGGCAGGGCTGACTGCCACCGAGAAGAGGGGGTTGGGATATTCGGGCTGCGGCAGAGTGAGGCCGCTGCCCTTTTCGGTCAGGGTGTCGCCGGTGACGGTCACGCTCAGCTTGGCCACCGCCGCCATGTCTCCCGCGGGCACTGCCTCCACCGGCAATTGCTCTTTGCCGCGCAGGGCAAAGGTCTGGCCCAGCCGCTCTTCGCTGTTTTCCTTGCGCGTGTTCACCAGCCGCGCGTCCGATTGCACCGTGCCGGAGAAGACGCGGAAGAGGTTGATCCGGCCCACAAAGGGATCGGCGATGGTTTTGAACACCAGCGCCGCGGCCGGGCCGCTGCTCTCGCCGCTCAGTTCCACTTCTTGCCCCTGCCGCTCGGCTTTGTAGGGGCCTGCCGCGGCCGGCGAGGGCACGAGGGAGAGCAGGGCGTTCATCAGGGCGCGCACGCCCAGTTCGTGTGTGGCCGAGGCCGCCAACACCGGCGCCACCGCGCCGGAATGGATCGCCTGCGCCAGGCCGGCGATCACCTCGTCCGGGCTGAGAGACTCGCCCTCCAGATATTTCATCAGCAATTCGTCATCACTTTCGGCTGCGGCCTCCACAATCGCCAGCCGCGCTTCCTCTGCTGCGGCGGCCATTTCTGCCGGGATGTCGCCGGCCTTGCTCTCTGCGCCCAGATAGATTTTGTCGTCGATCACAGAGAGCACGCCCCGGAAGGCTGCTTCGCTGCCCACCGGCAGGTGCAGGGGCAGAAAAGTCCCCGGCAGGGCCGCGCGCAGCGAGCTTAGCGCCTGTTCGAAATTGGCGTTGTCTCGATCCATTTTGTTGATCACCACAAACCGCGGTTTGCCGGCGTGTTCGATCGCCTGCCAGGCCAATTCGGTGCCCACTTCCACGCCTGCCACGGCATCGATCACCACCACCGCCGCCTCCACCACGGCCAGGGCGCCGATTACCTCGCCCACAAAGTCGGGATAGCCGGGCGTGTCCAGCACATTCAGTTTGTGGCCCTGCCATTCACAGGGAACCAACGCCGTGTTGATCGACTGTTGGCGTTTGACTTCTTCATCATCCCAGTCCGAAATCGTGGCGCCATCTTCCACGCGTCCCAGGCGATTGGTAGCGCCGGTGGCATGCGCCATCGCTTCTGCCAGCGTGGTCTTTCCCGAGCCGCTGTGACCAAGCAAGGCGATGTTTCGGATTTTATCGCTGGTATAAACCTTCATTCGTCCTCCGTGAGCGAATGGTAATCAGAAAGGTAACAATTCACCTTATTTTGTCATTGCGAGGGGCGATAGCCCCGAAGCAATCCCCAACGCCGATTGACAACCGCAAAATTGACGAACAACCTTGGAG
>JAANMV010001922.1_pt1 | contig 21504 bp, 22 predicted proteins | sample 7279661 | NCBI WGS metagenome assembly JAANMV01 (sample SAMN14094540, study PRJNA606508) | bioreactor metagenome | isolation source: A lab-scale SPAN reactor treating ammonium-rich wastewater day 121 | place: Ireland: Galway | collected 2017-05-16
GATTCCTGGGTAGCGACCAGAGATTCCTGGGTAGCGACCAGAGATTCCTGGGTAGCGACCAGAGATTCCTGGGTAGCGACCAGAGATTCCTGGGTAGCGGCCAGAGATTCCTGGGTAGCGGCCAGAGATTCCTGGGTAGCGGCCAGAGATTCCTGGGTAGCAGCAAGCGACTTTATCGTCTCAACCTGCGCTTCTTGCATCGAGGCCAGCGCCTCTTGCATCTTGACTGAAATCGAGATCCACTCGTCCAGCCGCTCACCTACCCGTTTCCAGCGACGACGGCTTTGTCTCGAAGTTCGCTCGATCGCCTCGATCAGCTCCAGTAGCTCTTGCATCCTGGGGTCTCCTTTCATCAAGACCCTCCGTTCTCGACCGAATGCGCTTCGCCTCTGGAAGCAGGTGGCCGGGAACTTTCTCAGTCTAGCATCTGGGTGAAAAATCTGCAAGCCTTTCCAGATCCTTTCAGATGACCTGGTTACTCTGGGCTTGAATGATACTCTGCAGCTCCCTGCCTGCCACCCGGCCTCAGCAGGCCTCGTCCCCCGCTCTGCCGGCCGGCGATGCCCCGGCCCCTGAGCCCGAGCAGCCGCCCTTCGCCCGGGTGGCCCTGGAGAAGGTGTGCGGCACCGTGCAGGCCTTCACCAATGTTCCGGCTTCGTTCTTGCCCTGCCTGGTGGCCGGGGTCGCGCACGGGGTCAGCGGTGGGATGGACGAGAAAGAACTCTCTCGCCTGCTCGACATCGCTTCGGGCGTGCAGGTGGCGGTGGGCCTCACGCTGGCCCTGGGCACCCAGGGTGGGCGGCGCCGCCGGAGCGCGTGCCGGTTATCAGGCCTGGTCTTGAGAGGAACCTTCTGAGCCTCGTATCCGGTCTCTTGACCATGCGTGTCCTGCGAAGAAGCCCACAGGCTCTCGCGATCTTGCTGGTCCTGCTGCTGATGGCCTGCGGCGGCCCGACCCAGAACGCGGGGAGCGAGATCCCGTCTGCCACCGTTCCCGAAGACCAGGCCAGAGCCTCCGCCGACGTGGAGGTCGCCATTACCGGCGACTGGGGCACCGGATTCGGAGCCTCGGTCACCCTGCATAATCGGTCCACGACGCCGCTCGACGACTGGGTGCTGGAGTGGGATTTCGCCAGGTCCATCGACGTGATCTGGAACGCCCGCATCGAGTCGCGCCAAGGCCTTCGTTACCGTATCCGGCCGGAATCGTGGAATGACAACATTCCGGCCGGAGGCAGCCTGAGCTTCGGCTTTAACGGCTCGCCCGGCAACGTGAGCGCGCTACCCGTCAACATTAACCTCACCGGGGCGCTCTCGCCCACCCCAACGCCCACTCCCACAACAACCGCGACCTCCACGCCCGCTCCATTGCCCTCGGCAACCTCCACGCTCACTCCGTCGCCGACCTCAACCGCCACGCCGACCCCGACGCCCTCACCGGGCGGCCTGACCCTGACCAGCCAGGTTGTCAACGACTGGGGCAGCGGCATGCAGGCCGCCATCCTGGTACGCAATAACACAGGCGCGCCGGTCTCCAACTGGACGGCGTCGTTCCGCCTGAACGCCCGCGTCGACTCGGTCTGGAACGCTCGCATCCTGGAGCACTCGGGAGACCTCTACCGGGTGGGCCCGGAGAGCTGGAACGCCACCATCGCGCCGGGCGGCTCGGTGGAGATCGGCTTCACGGCCAGCCCCGGAGGCCGCTCGGTGACTCTGGTGAGCGGCTCCACCCCCACCCCGACAGCGACCCCCTCCCCTCCGCCAGCCGGCTCGACCCCCGTGCGGGTGGCCGCCTATTTCCCCGAGTGGGGTATCTACGACCGCAACTACCAGGTGACCGACGTTCCGGCCGCCCATCTCGACGCCCTGATCTACGCCTTCGTGGACATCTCGCCTCAGGGCGAGCTGGCCCTGTTCGACAGCTACGCGGCCGCCATCAACTTCCCGCGCCTGAGGCAGCTCAAAGCGCAGCACCCCCACCTGAAGGTCATGGTGGCGGTCGGTGGTTACACCCTCTCGGCTCGCTTTCCGGAGGTGGCCCGCACGGCTGCGGCCAGACAGAGATTTGCCGCCTCGGCGGTACGTTTCTGCAGAGAAAACGGCTTCGATGGCCTGGACGTGGACTGGGAGTATCCAGGTGCTGCCGACCGTGAGAACTTTACCCTGCTCTTGACCGAGCTGAGACGCCAGCTGAGAGCCGAGGGAAAGCTGCTCTCGGCCGCCCTGGCCGCGGTTCCCACCCACGTCGACCTGCCCGGGGTGGCCGGCCAGCTCGACTTCATCAACCTGATGACCTACGATTATCACGGCGGCTGGGAGCCCAACCGCACCGGCCACAACGCCCCCCTCTTCGCCTCCGACGGCCTGTCGGTGGATGCCACCGTTACCGGCTACCTCTCCGCAGGTGTGCCTCCGGGCAAGATCCTGCTTGGGGTGCCGGTCTACGGCCGCTCCTGGGCCGGGGCCACCGGAGTCGGCTCGGCGGCCAGCGGTGTCGGTCCGGGCACCTGGGAGCCAGGCATGCTCGACTATCGCGACATTCTCCAGCGGCTGGCCGCCCAGCCCTCCACCTACCGTCGCTTCACCGACGACCAGGCCCGCGTTCCCTACCTCCTGACCCCCTCGGGAGTGTTCATCACCTTTGAGGACAAGACTTCGCTGGCCGGCAAGCTGGACTACGCCCGCTCCAAAGGGCTGGGCGGGGTCATGTTCTGGGAGCTTTCAGCCGACTCGCGCCAGGATAGTATTTCTCTCCTACAACAGGCCTCCCGGGCTCTCCGGTAAGCCTTTTTTCAGACCCGGTCGGTAGGCTAAGGGCCATGAGGATCCAGCCGCTGACCCTGTTCGCCCTGCCGGTCTCCTCGGTTGCGCGTTCCGAGCGCGAGACCGCGGAGCCGGGCGGCCCTGCCGACCGGGTCGATTTGCGCCTGAAGGCGGTCACGCTTCACCAGCCCAGGGACACGCCGGCGATCAAGCACACCCTTCCGATCGAGGGTTTCTGCTGGACGCCGGGCGGCAAGTTGATCAGCACCGAGTCGCCCAGCCTGGTCGGCACTCCCAGCAAGCTTCGCCTCTGGGACCCGCAGGGGGGCGAGCCCCAGAGCTTCCAGGTGCAGCACAAAAACGTGCGCATCGGTCCGGTGGCTGCCTCGAGCGATGGAGAGCTGGTGGCGGTGGGTTGGGAGGACGGCAAGTTCTCCGTCTTCTCCAGTCGGGGAGTTGAGATCACGCACCAGACCCACTGTCCCCAGGCAAGACCCAACGCCATGGGCATTCTGCTCGATAACGACGATGTTCGCAGCGTGGCCTTCTCGCCCGATAGCCGCACCCTGGCCACCGGTGCGATGGACGGGCGACTGCTTCTCTGGGATGCCGAGGGCCGCGAAAGGACTGGCTGTCTGCAACACCCCGACTGGGTTACCGACATCGCCTTCACGCCCGACGGGTCGAAAATCGTGACCCGCTATCGCGGCGGGGTGGCCATCTGGGATGTCGAGCAGCAGCGACTGATCCACAAGCTGGAGGATACTCGCAAGGAGGGCGGGGGCGGCCTGGCCCTCTCGCCTGACGGCACGAAGGTGGCTGCGGTTTTTGAGCATCAGGTCAAGGTCTTCGACGTGGAGACCGGCCGCGAGATCGATGGCCAGGCCATCCGCGGAGCCCGCAGCCTGGCCTTCACCCCCGATGGCAGCCACCTGTTGGTGGGCGAGGCCATGCGGAACGCGGTTCATGACTGGAGTCTGGCAACCGGCGAGTGCCGCCGACAGGAGCTGCCCCACACCCCGGGCATGGCCAGCGCCGAGGGGATCCGCCAGATCACCGTTTCGCCCGACGGCAAGCAGCTGGCCATCAGCCTGATGGACTACAGCCTCACCCTCTGGACACAGAACGTCCACAATACCGACCTTGGCTACCTCGCCGACCAGCTCAAGAACGGTGGCGGCGCCAACCAGGTAGCCCAGCTGGCCGACTACGTGCTGGTCGGGGGCGTGCGCGTCCCCCGTAAGCAGTAACCTGGATCACAGATTCGCGCCTGGCTCTGAAGTAGATTGGGGCCTGCGTGGCACCGAGCACCGGATCCGTCGTCCACAAGGGATCCGGCCTCGGGAAGAATCCCCCCCCGAGCGCGACCAGCCGGATATGCTCAGACGCCTCTTTCTTATGAGCGCTGCCGCGCTGGTTTTGTTCTCTCCCTGTCAGGCCGGGGCCGAGTGGCTGGAGTCGCTCTCCCTGGCCCAGGACCGGGCCCAACGGCTGGACCGTCCGATCTTGCTCTTGAGCATGTTCGGGCGTCTGGACGAGCGCTGGTGTTGAACCAACGCGCGCACTTTGAGGGCCGTGCTGCTCTCAGACAACCGGGTTCGCGAACGCCTCCGCCGCTACGTCTGCGCCTGGGAGTCGGTGCGCGACGTCCCTCGCGTAACTATCGACCTGGGCGACCGCAAGATCACCCGCACCCTGAAGGGCAACACGGTGATGTACGTCTGCCTGAGCGACGGAACGGTGGTGGACGCCCTGCCGGGCATTTATACGCCGGCCGATTTTCTGGCCGAGCTCGACCGCATCGAGGGCCTGCTGGCCCGACTCGAGCAGACTCCGCCCGCAAGACGAGCCCGAGCTATCCGGGAATGGCACGCCGCCCAGGCTCCCACCCGGGTCTCCCAGGCGCCCCTGGAAGTGATCGTGGCCAAGGGGGCGGTGGAGAGCCCGGTGCTCAAAGCGCTCGAGGTTGGCCCCGGGCCGCAGATCGCGACCGTGGGACCTCGTCGTTTCCAGGAATATACGGCCCGCCTGGTGGACGCTAGCGCTCGACCTGAGTCGGCCGAGCAAGTGCGCCAAAAGCTTGCCGGGCGCGACCCGGTGGCGCTCGACTCGAGCTACAGCCGCACCCGGCTGCGCCCCGGCGTGCATTTACTCTTGTCCGAGCTGGAAGGGGTGCGTCCCGACGACTGTCGCGGGCCGCTCTTCCAGGGTTTGCTCAAGATCCCCCTGGACGACCCCTACCTGGGACTCGGCTCGCTGGTGGAGGGAACACCCTGAGCCTTCTCAGGCTGGACTTCAGAGCTTCGTGACATCGTGGGCGCCGCTCTCGGCCATGCCGGCTCCTGTCATGCGCACGAACTCGGCCTTGTCGTTAAGCTCCTCGAGGCTGTGGGCACCCACGTAGGTCATGCCCGAGCGCAGGCCGCCGATCAACTGGTGCAGGATGTCGTGCACGTCGCCCCGGTAGGGCACGACCGCCTCCACGCCCTCAGGGACGACCCGCTCCCAGTCTTCCGGGTCCACCTCGCGGCGGGATTCGACTTCCAGCCGGTCGATGTTGGCCGTCAGCGAAGCCATGCCGCGCACCACCTTGAAGCGCCGTCCGTCCCGCACCACGCTGGCGCCCGGGCTCTGGGTGGTGCCGGCCAGCAGGCTGCCCACCATGACCGCATGGCCGCCCGCAGCCAGGGCCTTGGTGATGTCGCCCGAGTTGCGGATTCCGCCATCGGAGATCAGGGTTACGCCCACCTCGCGGGCCGCCAGGCCGCATTCGAGCACGGCCGTCAGCTGGGGCACCCCGGCCCCGGTCACCACCCGGGTGATGCAGATCGAGCCCGAGCCCACCCCCACCTTGATGGAGGAGGCTCCCGCCTCGGCCAGGTCGCGCACCCCCTGGGGCGTGGCCACGTTTCCGGCCATCACCTCGCAGTCGGGGAAGTTCTGCTTGAGCCGCTTTACCATGTCGATGCAGAGGTCGGAGTGACCGTGGGCCACATCCACCACCAGCAAATCGGCCCCGGCGGCCAGCAGACGCTCGGCCCTCTCCACGTCCGAGGCGCGCACGCCCACGGCCGCCCCAACCCGCAGTCTGCCCCGATCGTCCTTGGTGGCGTGGGGGTGCCGCTGAAGCTTGATGATGTCTTGCGAGGTGATCAGCCCGGCCGGACGCCCATCGTCATCCACCAGGGGCAACTTCTCGATGCGGTGGCGGTGCAAGAGCTCGCGGGCCTCGTCTTGCCCGATGCCGCGCGGGCCGGTGATCAGCCGCTCGCGGGGAGTCATCAGCTCTTGCACCAGCCCATTTTCTGACTCGTAGAGCACCAGGTCGCGCCGGGTCAGGATGCCGCAAAGCTTTCCGTCACCGTCCACCACCATCACGCCGCCCACCTCGCGTAGAGCTTCGCGTGCCCGGTTCAGAGGGGCATCCGAGGGCAGCGTGACCGGATCTTCCACCACGAAGCTCTCGGCGCGCTTGACCCGGGTGACTTCGGCCGCCTGGCGCTCGGGACTCAGGAAGCGGTGGATGATCCCCAGCCCTCCGTCGCGGGCGATGGCCACGGCCATCTGGGCCTCGGTGACGGTATCCATGTTGGCCGACAGGATGGGGATCTGGCAGCGGATCCGGGGGGTCAGCTGGGTGCTGGTATCCACCCCGTATCGGCTGGAGATGGGGGAGTGCCGGGGCACGATCAACACGTCGTCGAACGTCAGGCCAAGCTCTTCGCGCAGTTTCATCATGGGCATGGGCCCGGCATTTCCAGGGCAGGCGGACGGAACCCTTTCAGCGCTGCGGCAGCTGGTCTTTGGACGGAGGCTCGAAGAGCGCCTCGGGACGTCCCATCCTGGGATCATACTCCCGGGCACGGGCTCGGGCCCGCTCGCCCCCATTCGGATCGCCCGAGGCTTCCAGGGCCGAGGCCAGGTACATCCAGCCTTCGGCGCTGTCGCTCTGGAGGTCGAGCATGGCCCGGGCGGCCGCCACCGCCTCCGGCCATCTTTTGAGGGCCATCAGGGCCACGGTCTTGCCCGCGCGGGCGTCGGGGTCGTAAGCGTTCAGCTGGAGAGCTTTCTCGAAGCTCTCCAGAGCTTCGGCGGGCTTATTGGCGGCCGCCTGGATGCGTCCCAGCCAGGTCCAGGCGGTGCTGTAGCCGGACTTGACTTCGATCGCACGCAGCAAGCAAATTTCAGCCTCAGCCAAACGGCCCAGCCGGTGCAGCACCTGGGCCCGCACCACCTGCACGCTCTCCTCCAGCCCTGGTGGGGGGCTCTTCTCCAGGCGGGTCAGCAGCTTGTCGGCGTCCGAGGGGTTTCCCTTCCTCAGAAGGTACATGGTGGCCAGCCACAGGGTGACCGGGTCGTCGGGTTGCTCCTGGAGGGCCTGCTCGTAGAGACGAGGAGTGGTGGGGTCTTCGTCGCGCTCGGCCGCCAGGGCGGCCACCAGGCTGCAGCCCGGCTCGTTAGCCAGAGGGGTCAGACGACGGATGTCTCCCAGACGGCCCAGGTTGACCTGGCCGTGGGCGGCCTCGATAAGGCGGTGGGGCGTGGGGTCGAGCCCCGGGGGCAGCGAGCTTCGTCCGGTTCGGGCCACGTCCAGCGAGAGCAGGTTGAACTCGGTCTGGTCGTTGTACAGCCCGAAGGGTGCGGTGAATTCCAGCCGGGGCCGGTCGTCGGTGTTGCGAGGGGCGGCCCCGAAGGCGGCATAGAAGGGCTCGCGCTCGCCCAGGTAGTGCCCCAGCAACATGCCTGGCCGGTAGAGCTGGATGGCAGCCAGATCACGGCGGATGGCTGGAGTGCCGGCGTACAATCTCTCCAGACGAGCCAGGTCGAACTTGATGGGGGTGAGAGAGCCGATCAAGAGCAGGTCGCCGCTGGAGGTCTGCCAGACGGCCCCGTGCGGAAATACCTCGAAGAAGGTGCGCAGGATCGAGTGCAGGTCCAACTGCGACAGACCGTAGAGCTGGACCCACTGGGCCATCAGCCCCCCTGATTCGAGCTTGCGCGCGCAGGTAAGGTAGAACTCTCGGGTGTAGAGGTTGGCTACCCCAGCGATCCAGGGGTTGGACGGCTCGCTGGCGATCAGGTCGTACCTCTCCCGGGAAGCCTGGATGAAGGTGCGGCCATCGGTCAGGTGCATTTTCAGGCGCGGGTCCTCCAGCACGCGACCGTTGTAGCCCGCCCAGTAGCGCCCCGCTTCCACCACGGCGGGCTCGAGCTCGACGCAATCGAGCCGCTCGAGCATGGGCAGGTTGGTCAGGGCGCGCAGGGTGAATCCGCTCCCCAGCCCGATGACCACCACTTTGCGCAACCTCTCGTGATAGGTGGTAGGAATGTAGCCCAGCAAGAGCATGGTCTGCACGTCCGGCAGCCCCAGCGAGGCGTCCACCTTGCCGTTGACTCGCAGAGCCAGCTCGTTGGGGCCGTAGACATTGACCGTGACCGTGCTCGAAAGGCCGTCGCGATAGAAGGTCGGCGGCCGCAGCGTATCGGAGGCTCTGGTCCGGGACAGGAAGTCGGAGTAGACGCCCGGCCCGTTGGCCAGCAGGGCGAGGTTCCAGGCGGGAAGGGCCAGCACCGCCAGGCCGGCGGCCAGGGCTGGCCAGGCGCGCGGCCACACCAGCAAGGCTGCCACCAGGTAGCCAAGAGCTGCCAGCTTGAGGGTGAGCTGCACACCCAGGAAGGGGATGGCCACCAATCCCGCCAGGGCGGCTCCCGCGATGCAGCCGGCGGTATTGGCGCTGTAGACAGCCGAGAGCCCGCGACCCAGCGCGTCGCGGCGGCGAGCCTCCAGCGCGCTGGCCATGGGCAAGGCCAGGCCCATCAGCAAAGTGGGAGGCAGGATCACCAGCGCGGCCAGGCCGGCCGTGGGCGCTACGGTGCCCAGGATGTCGGGCCGCACGAATCGGTTGAGCTGGAGGGCCAGGCCGGGCAGCCAGCCGATGACCAGATAGCTTCCCGCCGCGGCCACGCCTGTCAGGGCCAGCGTCAGGCCCAGATGCCAGGAGCGTGGCTGGCGGGAGGCTGGCAGCAAGGAGAACAGCGCTCCTCCCAGGCCCAGCCCGGCCAGAAAGACGGCCAGGGTGGTCGAGAAGGCGTAGACCGAGGAGCCCAGGAGTTGGGCCAGAGCGCGGGTCCAACCCAATTGCAGGGCCATGGAGGCCAGGCCGGCCAGGGCCATGGCCGGCGCCGCCAGCGCGGTCGCACTGGAACCTGCGACCCCCTCCCGAAGCGTGGGCGCCGGGGCCGGTTGCCCGGGCCAGGCCCAGCCCAGGAGCCAGGCAAGCACTCCCAGGCCCAGGTTGAGCCCGGCCGTGAGCAACAACGAAGTGGTGAGTCCCAGACCGGGCAGCAAGAACCAGCCCGCCAGCCCGGCACCGGCGCAGGCACCCAGCGTGTTGACCCCGTACAGCCAGGAGAGAGAGCGGCCGAGCTGCCGGCTTTCGCCCACCAGCGCCCGGCTCAGCACCGGCAGGGTGGCTCCCATCAGGAAAGTCGGGGGAGTCAGGGCCGCCAGGGCGGCCAGGAAGGCCGCCAGCCAGAGCCCGAATGAGGTCCAGCCAGCGGCGGCCAGGCCAAACCAGAGCTGGTCGATTCCCATCAGCAGCCAGGGGGAAGCGCCCGCCCACAGAGCAATACCGATCTCGAGCCAGGCGTAGGTGGCCAGAAAGGTGCCCCGGGAGCCGGTGGACCGGTCCACCCGGCGACCCGCCCACAGGCTCCCCGCCGCCAGTCCCAGCATGTAGGCCGTCACCACGGTGCTGGCGGCCAGCACCGAGTGGCCGAAGGTCAGGGTCAGGCGGCGCGTCCAGAGCACCTCGTAGACCAGGCCTGACAGGCCCGAGCAGAAAAAGAGAGCTAGAATGAATGGGCGCACAATCGGTCACTTGCTTGCAGGCTGGCTGCTCGCCTGGCTGGCTTTCTACGGTTCCCTGGCTTGACCTGTTCGCTGATGGAAGGCAACCCGGTGAACGGTATCGCGCTCGTTGACGCGCGGCGACCATGAGCTGGCAGCGCGCCTTGCCAGCCTTTGCACTGCCGGCCGGCCCCATTCCCCAATTTGCAGCGGCTACTTTTCGTCCCCAGGCTTTCCTTTGTTTTGCCTGTGTGGTACCTTTCTCTCTGTGAGGTGTGGAAAGCACAACCGGGGAATGAGCATGCTGCTCGAGATCATCTTTGGTCTTGGAATCTTCTGTATTTCACTTTTACTCTTGTTCGGCATCTTCCCAACCTCACATCGGGCCACCACCCAGGCCAAGAATGTCTCGGTGGCGACCAACCTGGCCCGCGAGTATCTCGAGCGAGCCATGGCTCTCGGCTATGCCAATGCCTCCACCTTCACTCCGCCGGCCGTGACCGTCCCGAGCATGGTCAATGGTGTGGCGGTCAACACCACTTTTCAGGGCCAGGTCACGGTCAGTCCCCAGGGCTGGCCCAGTGTCAATGACGTGGTTTCGGAGGTGACCTGGAGGGAAGGCCCTATTCAAAGAAGTGTAAAGCTGCAAAGCTATGTGGCCGACTTCTAAGACCTCGCTCAGAACGCCCTTGCTGAGCGGCGCCACGGTGGTTCAGGCGCGCGGCCTGAAGTCTCGCCGGTCAGGGTTTACGATTATCGAGGTGCTGGTGTCGGGCTCGCTCCTGTTGTTCTTGCTGGGCGCCCTGTATCTGTTGATGGTGGGCGGGATGCGCTACTTTCAGCAGGGCCGCGCTTATCAGACCGTCCAGAACCAGACCATGATCGCGATGCGAAGACTTTTAGCCGAGTTGCAGGACTCGCGGCCCGGTTGCTGGTCCTTCAACAATCTTCCCGTCAGCCACCTGGTTTTTCTTTCCGCCAGCCTGCCGATGCCCAACGAAGGGCCGGTACAGCACAGCCCGCTGGGCGTGGTCAACTGGCAGAAGTGGGTCTGTTACCGGCTGACCGCCGCGAATGAGCTGGAACGCCAGGAATTCTGCCCGCCCGCTGCTCCGGGCCTGCCCAATGTGATGCCGCCAAGCACGATTCCGGCTTACGGCAGCTTTATCTTCGCCGGGCCCAACCTGCGGATTGTCGCCCGCAGCATCTCCCGTTTTCGGGTGGTGCAAGACGTCTCCCCGGACACGCTGAGGATCGAGATCCAAGCCCGGGAGGCGACAGGCACGAACAAGTTCACGGAGATGGAGCTCATCAGCCGGGCTTATCTCCAGAATCGATTCTGAGGTGAGCCGATGAGAAGAACAGACAACAAGCAGGGGGTCGCGATCATCGTGGTCCTGCTCGTTTTGACCGTGATGGCGGTCATCGCCGCCGGGGTGGTGGCGCTGGGCACGGGAAACCTCAGCCTGGCCAACGCTCAGGCCCAGAGCGAGCGCGCTTACTACGCAGCTGAGGCGGGCCTGGCCATTACCCTCAACCGGCTCCAGGCCGACATGAATCATACCGGCTCGAACGAGTTTTTGCTCGGCTCAACCGATTCCTTTGATACCAGAGTTTTTCGCCAGGGCGATCCGGGAATTCCCGCAGGGGTGGTGATCCCGGGGCCAGAGTATCGCTACATTCTCTCCGAGGGGCGAGCCCAGAACGACGGCGTCGAGATCCGCGCGCGCCGTCAGGTGGGGCTGCTTGCCCGCATTACCCAGAGCATGTTCAGCTATGCCGTGTTCGCCCGCAACTCGGTCGTTCTAGACGACTCCGCCGTGGTGGATTTCTATAATTCCGAGGGCAATCCGATTCCAGCGGGCGCCCACGGTCACGTGGCGACCAACATCAGTGCTAAGAATTCCATCAGTGTGACCAAGAACTCGACCGTCAACGGCAAGGCATACACAGCACCCGGGGTCATCAATCCCGGAGGGATCATCGTCGATGGGTCCAGTAGCGTGGCGGGGGGACAGATCACCATGCCTTCGCCGGTGAACTTCAAAGCGGTTTCCCTGCCGGTCGACCCGGAGGGACTCGATCCGGCCACAGGGACCGACCCGCTCAACCCCGATCCGGCCGACGTGCCCTATGCCGACCTGGTCGTGAATGCCGCCGGCCCGCCCCTGCCTCCGGGAGCCTACGGCGATGTCACCGTGGAAGGTGGTGGAGTTCTGACGCTGGTGCCGGGAGGGGAATACACCTTCGCCAGCCTCCTCGTGCAAGACGACTCGGCCATTCAGCTTCCCAACAGCGTCCTGCCTACCTCGCTCTATATCAAGAAAAGTATGAAAATGCTCGATGGCTCGGTGGTCAACGGCTCGCTCAAGCCCCCGCTCCTCAAAGTGTTTGTGTCCCAGGGCCCGGTTGGGCTGAAGGCCAAGAAGAATGGGATTCCTACCAAGGGTTATTACTCCGTTTACGCTCCCGACGCCACTGTGGTGCTCGACGATCAGGGACACCTTTTTGGCTCGGTGATCGGCAAGACGGTCACAATTCAGGCGAACTCCAAGGTGACCTACGACATGGAGCTGCAGAACAGCTCGGGGGGCGCCGTGAATCTGCAGATTCTCTCTCACGATCGTTACTGAAAGCCCGCGCGAGAGGTCATAGAAGAGCCCGGTTCTCTTGCGAACCGGGCTTGTTCTTTACAGGATGAAGCTGGAAGCGCCGCTGTGGCACATCTCCGAGAAGCTCATCGGCTGCTCGAGCCAGGCCAGGCTGCTCAGCCCGCTGTCGAGCACCAGCTCGCCGTGGGTGGGGGGCGGCAGGCAGGCCGCTCCGGCGGCGCTGCTCATCAGGTAGTTGTTGGAGGCGGTTACGCGAAGGCTGTTGTCAATCATCTTGGGCTCATTCTACCGAGCCGGCCTGAAAGAGTTCTGAAGGTCAGTAGCGCTCCAGAAAATACTGGTAATCCTCGTAGCGCTGGCGGGCGGCGGCCACCTGCTCGGCGGGCGCATCGGCCTTCTCGAGGTCTTTCACCTGGGCCCGTGCCTGCCTGGCCAGGTCCTTCAGGGCGTCTTTCACGTCCAGCACGCGAATCTCGGCCTGGCGAGCGTAGAAGGGCTCGTCCTCGGCCTGGCGGATGTCTTTCTTGACGAAGAAGATCTTCTTGCCTCCGGGAGACCAGCAGGGCGACTGGGCCGCCCGACCATAGAAAGTGAGCTGGCACTTACGCCCGCCGTCCGGGTCGCCGATCCAGATGTTCTTGTCTCCCGTCTCATCCGAGTGGAAAGCGATGAGATCGCGCTTCTCGCAATACATCGGGTGGCGCTCGATGGCGCTGGGGGTGTTGGTGAGGTTCGTTTCGACTCCGGTCTGGGGATCAATCATGATCAGATCGGCCTGCTCGGAGCCTTCCTTGCCCATCTCCTTGTGGGCCAGGATCTTGTCGCCATAGGGGATGGGGTGTTTGTAGCTGACGCTGCCGTCGGATTCGGTCAGCATGCGCACGTGGCCGTTCTCAGGGTTGACCATGAACAGGTTGGTGTACTGATCCACCGTGGCATACTTCTCGGAAGGGGGGCCGCCGTAGGCCACCAGCCAGCCATCCTCGGTCTCGGCGGGGTGCTTCATGTTCAGCTTGGGATCGTGGGCCAGCACGGTCTGCTCTTCGGACTTGAAGTCGTAGCGGGCCAGGGCAAACGTGCCCTCGCGATTGGTCCGGAAGAAGAGCGACTTGCCGTCCAGGCTCCAGGTGGCCTGCTCGTCGATGTGGTCCTTGTGTCTGGCCAGGAAAGCCTTGACGTTGTCGGCGGTAACTTCCTCGCCGGTGAAGAGCGAGCGTACCTTGCCGCCCTTCGCGTCCATGATGAGCATTTGCGAGGTGGTGAAGTCGCCCACCGTGTTGAAAACGAGTTTCTCGCCGTCAGGCGAGACCTGGGGGAACTCGGTGTAGCCAAAACCGACCGCCAGTTTCTTGACGGCGTCGTCGGGGTTCTCGAGCACCGGGGGCGCGTTGACCTGGGCGCCATCCGCGGGCGCCGCCTCGGCCGCGTCGGACTTGGACCTCGTGCGCGAGGCGGCCGCCACGGGAGCGATCGAGGCCAGAGCGAAGTTGGGCTGAATGAGCATCGGAATGTTACCCCCAGAATGATGTTTCTCTATTTCCTGCTAACTTACTCCCGAGGGCTCAAAGCGGTTTGAAAAGCTGGATGATCTCAGCTTCCGCGCGTCCCTGCTCGAGCCGCAGCCGGGCCAGCGAGACGGGTAGCTTGAAGCGGCGCGGCCCGGCGCTGCCGGGGTTGAGATAGAGCACGCCCTGACGCTCTTGCATGCGGGGCTGGTGGGTGTGTCCCACGATCACGACCTGAAAGCCGGCCGTGGCTGGATCAAGATCGAGATCTTCCTGGATGTGCAGCATGTAGATGCGCACGCCGTCCCACTCCAGGGCCACGCTGAGGGGCAGCGCGCGCAGCTCTCCCGTGTCGCAGTTGCCCCGCACCGCCGTGACCGGGGCCAGCTCGGAGAGCTGCTCTAAGGTGTAGGGGTCTTCGATGTCGCCCGCGTGCAGGATCTGCTCCACCCCCCGCAGCGCTTCGATGGCTTCGGGGCGCAGCAATCCGTGAGTATCCGCGATGACTCCGACCAGCATGACCACCCCTGTTCGAGGGCCGGGCCTCCCCCCCTCGTCCCGGAGCCCGACTCAGGAGCGAGACTTCAAGAACTTGTCCCGGGCGCGCACGGCCAGGTCGGGGTGGTTGGCGAACACGCCGTCCACGCCGGCCTCTAGATAGCTGCGCACCTCGCTCTCCAGGTCGCCCAGCCCGGCCGGGTCGGCGCTGCGCAGCTCGGCCGGAAGGTGCTCGTTCTCAGCCCGGAAGGTGTAGGGGTGGACCAGCAGCCCCTGGCTGTGGGCGTCCTGGACCAGCGAGGTGCCCCGCACCTGCTCTTTCCAGGGGCCAATGCCGTCGGCGTAGGTGGCCACTTCAGAAAGGCCGGCGGGAGTAAGCATCTGGCTGTAGGGAACCGAGCTGTCGGCCGGGCAGCCTTCCGAATCCAGCAGCTGCACCAGGCGCAGATCGGTCATCTGGTTAAGCTCCTTGAGGTTACCCACCTCGAAAGATTGGATGAAGATGCTCGCTTCGGCCCCTTCGTAGCCGCGCCGATGGAGAGCTTCCACCAGGGGCTCCTCCAGGCTCAGACCCAGTTGGTCGAAGTGGGTGGGATGCTTGGTCTCGGGATAGAGCCCCACCGTGCGCCCGTTGCGGTCCACCAGATCGAGCACTTCCTCGAAGGTGGCGATGCGAAACTCCGGTCCGTCGTGGGGCGCACCCGTCACTTTCAGGCTCTTGAGCTCGGCCAGGGTGAAGTCTTCCGAGAACCAGCCCGTGACCGGTTTGCCGTCGATCTCTTTGGTGACCTTGCGATCGGCGAACTCGGGCCGCGCGGCCACGTCAGTGGTCAGAGAGATCTCGTTCTCATGGCGGGTCACCAGCACTCGATCCTTCGTCATCACCAGGTCGGGCTCGATGAAATCAGCTCCCTGCTTGATGGCCAGCTCGTAGGCCGCCAGGGTGTGCTGGGGAAGGTAGCCGCTGGCACCGCGGTGGCCGATCACGATGGGTCCGGCCAGGGGACCGCCCACCAGGCTGGCGGCAAAGCTGGCGTCGGGAGTCACGCGGGGAGGCGCCGGCCCACCGCCCAGGGTCACCTGCTCGAGGCAGGGCGTCGCCTCCACGGCGGGGCTGGAGGCTCGCTGGGGCAGGCGGACGGGTGCGGACGCAATGGATCCGATCAGCATGTCTTGAGCCTATCCGTCCAGCCTGAAAAGCCTATGAAAGCAAGAACCGCTCCAGCGCCACCGCAGCTCCGTCCTGCTCGAAGGGCGGAGCCACCCAGCTCGCGGCCGCCCTCACCCGCTCGCTGGCGTGCCCCATGGCCACCGCCGTGCCCACCCGGGCGAACAGCGGCAGGTCGTTATCGTTGTCGCCCACGGCCAGCACCACCGAGCCGGACAGGCCGAGGTGACCCAGCAGAATGTCCAGCCCGGTGCCTTTATTCACCCCGGGAGCAGCACCCTCGATCAGGTCGGGATGGGTGCGCACCAGCGGAACGGCCTCGATCTCTGTGGCGGGAAGCTCGTCCGGGCTGACGATGATGAATTTGAGCAAGACCTCTCCCGGCTGCAGGGCGGCCTCGCGGGTGAGCCTGCGCGGCCCTCCGAAGAGCTGCTCGTAGTAGCTGTCCGGGCGCGGGGCCCGGTTCTGCAGCAGGCGCAAGCCGTGCGGCCCTCTCAGGTAGAGGCACACCTCGCGCTCGGTGCGGGCGAACCACTCCAGCACCTCTTCGAAGGGCTCGATGTGGGCCTGGTAGATCGTCTCCCCCGTCAGAGGGTAGCCTACCACCGCCCCGCCGGCAGCCACCATGGGCAGCGATAGCCCCAGTTGCACCGCCAGCTGGCGAGAATACTCCAGCGTCCGCCCGGTGGCCAGCGTCAACCCTAGCCCGCGCTCCTGCACCGCCCCCACCGCCTGCACCACCCGGGGACTGATGCGCGGGTCGCCGGCCGGGTCGTAGATGGTCCCGTCCAGGTCCAGCACCACCAGTCGGATGTCGGAGACGACAGGTTTCATGGCGGCAGCACCAGCTCCAGCGCGGCCGGTACGACTTCCACCTCGAGCGGCGTCCGGCCCACGATCTGTCCGTCGGCGTGCACCAGCACCGGGGGGTCGGTTTCGAGTCGCAGATGGCGCACGCGCTGCTGCACCACCCCCGCGACGCCATCGAAGTTACCCGAGTAGTTGCGAGGCAGAGCCTGCAAGACCTGGAGGCGATTGAGCTCCATGCTGACCATGTCCAGCTCCCCATCGAAGGGGTCGGCTTTGGGCGCCGCCGTCATGCCCCCTCCGTAGTAGCGCGTGTTGCACAGATTGAGGTTGAAGAGCAGGGGAGCGCGGTGCTCGCGAGCGTCGATGGTGAAGTGGGCGCTCGGGCTCTTGAAGCCTGTCAGGCACAAGAACAGGGCAACCGAATAGGAGAGCCCGCGCAGCTTCGACTTGCTGGCCAGCTCGTCGGTGCGGCGGGCCACCTCGGCCGCAAAGCCGGCCGAGCAGGTGCAGCCGAAGAAGACCGTGCCTCCGTCGCAGGTCAGGCGGCCCAGGTCCATGCGCCGGCGCACGCCCTCCAGCACGGTCTGCACCAGACGGTCCTTCTCCAGGCGCACCTCCAGTGCCCGGCACAGGTCGTTGCCCGTGCCCACCGGCACCAGGCAGAGGGCCGGGCGGGGCCCTGGCTGGTCGAACAGGCCGTTGACCACTTCGTGGATGGTGCCGTCGCCGCCCAGCACCAGCATCAGCTCGGCCTGTCCAGCCAGCTGAGCGGCCAGCTCGCGCGAGTGGCCGGCCTGGCGGCTGACCTCGGTCTTGAGCACCACCCCGCGCCGCTCCAGCTCCTCCAGGGTCTCGAGCCACACCCGGCTTTGGGCGGCGATCGGGTGGGCCACCGCGGTGATCATTCGGTGGCGTGCGCAGCGCCGCCCAGGTTGAGCATCAGCACTCCCCCCACGATCAGCACCAGGCCCACCAGCTGGGGGGTCTTGAGCGACTCGTTCCACAGCATATAGCCGATCCAGGCGGTGGCGGCCGTGCCCACTCCCGACCAGATGGCATAGGCCACCCCCAGCGGCACCTGGCGCAGGCTCAGGCTCAGTGAATAGAAAGCGAGGGCGTAGAGGGTCAGCGAGGCCAGCGTGGGAGCAGGCCGGGTAAAGCCCTCGGAAGCTTTCAGGAAGTTGGTCGCGATGATCTCGCCCAGGATGGCCAGGACGAGGAAGAGGTAGGCGGTCATTTTGGGTCGGTCCTTTCTTGGCAGAGGGCCAGCAGCTCCTGTTGCAGCTGGCGACGGTCCTTGCGGGCCATGGGGGCCAGGCAGAAGAGCTCGGTGAACCAGAGCCCATCCACTGCCAGGCGAATCAGATCCGCTCGCCGTGGCGGCCCGGGGTCGGCCAGAGCTGCCTGGCGCCAGGCCTCGAAGCCCTTCTGGAGCGGCTCGAGCAGGGGGGGATCGTGGCTCAGGGCGGCGGCAAGCACGCTGGCCACGCTCAATTGGGGATGGTAGTCGAAGGTGGCCCGGATGTAGGCCGGCAGAAAAGCCCCCCCCCGGCGACGCGCCTGGACATCCTGGCTGAACTCCTCCACCAGGTGCTCGACCATGGCCTCGATCAGGGCCTGCTTGGTGGGGAAGTGGTAGAGCAGGCCCCCTTTGCTCAGCCCCGCTTCGTTGGCCACCGCCTCCAGGGTGAGCTGGGCCGAGCCCTGGCGCTCGACCACGCGGGCGGCAGCCTGGAGCAGAGCCAGTCTCTTGGATGGACGGGTGACCATGGTGGAGATACTATACCGTCTGGACGGTTAAATTTCCTGCTTGCCTGGCCGGGCGCTCAGTAGAGGGCCTCCGAGAAAAGGTTCATCCGACCCTTGAAGTCCTTGACCCTGGCCGACCCGGGATGGTACCAGAATTCGTCAGTGCTGAAGGTGGGATTCAGCTCCATTTCCTGACAGTCGAACGAGACGAGAAGGCCGGTCGGTTTTCCTCCATAGCTGCTGGTCAACTCGCGCTTGAGCAGCACCTGGCGAGACTCGTCCACCCACACTCGATGCAGCTTCACGATCTTCTTGGTGAGTTTCTCGGTCGCGAGGTATTTCTGACAGGACGCCCCGTTCACCGTCTCCGCCCCCTCGCTCTTCCATTGCCATGGCTCGAGCCGCCAGAAGGCGATTGCGTCGAGCTCTTCAGGTCCGAGTTTGTGCTTGTAGACCGGGATGGGCGGATGGCTGGGTATCTGCTTGAAGTTGAATACCCACAGATTGGTCCCGTCCGAAACCGCGTCCAGCTCGTACCGGACCCTGGGCACGGCCGCCTTGGGATCCACCTCTTCGCTCTTCTTGCGGAGCCTGAACGATTCTCCTTGCACCGAAAGCTGCAGCTCGATCGACTTTGTGGTCCGGCCGGCGTTGCTCTTGACCACCCAGCGAGACTTGAATTTCGATTGGGAATTGATGCTGGCCGTGTCCAGTGTCTTGCCAGCACCACAGCCAGCGCTCAACAGCGCGACGACTATGAGCCACCCCAGGCATCTCCGCAAGGGCATTGATGCAGCCTCCCTGAAAGTCGGTCCCAATAATCCTATGCACCAGAGCGATGCCAGTCCAGGGGAAAACGCTCCGGATTTTTCCCTTGACCGGATTCAGGGAGCGATCTTGCGCTCTTTCATGGCCTTGAGGTACTCGATCAGGTCGCTGACCACGCGGTCTCGCTCGGGCAGGCTCTCGGCCAACCCTTTCATTTCGGCTTTATGGCGGATGCTCTGGGGGTTCTTGATCCACTGAGCCAAAAAGCGCGGCTCGAAGTATTCGGTCACGTTGACGGGATAGTTCAGCTCGGCTTTGATCCCCCCCTGACCGTTGATGGCGTGGCACATGATGCAGAAGCGCCGGAAGTCTGAAAAACCCCGCCGGACGGCCGGCGAGGCCCCCTCGGGCGGAATTACGCGCTCGAACTTCTCGTCGAAGCGGATCAGGTCGAGCACGTGCACCTGGTAGGGCCAGTAGTGCGACTCGTCCTTGTGCATCGTGGGGTCACTCTGGTTGTCCCAGATCAGGTAGAAGGGCCCGCACTCTTGCACCCCACGGGTCTCGGTATTCAGCCGGAAAGGCAGGCCATCGGCGCTGGCAAAGGCCAGGTAGCCCATGTGGGCCTGCACGTAAGGTCCGGGCACGGTGGGCTGGTAGCCGTCCAGGCAGGTGATCAAAAGCTCGTCGTGGCCCTCCCACTGCTCTTGGTAGACGGCTTTGAGCAGGTCTTCCAGGGCAATCACGCGATAGCTGCGGCTACGCTTCTCGTGGGGCTCGAAGATGGTCAGATCGCGGCTCGGCACCACTTTCTCTAGCTCGGCCAGGCTCAAGATCTTGATCGGCTCGCCGCGGTATTTGAACACCAGCTCAGCCCGGGGGGCCGAGAGCACCGGGGCCAGCAAGAGAAAGAGCAGCAGGAGCACGCGCTTTTGCATGAAGCGAGCCTTCCCGCCGCTGCTGTGCTAACCTTCTTGGCATGAGCCTGCCCGCCGAGCTCAGCCCCATGCTCCCCGTGGCCGCCCGCGAAGTGCCCCGCGACGAGTCGAGCTGGGCCTACGAAGTCAAGTTCGATGGCTTTCGCGCCCTGGCGTTCTGCTCGGGCGGCCAGACTCGCCTGCAGAGCCGCAGCCTCAAGAGCATGACCTTTTTTTACCCGGAGCTTTCGTCCCTGGCCGCGGCGGTGGGTCGGCCGTGCCTCCTCGATGGCGAGATCGTGGCCTTCAATGAGGAGGGGCGGCCTGACTTTGAGAGGATGCAGTCCCGCACCGGATTTTTCCCCGAGGAGAGCCGCTATCGCCGGCCTCCCGGGCTGCGATACCCCATCTGCTATCAGGTCTTTGACCTGCTCTACCTCGATGACCTCTCGCTGCTGCCGCTGCCCTACGCCGAGCGCCGGGCCCGTCTGGAGGAGTTGGGCCTCGCGGGCGAGCACTGGATGGTGCCCTCGATTCATCGCGGGGCCGGCGGTCAGGCCCTGCTCGAGGCCAGCCGGGCCGCCGGGCTCGAAGGGCTGGTGGCCAAGCGGCTCGACAGCGCTTACTTTCCAGGCCAGCGCTCGGACCACTGGCGCAAGATTAAGAACTGGTGCCGGCAAGAGTTCGTGATCGGGGGGTACAAGAAAGACCCTGAGGGGACCGATGGATGGCTGGGAGGATTGATGCTGGGCTGCTTTCAGGGCGATGAGTTGCACTATGCCGGCACCGTGGAGCTGGGCTTTGCCGGGGAGACCGTGCGGGCCCTGAAGGAGCTGTTGCCCCGTTTGGAGCGTCCCCGGACGCTGTTTGTCAATCGCGAGGCGGAGCCCACCCACGTCTTCCTCGAGCCGGTGCTGGTGTGCGAGGTGCAGTTTCTCGATTGGAGCAGCCACGGCAAGATCCGCCACGCCAGCTTCAAGGGGTTCGTCCTGGACAAGGAGCCGCGCGGCGTGGTGCGAGAAAAAATCCAGGGGAGCTGACTTCCGCAGATGCCTCCCGAGCTCGAGCGTGACGTCCTGTTTCACGCCATCTTGATGGCCCTGACCCGCTACGTGCCCCTGCCCTTCCTCGATGACGCCCTCCGCCAGGCGGCTCACGAGCGGATGGTACGACGGCTGGGAACGGCTTACCAACGAGAGCTGAGCAAGGAGGAGGTGAAGGTTCTCACCGAGGACCGCACCGGTTGTTGCTCTGGTTGTCTGCTGTCGCTTTTGCTGTGGCCTGTCAAGAAGGTGCTCGCTCGCCTGCTGGTGGTGTGGGACATCAACCGCACCGTGGATGCAGCCAGCCGCTATTTCGTCTCGGGCTACCTCTTGCAGGTCGCCTTCTCGGAGGGGCTTTACCATGGCAACGCCGCGCGCCTGCGCGACGCGCAGGAGGCGGCCGCGACCCGTGTGAGCACCAGCCCCGTGGGTCGCGTCTTCCAGGGCGTGCTCGGTGGGGCCAGCCAGAAGCTGCGCCAGGCCGGCCAGGAGCTCGCGCGCCGCCTGCGCAAGCAGGCCCCTCCCCCTCCCGAGCAGGAGGCCGAGACGGCTCGCGCAGTGATCGAGGCGGTGGAGGAGGAAGAGCAGAAGGCTCTTGCTCCTGTCATCGAGCGACTGCGCGAGGGGCTGAAGGCCATTCCGGGCAGTTATTACGACGAGCTGAAGGCGGCCTTTCGCGAGGCCCTGCGCGAGCAGAGCGAAGAGGTGTCCAGGGACGCCTTGTTCTAAAGTGAAGTGCTGAAGGTTTTGCAGTAACTGGCGCCGACAGACTTGTATGGAGGCGCCCCCGAAGGATAGGCAAAACCTTCAGCACGTAACGC
>JAANMV010001926.1_pt1 | contig 21478 bp, 17 predicted proteins | sample 7279661 | NCBI WGS metagenome assembly JAANMV01 (sample SAMN14094540, study PRJNA606508) | bioreactor metagenome | isolation source: A lab-scale SPAN reactor treating ammonium-rich wastewater day 121 | place: Ireland: Galway | collected 2017-05-16
GACGGCGATGACGGCGGCCGCTGCCGCGACGGCGACGGCCAGCGCGCCGGCGGCGGCGCGACGGGCGCGAAACGGTGTCGTGCGCGAAAGGCTCCGGCCGCCCGACGAGCACGCGCGGATCATCGAGCGCATGGCCGCCCGCTACCTCGGGGCGATCGGCAGGCTCGCCGCGAAGGCCGGCGTCCCCTACGAGGGCGTCCACGTCACCAGCGACTTCCCGGCGGAGGCGATCCTGGCCGTCGCGAAGCGGCGCCGCTGCGACCTGATCTGCATGGCGCCGCACGCGCGCTCGCGCATCGCGACCGCGCTGCTCGGCAGCCAGACGCAGAAGGTCCTCGCGCAGGCCACGATCCCCGTGCTGGTCGTGCGCTAGGGCCTGTTCACGCCATGGACACGAGCGCGCTGCGAAGCGAAACGGGCCGCGGGCGAGGCGCAAGGCCGCAAGGCGGGTCGGGACCCCGGCGAGGACTTGCAACAACGCCCACGGCCCTGTTCGCCGCAGCCCGGAGGGAAGGGTCGCGCATGCGGCCATAGCGTGAACAGGCCCCGGAGCGGCAGCCGCGCTCCACCGCGCTGGTCCGGTCCGGGCCTGCGAGGGTCGCGGCCCGTCAGGTGAAGTCGAACCAGCGCGGCCCGCGCGCGAGGTCGTCCGGATACGAGGGATCGTGCACGAGCGCGGCGCCCCAGCGCTCGCGCATGCGCGCGGCGTCGTCCCCGGTGGCGGCGGACGCGTCGAAGGCGCCGCACGTCGCCGCAGCGCCCGCAAGGCGCGGCCGCCCGGGATCCGGATGCGGAGGGGCGATGCGAAGGAGCGGCAGCACGGTGGGCGGCACGGTCATTCCGATCGGCGAAGGGCGCAACGGCGCCGCGGTTACCAAGCAGCGCGTCCTCGACGCCGCCGAAGCGCTGTTCGTCGAGCACGGCTTCGAGGCGACCAGCCTGCGCGCCATCACGACCGCCGCGGGCGTCAACCTGGCCGCCGTCAACTACCACTTCGGCAGCAAGGAAGAGCTGTTCCAGGCGGTGCTGACCCGCCGCCTCGATCCGATGAACCAGCGCCGCGTCGCGCTGCTGGAGGCGCTCGAGGACGAGGGGGGCGACGCGCCGGTGCCGTGCGACCGCATCCTCGCGGCCATGTTCCTGCCGGCGCTGGAACTCGCCCGCGATCCCGAGCGCGGCGGCGCGGACTTCCTGCGCCTCCTCGGCCGCGCCTACGCCGATCCGGCGCCGTTCATCCGCCACTTCCTGTCCGAGCACTACGCGCCGATGATCGCGCGCTTCAAGGACGCCTTCGCCCGCGCGCTGCCCCAGCTGCCGCGCCGCGAGCTGTCGTGGCGGCTGCACTTCATCATGGGTGCGCTGTCTTACACGTTGGCGGGCACCGATGCGCTCAAGCTGATCCACGAGATCGCGCCTGCCGACGGCGGCGCCAACGACGAGCTGCTGTTGCGCCGGCTGGCGCCGTTCCTGCTGGCCGGTCTCACTTCGCCGCTGCCGGACCTCGACGAGGCCGGCGGCGGTCTCGACGGCGCCCTCGGCCCCTCCGCCGGGGAACGCCGGTAGCGCCAGGGAAAGGAGCCTCCGATGCTCACGCTGCTGTGGATCGTCGCCGCGGTCGTCGTACTGGTCGCGCTCGCCTACGTGAACGCTCCGGGGATCGCGTGGGGCGCGGCCGTCGCCGCCCTGATCGCCGCGGGATGGCTCGCGGGGCTGCTGCCGGCGTGGCTCGCGCTCGCCCTCGCCGCCGCGTTCGTGCTGCTCGCGCCGCCGCTGCTCGTGCCGGCGCTGCGCCGCAGGCTCGTGACCGAGCCCGTGCTGCGGGCGTTCCGCAAGGTGCTGCCGCCGATGTCGCAGACCGAGCGCGAGGCGCTGGAGGCGGGCACCGTCTGGTGGGACGGCGAGCTCTTCTCCGGCCGCCCGCAGTGGCGCCGCCTGCTCGACGTGCCGAAGGCGACGCTCACGCCCGAGGAGCAGCGCTTCCTCGACGAGGACACGGGGGAGCTCTGCGCGATGGTGTCCGACTGGGAGACGACCAACGTCTACAAGGACCTGCCGCCGAAGGCGTGGCAGTTCATCAAGGACCGCGGCTTCCTCGGCATGATCATCCCGAAGGAGTACGGCGGGCTCGGCTTCTCGGCGTACGCGCACTCCGAGGTCGTGCAGAAGATCAGCACCCGCTCGGGCACGACCGCCGTCACGGTGCTCGTGCCGAACTCGCTGGGCCCCGGCGAACTCCTGCTGCACTACGGGACCGAGGAGCAGAAGCGCCACTACCTGCCGCGGCTCGCCAAGGGGCTCGAGATCCCCTGCTTCGCGCTGACCAACCCGAGCGCCGGCTCCGACGCCGCGTCGATCCCCGACTACGGCATCGTCTGCTGGGGCGAGCACGACGGGCGCAAGGTGCTCGGCCTGCGCGTCACCTGGGACAAGCGCTACATCACGCTCGGGCCGGTCGCGACGCTGCTCGGCCTCGCGTTCCGCGCCTACGACCCGGACCACCTCGTCGGCACGAGGGAGGACATCGGCATCACCTGCGCGCTGATTCCCACGACGCATCCCGGCGTGAACATCGGCCGCCGCCACATGCCGCTCAACTGCGCGTTCCAGAACGGGCCGAACTGGGGCCGCGACGTGTTCATCCCGATGGACTGGGTGATCGGCGGCCAGCCGATGCTGGGCCGCGGCTGGCGCATGCTGATGGAGTGCCTCGCCGCGGGCCGCGGCATCTCGCTGCCCTCGTCGAACACCGGCGCGGGCAAGCTCGTGGTGCGCACGACCGGCGCGTACGCGCGCGTCCGGCGCCAGTTCAAGACGGCCATCGGCCGCTTCGAGGGCGTCGAGGAGCCGCTGACGCGGATGGGCGCCAACCTCTACGTGATGGACGCGGTGCGCCGCCTGACGGCCCGCGCCATCGACCTCGGCGAGAAGCCGGCCGTGCCCTCGGGCATCGCGAAGCTGCACATCACCGAGCGCCAGCGGCAGATCGTCAACGACGCGATGGACATCGTCGGCGGCAAGGGCATCTGCCTCGGGCCGTCGAACTTCCTCGGCGCGGCGTACATGCAGATGCCGGTGTCGATCACGGTGGAGGGCGCGAACATCCTGACGCGCAGCCTGATCATCTTCGGCCAGGGCGCGATCCGCTGCCACCCGTACATCCTGAAGGAGATGGCGGCGACGCGCGAGGAGGATCCGGCGAAGGCGTCGGTCGCGTTCGACCACGCGCTGTGGGGCCACGTCGGCTTCGTGCTGTCGAACGCCGCGCGCACGCTCGTGACCGGGCTCACCGGCTCGCACTTCGTGCGCGTGCCCGACGGCGTGGCGCCCGAGACGCGGCGCTACTACCAGCAGCTCACGCGCTTCTCGTCGGCGCTCGCGTTCTTCGCCGACGTGTCGATGGGGACGCTCGGCGGCGCGCTGAAGCGCAAGGAGAAGCTCTCGGCGCGGCTGGGCGACGTGCTCTCGGCGCTCTACCTGTGCTCGGCCACGCTCGCGCGCTACGAGCGCGAGGGCCGGCAGGCCGCCGACGCGCCGCTGATGCACTGGGCGATCTGGGACGCGATGTTCCAGGCGCAGAACGCGTTCGAGGGCGTCGTCTCGAACTTCCCGAACCGCATCGTCAGCACCCTCATGCGGCGCATCGTGTTCCCGCTCGGGCGACCCTACGTCGTGCCGTCGGACCGGCTGGGCCACGAGGTGGCGCGCCTCTTGATCGAGCCGTCGGCCACGCGCGACCGCCTGACGATGCCGATGTTCGTGTCGAACGAAGAAGACGATCCGACGGGACTGATCGAGCGCGCGCTCGCGGCGACCGTCGCGGTGGAGCCGGTCGAGGCGAAGCTCAAGGCGGCCGCGAAATCCGGCGCCTTCGACGCGAACCTCGCGCCGGGCGAGGGCGTCGAGGAACTCGCGGCGCGCGCCATCTCGGCGGGTGTCATCGATGCGGGCGAGGGGCGCGCACTGGTCGCGCAGCGCACGCTCGTCGCGAAGGTCGTCCGCGTGGACGACTTCGCGCCCGACCTCGGCACGAGCCTCCTGCGCGTGACCGCGCCCGGCGAGCCGTCGGCATCGAACGACGCCGGCACGCCCCCGCGCGTGCCGCAGGCCGCGAGGTCCTGACATGCGGAACGAACCGGTCTACCTCGTCGACGGCGCGCGCACGCCGTTCCTCAAGGCCCGCAACCGTCCGGGTCCGTTCGCCGCGTCCGACCTCGCGACCGACGCCGGGCGCGCGCTGCTCCTGCGCCGGCGTTTCGCGCCGGACGCCCTCGACGAAGTCATCCTCGGCTGCGCGGCGCCCTCGCCCGACGAGGTCAACATCGGCCGCGTCGCCGCCCTGCGGATGGGGTGCGGCAAGAAAGTGCCGGCGTGGACGGTGATGCGCAACTGCGCGTCGGGCATGCAGGCGATCGACTCGGCGATCGCGCAGATCCGCACCGGCCGCTCGAACCTCGTGCTCGCCGGCGGCGTCGACGCGCTGTCGCGCGCGCCGCTCCTCTTCAACGACGCGATGGTGCTGTGGCTCTCCAACTGGTACGCGGCGAAGTCGGTGGGCGAGCGCGCGGCGCTGGTCGCGAAGTTCCGGCCGCAGTTCCTCGCGCCGGTGATCGGCCTCATGAAGGGGCTCACCGACCCGGTCGTCGGGCTCCTGATGGGCCAGACCGCGGAGAACCTCGCCTGTCGCTTCGGCATCACGCGCGCGCAGATGGATGCGTTCGCCGCGGAGAGCCACCGCAAGGTGCTCGCCGCGCAGGCCGCCGGGCACTTCGCGCGCGAACTCGTGCCGCTCTACGACCGGTCCGGCAAGGTCTACGCGGCGGACGACGGCGTGCGCGAGGACTCGACGCCCGAGAACCTGGCGAAGCTCAAGCCGTTCTTCGACCGCAAGTACGGGAACGTGACTGCCGGCAACAGTTCGCAGGTCACCGACGGCGGCGCCTGGGTCGTGGTGGCCTCGCAGCGCGCCGTCGACGAGCACGGGCTTTCGCCGCGCGGCCGGATCGTCGATTCGCAGTGGGCGGGGCTCGATCCGGCGCAGATGGGACTGGGGCCGGTGCATGCGGCGACGCCGATCCTCGCGCGCCACGCTCTCGGCCTGAACGACGTCGACGCGTGGGAGATCAACGAGGCGTTCTCGGCGCAGGTGCTCGCGTGCCTCGCGGCCTGGGAGAGCGACGACTACTGCCGCACCGAACTCGGATTGCCCGGCGCGATGGGCACGCTCGACCGCGCGAAGCTCAACGCCGACGGCGGCGCGATCGCGCTCGGCCACCCGGTCGGGGCGTCGGGCACGCGCATCGTGCTGCACGTGCTGGAGACGCTCGAGCGCACCGGCGGCAGGCGCGGCATGGCGGCGATCTGCATCGGCGGCGGGCTGGGCGGCGCGATGCTGGTGGAACGGGTGGGCGACGCCGCGCCGTCGGCGGCCGCGGTTGAGGAACATTGACCATGGCCGAGACGATCGATCTGGAAGCGACCCTCGTGCGAATGCCTGCGCCGAAGGCCGAACTGCGGCACTGGAAGCTCACGCGCGAAGCCGACGGCCTCGCGGTGCTCGCGTTCGACCAGGCCGACGCGAGCGCCAACACGCTGTCGGCCGAGGCCATGGCGGAGTTCAATCTCGCGCTCGACCTCCTCGACCGGGAGAAGCCGCGCGCGCTCCTGATCCGCTCCGCCAAGGCGAGCGGCTTCATCGCCGGCGCGGACATCGACGAGTTCGGCGCGATCGCCACCGAGGCGGGCGCGGTCGCGCTGGTGAAACGCGGGTGGGACACGTTCGAGCGGCTGGCCGCGGTGTCCTATCCGACGCTCGCGCTCGTGCGCGGCTTCTGCCTCGGCGGCGGGCTCGAACTCGCGCTCGCCTGCCGCTACCGCGTCGCGATCGACGAGCCGGGCACGCGCATGGGGCTCCCCGAGGTGCTGCTCGGCATCGTGCCCGGCTGGGGCGGCATCAAGCGGCTGCCGCGCGTCGTCGGCGCGCCCGCCGCGCTCGACCTGATGCTCTCGGGCAGGACGATCGACGCGCGCCGCGCGAAGAAGCTCGGGCTGGTCGACGAGGCGGTGCCGCTGCGCATCATGGAGAACACCGCGCGCGGCGTGCTCGCCGCGCTGCCCCCGCCGCGCAAGCTGCCGTTCGCGCTCGAACTCACGCTGAATCCGATCGCGCGGCGGCTCATTGCCTCGCAGGCGGCGAAGGAGGTCGGCAAGCGCGCGCGCCGCGAGCACTATCCGGCGCCCTGGGCGATCCTCGAACTGTTCAAGCGCTTCGACGGCAACGCGCTCGCGCCGCCGGCCGGCGATCCGGCGAGCATCGTCACGCTCGTGCGCTCGCCGACGGCCGCGAACCTGATTCGCGTGTACAAGCTGCAGGAGCGGCTGAAGGCCCTGGGCAAGGCATCCGACGCCGCCGCCGCTGCGCACGTCCACGTGGTCGGGGCCGGCACGATGGGCGGCGACATCGCGGCGTGGTGCGCGCTGCGCGGGCTCACCGTGACGCTGCAGGACCAGGCGCCCGAGCGGATCGCCCCGGCGATCGCGCGCGCGGCGAAGCTCTACGGCGAGCGGCTGAAGGACCCGCGGCGCGTCCGCGACGCGATGGACCGCCTGATTCCCGACGTGGCCGGCGAGGGCGCGGCGCGCGCGGACGTGATCGTCGAGGCGATCTTCGAGAACGTCGACGCGAAGCGCTCGGTGTTCTCCGCGCTGGAGAAGAAGGCGAAGCCCGGCGCGATCCTCGCGACCAACACCTCGTCGATACCGCTCGAATCGATCGCCTCGGCGCTCGCCGATCCGTCGCGCCTCATCGGGCTGCACTTCTTCAACCCGGTGAAGAGCATGATGCTGGTCGAAATCGTCGTCGGAACCACGACGCGGCCCGACCTGGTCGCGCCGGCCGCCGCGTTCGTGCGCCGGATCGACAAGCTGCCGCTGCCGGTGCGAAGCGCACCCGGCTTCCTCGTGAACCGCGTGCTCGCGCCCTACCTGATGGCCGCGATGCGCGCGGTCGACGAGGGCATCGCGCGCGAGACCGTCGACGAAGCCGCGCTCGCGTTCGGGATGCCGATGGGTCCGATCGAACTCGCCGACACCGTCGGCCTCGACATCTGCGTCGCGGTCGGCAAGCTCCTCGGCGGCGAGGCCGTCCCGCCGCGCGAACTCATGCGGCACGTGGATGCGGGCGAACTCGGGAAGAAGACCGGTCAGGGCTACTACCGCTGGGAGGCCGGCAAGCCGGTGAAGGGCGCCGCAGGCATGGTCCCCGCAGGGCTCGCCGAGCGCCTGGTCGGGCCGTACGTCGCCGAGGCACGCGCGGCGCTCGCCGACGGCATCGTCGCGGACGCGGACCTGGTGGACGCCGGGGCGATCTTCGGCACCGGTTTCGCGCCGTTTCGCGGAGGACCGCTGCACTATGCCCAGGACCCGCCGGCGAAAGGCGGTCAGACCAGCTAGGGCGGACCCCAGTCGCGGCGCGATTCCGGTGTAGGATCGTGCCGCCATCGTGACGGCGGCCCGCCGTCGCGCGCAACGCGACCCAGGCGACCGTGGCGGTCGATCGCGACGCCGGGTCCGGGAGGAGACGTGGACAAGATCTGGCTCAAGCAGTATCCGCCCGGCGTTCCGGCGGAGATCGACGTCGGCGAGTACGCGTCGGTGCGCGACGTCTTCGACGAGAGCGTCGCCCGCTTCGCCTCGCGACCGAGCTTCACCTGCATGGGCAAGTCGATCAGCTTCGCCGAACTCGACACGCTGTCGGCGGCGTTCGGCGCCTGGCTGCAGGGCATCGGCGGCGGCAAGGGCACGCGCGTCGCGCTGATGATGCCCAACATCCTGCAGTACCCGGTCTGCCTGTTCGGGACGCTCCGCGCGGGCGCGACCGTCGTCAACGTCAACCCGCTCTACACGGCGCGCGAACTCGAGCACCAGCTGGTCGACTCGGGCGCCGAAGTGATCGTCGTGCTCGAGAACTTCGCGCACACGCTCGCCGAGGTCGTGAAGAAGACCAAGGTGAAGCACGTGATCGTCACGTCGATGGGCGAGCTGCTCGGCATGAAGGGCGTGCTGGTCAACTTCGTCGTGCGGCGCGTGAAGAAGATGGTGAAGCCCTGGTCGATCGCCGATACCGTCCACCTGTCGGACGTGCTCTCGGAAGGCCGCCGGCGCACGCTGCAGCGCGTCGCGATCGGACACGACGACATCGCGTTCCTGCAGTACACCGGCGGCACGACCGGCGTCGCGAAGGGCGCGATGCTGCTCAACCGCAACATCATCGCGAACCTGCTGCAGGCGCGCGCCTGGGTCTCGCCGGTGCTCGATCCGAACCAGCGCGAGATCATCGTCACGCCGCTGCCGCTCTACCACATCTTCTCGCTCACCGCGAACTGCCTCGTGTTCATGACGCTGGGCGCGGAGAACCTGCTGATCCCGAACCCGCGCGACATCCCGGGGTTCGTGAAGACGCTGCGCAAGGTGCCGTTCACCGCGTTCACCGGCGTCAACACGCTGTTCAACGCGCTCGTCAACAACCCGAACTTCGCGCGGCTCTCGTTCAAGTCGCTGCGCCTCGTGCTGGGCGGCGGCATGGCGGTGCAGGAGGCGGTCGCGCAGCGCTGGAAGGAGGTGACCGGCGTCCCGCTGATCGAGGCCTACGGCCTCACCGAGACCTCGCCGGCGGCGACGATCAATCCGCTGAACCTCACCGCGTACAACGGATCGATCGGACTGCCGATTCCGTCGACGTCGATCGTGCTGCGCGACGACGCGGGCAAGGACGTCCCGCTCGGCTCCCCCGGCGAGATCTGCATCGAGGGGCCGCAGGTGATGGCGGGCTACTGGAACCGGCCCGACGAAACCGCCAAGGTGATGACGCAAGACGGCTACTTCATGACCGGCGACATCGGCATCATGGACGAGCGCGGCTTCATCCGCATCGTCGACCGCAAGAAGGACATGATCCTCGTGTCCGGCTTCAACGTGTACCCGAACGAGATCGAGGGCGTCGTCGCGCAGCACCCGGGCGTGCTCGAATGCGCGGCGGTCGGCGTGCCGGACAAGAAGTCGGGCGAGGCCGTGCGCCTGTACGTCGTGAAGAAGGATCCCGCGCTGACCGCGGCCGACGTGATGAAGTACTGCCGCGACCACCTGACCGGATACAAGTGCCCGCGCGAGGTCATGTTCCGCGACGAACTGCCGAAGTCGAACGTCGGCAAGATCCTGCGGCGCGAACTGCGCGAGGTCGCGCGCAAGGAGCTGCTGTGACGCGGGCGCGAGCGGCGTGAGCGTCGTCCTGCCCGACCGCGAGCCGGTGCTGCGCGTCGTGCCGATGCCGGCCGACGTCAACCAGCACGGCGACATCTTCGGCGGCTGGATCATGTCGCAGGTCGACATCGTCGGCGGCGTCCTCGCCGCGCGACGTGCCCTGGGGCGAGTCGCCACCGTCGCGGTGAACTCGTTCACGTTCAAGCAGCCGGTGCTCGTCGGCGACGTCGTGTCGTTCTACGACGTGATCGCGCGCGTCGGGCGAACCTCGCTGACCGTCGACGTCGAGGTGTACGCGCAGCGCAATCCGACCGAACTCGTCACCGTCAAGGTGACGGAGGCTTCGCTCACCTACGTCGCGGTGGGCGAGGACCGCCGGCCGAGACCGATCCCCGGGTGATGATGCGCCGCACCATGCCCGCCGTGATGCCCCCGTGTATAGTCGATTCGCCTGCCTTGCGCCCCCGGTCCTGCCGGAACGCACATGCGACTCGTTTGCGACACCCGCCCGCACGATGACGCCCACCGAGCGCGGGACGGCCACGTCCCGCCGACAGAGAGGAGAGCCCGCACCATGACCACCCCGACCTTCCGGTCCCGCCGTGTCGCCGCCGCCGTCGCGTCCGTGTTCGCGCTCGCGGCCGGACCGGCGCTCGGCGCCGGGTTCGCGCTGCAGGAGAACAGCGGCAGCGGCCTCGGCAACGCGTTCGCCGGCGGCGCCGCCGTCACCGAGGACGCGTCCTCGATGTGGTCGAACGCCGCGACGCTCTCGAAGCGCATGTCGATCGAAGCCGCGGGCGCGCTCCACATCATCACGCCGTCGATGAAGTTCCGCAACGACGGCTCGCTGCCCGCGTTCAACCAGCCGCTCGGCGGCGACGGCGGCGACGCGGGAAGCACCGCGTTCGTGCCCAACATGTACATCGCCGTCCCGATCAACAAGCAGTGGGTGTTCGGCCTCGGCGTCAACGCGCCGTTCGGCCTCGTGACCGAATACGACAGCGACTGGCTCGGCCGCTACCAGGGCATCAAGTCGGACGTGAAGACGATCAACGTCAATCCGGCGATCTCGTGGAAGCCGACCGACAACTTCGCGATCGGCGTCGGCGCCAACTGGCAGAAGGTCGACGCGGAGTTCACGAGCCGGGTCAACTACTCGGGCGCGATCGCCACCGCGGCGCAGATGTCGGCGGCCAACGGCTTGATCCCGCCCGCGGTCGTGCCGCAGGTCATCGCCGCGACGCCGGGCCTCGACACGAGCGCGAACATCACCGGCGACGACAGCGCCTGGGGCTGGAACCTGGGCGTGCTGGTCGACCTCACGAAGAACACGCAGTTCGGGGCGTCCTACCGCTCCGAGATCAAGTACAAGGTCTCGGGCAACGCGAGCTTCGACAATCCGACGCCGACCGTGCCGCCGGAACTCGCGCCGGTCGTCGGTGCGCTCACCGCGGCGATCAACTCCACCCAGCTCTACAACAGCGGCGTCACCTCCGACATCACGCTGCCGGCGATCGTCAATGCGTCGATCTTCTCGCGGATCAACGACCGCTGGGACGTGATGGCCGACGTCCAGTGGACCGGCTGGTCGTCGATCCAGGAACTCAAGTTCGTGCGCAACGACGGCGTGGTGCTGCAGAACACGCCCGAGAACTTCGACGATGCGTGGCGGATCTCGGCCGGCGCCAACTACCGGATGAACGACCGGTGGAAGTTCCGCGGCGGCGTCGCGTGGGACCAGTCGCCGGTGCAGTCGGCGTTCCGGACCGTGCGCCTGCCCGACGACGACCGCTGGTGGCTCGCGCTCGGCGCGCAGTACAAGCATTCGAACAACCTCAAGTTCGACGCGGGCTTCAGCTACATCTGGGTGCGCGATGCGTCGATCCACGAGGCCGCCGGGAATCAGGCCGCGAACGGGCTCGTGTCCGGCAGCTACGACGCCAACGTGACGATCTTCTCGCTGCAGGCGACCTACACGTTCTGACCGGGGCCGCAGGAATGCATGCGGGCCGGCCTCGCGCCGGCCCGCGCATTTCTGCGGTACGCTACACATTCACCGCGGCTTCGAGGCCCGCGCGCGACTTGCGCATGTCCCCCGTCGAATCCCCCTTCATCGTCCGCCGCGCAGCCGTGCTGGGCGCCGGCGTGATGGGCGCGCAGATCGCCGCGCACTTCGTCAACGCCGGCGTGCCGGTCGTCCTCTTCGACCTGCCGGCGAAGGAAGGCGATCCGCTCGGCATCGTCGAGCGCTCGATCGACGGCCTCGCGAAGCTCGCGCCGGCGCCGCTCGCGACGAAGGATCTCGCCCGCTCGATCGACGCGGCCGAATACGGAAGCGACCTTGCGAAGCTCGCCTCCTGCGACCTCGTGATCGAGGCGATCGCCGAGCGGCTCGACTGGAAGCGCGACCTCTACGCGAAGGTCGTGCCGCACCTCGCGCCGGACGCGGTGCTCGCGTCGAACACCTCGGGCCTGTCGCTCGCCGCGCTCGCGCAGTCGCTGCCGCCCGGGCGCCGGCAGCGCTTCTGCGGCATCCATTTCTTCAATCCGCCGCGCTACATGCCGCTGGTCGAACTGGTCGCCGCGCCCGCGACCGAGCCGGCGCTCCTCGACGCGCTCGAAACCTTCCTCACCTCGACGCTCGGCAAGGGCGTGATCCGGGCGAAGGACACGCCGAATTTCGTCGCCAACCGCATCGGCGTGTTCTCGGTGCTCGCGACGATGATCCACACCGCTCGCCTGCGACTGGGCTTCGACACGGTCGACGCGCTCACCGGACCTTCGATCGGTCGCGCGAAGAGCGCGACGTTCCGCACGGCCGACGTGGTCGGACTCGACACGCTCGCGCACGTGGTCGGGACGATGCGCGACACGCTCCCCGACGACCCCTGGCACCCGCACTTCGACCTGCCGCCGGTGGTCGCGGCGCTGGTCGCGAAGGGCGCGCTCGGCCAGAAGACGGGGGCGGGCTTCTACCGCAAGCGCGCTCGCGAGGTCGAGGTGCTCGATGCGGCCTCGGGCGACTATCGGCCGAGCGCAGGCGAGATCGCGCCGGAGGTCTCCGCGATCCTCGCGATCGAGGCGCCGGGCGAGCGGTTCGCGAAGCTTCGCGCCTCACCCCACCGAGAGGCCGAGCTGCTGTGGTCGATCTTCCGCGACACGTTCCACTACGCGGCGTTCCACCTCGCCTCGATCGCCGACAACGCGCGCGACGTCGATCTCGCGATCCGCTGGGGCTTCGGCTGGACGATGGGGCCGTTCGAGACCTGGCAGGCCGCGGGCTGGGACGAGGTGGCGTCCGCGATCACCGCGGACGTCGCCGCCGGGCGCGCGCTGTCGCAGGCCCCGCTGCCCGCGTGGGTACGCGGCGGACCGGTGAGTGCCGCGAAGGGCGTGCACACGCGCGAAGGCGCGTGGTCGGCGTCGGGCGAACGCTTCGTTCCGCGCTCGACGCTGCCGGTCTACCGCCGGCAATGCTTCCCCGATGCGGTGCTGGGCGAGCGTTTCGACCGCGGCACCACGGTGTTCGAGACCGATGCGCTGCGCATGTGGCATCTCGGGCGCGAGGTCGCGATCGTGTCGTTCAAGACCAAGCGGCACACGGTGAGCCCCGCGGTGCTCGACGGCCTGGAGCGCGCGCTGGGCGAGGCGGAGCGGGGCTTCGCCGGACTGGTGATCTGGCAGGACTCCGAGCCGTTCTCGTTCGGAGCCGATCTCTCGGCGCTCGCGCCGGCCGTGACCTCCGGCCGCTGGAACGAGGTCGAGGCGGTCGTCGCGCAGTTCCAGCGGACCTCGCTCGCGCTGCGTTACAGCCTCGTGCCGACGGTCGCGGCGGTTCGCGGCATGGCGCTCGGCGGATCCTGCGAGTTCATCCTGCACTGCGACCGCGCGGTCGCGGCGTTCGAGTCGTACCCGGGACTCGTCGAAGCAGGCGTGGGCCTGCTGCCGGGCGGCGGCGGCACGAAGGAGTTCGCGCTGCGCGCGGCCGAGGCCGTGAAGCACGCGCCGACCGGCGGCCAGGCCGACCATTTTCCTTTCCTGCGCGCGGCGTTCCAGACCATCGCGCAGGCGACGGTGGCGAAGAGCGCGATCGAGGCGAAGGCGCTGGGGTTCCTGCGCCCCGCCGACGTCGTGACGATGCATCCGCACGAGATCCTGCACGTCGCGATCGGGCAGGCGCGTTCGCTCGCCGACGCGTCCTACCGGCCTCCGCTCGCGCCGCGGGCGATTCCGGTCGCCGGCCGCACCGGCATCGCCACCCTCGAGATGATGCTCGTCAACCTGCGCGACGGAGGTTTCGTCTCCGCCTACGATTTCGTCGTCGGGCGCGCGATCGCGCGCGTGCTGTGCGGGGGCGAGGTCGATGCCGGGACCACCGTCGACGAAGGCTGGCTCGTCGACCTCGAGCGCGCCGAGTTCATGCGGCTCGCGCAGGATGCCCGCACGCAGGCGCGCATCGCACACACGCTCGCCACCGGCAAGCCGCTGCGGAACTGACGCCATGGCCGGGACCTTGCGGGACGCCTTCATCGTCGCCACGGCGCGAACGCCGGTCGGCAAGGCGCCGCGCGGCGCCTTGCGCACGACGCGGCCGGACACGATGCTCGCGCACGTGTTGCGGAGCGTGCTCTCGCGTGCGCCGTCGCTCGACGCGAAGGCGGTCGACGACGTCGTCGTCGGCTGTGCGATGCCCGAATACGAGCAGGGCATGAACGTCGCGCGCATCGGCCTGCTGCTCGCGGGACTGCCGAAGTCCGTGCCGGGCATGACGGTCAACCGCTTCTGCTCGTCGGGCCTGAACGCGTTGTCGATCGCCGCCGACCGCATCCGCACCGGCGAGTCCGAGATCGTGATCGCCGCGGGGACCGAGAGCATGAGCATGATCCCGATGCTCGGCCGCCTCGCGCTCAACCTCGACGTGTTCGCAGGGGACGAGAACCTCGGCATCGCGTACGGGATGGGACTCACCGCCGAGAAGGTCGCCGAGCGCTGGAAGGTCTCGCGCGAGGCGCAGGACGCGTTCGCTCTGGAGTCGCACCGGCGCGCGATCGCGGCGCAGGCCGCCGGCGCGTTCGACGCCGAGATCGCGCCGCTGACCGTGCACGAGCACCGGCCGGCCGAGGGCGGCCGCGCGAGCGTCCACGACAAGGTCGTCGCGCGCGACGAGGGCCCGCGCGCCGACACGAGCGCGGAGGTGCTCGCGAAGCTCCGCCCGGTGTTCGCGGCGAAGGGCTCGGTGACGGCGGGCAACAGTTCGCAGACCTCCGACGGCGCGGGCGCGGTGATCGTGGCGTCGGAAGCCGCGTGCCGGACGCACGGCCTCGTGCCGGTCGCGCGCTTCGTCGCGTTCGCGGTGGCGGGCGTGCCGCCCGAGATCATGGGCGTCGGACCGATCGCCGCGATCCCGAAGGCGCTCGCGCTCGCCGGACTCCGGTCGCAGGACCTCGACTGGATCGAGTTGAACGAGGCCTTCGCCGCGCAGAGCCTCGCGGTGATCGGCGACCTCGGCCTCGATCCGGCGAAGGTGAACCCGACGGGCGGGGCGATCGCGCTCGGCCATCCGCTCGGCGCGACCGGCGCGATCCGCACCGCGACGATCCTGCACGGACTGAAACGGACCGGTGGCCGCTACGGCATGGTCACGATGTGCGTGGGCACGGGCATGGGCGCCGCCGGCATCTTCGAGCGGCTGTGAGCCAGGACGATGGATCAGGGAGGGACGATGCGCGGAATCGGGATCGGCTGGGTGGCGGCGGCGTCGCTTGCGTGGAGCGCGGGCGCGGGCGCGATGGAGGTCGGCGGCGTGACGATCCCCGACAAGGCGGTCGTCGCCGGCACGGATCTGGTGCTGAACGGCGCGGGCGTGCGCACGCGCGTGGTGTTCAAGGTCTACGTCGGCGCACTCTACCTGCCGGCGAAGGCGCGCACGCTTCCCGAGGTGCTCGCGAAGGCGCCGCGGCGTATCCAGATGACGCTGCTGCGCAACCTCACGCCCGACCAGCTCGTCGACGCGCTGGTGGACGGCCTCAAGGCGAACAACAGCGACGCGGAGCTCGCCGCCGTGAAGGCGCAGCAGGAGCAGATGGTCGCGACGATGAAGGGGTTCGGCGACGTGAAGGAGAAGGACGTCGTCGCGATCGACTTCGCGAACGGGGCGACGCACATCGGCCTCAACGGCCAGGCGAAGGCGTCGATTCCCGGCGAGGCGTTCAACGCCGCGCTGACGAAGGTGTGGCTGGGCGAGAAACCCGCGCAGGACGACCTCAAGAAGGCGATGCTGGGTGGGTGAGCGGGACGATCCGGCGGCCCGGGATTTCTGGCCGTCCTGCGGCTACCGCCATCTGACCGTCGGCGCGGACCGCCGGCTCACCGTCACCGACGCGTTCCTGCGCGGCTACCTGCTCCGCCCGGAGCTTGTGCCGCTGTCCGAGTCCTGCGACGCCGAACGCACGCTGCACGAATCGCTCGTCGCGAATCCGCGACGAGCGGTCGCCGAACGCGAGATCTCCGCGCTGCGCGACGACGACGGGCGCGAGAACTACCGCATCTGGCTCCGGTTCCGCGACCGCCTCGTCGCGGCGCCGTCGCTCGAGGCCGCGTACCTGCAGCTCTTCCGGGGCGACGGGGTCGACGTCCCGCCGCAGTTCGTCCACGAACTCACGCAGGTGCTGCTGCGCCACATCCTGGGCGATCGCGTGGATCCGATCGAGGCGCGGGCGGCCGAGATGCTGTTCCGCACCCAGACCGTGGCCGTCCTCGAGGACGGCGCGGTGATGGCGGCCGACGAGTCGATCGTCGAGCTGTACGCGACGACCGGCGGGTTCGGGAACCTCGGCGAACTCCTCGCGTCCAACCAGACCCCGATGCGCACCGTCGACCTCGACGTGCTCTCGCGCGACAACGCCGACGAATACTGGCGCCGCGACGAGCGCCACGACCTGTCGATCAGCCTGAACCGGGGCCAGGCCGCGCTCGACGCCCTGTGTCGCGTGCTGGAGCGATGGGTGCGCCACTTTCTCGACGTCGAGGTGACGATCGTGCCGGAACGCCGGATCGAGGACGACCGCTGGGTATGGCACGTCGGCCTCGACGCGCAGGCCACGAGCCTCCTGAACGACCTGTACAATCAGGTCGAGGTCGACGACGAGCGCATGGAGCGCCTGCTGGCGCTGTTCCGCCTCGATTTCGTCCGGCCGACCGACATGCGCGCGGCGATCGCGGGCCGACCGGTCTACCTCGCGATGGCGATCGATGAACGCCGCCGCCTGCGGCTCAAGCCGCAGAACCTCCTCCTGAACCTGCCGCTTTCGCGGCCGCAATGATCATGCCCCCCACCCGATACACCATTGGCGCGCGGAACGCGCGCTGGCTCGCGCTCGGCCTCCTTTCGTCGTGCCTGGCATTCGCGCAAGCCCCTGCGCCTTCCTCGCCGGCCGAAGCCCCTGCCGCCCCGCGATCCCCATCGGAAGCGAAAGGCGCGGCGAAGGACGCCGCCGCCCCCTCCGCACCCTCGGACGCCGCGAAGAGCGGTGCGCGCGGCGCCGCGAGAGCCGCCCCTTCGCAGAGGAGCAGCGCGCCGCCCGCGGTGCCGGCGACGCCGCCCGAAGGTCCGCTCGGACCGCTCGCGTGGCTCTCCGGCTGCTGGTGGGGCGAGGTCAACCGCCACGAGTTCCGCGAGTACTGGCACCCGCTGCGCGGCGACATGATGGTCGGCGTGAGCCGCTTGGCCTATCCGGACAAGGTCATCAGCTACGAATACCTGCGGCTCGAACAGCGTCCCGACGGCGTCTACTACGTCGCGGCGCCGAAGGGCAAGCCGGAGGCCGCGTTCAAGCTCACGTCGACGACGAAGGACAAGGAGCGCGGCGACGATCTGTTCGACTTCACCGTCGCCGGCAACGATTTCCCGTCGCGGATCACCTATCGGCGCGGCAGCGAGGGATGGCTCTACGTCGAGGTGGCCGGCACCGCGCAGGGCAAGGAGCACAAGGTGATCTATCCGTTCCGGCGCGTCGACTGCGAGTCCGGCGAACTCGTCCGCAAATAGCTTCCGCCGCGGCGCGCGGTTTCAGCGCGCGGGCACGCCGCGGTTCGCGAGCGCGTCGGCGCGCTGGTTGCCGGCGTCGCCCGCGTGCCCCTTGACCCAGTGCCAGCGGACGTGGTGGCGCGACGCGAGCGCTTCGAGTTCGCGCCACAGGTCGGCATTCTTCACCGGCTTGCGGTCGGCGGTCTTCCAGCCGTTGCGCTTCCAGCCGTGGATCCAGGTCTCGATCCCGTTCTTCACGTACTGCGAATCGGTGTGGAGGTCCACCTCGCACGGGGCCTTCAGCGCCTCCAGCGCGCGGATCACCGCCGTCAGTTCCATGCGGTTGTTCGTCGTCGCGGGCTCGCCGCCGCACAACTCCTTCTCGCGGTCGCCCGCGATCAGGAGCGCGCCCCAGCCGCCCGGGCCGGGGTTCCCCTTGCATGCACCGTCGGTGTAGACGACGACGCCGCCCGCCCCCGTCATGGGACGTGACGCCCGGCGGTGAGGCTTTCCTTCGCGCGCGCGGCGGGGGCGAGCGCCTTCTTGCGCCGCTCGCGGCGCTCCCACGCCGGCGTGATCATGCGCATGCCCGCGACCTTCTTCGTCGCGCGGAGGAAGTACACGCCGCCGGCGATCGGCCACCAGCGGTCGCCCGCCTTCTCGAGCCAGGCGAAACGCTGCAGCCAGCGCTCGCTCGCGAACGGCGGCGCGTAGCCGTCGAGGCGGCCGCCGACCACGTCGAACCCGAGCAGCGCGAGCCAGTCCTTGAGGCGCCACAGGCCGATGAAGTTGCCGTTCCACGGCGGCGTCTGCTCGCGGCCGAAATAGCGCTTCGCACCGTAGAGCGAGAACGGATTGAAGCCGGCGATCACGATCTGGCCCTCGGGCCGCATCACGCGCCAGGCCTCGCGCAGCATCAGGTGCGGGTCGTCGGTGAACTCCAGCGCGTGGGGCATCACGACCAAGTCGACCGTGTTCTCGGCGAACGGGAGCGCGTGCGGGTCGGCGACGAGTTCGGCGGGCGGGTCGTAGTCGAGCGTGTAGCGCGACGGTATGCGCGACTCTCCGAGCGTCGGGTACTCGGGGAGGCCGATCTGGATCGCGTAGTAGCCGAAGATGTCGGCGACCGTCTGGTCGAAATACGCCTGCTCGCGCCCGCGAAGATAGTGACCGAGCGGGGTGGCGAACCAGTCGGCGAGCGTCGTTGACATGCCGGCCGCGCCCTCCGAAGATGCGTCCATGCCGCAGATTATCCCGTTGCCCGCCTTCACGGACAACTATGTGTGGGCGATCCGCGACGGCGGCCGGGCGGCGGTCGTCGATCCGGGCGACGCCGCCCCGGTGCGCGAATGGCTGGAGCGCGAAGGCGCGGCGCTCGCCGCGATCCTCGTCACCCACCACCATCGCGATCACACCGGAGGCATCGTCGACCTCCTGCGGGACGCGCCGGTGCCGGTGATCGGTCCCGCGCGCGAGGCCATCCCCGGCCGCACGCTCGCGGTCGGCGAAGGCGACCGGGTCGAGCTGCCGGGCCTCGCGCTGTCGCTCGACGTGCTCGACATCCCGGGGCACACCGCCGGCCACGTCGCGTTCGTCGGGCGCGGCGAAGCGTGGGGCGGCCCGATCGTGTTCTGCGGCGACACGCTGTTCGCGGCCGGCTGCGGGCGGGTGTTCGAAGGCACGCCCGGGCAGATGTGGGCGTCGCTCTGCGCCCTCGCGGCGCTGCCCGGCGACACGCGCGTGTGCTGCGGGCACGAGTACACGCTCGCGAACCTGCGCTTCGCCGCCGCGGTCGAGCCGCAGCGTCCGGCGATCGCCGAGCGCATCGCGCGCGAGGGCGCGAAGCGCGAGCGCGGCCTGCCGACGCTCCCCTCGACCATCGCCGAGGAGCGCGCGACCAATCCGTTCCTGCGCGCCCGCGAACCGCAGGTCCGGGCCATCGCCGAGGCGCGATCGGGTCACCCGCTCGCCGACGACGTCGCGGTGTTCGCGGCGTTGCGCGAGTGGAAGAACGCGTCCTGACCGCGGCAGTGTCGGACAGCGTCGGGTTGCGCCTCGCCCGGGGGGCGCCTAACATCGCGTGCCGGGCACGGGGTTACGCGTCGCCCCGGGGAGAGCAGGCTTGCGACGACGACTGACGACCCTCTGCTGTGTCCTCGCGCTCGCCGGTTGCGCCACGACCGGGACGCCGCCCGAAGCGCCGCTGCCACCTCCGCTGCCGCCGCCCGTGCCTGCGTCGGCGGTCTCGAGACTCCCCTCGCTGCCCCCGACGCTCGCCGTCGCCGACCCGTTCCCCGCCGCTGCGGGCGCCGAACTCGAACCGCTGCCGCCGCCCGCGGCGAGCCTGTGGGAGCGCATCGTGAAGGGCTACGCGATCCCCGATCTCGTCGACGACCCGCTGGTCGCGAAGTGGGAGCAGTTCTACGCCGACCGCCCCGACTACGTCTCGCGCATCGTCGACCGGTCGCGCCGCTACCTCTACCACATCGTGAGCGAGATCGAATCGCGTCAGATGCCGCTCGACCTCGCGCTCCTGCCGATGATCGAGAGCGCGATGAACCCGAACGCGTATTCGCGGGCGCGCGCCGCCGGCATCTGGCAGTTCATCCCGTCGACCGGCAGGCACTACGGCCTCGACCAGAACTTCTGGGTCGATTCGCGGCGCGACATCGTGGCGGCGACCGACTCGGCGCTCGACTATCTCGCGAAGATCCACGAGGACTTCGACGACTGGCAGCTCGCGCTCGCCGGCTACAACTGGGGCGAGGGCAACGTCGCGAAGGCGGTCGCGAAGAACAAGGCGCAGGGCAAGCCGGCCGACTACGCCTCGCTCAAGATGCCTGCGGAGACGCGGAACTACCTGCCGAAGCTCCAGGCGGTGAAGAACATCGTCCGCGACCCGGAGAAGTACGGGCTCGTGCTCGCCGACGTTCCGGACTCGCCCTACTTCACGATCGTGAAGACCACGCGGAAGATGGACGTCAAGGTCGCGGCCGACTTGGCCGAGATGTCGGTCGACGAGTTCCTGACCCTCAATCCGCAGCACAACCGGCCGGTCATCGCCGGCGGCGACGAGCAGTCGATCCTGCTGCCGATCGACCGCGCCGAGATGTTCGCGGCCAAGCTCGAGTTGTCACAGCAACCGCTCGTGAGCTGGCAGGCCTACCGAACCAAGCCCGGCGAGACGGTGTCGCAGGTCGCCGCCCGGTTCGACCTGCCTCCCGAGTCGCTGCGCGCGGTGAACGGTCTCGGCAAGAGGACGACGCTGCCGGCCGGCCACGCGCTGCTGGTGCCGGCGCAGCGTCCGTCGGACGCGACGGTCGACTCGCTCGTGAACACGGTGTTCACGACCGTGCCCTCGGGCCGGACCTTCTACCACACGGTCAGGCGGGGTGAGTCGTTGAGCACGATCGCTCGCCGCTACCAGGTGACCACCGACGACCTGCGGCGCTGGAACGGGATGGCGCAGAGCGGCGTGAAGATCGGGCAGCGCTTGCGCGTGACCTCCGACGTGGTGACCGGCGGCAAGGCGCCGAAGCGTGCTTCCGCCAAGCCTGCCAGCACCCACGGCATCGCGAGCGCGTCGGGCGGCGGGGGCACCACGACAGCGGCTCACCACGCGCCGGCAGGGCGCAGCCACACTCGCTGAGCGTGCCCACCGGCGCGTCGACTTCCGGAAACGAAACGGGCGATGCATCGGCATCGCCCGTTTCCGTGGGTCCGCGGCACGCTTGCGGCGGACTTCTTCGGCCCTGAGGCCTTACTTCTTCTTCGCGGCCTTCCTCTTGCCCTTGCGCTTGGTGGCCTTCTTGGCCTTGCGCTTGGTGGCCTTCTTCTTCGTGGCCTTCTTGGCCTTGCGCTTGGTGGCCTTGCGCTTGGTGGCCTTCTTCTTCGTGGCCTTCTTGGCCTTGCGCTTGGTGGCCTTCTTCTTCGTGGCCTTCTTCGCCTTGCGCTTCGGGGCCGCCTTCTTCGCCTTCTTGGCCGTCTTGCGCTTCGCCGCCTTGCGTTTCTTCGGCGCGGGCGACGCGGCCGCCGGCGCCATCATCGACATCATGTCTGCCAACATCGTGTTCTCCTGTCTGAGTTGCTGGATGTTATGTGTGACTTCTCCGCAGGCGTCGTCCGGTTCACGGACCTCTTGACAAAAGCCATGGCACCTGCTGCCTGCATTCTAGCCAAGTTTCAACGATTTGCAAG
>JAANMV010001931.1_pt1 | contig 21439 bp, 12 predicted proteins | sample 7279661 | NCBI WGS metagenome assembly JAANMV01 (sample SAMN14094540, study PRJNA606508) | bioreactor metagenome | isolation source: A lab-scale SPAN reactor treating ammonium-rich wastewater day 121 | place: Ireland: Galway | collected 2017-05-16
AATTCCCCTCTTGAGAGGGGTGCGGCTTTAGCCGCGGGGTGTGTAAAAGAAAACGTTCCGCAATAATACAGTCATGAAATAAAAAGGGGTGCGTTTATGGCAAAAAGAAAAATATTACCATACAACCCAAAGCTAAAAGTAATTGCCCGAAATTTAAGGAAACAGGGCATCTTATCAGAAGTAATATTATGGAATGAGCTAAAAGCCAAAAAGCTTGGATATGATTTCCACAGACAAAAACCGATTGATGAATATATAGTAGATTTCTATTGCTCTGAATTAGAATTGGTTATAGAAATTGACGGTTCTTCACACAGTGAAAAGTTTGAAAAAGATTCAGAAAGGCAAAAGAGATTAGAGAGTTTTGGAATAAAATTTTTAAGATTTTATGATGGAGATGTAAGATTCAATATTGAGGGTGTTATCGCAAGTATCTTAGGCTGGATAGAAGAACACACCCCGTCACCGCCTCCGGCGGTGCCACCCCTCTCGAGAGGGGAATTAAAAGCGGATTAAGAAAATTAAACTATACTAACATGAAAAAAATATTACCATATCTTGCAGCATTTGTTATGATAGCTGCAGTTGGTTTCTACTTTTTATACACAACAACCATAATGGTTGTGCAGACCGTTCCGAATGATTCACTTGCAATCGGTCATGACAGGTCATTAAAAGCCGGGGATACAGTTACTTTTACAGCAAGAGTAGTAGCCCCGCCGCTTGTAAAAGCCGGAATTGATAACAGGGTATTGTTAAGGGGAACTACGTCAAGAACGGCATATTTGCAGGATACTTCAAATGCATTATTCGGCGGAATAATTGTACGGCAGGGCAGTGTAACAGCAAACACACAATTCACAACACTTGATACCGGAGCTAAAGTCATAGTAACCGGTATTGTTGGAGAGTTTCCTGATATAATTTCATCAGGGGCAACACAGATAGCACTTGATACAACATTAATAGTTACTGAGCTTCCCACAATTAAAAAGCGTCCTGTACCAATAAATGTAAATATTTCTGATTTTGATTCACTTGGAACGATAAAATTTTTATCAGGTGAAAAATATGAAGGTATGTATGTACAGATAAATAATGTGACAGTAGGTCCCCAGAGTCCGCTGGGAGCAAGAAACATCAGGTCACTTCTTGATGCGCAGGGAAACAAAATATATTTAAGGGATTTTTCAAATTTCTTTTCAGTATCGCCTAATGATACAGGATTCCCGGTTTGGACGCCGCCATCAATAGGAGCAACTGTAACTTCTATAAGAGGTGTAATTATTAACAGTGCGTATGCAGATGCAAACGGCGGGTTATACGGTTATGTTATTGTTCCAATATATCCAAATGACCTTACAATGGGTAATACTCCCCCGTTCATCAGCAGTGTATCAAGGAACCCCGGAATACCCAAACCTGCAAATACTGTACAGGTAAATGCAGTAATTACCGATACACTTGATAAGCCTCTTTCGGTGGATAGCTGCCAGTTATTTTACAGGATTAACAGGGGTTCCTATACCAGGCTTCATATGAATCCGTCAGGAAATATTTATTCTGCAACAATGCCGGCACAGCCGCTTGGAACGCTGGTAGAGTATTTTATAAAAGCAAAAGATAATCTTGGGGCAACAAGACTGAATCCATCGGATACATCACGCTCAACTTATTTTTATTACGTAAGGAACAGCGATACTATGACTATCAGGGATGTACAGTATACGCCAAACAACGGAGGATTTTCAGCCTATAATGGCTACACAGTTACAACAGAAGGAATAGTTACTGCTGATACATCTGACATACCGGCATTTTCTTTTACAGGTGAAGGCGGTACACAGACTTCTCCCCGCAGGGTTATAATACAGGATCCGAATATAGCAGGAGGCTGGGCAGGAATATGGATAGATGGTAATCCAACAGACCCGATGGTAAAAGGCAACAGGGTAAGAGTTACCGGTCAGGTTAGCGAAACAAACGGTATGACAAGGATTATTGTGGCTACTCCTGGTGATATCCAGGTCCTTCAGACAGGACAGCCGCTTCCGGCATTTACAGTATTAACACCGGCAGTTGTAGCAGATAATAAAATAGACGGTGATACCACAGCTGAAAAATATGAAAGCATGCTGATAAGATTTGCGACTCAAAGCGTAATTTCATGTGTAAATGCTGCATCTAGTTCCGGCTGTACAAGTGAATTCCCGGTACCCGATACATCATTCAGAAGGAATTTCGGCGAAATACTTGTAGTTTACCCCGGCGAAAATATTGAAGCAAGAATTGAACTTCAGGACGGAAATCATGATAAAGTAAACGGATGGGACAGAAATAAAGCCAATTATTATAATCCCTCACTTCCCGGCTCACTGATGTGGAAGTGGGACGGGATATCTTCGCTGCAGGGTGTGCTCTATTATGCATTCGGCAAATACAAAATGGTACCCAGAACAAATGCTGATTTCGGTACTGTAATTGCCGTAGAACCTATAAATGAAATTGCAACACAATTTTACCTGAAGCAGAATTATCCGAACCCGTTCAATCCGGTTACCAATATAATTTACAACCTGCCTGTTGAAGCAGAGGTATCATTAAAGATATACAATCTGCTTGGACAGGAAGTAAAAACAATTGTAAGCGGTATTCAGAACCGCGGCAGACATGAAGTAATGTTTAATGGAAGTGATCTTGCATCAGGAATGTATATTTATGTGATTGAAGCCAATACATTCGAAGGCTCTAAGTTCCGCGAAGTAAAGAAAATGGTGCTGGTGAAATAGGTAAGGCAAAAGTAAAAAATCAAAAGGCAAAAATGATAATTTGATTTATGCCGTACTTCCCAAAGTGAAGGTAAGTTGAAAAATAGAGATATTAAATTTAATTTACTTAGTTTTGATTTAAGCGTTAAAGGGTGGATTGAAGAACACACCCTCCCGCCATGGCGGGACAAGCTGTCACCGCCTCCGGCGGTGCCACCTCTCTCTAGAGGGGAATTTTTACTTAATAACAAATGAGATTTAAAAATATTAAATATTATATAATAATTTTTATCAGTGCAGCTGTTATGTACAGCTGCACTGAAGTACCTGAAGGAGTTAATACCAATTCACCTCCAGAGACATTTTTATCATTGTTTCCGGATAGTATCATTTCACCGCATATTACCAGGATAAAAATAACATGGTGGGGTGATGACCCTGACGGACTGGTGTCGGGCTACAGGTTTTCGTTTGACAGCACTAACTGGACATATTCAGAAGGCAATGATTCGACCTTCCAGCTTGTGATTGTTGGCAATGACAGTACATTCCGATTTTGGGTAGCTGCAGTTGATGACAAGGGTAATATAGACCCGACACCTGCTACAAATCTTTATCCTGTTTTCAATTCACCGCCCAGTGTTAGTTTTAATGCCGGAACAGAAATTCCTGATACTTCATTTACCGTTGGTATATTTTCATGGACAGGAACAGACCCGGACGGGAATAATTCCATAAGCAAATACTATTGGGCATTGAATGATACCAGTACCTGGAATGAGCTTCCGGGAACTGCAAATTCATTAACAGTCAGAGAGAACAGCGGGCTTATACCTAATTCTAACAACAAATTATATTTAAAGGTTAAAGATATTGCAGGAACTTTCAGCCCGGTTGTTACAATGCCGGACAGCACTGATACCTGGTATGTACGGCAGCCGCAGGGCAGTATTTTGCTTATAGATGATTACCCGGCTTCAATACTTGATAATGCTGCTGCTGCTATATTCTACCAGAACGCCCTCGATACATTCGGTGTATACAGCAGGCTAGATATAAAAACCTCCGGCGGAGCAAACCTGCCAAAGATCGTGTCTATGTTTACTGAAACATTAAAGCTGTTCCAGTGTGTAGTTTGGTATGCAAACCGCGGGAATGCAAATATTGATAATGCCAATTTTGACCTGGCTCAGCAGACCCTGCCATATTATCTGGCAGCAGGCGGAAAAGTATTTTTTTCAACCGGATTTCCGAATGCAATTGAGCAGCAGGGCAGCATTATTAATTTTGCGCCAATAGATAGTGTTACAAATTACCAGGCAAATTTACCGTTTCAAACACAGATAATAGTCGTTGACAGCAATTACCCGCTGCTTGAAGCCGGCTCTCCTGCCCCGGATGCAGTAAGAGGTATAAGATACGGTAATACTGCTTCAGTGGTTTACAGGATCCCATTTAACCCGCCATATGACCCGGCCCAGCTAACCGTATGCATAAAAGATGCAGCAGTAAATACCAAAGTTGTATTTTTATCATTACCTTTAAACAGAATGAACGGAAATGGAAATGCTGCACAGTTTCTAAGAAGAGTACTTGGAGCAGATTTTAATATTCATAATTAATTTATGAAAAGAATTTTATACATATTATTCTTAACAATTTTATTTTCCGCAGGGGCTGTTTACAGCCAGAACGGAACAATATCGGGTATTATTGCCGATTCATCCAAAAATCCGCTGCCCGATGTAAATGTTAAGATAAAGGGAAGCTATATAGGCACCGCAACTGATATTGACGGCAAGTATACACTTGCAGGTGTGCCTGAAGGCGAATATACTATTTCGGTTTCATCAATCGGTTATAAAACCGTTGAATACACCGGTATAAAAGTTAAGAAGGAAGAAAATACAGAGCTTAATATTACACTCAGCACTTCATCATTCACAGTTGGTGAAGAAATTCTTGTTGTTGGCGAGCGTCCTCTGCTTGATATCGAGCAGACTGAAAGCAAACATGTAATAAATTCCAAGGATATTGAATCAAAGATAGTTGAAAATGTTGTTGATGTTGTTACTCTTCAGCCGGGCGTAATAAAGCAGGATGATGCTTTGTTTATCCGCGGCGGCAGAAGTGATGACAACTCATTTTTGCTTGACGGTGTTAGCGTGCAGGATCCGCTTGCGGGTACGGGCTTCGGGCTGCAGCTTTCAGCGCAGTCACTTGAAGAAGTAGAGGTAATAACCGGGGGCTATAATGCAGAATACGGGCAGGCTACTTCGGGGGTTGTAAATGTTAAGACAAAAGACGGCGCTTATGATAAGTATGGAATAAATTTATCATACAAAAGGGATAATTTAGGGTTTAATAAAGATTCACGTTCATCTTTCAACACAGAAATTTTCGAAGCAAATTTCAGCGGCCCTGAGCCTGTTACAAAATATATATTCAAAAAGCTGCTGGGTATTAAGCTTCCGGGTACTATCACATTTTTCGGAAACTTCTTTATGAACATTTCCGACGGGTTCACATCGGTTGCAGGAATTACCGATGATAACTTCCCCGGTTATAAATCAAAACAGCTTTATTCATCGATATTCAAAGGAACAAAATTTGCGCCCAGGCAGAACAATAACTGGTACTGGCTTGCAAAAGGCACATGGAAGCTGAGGGAAAATATGAAGCTCACATATTCATGGAACCAGTCAGTTGCAATTAACCAGAACAGCCAGAGCCTTCAGACAAACCTTGAATATGTTGAGCCTGACCCGGGCTACCAGTATAACTTCCAGGAAATACTGGATAATGCCAATACATACACTCACCTTAATATTTTCAACAGCATCGGGTGGGAGCATGCAATAGGCACAAAAACATTCTACGAACTTAAGCTCACAAAATATTTCACACAGCTTAGGGTTGATGCAAACGGTTTGAACTGGGACCAGTACACTGAACCGCAGGATATTATAAAGCCGCCTTTTATATATTATCAAACAGGCGATACAAACAATCCGTACGGAATAATTCCCGGTGACGGGTTCTTTGATGTGGGAAATGCATACACATGGCATGACCATTTTGTAAATGAATACCGCTTAAAGCTTGACCTGAGCCATACATTCAACCCGAAGAACCGCTTTAAAGCAGGTATTGAAGCGGCATACCAGGATATGCAGCTAATAGATATTTACAAGCCGTGGATAGGTACTTTCGGGTTAAACAATGATGCATACAGGGTTTACCCGATGTTCGGCGCATTATATGCGCAGGATAAGATCACGTTCAAGGGGATGATACTTAATTTCGGGTTAAGGTTCGATTACTGGTTCCCCGGCAAGCTTGTTGATGATGCTATAAATAATCCGAATGCAGTTACAATTCCCGAAGAAGTAAAGAAACAGTATATGGAAGATACCAACGAGCTTTTCGGGCGGAGGTGGAAAGGCAGACTGTCTCCCCGAATAGGTATCTCTCACCCTATTACAGATAACCAGACCTTATTTTTCAGCTACGGGCATTTTTCCAAACGCCCCAAACCGCAGTTTGTTTATGCAAAGATAGGCAATGTAAGCTCAAAGTCATCATTCCAGAAGTTCGGGAACCCGAACCTTAACCCTGAAACAACCGTGAGCTATGAGCTTGGCCTGCGCAACCAGTTCACAAATGATGACGTGCTGACGATCACAGCGTATTATAAAGATATCTACGATTATGTTGCAACGGTTTCAGCAAGGATAAATGACCCCAGGTTTGCCGGACAGAGCTTTATAACTTATGTTAACCAGGATTATACAAAATCACGCGGCATTGAACTGGATTTCAAGAAGCGAATCGGTAAATGGTTCAACGGAAATATCAATGCAACTTATTCGATAGCAACAGGAAAAAGCTCCTCACCTGACCAGGGCTACCTTGTTGCAACAGGCGGTGCATTTGAAACTATCGGTGAAAATTATTTAAGCTGGGACAGGCCGCTTCAGGTAAGTGCAAATGCGAGCTTTTATTTTTCTAAAGGTACGGGAATTTTCGGGTTCGGTAAGAATATTGCAGATGATATTTCATTCAAGTTCCGCGCATTCTTCCAGTCAGGCAAGCGTTACACGCCGCAGATACTTGTTGGATATTTAAGCGACGGCAGGCCTGAATATGAAAGCGATATCGATAATCCTTTAAGCAAGCTTGCTGCAAACTGGTTCTGGATGGATATGAGCATTGATAAGTATTTCAGGTTCAAAGGTATGCGGCTTACTTTATCTTTTGAGGTATCAAATATATTCAATATAAAAAATGCAGCAATAATTAATCCGGTAACAGGAAAAGCATATGAATACGGTGACCCGACACCGAACGGGTGGAACGACCCGTTATATCCTGACTTGCAGGCGCCGCTTTCACCGTATCCGTATAACCCGGCAAGATATTTAACGCCAAGGCAGATGAGGTTCGGGATTTCATTCCAGTATTAATAGTGTATTGAATGAAATTAGGAATTACGAATAAAGTTAAGAGTTAATAAGTTTTGTAAGTTAATAAGTTAGTAAGTTTGATAAGTTTGTGAGTTTGGTGAGTTTATAAGTTTAATTATTTTGTGTTGTTGCCACGACCTTTAGGTCGTGGATAAAAGAACAAAACAATATACGGGCTTTCTCCGAAGGAGTGCCTTCGGCAAGCCCTGATTAAAAATTGAGATTCCACTGCCTCCACTATAGTTTCGGCAGAAATAGTTGGAAAGAAAAATAAGTTTGAAAAAATTATTACAAATATTACTGGTATTCATTTTAACGGGAGCGTGCTCGTTCAGCCAGCTTATACCGCAGCTTGGAAATCAGCGGGCAGGGACATCATCGCTGCAGTTCCTTAAAATAGGGGCAGGCGCAAGGGCTACGGGAATGGGAGAAACTTTCGTGGCAGTATCAAATGATATTACTGCGCTTTACTGGAATCCGGCAGGCTTGATGCAGTTTAAGGAAAACGGCGTTCATTTCAGCCATACAGAGTGGCTTGTTGACCTGAACCATGAATTTTTCGGCGGTGTATACCGCTTTGGCGGAAACAATGCCCTTGGTTTAAGCGTGATATCTCTAAATACTCCCGCAATGCAGAAGACAACTGAATTCCAGCCGAACGGAACCGGTGAATACTTTAAATACGGTGATCTTGGAGTTGGTTTAACATTTGCCAGAAGGCTGACCGAGCAGTTCTCATTCGGAATTACATTCAGGTATGTAGAAGAAACGCTTGCTGAGCTGAAAATGAGAGGATATATGTTCGACCTGGGTACATATTACTGGACAGGGCTATCGAATACCCGGTTTGCTGTGACAATCAGCAACTTCGGTCCCCAGGTAAAACCCAGCGGCAGCATAACAAGCTCAACCGGCGAGACAATTTCAGATTTTCAGCAGTTCCCTCCCCCTACTATGTTCAGGATAGGGTTTGCATATGATCCAATCGATAATAAAACAAACAAGCTCACAACATCAATTCAGCTTAATCACCCCAATGATAATGCAGAAAATCTGAATGTCGGGGCTGAGTATTCGTATAAAGATTTTCTTTTCCTTAGGGCAGGTTATAAGTTTAACGTTGAATCAGAAAATTACTCGGCCGGTGTTGGCTTTAAAGCGCCTATATCAATAACAACGGCTTCGCTGGATTATTCAGTTGCAAATTTCAAGGACCTGGGATTAACTCACAGGCTAAGCCTGAATGTGCTGCTGAAGGGGAAGAAATAACAGAAGGCAAAAGTAAAAAAGCAAAAGTAAAAAAATTATTCCTGTCAGGTCCTTAGACCTGACAGAAAAATAAAAAGTAAATTGAATTACAAAATCATAAATATCAAAAATCTATTAAAGTTAAGTTTATTACTTTCTTTAACATTTATTTATTTTGCTTGCGCTGATGACGAGCTTGTTGATCTGAGCGAATACCCGATAAATGTTGACCCGGGGACTATTGGTGATACTACATATATTCCCGTTACGCCGGTAATTACAGGATTCAATGAGCCGGTTGATATACATTTTGGATATGATCAGCAGCTTTATATTGCAGATAAGAATAATGACAGGATTGTTCAGTTAAATCTTGCCGGCGGTGTAGTAAGCTACAGCAATTTTATTTTAAGGCCCAAAAAGATAACACAGGACAGGAATTTTGACCTGATGGTAATTGCTTCTGTAATCGATACAATCCCCCCTAACCTGCTTGATACAGTAGATGTAGTTTACCGCTTCAAGCTTCAGCAAAACGGCGGCATTCTAGCCGGAGTAGTCCCGACTATTGCATTCCGATCTAACCAGCCTACACCGGTTCCCGGTGACCACGGTAATTTTACCGGCATAGCTGCATTCCAGGATAATTATTATTTGGTAACAAGGTCCGGTCAGAATAATTCAAGTCCGATTGATCCAGACAATGCAATTTTCAGAATAGACAGGTTTGATAATACAAATCCTGTTCCGCAGCGCTTATCGGGATTTGAAGTCGAAGGGCAGGGTCTGCTTTCGCTTCAGGGAATTTCGGGGATAACTACATTCACATATAACAATACAGATCTTATCTATATTCAGAAATCATCCAATGCTGCATTTAAAGTTCAATGGTGTTTATATGATGATATAGATGAAATATATACTGCTAAATTTGAACCTTCAACGGGAGTTGACCTGCTGAGAAACGGTTTAATGACAGAACCTGCCGATATAACACTTGACCAGTTCAACAACATATATGTTATAGATTCATACAAAGACTCGCTTTATAAGTTCAACTCACTCGGCAGATTAAAATCAGAATCATTCGGCGGAAGAGGTTCATCACCTTCGCAGTTCTCCAATCCGCTTGGAGTTGCCTTCTTCAATAAAACCCTATATATATGCGATACAGGCAATAACCGTATTTTAAGATTCATACTTTCTACTGATACTAATTAACAAAACATAAAAAGCTTCACAATGAAAAAAGTAATTTTGTTTTTATTTATGTGCATAAGTGTTTATGCGCAATATATTCCTATTGATTCTGTTCGCCGCCAGGATGCAAACGGCGTTCCCCTGCTTTTAGGACAGACAGTAACCGTCCGCGGAGTTGTAACAATGTCCCAGGAGCTTGGCTCCCCCCTGGTGTATTTCCAGGACCCGACAGGAGGTATGGTTGGGTATGATAATACATTCTGGACAAATACCAATAATGGCGACAGTGTTCAGGTTACCGGGGTAGTAACACAGTTCAGCGGATTAACTGAGCTGACACCTGTCAGCAATTCACAGGTGCTTGCAACAAACATTCCTTATACAGCAAGAGTTGTAACCTGCGGAGATGTTAGACTGAACGGCGAGCTTTATGAAGGACAGTTAATAAGGATAAACGGCGTTACTGCTGTTCACACAACAAGCGGAGCTAATGCAACAGTATGGAACACAAGCGGTTCAGGTACTAATTACAGGATACTTGTTGGAAATGATTCGGTGGAAATAAGGATATTCAGTTCAACAAATATTGCAAATTCGCCGGTTCCGCCATTTCCGTTTGATGTAATTGCTCTAGCAAGCCAGTTTGATTCATCACCGCCCCATAACAGCGGATACCAGATACTTCCCCGTTCACTAACAGATTTTATTGTCCAGGGCGGAAGCGGTCCGTTATTAAGCTCAATTACTTATACCAATATTCAGCCAACAAGTGTAACAATAAACTGGCAGTCGTCGACTTCATCAAATTCCAAAGTCCGCTGGCAGCTTGCTGACAGCAATTACCAGGTAATTGCCTATACTGATTCAATAACCAATGCAACAAATGTAACTAATCATTCTGTAATACTTTCAGGTTTACAGGCAGGAAGAATTTATTATTACAATGTAAGCTCAACCGATGGCAACGGCACAACAACAAGCCCGATGCAGTATTTCTGCACACAGTCAAATTCAGCCGGAACAATCAACGTTTACTTTAACCGTTCAGTTGATACAACGCTCAATTCAGGTGAAATTGCGCAGGGAAATGTAAATTTCCAGACAAAGCTTCTGCAGAGGATAAACAATGCGCAATATTCAATAGATATGGCATTATACAGCCTGAATGATCTTACACAGGTAAGGGATGCATTGATAAACGCCAAAGTGCGCGGTGTAAAAATAAGGTTTGTGTATGATTCCCGGACTAACCAGGCACTGGTAGATGAATTAATTGCTGCAGGTATACCGATGATAAAACGCCCTAATTCAAGCGGTTTGATGCATAATAAATTTTTTGTATTCGATTACAGGTATAATACTTCACAAACTAACTGCTGGGTATGGACAGGTTCAACCAACTTAACAAACCAGCAGCTTTATTCTGATGCAAATAATGTTATCGAATTCCAGGACAGGACGATGGCTGCTGTATATACAAGGGAATTTGAAGAGATGTGGGGTTCAGCAACAGATCTGCCAATAACTTCGCGTTCAAAGTTCGGTTCTGCAAAAAGCGATAACACTCCGAAAAAGCTGAATGTAAGCGGTACACCTGTTGAAATTTATTTTACACCGGGTGATAATACATCAAACCAGCTGCAAAGCCTGATAAACACACAGTTTGATTATGACTGTTACTTCAGCATACTTGTATTTACAGATTATAATATTGCAAACAGGATGAAGGCGCGGTATAATCCTTCGGCAGGTAGATTTGTAAAAGGAGTTTTCGACAGAGATACATCAGGCGGAGTATTCAGGGAAATGTCAGGTTACGGTCCGTTTGCCTGGAATCCCGCAGCTGATGTAGTAAGGGATCTGGCTGAACCATATGACCTTCATCATAAATACATGATAATCGATCCGCTGCATACATCAAGCAATCCCGTTGTAGAAACCGGTTCATACAATTACAGCAATGCTGCTAACAACAGCAATGATGAAAATGCGGTGTTTGTTTACAGCGCAAGGGTTGCAAATCTGTATGTACAGGAGTGGTATAAAAGATATAAGGTATCCGGAGGTACTGCTGTCATTGGACTTGAGCAGATATCTGCCGAGGTACCGGAAGCTTTTGAGCTTAAGCAGAATTACCCGAACCCGTTCAATCCGAATACAAGTATTGAATATAAAGTTGCAAAACAAAGCCGCATAATGCTGAAGGTATTTGATATTACCGGAAAAGAAGTGCAGGTGCTGGTGAATGAAAATCAGCAGGCAGGCATTTACCGTGTGAATATGAAAGCTCTTAATATGGCATCCGGTGTATATTTTTATGTGCTGGAGTCAGATGGTTTGAGGATTGATACAAAAAAGATGGTACTTGTAAAATAAAAAATAGAAGACAAAAAAATTAAAGTTAATCTGCCGGTTTTTAAAAACCGGCAGTTTTTTTTGGACAAAATGGATTATATAATACTTTGAGCAGAAACTTCATGATCGTTTAAAAAGGTATGTACCTGCAGAAAAATTTTCTTATTCAAATTATTACTATAAAGTCTCTGCTATATCATTATATTTTATTAATCAAAACAAAAAAATATTTAAGTTATATAAGTTATTAATATTTAATTAATTATAGTTGTTTTTAGAATAATATTTAAAAACAAATTGTAGGATTTTTCCTACAATTATAGTTGTGATTTCCTACATTTTCTCTTATCTTTGTACTTCACATCGGGGTTTAAAAATTCAGTTTTATATTAGTTTTATATCCGGACTTAGATTTTAATTAATTGGGGGTAAACCATTTAATAACTAAAAGGAGTACAAACATGAAAAAAACTGTATTTTTCACAATTTTATTCATCTTCGTTTTACTGAGCAAAATAAATTTCGTACTTGCCCAGGATACACCAACAGGAGAACCACCGCATAACTACATTCAGCCGCCTCCTGTTTATGAAACAATCACTAATTATACTGAACAGGGTTCTGAAAATAACAACTCACGTCAGAATTCTGAAATCCAGACTGATGCATACGGCGAGTTCAGGGATAATGCTGCATTAACAGGCATAGCAAGCCAGAATGAATATGTAAATGTACCTCACAGCACCGATTTCAATGAAGATGTTGACGGTACAATTGAAATGTGGGTAAACGCTGATATAACTTCTGCAAATATGCTTATTAGCAAAGGAACAGGTTCAGGAAGATCCTTTTACCTGATTTCGAATTCTTCGACAGGAATTCTTAGTTTCAGGATAGGTAATACATTTTTTACATCAACGGTTGCTTTAGATGACGAAGTATGGACTCATATTGCTGTAGTATGGAGCGGCGGTCCAAGCAACTTTACAGTCAGGTTTTACAAAAACGGTGTTCTTGGATCAACAATAGGACCAAGCGCAGCAACATTTGGTCTTAATACAGATCCATTAAGAATTGGAGGTGGAACAGAATTTACCAGTTACCTGCACGGAACACTGGATGAAGTCAGATTCTGGAATGACCAGAGGACACTTTCTGAAATTACTGAGAACAGGTTTGTAGGTCTGGGTGAGAACAGAAATGCAAACCTATCCAATGCACTAAGATCTAGTGCATCGTATGATGATCTGGATGCATGCTGGACTTTTGGAAATGCAGGTTCAGCTTATGATGATTTTGGCGGACATGACGGCACATACGTTGGATGCTCACCAGTTAATCAGCTTGGCAGCCAGCCAATTCCATATAACTTTGCATTAAAGCTAAACGGAGGAACCTCAGATTTTATAACAGTTCCAACAAGTTCAAGCTTTAACCAAACATCAAACGGCTCTATAGACGCATGGATCTATTTAACTACAGCCAGCACACTAAACTGCATAGTATCTAAAGGGACATCTTTTGCAAACCATAACTTTGCATTTTATATAACAGCCGGCAACAAAATAGGATTAAATATCGGAGCACATAACTATATAAGCAACGGACCAACTACATTTGTTACCGGAAGGTGGTATCATGTTGCAGCAACATGGACAGGCGGACCGAACTTCACTGTAAGGTTATATGTGAACGGAGTACAGGATTATACATCTACGTTTAATCTTGCTATGCCTACAAATTCAGATCCGTTGACAATAGGTAAATATTATTCAACATCAGGAATGTTCAAAGGTTATATTGACGAAGTCAGGATATGGAGTTCAATGCTTACAGTTGACCAGATTCATGCTTACATGCATAATTCTGCCAGAGCTGGAAATATGCCCAACCTGGTAGCTGCATGGAATTTCGACGGAAACCTGATTAACTGGGGTTCCGGCACTGGAATCGACGGTTCATTCAGCACAGGCGGAACAAACAACGGAAGATTCAGCGCTTATTCTAATGAAACTTCATCGGGTTCTATATCCGGCAGTTTTGATGCACATCCAACTGTTTTAAACAGAGATATAAGCCCTAACCCGTTTATTCAGGGTTATGCAATGAGATCTCCGTTTAAAAATATCCCTTCCAGCACAACTATAAGAGATACAATAAATATAACAGGAAGCGGAACAGTTAATGATGTAGAGCTTTTCCTTTCGATTTCTCATACATATTGCGCAGATCTTGATATAGTACTAAGGGCACCAAACGGTACAACCAGGGATATAACAAGTGATAACGGCGGTTCAAGTGATAACGGTTATTTAACAATATTCAATGACGGAGCAACATTAATTACTACAGCTAATTTCCTTCCGCCATTTTCCAATTTAGCCGGTCCTGAAGTTACGATGGGTAATTTCGGCGGTTCCTCTACAAATGGTAACTGGATCCTGGAAATTACCGATGATGCCGGAGGTGATGAAGGTGTTTTAAGAGGATGGGGATTAAGGCTTAATAACTCTCTGACGGGAATCGAACCGGTAAGTAATAATGTGCCTAACAGATTTTACCTGTATCAAAACTATCCGAATCCGTTTAATCCCTCAACACAGATTAAATTTGATATTGCAAAAACATCAAATGTAAAACTGTTAATTTACGATATTCTTGGCAGAGAAGTTAAAACACTCGTAAATGAAACTGCACAGCCGGGTACATACGAAGTACTTTTTGACGGTTCTAACCTGGCTTCCGGAACATACTTTATGAAGCTTGAAGCAGGTACATTTACAGATATTAAAAAAATAGTGCTGGTTAAGTAAAGGTAAATCCGCATTTCACGTATGTTTCACTGACCCCGCAGCAATGCGGGGTTTTTATTTAATGATTATTGAAAAATCAATATAAGAAATATCTTCAGAAAAAATACCGGGTTTTGTTTATATAAAATTATTAAACAGTTTTACTGCTTTGAAACATCTGTTACCCGTTTTTCCAGCACGCTGTTTATAACTTTCATTTCTTTAACAGCTTCGATTATCAGGTCGCGGTCAATCCACCCTGTATTTTTGGGTTCAATTGGTTCCGAAATTTCTCCGAAGAATTTTTTGAACTGGCTGATAACATAATTATTTGTTGCAATAGTATACATACCGTCATCGCTTACATCTGCCCTGTTGATATTAACACTTACAAGGAAATCATCATTTCCTTCATTTGCTTTTTTTGAATCATAGCTGTAAGTTAAGCCTGAATTATGCAGCAGCTCAGCGCCTTCACCTTTGGCTATCTTTTCAAGCCGTATCTTAATATTGTTCTTCAGCATCTGTTTAAGGGTTTTGCCGGAAACTGTTATAGTCTGTACTTCATTGCCGAACGGATTTATTTCCCATATATCGCCTACAAGTATATCGCCTTTCAGCAGGCTTTTTCTTAAACCGCCGCCGTTAACCAGCCCTATATCAGCACCGGTTTTAGTTCTGAATGCATCGGCTTCGAACTGTCCCAAATTGGATTCATCTCCATAGGATGCGCGCCAGTCGGTTTGCAGTGTTCCAATCTTAACATTCAGCTCAGGCAGGTACTGCTCTATCATTTTATCGACATATGCAGCAGCTTCGGTATCATAAATAGCAGAATCAAGAACTGTTTCAATTAACTTGCCGTATGATTCTATAACTGTATCTTTTTCGGTGTCAATTTTAAGGTCAAGCTTTCCAAGGTTCCTGCCGTATGAGCCGGCCTGCACTATTATCACTCCATTCTTACGGACAGGTTTAAATAAAGTTGAATGGGAATGTCCCCCGACAATTATGTCTAAATCAGAATAGAATTTTTCAGCTATCAGCTTATCTTCATCCAGTCCGCTGTGCGAAAGCAGGACAACAACATCAGCACCTTTTGATTTTACTTCAGCAATGTTTACAGCAAGTACTGAATCAACATTCAGCATAACAAGATCTGTAACATTTGCAGGCAGAGAGGTTTCAAAAAGATCAGGCAGAGTTAAACCAATGACGGCAAATTTAACTCCGTTCACTTCTTTAATTACATATGGCTGACCCATCAGCTTATTCTTTGATTTCATAAATACGTTGCAGCTCAGGAAATCAAAATATGCGTGTCCAAGGGCTGAATCAAGCGAATACTGGCTGTAATCAAATTCATGGTTGCCTAATACAAATGCATCAATATGATATGTATTAAGAATATCTATCTGTGACCTTCCGCGAGTGAAGTTTGAAATAGGTGTACCCTGGAAATCATCGCCGGCATTCAGCACAAGTGAATTGGGTGTACGGTATTTTTTTAAGTAGCCGCTCATGCTGCCTACTCCCCCTACCCAATAATAAACCTGTTCACCGGTTACGGAATCTTTTTTTGAAACTTTATACGGCTGGTTTCGTGCATGGAAGTCATTCCAGTGCAGGATAGTTACTTCTTTTATCTGCGAGAAGGCTGTAAATGCGAGTAAAAACAACAATAAAGCTGAGAATTTCTTCATAATTATGTGATGCAGTAAATTTTATTTATTGTGATTTACAAATATAACTATTTTAAGTTAAAGGAGTGTTAATGGGGTACCTCACTCCTCTGTCCCATTTGACTTCTCCGAAAAGGCGAGATGAATATGTATATAAGATTTTGCAGACTGGCACTCCCTCTCCTATTAGGAGAGGGAGACGGAGGGTGAGGTGTATCAACGCCTATGACAAGAAAAAAAGCAAGTAGAAATTTGTTAGTTCAACCTCACCCCCTGCCCCTCTCCTAAAAGGAGAGGGGGGAAATGTGTGAAAGATATTTTCTCTTGGTAAATTTGAACATACTTCCTCACCTCATGCCCCTCTCTTAAAAGGAGAGGGGGGAAATGTGTGGTAGATTTTTCTCTTGTATAAATTTGTGCAGTACTACCTCATCCCCTGCCTCTAACTCTACTAGATAGTTGAACTGACGTTGGAGAGCTTTATAGTAATATTTCCCCAAACGAATAATGTATAATTAAACCTGCTGAAAATCTTCGTATTCATTCAGAAAAACAAATCAATTGCACCTGTTTTAAAATTGAAGTAATTTTGGAAAAATAAGAAAAAATTGACCCCACCCATCACGCCTGCGGCGTGATTACCCTCCCCAATTGGGAGGGTTAATATTGTAAAATAATTAATTATGAAAAAAATATTATTTATACTTCTGGCATTTATATTATTTGTTTCCTGCGGCAAAAAGGATAGCAGTGAAAATACAAGCGGCAAGCTTAAAGTTGGATTGGTATTTGATGTTGGCGGCAGGGGTGATAAATCATTTAACGATGCAGCTTACCGCGGACTTGAAAAAGCTAAGCAGGAGCTTGGTATTGAATTTGAATACATTGAACCTGGGCCGGGAGCTGACCGTGAAGCTGCACTCAGGCAGTTTTCTAGCAGGTCTGATATAAGTATAATTTTCGGCATTGGATTTATCTTTACGGATGAAATTACAAAGATTGCCCGGGAATTCCCCGATAAAAAATATGCATGTGTTGATTACACAGTTGACCCGAACAAAACTATTCCGCCTAATCTGGTTGCATTAGAGTTCAGGGAAGAAGAAGGTTCATTTTTAGTTGGCGCAATTGCGGGTTTAATGACAAAATCAAATAAAGTTGGTTTTGTCGGCGGAATGGAATCGCCGCTTATAAAAAAATTCCAGGTATCTTATGAAGCGGGGGTTAAACAGGTAAATCCCGGCTGCCGTGTGCTTATAGGTTATGCGGGAGTCACAGGTGATGCATTTAAAAATCCGGGTAAAGGCAAGGAACTTGCGCTTGGGCAGTATAATGACGGGGTGGATATTATTTACCACGCCTCAGGCGTTACCGGGCTTGGTGTTTTTGAAGCTGCAAGAGAAATGAAAAAATTTGCAATCGGGGTGGATTCAGACCAGAACGATGAAGCGCCCGGTTATATTATAACCAGCATGGTTAAGGTTGTGGATGTATCTGTATATGAGGTCATAAAAGAAGTAAAGGACGGCACCTTTAAAGGCGGACGGGTTGAAACATTTGGTTTAAAAACCAAAGGGGTAGATTATGCATATACTGATAAAAACAAACATATGATACCTGATGAAGTAAGAAAAAAAGTTGAAGCTTTAAGACAGGATATTATTGACGGAAAGATAACTATACCAACAAAGTGACATACTTTAATGACAAAGTTCAAAATCCAAATGACAAATTCATTTAAAGTAAACTCATTTTTGGCATTTGAACTATCTATTTTGAAATTAAAACAGCCTTAAAAAACCGGACTTGACAATATTTGAAAGAAATGACTGAAGAGTTTGCCGTTGAAATGAAGAATATCACCAAAACATTTGGTGAATTAAAAGCAAATAACTCAGTTAACCTGAAAGTAACAAAGGGAGAGATCCACGCACTGGTTGGCGAAAATGGTGCAGGTAAATCAACACTAATGAACATACTATACGGTATGTACCACCCTGATGACGGTAAAATTTTAATTAACGGTAAAGAAGCAGCAATAAATTCACCTGCTGATGCAATTAAGCTTGGCATTGGCATGGTACACCAGCATTTTATGCTGGTAAGCACACTAAGTGTGCTTGAAAATATAATCCTTGGTGATGAAACCGTAAAAAACGGCATGCTTAACCTAAATGTTTCACGTGAAAAAATAAATTCAATTCTGAAAAGCTTTAATATTTCAATTGAACTTAATGATTTAGCCGGAGAGCTGCCTGTAGGTACTCAGCAGAAAATTGAAATACTGAAGCTGCTTTACCGGAATGCACAAATTCTGATACTTGATGAGCCTACTGCGGTGTTAACTCCAAGGGAAACAGCAGAGCTGTTTAAAACGATGACAGAGCTTAAAAACAGCGGCAGGACTATAATTTTAATAACACATAAGCTGAATGAAGTGTTATCAGTCAGCGATTCTGTAACAGTTTTACGGAAAGGAAAAGTAACCGGCAATCTGAAAACATCCGAAACGGATATAAAGGAAATTGCACGGCTGATTGTTGGGGGAGAGCTTCAGGAGGAATCACAAAATAATATTACCCCCGGCAATGATACAGTGCTTGAGATAAAGGACCTGCATGTAAAGAACAGCAGGGGTAATGAAACAGTAAAGGGTATTTCGCTGAATATCAACAGGAGTGAAATATTGGGTATTGCCGGGGTTGAAGGCAACGGACAGACAGAACTAGTTGAAGCTGTTTGCGGAATGCTGAAACCCGAAAGCGGGGAAATAAAAATAAACGGAAAGCTGCCGTCAGATACAGTTACTGCACACATTCCTGCAAACAGGCATCTGCACGGGATTGTAAAAGAATATACCCTTTCAGAAAATGTACTGCTTGGGCGGGATAGCGAAGAAAAATTCAGCGGTAAAGTTTTTCTGAACTATAATTCACTTAAAAATTTTACAAATGTGCTTATTGCAGAATATGATATAAGGCCCGGAGACAATAACGCTGTTATTGGCGGCCTTTCAGGCGGCAACCAGCAGAAGCTGGTGGCTGCAAGGGAAATAACCAAGGACTCTCCTCTGCTTATAGTAAGCCATCCAACACGCGGGCTGGATATAAGGGCTGCTGAATTTGTGCATTCTGCAATTTTAACAGAGTGCAGAAAAGGCAGAGCCGTTATGCTTGTATCAAGCGATATTAATGAGCTTCTCAGGCTTAGTACAAAGACTGCAGTAATATATAACGGCAGGATCAATGCTGTATTAAACAGCAAAGATACAAATGAAAATGAGATCGGTGAATATATGCTTGGTATGCATATTAATAAAATTGATAAAGCGTAAAAAATTGAACAATATCAGCAAATTTACATCCTACATAGCCGGACCGGTAATTTCTATAATTCTAGCATTAGTTACAGGGGGAATTATGATTGCGTTAACCGGGCAAGATCCTTTACTGGTGTATTCAATAATGTTTGCAGATACCCTTGGTAATTCATACGGTATAGGCCAGGTATTGTTTAAAGCCACACCGTTAATATTTACGGGTCTATCGGTAGCATTTGCATTCCGCGCCGGGCTGTTTAATATTGGCGCAGAGGGTCAAATGACAGTTGGTGCATTTGCTGCTGCGTGGGCAGGCTTTACTTTTGTGAACCTGCCGTGGATAATCCTAATACCGCTTTCGGCGGCTGCGGGTTTTGCAGCAGGGGCACTTTGGGGAGGCATTGCAGGCATACTTAAAGCAAAGTACGGCTCTCACGAAGTTATAAATACCATAATGCTTAATTTTATTGCGCTTGCCATTACCAGCTATCTTGTTAATAATGTATACCTGGTACCCGCAACAATTCATACCCCGGAGATTTCCCCGAACGCAGTGCTGCTGAGGTTTGATTCACTTACCGGAATATTCAAAGGTTCACCTTTTAATACAAGCTTTGTTTTGGCAATTGCAGCATGTATTATGGTTTATGTACTGATAAATAAAACAAGGTTTGGTTACAGGATAAAGACATACGGTTACAGCCCAAATGCTGCAGAATATGCCAGGATGAACACAAAAAAGATACTGACATCTGCAATGGTTATTGCCGGAGGCATTGCCGGCCTGGCCGGTATGAATTTTGTGAACGGGTACAAACATTATTTTGAGCTGGGATTTTCTGAAAATGCCGGGTATGTTGGAATTGCTGTTGCCCTTATTGCCAGGAATAATCCGTTTGCAATAATTATAGTATCCATATTTTTCGGGATACTTGATTACGGCGGGCTTACTGTTAACACAATGGTTCCAAAAGAAATTGTCACGATACTGCAGGGAATGATAATATTATTCATAATTTCGATCACTAAAATATCAGAAAAATTTATCAACCAAAGAAAAATTAACAGGGCTCCGGCAGATTAAAATTGGAAGAACTACTTACATTAACATTTATGCTGCAGACATTAAGGATCACAATTCCTTATTTGCTTCCATCTCTCGGAGCTGTGTATTCTGAAAAAGGCGGTGTTGTAAACATTGCGCTGGAAGGAATACTACTTTGCGGAGCATTTGCAGCTGCAGCAGTAACATACTATACAGGAAATGTAATTTACGGGGCAGCTGCCGGAACAGCGGCAGGTATATTCATCTCTCTGATACATTCAATAGTAACAGTTACATTCAAAGCTAACCAGATAGTATCAGGAATTGCGCTTAATATTTTTGCATACGGATTGACAAAATTTTTATGCAAGCTTTTATTCGGCAGCTCAAGCAATTCAGAAAGGATTCAGGGGCTGGAAACACTTAACCTGCCTTTCAACCCGTTTTTGCTGATATGTGTAATCCTGCTTGGATTAAGCTGGATGGTCATTTATAAATCAAGATTTGGGTTAAGACTAAGAGCAGCCGGTGAAAATCCGGAGGCAGCAGATTCGCTTGGAATAA
>JAANMV010001932.1_pt1 | contig 21426 bp, 20 predicted proteins | sample 7279661 | NCBI WGS metagenome assembly JAANMV01 (sample SAMN14094540, study PRJNA606508) | bioreactor metagenome | isolation source: A lab-scale SPAN reactor treating ammonium-rich wastewater day 121 | place: Ireland: Galway | collected 2017-05-16
GAACTTCGTGTTTTCCGGTCATACCGACCTGCCCCGCAGCGCAGCCCGCGCAGCCCTGATTTACGATTATGCAGCCCGCTTCCGCGAGCGCGGCGAGAGTGCCGTCGCGCATCAGCGCCAGATAAACCCGTTTTGTCGCCGGCGCCACTTTCGCCATTACGCCGTTTGCGAGTCCGGATTCGCAGACAATGCCGGCGAACTCCCGGATGTCTTCTTGCCTTCCGCCCGTGCAGCTTCCGACGATTACGCCATCGACTTTAATTTTCCGCCTTGCGATTTCCGATACCGGAAGCACGTTGTCCGGCCTCGGCGGGCATGCAATCATCGGCACGATTTTGGAGAGGTCGAATTCGAATTCGCGCTCGTATGACGCGCCTTCGTCCGGCAGGGCGGAGCCAAATTCCATCGAAACCGAACCGCCCGGTATCAGTCCCGAAAGCTCTTCGATTACCGCTGGAGACGGCGGTATGAATAGCGTCACGGCCCCCATTTCGGTCGCCATGCTTGCTATCGTTATCCTGTCACTCAAGGTCAGCGCGCCGAGCGCGTCGCCGCAAACATCGCCGCACATTCCGAGAAGTCCGCTCGCGCCGAATTTGCCGACGAGATAAAGCGTCAAATCTTTCGCGGAAACGCCGTCTTGAAGCTTACCGTTAAGCGTAATTTTCACGCTCGGTGGCACTTCGAACCAGGTGCGCACGTTCCGGAATGCGTAAGCGATGTCTATATCGCCCATACCTTGACCGAAGCAACCCACCGCGCCGAGAATGTTCAAATGGCTGTCGGTTCCGACCGCCGTTCTTCCGGGAAGAGCGATGCCTTCTTCAATCATAACGTGGCTGCCGATTCCCGCGTCCACGTCGAAGACTTTTATGCCATGCTTTTTCGCGAATAGCCTGCATGAATGTTGGTTTTCGGCATAGCCGATGGTGTTAGCCGGAGCGTTGCAGTCGAAAGTGAAAAACGTTTTGGAAGCGTCGCCGGGCTTTTCATGTTCGAAAGCCTGATTGAAATTGCCCACGACGCTGGCGCCGCCGAAGTCGCGCGCGCTTACCGCGTCGAGTGCGACCCACGCGATTTGACCGCGAAAGGCCGGTTCGCCGGAATGAGCGGATATGATTTTTTCAATTACCGTTTGCGGGCCGGCGTTCATCTCTTCTCCTTGGCTTGCAGCCATTCGAATTATATCCGAGGGTTGAGGCTTGCCGCATTTCGTTCGCGCTTTGATAGAGACTGCTCAAGCGAATCGCTAAGATGCAAAATGCACCTGCCAAAAATAATCGGCAGTCCGGCCGGATGATATAATCGCATATCCCCAGTTCGAGGTGTTCCATGTCGAAAACCGACCCCGGTTGGATTTTCATAATCATTATTGGGATTGTAATCGCTCTAATCTGGAAGCCGGTGATTGCGCCCCAGATTCAGAAAATGCGAGGCGCGTTTCAGGACGACGAGCAGGTTGCGCGCGGTAAAGCGATTTTCGAAGACGCAAACAGATGGGGAGCGTCGGGCGTCAGCTGCGCGACTTGTCACATGGAAGGCAGCCAAGTTCCGTCAAGCGCGACCGGAACTCCGCTGGACTTCGGATACGTTCCGATTAACGGCGTGTACAAGAAATACGTAAAGGGCGCGCTGGCGAACGAGCAAGAACTCGCTACCAAAATCAACTTATGCATAACTTTGAATTCACGCCTTAATTCTCCGACGCTGACCACCACGAACGTAATAATGCAAGACCTTGTCGCATATCTGAAAACGCTTCGATGACGGGGAGATATGATTCGGAACCGCGCAGCAGGCGAAGCCGCGATGGAGCTTTCGGTTTACCTGTCCCGCGAGGACTGTCTTAACGTTGCATTCGCCTTCGGCGCCGATTGCGTCATTCTCGACACCCAGCGCACCAGGCCGGTCACCGAATCGGACTTCGATTTGAAAAGCATCGAGGCGGCCCGCGGCAGGGCGAGAAAGCTGGATAAAAAAGTTTCCGTGTGGTTTCCCGCGGTACCCAAACAAAGACAGCTGCCCGACATAGCCTCCGTGGCGGATTCGATAGCCAGAATCGGAATCGAATGCGTAATAATAAAAGACCCGTCGCTAATTGCGCTGCTGGGCGGGCGCGGAATTAAGCAGTTCGTACTCGACCCCGAAACGCCAGTGGCAAACATGGCATCCGCGAGTTTTTGGCAAGCGCAGGGGCTGACATCGTGGTTTCCGCCTTTCGATTGCAGCGCGCAAGACCTTAAAGAACTGCTCGGCATTTCGAACGGGCGCGGGTTTTCGTACATAGGATTTTGCGCCATCGGCGCGGGCGGCGTTCCGATTTTTTCAGGCGCGGGAAAATCAGGGGCGTGGCTTGGATTTTCCGCTCTCGACCATTTGAATTCGCTTTACGAATTCGGCGTTCGAAAGCTTGTGTCATTTCCTCCGATGCAGTCTCGGACTTCAATCGCATTGTCTACGCGAGCGATTAAGAGATGTATCGACGAGGCAGTAAACGGCAAACTGACGGCAGCGAAAACAAGGAAAAGCCAACGCGAACTTCAGTCGGTGTGCAGAAGGCCAATTTCAAGGGGATTTTTGCCGGGCTTTTTCCACAATCCGAGGCACGCCAAAATCGCCGGCACAAGGCTGGGCGGGGAAGTTTGCGGGATAGTTCGCGAATTTTTCGCCGACCAAGGCCGGGCAAGAGTAATGCTTCAAACGTCCGTCGCCGCCGGGGACGATTTGGAAGTTATCACGCCCGACGGGGATTACAGGTTCACGCTTGGCGCTGCGAGTTTGATGGACGAGGACGGACACGCGCTTGAGCGCGCCATGGCCGAAGAAACGCGAGAAATAAGCTTGTTCCTTCCCAAGAAAGCGGCGCCCTATAGCCTTGTAATCAAGCTTTAACCGGCAAGCCTAGAAATAAAGGTTGCAAGTCATTTCCACGCCTTTGAACTCCGGCAGGAATTCGCAAACGCCGCCTGCGCAACTGAACCCGCCGCGCTGACCGCCGTACTTGAGCTGAAGGTCGTAGTTGTAACCCGGCGCTTGATAGCGCAGAATTATCATGTCCCAGCGGTTGACCGTGTCGTAATTGAAATTGGCAAGCTCGTACTTGTAAACTACGGTGAACTGGCGGAGATAATCGAACGCGAACGATGCCAGATGTTCGTCGTGCGAGCCGATACTGCTTTTCAAATAACTGTATTCGAGGCCGACCGTCGAAGTCCATTCGCCGCTCAAAACATGCTGCCATTCGACTAGCGTGTTGTTTTCCTTGCCGGGAAGCTCGTAGATATACCGGTTCTCAATAACGAAGTTATCCCTTTCCATCGCCGGCGGTTTCCACGTGAACAGCGCTTCGGTGTATGGAAAACCTTTGTTATCGCGATTCGATTGTGCATAGTTGAAATCGAACGTGCCCGCGCCGTCGTCGCTGAACGAAACCTTTCCGCCGTAGCCGATTTCGTCGGTGCCGTCCACGCCGCCCTTTTCGGGATGCTCTTTGAAAATTGCCGGAACGGCGTAATTCGATTTTATGTGTTTATATTCGTAATATCCGCCGTAAAGACTAAGCCCGCTGCGATGCCATCCCGTAGAAACTATCCAGCCCGTGCCGTCGTTATAGCTTGCGCCTTCGAGATTCTGGTCGTACTCGGCATACTCGCCGCCGATGTGGAAATTGTCGAAATCGAAATTGCCGCGCACGCCGATTATGTCGGTTTTTTGCGTGCCGTCGGTCTGGCCTTTCCAGCTTTCCATTTCGACGTACGATGCTCCGAGCTGTACGGAATCCGTGAAGCGATATTCGATGTCCGCGCCCTGCACTTCGTCGGCGGTCAGCATAAACGGCGCTTTGAAATTGCCCTTAAGGACGCGAAAATTGCCGGAATCGCCGACGGGCACGTTGACCATGGCTCCCATCAGTTCGGTGTCGTAATCGATTTCGGGCGCTTCGAAAACGTTCAGCGTAAGGCCGTTACCGAAAAGCGTGCTGAAATTGCCGACAGTGAGGTCGAAGCCCGGCCCGTTCCACTGGATTGTCGCTTTTTCAAGCTCGGTGCGCTTGGTTTTATTGGGGAAGGACAAATCGTTCGATACGCGGAAAAAGCCGCTGAAATCGCCGTAACCCGCGTTCAAAACGAATTCGTTCTCGAATTTCGTCTTGTCGCTTTTTCTGTCCATCGTATATTGCGATTTGTTGCTGCCCGAATAATAGAACGAGGGAAAGTTTGCCGAATAATCCGAGCTTCCGGACTGCGATTCGGAATCGGATTCGTCGGTTGAATCCGGCTCCGCTGCAATCGTTTCGGGTTCGTCAGCCGCTTCGTCTTCCGCTAGCGCAACACCAATCGTTAAAAAAGCGGCCCAAAGGACGGCCGCGACAGCCAAAATCAACCTGCTGATGGACATTGCCCGTTCCCCAATGATATGAAATTCACGTCAACCAAGCTGCCGGAGCGCTACTCCGCCGGTGGAAGATTTGCGTCGATCGCAACCGAAACTTCGTCCTCGAGCCCTTTGGTGTAGCCTTGATGCCGATAAACGATAGTGCCGTCCTTCTTAATAAGAAAAGTTGTCGGCTCCGCTTTGATTTGATAGCGCTTGCGCACTTCGCCGTTCGGGTCGAGAAGGACCAGGAAACCGTAGTTGCGGCCGTCCATAAACGGCTTCACCTTGTTCGTGGACTGGGACGAGTCGGTATTGATGGTAACGAGCTTGAAACCGCGGTCGCCGAATTCCTCTTCAAAGCCGTCGAAACTTTCCATATATTCAAGGCAAGGCTTGCATCCGACGAACCAGAAATCGAGCATGACAAGCTCGTTATCGCCCAAAATGTCGGAAAACTTGACGTTTTTGCCTTTAAGGTCTTTTAACGTGAAATCGGGCGCCTTCGAATCTGCCGCGAGTGCGGAAAGCGCGAAAAACGCGACGAGGATTATCGAAAACAACCAGCCGAATCGATGGTTCATGATTCACTCTCCGTAATGAAATGACGCCATAATTATAACATGCCGTGGTCGGATTTTCCTTTTGCGGCTGAGCATTTGTAACTATAATACTGGCGTTTCACAAGAGGTAAACATGTCGGAGCGCGTCATTCAAGTAATCGATTTGGGCCGTATGCCTTACGGCGAAGCCCTGGAACTTCAAAGGCGGGCGGTCGAAAGCCGTATCGCCGGCGAGGCGCCGGATTCGCTGTTTTTGGTCGAACATAGTCCGGTTTTGACGCTTGGAAAAAGCGCGCATTCCGAAAACATTCTTGCCTCCAAAGAAGCGCTTGCGAAGTTCGGCATCGAAGTTTTCGAAATCGAACGCGGGGGGGACGTAACCTATCACGGCCCGGGCCAACTGGTCGGATATCCGGTGATAAACATTAAAAACCTAGGAATCGGGCTGCACGATTACATCCGCGGCATCGAAGAGACGATGATACGCGCGCTGAGCGCATTCGACATCGATGCGGAGAGAATCGAAGGACTGACCGGAGTGTTCTCCGGCGGGGAAAAGATGGTCGCAATCGGTATCGCCGTCAGAAAGTGGGTCACGTTTCACGGTTTCGCGTTTAACGTGAACCCGGACTTGCGCCACTTCGAGCTTATCGTGCCATGCGGGATTCGAGACCACGGGGTGACATCGCTTTCGAAGCTGCTCGGAAGGCCGGTCGAATTCACGGAACTTCGCCCGCACCTGCTGGCGGCCTTCGCCGAAGTGTTTCAAGTGGAGTTAATCACGAAAAAAAAGGAGGCTCCCGATGGAGCCTCCGATTCAGAATTTCCGGCTTAGGAGGATTTAGAAGCCGGTTAATTTGCAGTTACAGTAATTTCCCGGCGCATTCCGGACAGATTCGGTCTTCGTGCGCCACTATCCAAATTACTTCGCCGCACGGAATTACCTGTTCCAAGGCACTTCGTCCTTGAAATCGAGCGCGCCGAGAACGATTAGAACCTGCTTCGCGGGCGGATTGCCGCGCGGAAATACGACAAGCGTGATTTTGTCGCCGACGTCGTGCTTCTGTATTTCTTCGATGAGTTCTACGTTGGTCACTATTTTCTTGCCGTCCATTTCAACGATAATGTCGCCTGCTTGAAGTCCCGCATTGTCGCCGGGCATGCCTTTCGTTACTTCCTTGACAATGACGCCTTCTTTAACTTGAAGCTTGTACTGCTCGGCCAGCTGCTCGTCGATCGTCTGTATTTGAATTCCAAGCCCGGGATATTTGACATCGCCGTCCTTGATGATGCTTTCGATAGAGCGCTTCACGCTGTTTATCGGAATGGCGAAACCTATGCGGTTTGCCTGCGCGATTATCGCTTGATTTATGCCGATTACCTCGCCGCGCGCGTTGAGAAGCGGGCCGCCGGAATTGCCCGGGTGAATCGCGGCGTCGGTTTGAATAAGCTCGCGATTCGATCGCGGATCGTCGATCATTCCGACGTCTCCGGGCGAGCGTCCGACCGTGCTGACTATGCCGCTGGTTACGGTTTCGCGAAGCCCGAAGGGACTGCCGATGGCGATTGCGGGCTCGCCAGGCCTGACTTTTTCGCTGTCGCCGAGTACCGCGAACTTGAGTCCCTTCGCCTCGATTTTGATTACTGCCACGTCTTTGAGGTCGTCGCGTCCGACGAGCGTTCCTTTATATTCCGTCCCGTCGTTGGTTTGAATAAGAAATTTGTCGAAATTTGCGACGACGTGTGCGTTCGTCACAATGTAACCGTCTTCTGAGATAATGAAGCCGCTTCCCTGGCCCTGCATCGGAGGCATATCGAAGTCGTGAAAACGGCGAAATTGCTCGGGGTCCATCTGCATTCCGCGCCGCTCGAAAAACTTGAAAAATTCGTCGAGCTGGTTTTCTCCGCTTTGTCCGCCTTCGTTAGGAAGCTGATTGAACAGCTCGCCGCCGCTTTGATTGTCGTTGCCGCCGCCGCCGTTCAGCTGTTCGCGCTCTTCTTTCGTAAACGTCTCGGTGCGAATGCTGACCACGAACGGCAACGCTTTTTCCGCTAGGTCGGCAACCCAATATACGTCCGTCGGAGCCTCGTATGAAAACGGGGTTCCGCCGTTCTTCGGAGTTTGGTCGAAAGCGGCGGGCACAGCCGTATTCGAAGCCGCTCCATGCCAGATTACCGTTTGTTTTTTATTCGTCTGCGCAATGATATATGCGAATTGCACGACGATTACGAGCATGAGAAAGATGAACGCCGCGCGCCATCCGGCGGGCACCTGCTGACGCGATGCCGTAGCGGCCGTAGCCGGCGGCGCCGCAAACGGAGCCGGTTGAGACTCGGCGGTCTCGTCCGCGTCTTTCCTTGCTTCAGATTCCGGATCGAAATAGTTCATTTGACACCTCCAAACGTGAGAAATGCCGGTTCAAGGGCTTACTACCCTGCAATCGAATCGCCGATTGCAAGCAGCGTATAGACGCTTCGATTTTTCGATTGTTCGATGCCGGCAATCCGCCGCTCGGCGCGGCCCGATACGCGGACGAATTCGCCCGCTTTCATCCCCAAGCGGGTACGCCGGTAAAGAAACCCGTCAGCCAGCAAAGGGTAGCCACTAGAAGCCCCAACAGAAGGTTGTCGTCGAGGGGAGTGTCGAGGCTTTCGACGACCGCGGCGGCAAGCCCGATAACCGCGGATTGTACAAAAGCCGCAGGTGAAATGAACCCGCCAAACCAGTATTGGGCAATCAAAAGCCCGGACATTGCACCGGCAAAACATGCGAACGTGCCGTAAAGCCTTTTCTTTTTGTTCCATGGGACAGGCACGGATTCCGGGCCGCCGACGGTCGCCGAAAGACCGTCTCCCAAGGCTATTACCAGCCAGGCCGCTCCGAGAATTTCGGGAGAACCGGGGAAAAGTATTGCGATTATCAAAAGCGTGCCGAAGTAATAGCGCACTCCCCACATTACGCCGTCGCGCAATTCGACGGGCCGCGCCATTTGGATGACGAATTTCCAGTGAGGGCGCAGTATCCATGCGACGAGAGCGGGCAATATCATAAGCCACACGTGAATCGGCGGCTCGACGTATTTCAGCCCGAGCGCGAAAACACCGAGCAACAGATGAACGCCTTTGCGCAAATAGTGGCGGTAGCGGACGCCGGATTCGGTCGAGGATCCCATCCTAAAGATTATATATGAACGCCCCGCCGCCGCGAAACGCGGAACCGCCGGCGGCTTACGCCGTCACGGGATGTTCCGCCGCCTTAAACTTTGCCAAACAGCTTTGCAAGCCATTTATGGAACGCGTGAAACCCGTCCGGTTTGTCAACGAAAAGAATGGGACAGCCCGTGAAAACCTTCCTTCCGTTGCTGCTTGCAAGCTTGCGCGCCGCTTCCGTGTTCGCGTTCATCGCCAGCCAAATCTTTCCGATTCCGGATGAAATGGCGTCGCTCAGCGCGGATTCGGCGTCGCTGCCGGCAAGCGCGATTACCGCCATGCATTTTCGCGGGTCGCTTATCGCGTTCGCGGATTTGGCGAACTCCGCCTTGATCGATCCGGAAAAAATCGGGTTTTGAAAGGCGTCCGGGACGGGATGAACGAAAGTAAATCGCGCATCGGGACGCATTTTTGCGATGGCGGCCGCGGCGTCGAAGCCGTAGCCCTTATATTTCCGGGAAACGCCGTATATGACGAAATGCGCCGTTTCCCTAAGCGCCCTCGCCTGCGGGGGCGCCGCTTTGCGCTTCATTTTCAGGCTCCCTTAATTAACTCTCCGTCCTCGCGGAACGACTAAATTATACAGTTTTATACAGATATTGGATTTTATTGCTCAGATTTCGGGAAGAAAACGCGCGCTCCTGCTCGTGCTATTACACGATATTGCTAGTCCGGTATCACCGCCACGATTTCGATTTCCGCAAGCGCGCCGCCGAACAGCTTCGAAACGGCAACACAAGTTGCAGTTGGGCGGATGCCGCCGAACGTCTCCGCGTGGGCGCGCATAAATCCTTCCGCATCGGCCATATCGGCCAAATAACAAACCGTTTTGACCGTTCCCAACAGGCTGCCGCCTAGCGCATCTAGAGCTTTCGAAAGCTTTTCAAAAATGTATTTGCACTGCTCGTAGCAATTTTCGCCGTGAATTTTGCCGGTTTCGTCCGCGGCAATTGTGCCAGCCGTGTATATCGTGTTTCCGGCGCGCGCCGCGCGCGAATAGCCGGCCGCGGCTTCCCAAACGTTTCCCGTAGAGTATTTTTCTATTTCCATAACGGAAACTGATACCGGGAGTCGATTGAATTAAGCCATATTTTGGATTATACGCTTGCCGAATTCGCTGGCCTTCACTCCGTCCTTCTCGGAATAGCCTTCGAACTGGCGGGCGATGTCGTAAGTGACATACAGCTTGCCGCCGGGACCTTTCGACGCGGCTTCGGCGCTTTCGTTTATGGTCGTTTCGATGCCGCGCTCGATTAAATCCGCCGCTTCCGCCCAGCCCATCCAGCGAAGCATGAGCACGCCGGAAAGAATAATGCTGCCGGGATTGGCTTTGTCCTGCCCGGTGTATTTCGGAGCCGTTCCGTGCGTCGCCTCGAAAATCGCAGCGCCGTCGCCGATGTTCGCGCCGGGCGCAAGCCCCAGTCCGCCGACGAGCGCAGCAAGCGCATCCGACAGATAATCTCCGTTCAAATTCGGCGTCGCTATTACGCTGTAATCTTCGGGACGAAGCTGAATCTGCTGGAACATGCTGTCCGCGATTCTGTCTTTTACCAAAATCCTGCCGCCCGGATTTCCTTTCGGCGCGCCTCCGCGGAAAGTGTCGCCGTCCGCCCACAGCTCGTCTTCGGTCACGATTTTGTCGCGGAATTCCTCTTTGGCGATTTCGTAACCCCAATTTTTAAACGCGCCTTCAGTGAATTTCATGATGTTGCCCTTGTGTACGAGCGTTACGGAGGGAAGACCGAGGTTTATGGCATATTTAATCGCGCGCCTTACGAGCCTTTTCGTACCTTCGGGGCTTATCGGTTTGATTCCGACGCCGCTTGAAAGCTTAATCGGTTCCGCAAGCCTGTTTTTGTAATCCAACTCTTCGTTCAACAGGTTGATAATTTTCTGCGCCCGCTCCGTTCCTCCGACTTCCTCGACGCCCATATAAACGTCCTCGGCGTTTTCCCGGAATAGGTGCATGTTGACTTTCGGCGCGTTTACGTTCGGTGCGGGGACGCCGGGATAATGGCGCACCGGACGAAGGCAGACATACAGATTGAATATTTGGCGGAGCGCCACGTTTATGCTGGAAAATCCTCCGCCGATGGGCGTAGTTAGCGGGCCTTTCAAAGCGACTTTGTAATAGTCTATCGCTTTGAGCGTATCCTGCGGAAGATAGCAGTCGCGCTGGCGCTGGGGCGGAAGTCCTTTCAGGTCTTCGTCGGTAACATCGGGAAAATATATTTCTCGCGATGCGTCGCCGGCGTGAACGTTGAACCACTCGATTTTTCTTTTTCCGCCGTATGCCTTTTCGACCGCGGCATCGATTACTTCGACCGAAGTTTCGGTTATGCCGGGCACTCCGTCGAAAGTTCTTCCGATTCCGTCCCCTTCGATAAGACAGACAACCGGGTTGTCGGGCGTATCGGGATCGCCCGAGGAGTCGAATGTGAACCTTTCGCCCTGCGAGGGCGCGATTAGTTTTTCAAAATTGACGTCCGATGCGGCCATTGCAGTAGTTCTCCTTGCTAATTTGAGAAACGAAGCACAAAGTGCCCAAGTGAATATAGCCGTGCGCGCGTTGGCGCGCAAGGAATTTGGCTATTTCGATGTGAATATCAAAGTCGGACTCAAAAACGAGAATCAGCTCACAACTATCGCGGAGCCGACGGCGGAATCTACCGGCTGGGGCCGGTTCATAAATGACCTGTAAAGCGAAATCGTCCGGAAATATATGCGCTCGATGTCTTTGGCATAGCGCGTGGGATTTTTCGCCTTCGGATTGTTGTAATTCGTAAGCGCCATCAAATAATCGCCATAGTCGTAGCGCTTGTACAAAATTATTCCTGCGTGTACGTTTCCTTCCGGGTCGAAAAGCATTTCGGACGTAAGTTTGGTGCCCGCAACCGTTTTTCCAATCCAGAACGGATGAATCTGTGAAAAGCCTATTTCGCGCGAGCCGCCCCTAAGCACCGTTCGCTCGCCGCGTGCGTTAAGCGAATAATGGCGGCCTTTGCTTTCTTTCAATATCCGGGCAAGCTGAACTAGCGGATCGGTCTCGTGCTGTTTGGAGTATTTGAACACCCAGCCGACGAGTTCGTTCGTATTCGGACCGGCGAGACCCCATTCCGATTCGAGGTATTCGCTCATAAAGGCCTGCGTTGCATTGCCGTTCGCCCAATAGTAAGCGAGCGGCGGACGCTCGACGGCTTCCGCAGGAATAAGCGCCGTAAAAACAAATACGGCGGCCAAAACCGCCGATGCAAAAATACGGCTCTTGCGAGCCGGACTTACAGAGTGCATGGTGATGTCTCCTGTACCCTTACCCCTAAGGGACGGTCATGCTAACACAACCGGCAAGATAAGTCCAAACATATCGGACGACCTTCCGAATTAACTCAAATCGGCCGTTTTGTGTATACTAATTCTGGGATGTCAATCCGCTACAAGTATCTTGTGCTGTTTCCCATTACGGCGCTTCTGCCCGTGCTAGCGTTCTATTACATCACGAGTCATTATATAAACATCGGCCTCGCCAATATTCAGCAGGGGCGGCTGCTCAAGGAACTCGAATCGGTAAAACTCGCCCTTTTGAGCGGGCTTGGAGATGTCAAGTCGGAGGCGCGTTCTTTTTCCAGGTGGGGCGCACTTTACAATGCAACTGAATCGTCCATAAACAACAGCGCCATCGCGGAAATCAACGAAAGGCTGTCGGACGAAGAAAACAACCTGGCGTTCGCCGCATTTAACCTGAGCGGCGAGCCCATTTACATTCGCGGCCCTTGGTCGCGCGAAAGCGCTTCGAAAATCGCCAAAAAACTGTGGCCGGCGGACGGACAAATCGAATTGGGCTCTACCATCGAGCAAATCGCGGGCGGCCTTTGGGTTGTCGCCGCCGCGCATTTAATGAATCTCGAAGAGGACAATTCGAGAGGGATAGTTCTAATCGGAAGGACCGTAGAAGATGTTCTGGCGCGCAGGCCGGAAAACGCGGCAAGGTTGCCGTTCGTTATATATTCCGGCACTACTCCGGTCGCAAGCGGCTTTCATACGAACGTGGCGCGGTCGCTGGAAAAATCCGATTGGGACATTCTTTTCCGCAAGTTCACGGATGGAACTCAATACGTATTCGAAGAGGGCCGTTCGGTTTTCGCGACCGCGGTTGTCGCACCGATTTTAAGCGACCGGGGACAGGTTTACGGGATTATAAAAATCGAATCGCCGGACGACGACTTAATCGAAGTCAAAACCGTCCTCGATAGAATGTCCATTCTTATTTTCGCGCTCGTCGCGCTGACCGCCGCAGTAGCTGCGTTCGTTTTCAGCTTTTACATCGTAAATCGAATTACTACGCTCAACACCGCAATCGGCAGCCTGCTGTCCGGCGAGCCGGTCAAAGTGCCCACGCCTCGCAAATTGGCGGGCGACGAAATCGACCAGCTTTTGGCCAGCTTTATAAAAATGAAGGGCGAACTGGAAAGTTATCTGTCCCAGCTGATTCAATCCGAAGTCAAATATAAGCGTGTGGTCAACAGCTCGATAAGCGGCGTTTTCGTTTATTCGGGAAGCTCATATCAATTCTGCAACCCGCGGTTCGAAGCAATTACCGGCTTTTCCCTCGACGAGCTTAATACGATGGACGCTCTCGAATATATCCATCCCGACGACCGGGACAAATTCGTCGAAAACGTGGTTTACAAATTGGGCGGGAATTGGCAGCCGATGCCTGACGACACGCGCATAGTGACAAAGCGCGGAGAAGAAAAGGTTTTGTCCATCAGAACCGAAAAAATCGAATATCAAGGCGCTCCGGCGCTTTTGGGACATGTTATCGACGTCACGGCCCAGCGCGAACTGGAGCGCAAGCTGTTTCACACCCAAAAGCTCGAATCCATCGGCACGCTTGCGGGAGGAATCGCGCATGACTTCAACAACGTTATCGGCGGTATTATCGGATTCGCCGAAATGCTGGAAGAGCGCAAACTGGCGGACTCGAGACAAAAGGAAATTCTGGAACGGATACTCAAACTCGGAAGACGCGGCAGCAGACTTGTCAAACAGCTCTTGACGTTCGCCCAAGGTTCGAAAACCGCACGGGAAATAATCGACGTAAAGGATTCCGTAGAAAGGATATTGGAAATCTTCATTCTGCCTCGCCACCTCGACATCGCCCTCGAAAAGTCGTTTCCCGATTCGCCGCTCCACCTTTTTTTCAGCCCCATCGAATTCGACCAGATGCTGGTTAACCTGCTCGTAAACGCGCGCGACGCCCTGCCGCAAGGGGGACGAATAAAAATTGCCGGCCGTAAAATAGAATCGGAAGAGGGGAATTACATTGAAATCACTATTGCGGACAACGGAATGGGCATTTCGCCTCAAAACTTGAACCGCATATTCGACCCCTTTTACACGACCAAAGAAGTCGGCAAGGGAACGGGACTCGGACTGGCGGTTGTTTACGGTATCGTCGAATCGCAATCGGGCAAAGTAAGCGTTAAAAGCGAGCTGGGCGAAGGAACGGAATTCACTTTGCGTTTTCCCGAAGCGTCGCCGTCGTCGCTTTTGGACATCGTTGAAGACGTTGAAGATAAAGCGGAACTGGTTCAGTAGCGGCAAGGTCAAAGAACTTCTTTAAACGACTTCACGACGGCGTCCATGTATCCGATTGGTCTTATATCTGGAAAATCCGTATAAACGCTGGAATCTTCTAGCGTCATCGGAACCGCGGTTTCTTCCAAAATGATTCTGATCGCTCGCACGGGGAGGCCGGTGTGCCGCGAAAAGTATTTTGCGGCTTGGCCCAACGGATTGAAAGGCAAGGGGACGATAAGCCGGGTGACGCCGGTTGCGGACACGAAAAGATCGACAATATCGTGATAGGAAAGGACGTCGTTGCCGGCAATCTCGTACGTCTTGTCCCGCGTTTCATAACTTTCGATAGCTTTCAACAAGTACGATGCGACGTCGCCAACGTAAATCGGCTGGCAGGGAGTATTGACGTTTTTAAGTAACCAGATTATTCGTTGATTGAAAACCGCCGCTTCGAGCAGCCTAAACATCATCCCCCATCTTCCGATAATCGGCGGGGATTTGAAAATCACGTATGGCAGACCGCTTGAGGCAAGCATTTTTTCCGCTTCGAGTTTCGCCGCAAAATACGTCGATCTTGAATATTTCGGATCCGTAAGCGACGAAAGCATAATTATCCGCGGCGGATTGGGAACGTCGCAAGCTCGAATAAGGTTTGCCGTAATGCGCAGGTCGATTTCCTCCGGCGAGCGGCCCTCGGCGTGACTGCATAACGCCGTTGCGAGATGGACAACCGTATCTTCCGCCGCGAGCGCACGGATTATCGAGCCTTGTTCCAATAGGTCGCCGCGCACGATTTCGATTTCTTTATTGTGGCCCAAAATCGCGTCGGCATGGCCCGGCTTTCTCGCGATGACGCGCACCGGTAGTCCGGCGCTAACGAGCCGCGAAACAAGATATCTGCCAACGAATCCGGTCGCGCCTGCGACGAGCACCATAACAAGCCCTCCCCTGTTGCAGGTATCACGAGTATAGCAGAAAATCAGGCGCTATCGCGGCGTACGGCTTGAATTTCTACCGATTCTCCGGCGCCTCGAAGCTGGTTTCGGCGCGATAACCAAAACGGCGATCGTTAATATCAGTCCGCCTCCGTAAAGGAGAAAAATCTTAAGACGTACATCGGAAATCAATCCTGCAAATTCGGCCGAATCGGCACGGCAGTCCGATAGCAGATTCAACACATCGCCGCCGCCCGCGTGCATAGCCGCGCGCGCCATAGAAATATAATCGCCTCCCGTTTTTTGAGGGCGGCTTTTCGGGCGCAGAAAAACCGGCAGCCACTTTTCCGCCGCAGTTAGTTTTTCGGAAAGCCCATCCAGCTTTTTTGCCGACGATTCCAGTTCCATGCGCCCTTCGGCGTACTTCGCGACAAGGCCGGCGATGGGACTTTTTTCGAAATGGCAGGATAAACATTCGCCCGGCTTTGCACTAAATCCCGGCTCGGCCCGGTGGGCGTAATCCGGGGACGGCTTCTCCATCCGGTGCGGCGGATGGCAAACCGCGCACTGCGGCATTCCGAGCTGTGAAAAAGCCTCGAAATGTATGCCTGACTCGTAACTTTCCGAAGATTGCGGGTGGCATTTCTTGCAGGTTTCGATGCCCGGTTTTGCGCCTTCGTCTCGGCGGGCCGAGTGTTCAGCGTGACAGCCGGCGCAGGAAACGCCTGCCAAAACGTGAACGTCCTTTTTATCCGCGTCCAGAATGCTTGCGGACGCGCGCATGAATGCGCTTGCCGAAACGTCGTGGCATCCGGCGCATGCGGAAACGCCGTCCGCGTGACTTTGCGCGCTTGCCGCGGCGGCGCAAATCGAAATCGCCGCAATAATCGCCGATATGGCCAATGCCGGCATTGCATATTTCTTCATGGGGCGAGCGGTTATCTTACACCAATGCGGAACATTCACAGCCCGAAAACGAGGCAAAAAAAATCCCCCGGAGTTTCCTCCGGGGGACGCTCGTTACACGAAGCTGTTACTTCAAAACTTAGAAGTTGAGAAAAAGCTCGCCGCGAACGAGAGTGTTGGTGTCGTCAAGACCGTCGGTAAGACCGGCGTTGATTACGTCAAGACCGATGGTTGCGTTGTCGTAAATCGGATACTTGAACATAACGCGAAGCAGGCCGGGACGATCGGTGAAACGGCTGTTACGGCGCTCGCCATCATAGAAGATAGCCTTGCCGAAAAGACCGCTTGCGAAAGTGTGCTCGATCGACGCGCCGAAGCCGTTGAAGTCCGCGGGGAAGAAGTTCTTGCCCTCACGGCTGAAGTTGAAGGCGTCGCCGCTGGCCGCCACGGTGTAATCCCACTCGCTGAAGGGGTCGTTGTCCACGTTCGCGTACGCGGGAATACCTTCGAGGGCCGTAATCTGAGCATACGAACCCGAGAACTTGGTCACTCCGTTGTTGAAGATGTCAAGTTCCGCCGCCCAGCTGATGTTGTCCAGACCGAGGTCGTCCGGGTCACGGTCGAAAACGTTCGAGTTAACCCAAACGCCTTCGCCGCGGATGCCGTTGAACCACGTGCTGTTCGCCATCCACGGGATTTCGAAGTTCGCGCTTCCGCCGACGTACATCTCGGAGCCGTAACCTTCGGGAACCACATTCAGCTCGAAGCTGTACGCGCTGTCATGTCCGGGAACCGTTCCCTCGGGACCGTTGTAGCCGAAGCCCACGATCACGAAGTCGTCGCTCTCGGTGACGAAGTTGGTGTTCTGATAGCTGCGGGTCGGGCCGTAGATGAAGGTGTTGGGGGTCGCGCCCGCGAAGGTCGAACCGCTTTCAATTCTGTAAGCGCCAGCCCAGAAATCCCAGGTGTTGCCCCAGTTGGTGTCGTAGCGGTAACCGAAATCGCTCCAGAAGCCGTTGTCGCCCGTAAGGCCGAACTCGCCGAAGCTGAAGTACTGACGTCCGATGGTGAAGGTCGGGCTGTCGCCGAAGAACGTTCCGGTGGGAAGCCACGGCGTAAGGTCGATAGTCACCTTCGCAACGTCGAGGTCGGGAGAATCCGTGTTGTTCGGAAGGAACATCGGAGGCGTGGAGGGCTTGCCCGAGCCGCTGTTCGCGCTGGGAACCATGCCGGCAACCGGTCCATGAGTCTCGGCGAAAACGAAGCTAAGGTCAACGTCCATCACGTCGTTCGGCATAAAGCTGAAGTTCAGGTTGCCGAAAATCTCGTGGCCGAGGTCGGTCGAAAGGTCCGTAACCGTGCCGTCGGTAGCGACGCCCGCATTGTTCTGCACGAAACCGCCCGTGCGGAAACGGATGTTTCCGGTCACGTTCGTGTCGTGAATCATGCTCTTCAAGCGGTCGATTTCGCTCGACTGCTGGTCGAGGGACGCCATGATGTTGTCAACCTGCACGCCGAGTTCCGCAAGCTCGCTGCGGAATTCGTTGGCAAGTCTTTCAACCTGCGCCTTAACTTCGGGTCCTACGCCCTCACCAAGCTTCTCTTCAACCTTGTACCATACGCGGGCGACAAGCATCGCCATTTCGTAACGGGTAAGCGTGCGGGTACCTTTGTACTCGCCGTCGGGATAACCCTCGACGAGACCCTGGTCCTTGAGCATCTTAACCGCCGCGTACGCCCAGTGGTCGGCGGGAACGTCCGTAAACGGTCCCTGTGCATAAGCCGCCGTTGAAAGAAGAACGAAGGCGGCTACTGCGAAAACGAAAGTAAGTTTGTTCATGTCTAACCTCGTTAGAATTCTTGTGCCCGTTATTTCCTTTCGCCTTCGTCAAGTGTCCTAGTTTCCTTGATTAGGCGTCCGGTTTCGCGGGTCAAAATACACAACAACGAATTTCCATCGCCTTTGGAGCCGTACTGATACTAACGATTCACCTCCTTAACCAGCCCGTGCTCTAAAGCGGCAATAGACAAAGTAATTAAAACAAAAGGGGATTTTACAACTTCGGGGAAAATTCCGCAAGCGCACGCTTCGCGATAACCGCCGCCGCCCAGCCGTCCGGCTTTTCCGAGCCGAAAAAAAGCTTGAGCCAAACCAGCCATCTCGCCAAAGGCGGCGCCATTGCGATGCGCATCGCGATGCCATCGCGCGTCGAATTCGTTTCGTCCACTACAATAACAGTCAAGTCCGGCAATGCGGCTTTTACTTCCGCAACTACCGGAGCGGAACCCGTGGCTCCGCCGATTGCGACATGCGTCGAGGCGAATTCGATTGCGAGATTCTTGGCTTCGGCGGCGATTGCCTCGCGACCTACCGTGAGCGCTTTTAAAACTGTGCCTTGGCGAACGGCCGCGATTCCGCACTTGCCCCGGCCGGGGTCAATGCCGATAACGGTATTTTCAGGTTGAATTTGCGTGTGAATGTGCGAATGCATTCCCGCGTGTAATCTTCGGAGCGATGAAAGACGGCGCGACGCGCCGGCCGATTGGCCCGGCGGCCCGGCCCGTGGAATCTCCCACCAGCTTTCAAGGTACGTCCCTCTTGTTGACCCAGGCGGACTTGCGTCCGCGCACCGTATTATACCGGAAAAACGGATTTTTAACAAATTTCGAACTTTTCAAAAAAAATTTTTTCGCCTGGCCCGTTTAACCGGCTCAAAGTTTCTTTTATTCGCCGCGCGCCAAAATTGCCAATCCGGCGCATTAATGTCAATCGAATTCTCTTTCTTGCTTGCGGTTAATGATTGAAGTGCCTGTACGGCGAATGGGCGAATTTGGCTCCCATCTCCCTTGCGCGCTCGATTACTTTGCGGTCGTTCTTGCTGCCGCCCGGCGCGATTACCAGCGCGACGCCGGCCTTTCCTGCAAGTTCGATGGAATCGTGGAATGGAAAGAACCCGTCGCTTATCATCACCGCGCCTTTTGCGTCGCTTCCGGCTTTTTCGAGGCAAATCTTTACCGCGCCGACCCTGTCGGTTTGGCCCGCTCCGAACGAAATCATCACGCCGTCTTTCACGAGAAGCACCGCATTGCTCTTTAGGAACCGGATTATTTTAAGCCCGAAATCAACGTCGCTTTTTTGCTCGTCGGGTATTCCGCCGTCGAAATGCAGCGTAAGGTCGCCGGTTTGAGCGACCATCCGGTCGTTTTCCTGCAGCAGATAGCCGAACTCGGTTTCGTACAACAGGCTGCGCGTGTCCGGAAGAATTCTCGGCCTTCCCCTGCCCGGCCTGTCCGGAAACGCCGAGCGGTCGATTTCGAGCACGCGCATATTCGGTTTTTTCGCCAGAATCCGCATCGCTTCCGGAGTGTATTCCGGCGCCAGCACGACTTCGAGAAAAGTGTTTATAAGTTCCAATGCGACGCTGTCGTCCACTATGTAGTTGAGACCGACTATGCCGCCGAACGCGCTTTGTGCGTCCGCGTCGCGAGCGCGCTTGTAAGTTTCGCAGCCGTCTTCGCCCCAAGCGATTCCGCATGGCGACGCGTGCTTGATCACGCAGGCCACTTTCTTGCCTTCGTACGGAAAGCTTGCGATTCGAAACGCAGACGCGGCGTCGCGAATGTTGTTGAACGACAGCTCTTTTCCCTGATGAATCGTGAACGGCACCTGCGCGTTTAATACATCCTCGTAACGCGCAGCTTCTTGATGGGGATTTTCGCCGTACCTGAGTTGCTCCTTTCGCTCCAGAACGACGAACCGCGTGCGCGAAAACTGACGCTGGCGCGGAAGCCGGGCGAAAAAGTACTGCTGAATTCTGGCGTCGTACTCGCAAGTTAGAGCGAACGCTTTCTGCGCAAGAATCACACGCATTTCTTCGGAAATCTCGCATCCGTTCGACTTTAAATGGTCGGCGACGCGAGGATAATCGCGCGGGTCGACGACGACGGCCACGCTTTCCATGTTTTTCGCCGCGGCGCGTATCATCGTGGGACCGCCGATGTCTATCCATTCGACGGCGTCCTTAAGGGGGAAGTCCGGCTTTTTTACCTTTCGCTCGAAAGGATAAAGCGTGCACACGACCAAATCGATTGGCTTGACGCCTAGTTTTTTCAAGTCCGCCATGTCGGTTGGATTGCTTCGGCGGGCGAGAATTGCCGCGTGAATGGCCGGATGAAGCGTTTTCACCCTGCCGCCGAGAAGCTGCGGAAAGCCCGTCATGCTTTCTAGCGCGACGTATGGAATTCCCGACTCCTCGAGCGCTTTGCCCGTGCCGCCGCTGGCGACAAGCTCGATGCCGGCGCCGGCCAAGTCCTTTGCGAAGCCGAGCATGCTTCGCTTATGATAAACGGAAATCAGGCATCTTTCGACCTTCACGCTTCACCCCCAAAACAGGTAAACAAAAAATTGACGGCGTTCATTTGAGAAACCTTCCCATCATGTCGAGCTTGATAACCAGTTCTTCTTCCACTTTTTCACGCGCCGCCCGATAAATCTGCTTGCGAACGAAATGGGGCATCGATTCGATAACGTTCATTTCGGCGCCGCAAAATGCGCACATCAAAGATTCTTTGCCGTCGAGCGACCTTAAAGAAACCGAAAACGACTTTCCGCAACCGGCACAGGTCAGCTTGATTTCTGACGGCAAATAAAGCCTCGAACCGATCATTCCTTGCCGCCTCCCGCCGCGCTATCGCCCGAATCCGGCTGGAATCCCTGTCCCAATTGAGCGATGAACGCCATAAGCCGGAACTTCAAATGGTCGAAGCTTTCGTATTCGATTACGCAGTGTTCGAGCGTTTCGAGGAGCGGCGGCTTCGGAAATCCCTGCCGGAGAAGCAAAACCGGCTGCTTCCCGAGGCCGTGCGCCATGCCGATTAGCATAATCGCGGAACTCGACCATTCTTCGAGGTTGTAAATTACGAAGTCGCTTTCCTGCTGGTTTTCGCAAACCTGACACATCGAATCGACTTCGGCAAGCGAGTGTTCGTACCGGTACGCCGTGAGGTTAAGGTCGCGCAGAGCCGGCTGGACTGCTTCCGCGAAAATCGCGTTGTTCCGGTCGTTCTTCGGCAGTACGCATGTCACTTTGCCGCGCGTATATTCGGGAAATTTACGGCAATAGCCGTCTTCGAATCGCCAGCAGCGAACGAATTGCGACGGCGAATAATCGTCCATCGAACGCGCTTCCCGGCGCTGAAAATCCAGCTTGATGTCCTGCGCGATGCGCTCGACCATATCGCGCGACACAGGAACGCTCACGTCCGCGCGCGTCCGCTCCGCGACCATTTCGCTCGCGACGCTGGGAACTTCGCTGTAAAGCGGGCATTTGCTGCAAGTTTCGAAGTTGTAGAGCCGGATGTTCAGCTCTTTGCAGGCCATCTGGACGACGAGTCTGCCTTCTCCGCGATAGCTTTTTATCGCCGTGCCGAGCGAAAGAAAACGGCAGCGGGGAATGGCGATTATCGAAGGCACTTCGCAATTGAAACAGGTGAGCGGGTCAACTTCGTTAACGTATGGGTCGGTGGAAATCGCGCAGTGCGTGCTGCCGAACGCGGTGCGCCTGAACGGACAAGGCGGGCAATCGAGAAAAGTCTCCACATCCCGTCCGCCCTCGGCGATGGACGACCTAACTTTGCGCATCTCATCGGGCGATACCGAGGGCGGCCTGACGGGAGGCGCGCCGGATTCGCCGCCTGAATTATCAGAAGCGCGGCCGCCGGTGACGCTATCCGCATCCGGATGGCTGCGTGCGTCTTCGCGAGGCTCGTTCCCGCCGAATGAAGGCACCGAATCCTCCAAAACAAACCACCCCAAACGGGCTCAAATTCCCCGGCTTGATTATACATATTTATCCGGC
>JAANMV010001937.1_pt1 | contig 21378 bp, 19 predicted proteins | sample 7279661 | NCBI WGS metagenome assembly JAANMV01 (sample SAMN14094540, study PRJNA606508) | bioreactor metagenome | isolation source: A lab-scale SPAN reactor treating ammonium-rich wastewater day 121 | place: Ireland: Galway | collected 2017-05-16
GTTCGGGCCCTTGATGTCCAGACGTGGAATGATCCGTATCACGATGATCCCGTCCCCATCCCTGGGTAGCTAGCAAGCAGGCCAATGCCCTGAACAAAAAATTTGAGAAGGGGGCTTATAACACACCCCCCGACTCGCCAACAATACCAACCCCGATATCCTCACGGCATTGGCGTCCAGGGCACCTTTCAGAGGGCAATTGGCAAGCTGCTTTAAGATGCTAGCAGTCAAGAATTGACGATGAATGCCGTCCCGCAGGCACTATTGAAGTTCATAGCCCGCCCTCTCGCCACCGACGTTAGAATCATCCGCCGCATGGGGCCGATGTTGCGCATGAACTTCGCTTGTGCCTTGGCAATTATTTCCCCTCGATGGGAATTGCGATGATGAGTCCCGCCGTGCGAGTTTCTGTGCTTTTACGATCCGGCACGTGGCATTTCAAACAATGGCTCGTCAGCGAAATTGGTCCGGCGCGGCGATAGACGCCCTCGGCGGATTCTTCATACGAAGATTTGCCAGACCGCAATGCTTTGGCAGCTTCGTGCTCGAAAGGCGTTCGTGCCTTGTGGTCGGTATTCATGGCCTGCCCTTCCACCGCCAGCCAGCGCAGCTTGATCCGTAGTTCTTCTTCCAAATCGGCGAATACTTCTTGCATTGCAGCGGCCGGCAGCGGCAGCCCTTCGTCTTCTTCGTAATAACGATGGTGGACAACTTGCAGCGTTGCGTGAATCGCCCCGTGCAGAATCTCCGCCTGTCGCCGAGCAGCAGACTCGGAAACCCGGGGCGACTCTGGCAAGGCAATCTTATGGCCGGCGTCGGATGACTTGTCCTCCGCCGCCAACCGATCTGGATGCACGTTATCGATCGACAATCCAATGCCGATAACAACCGCCAACAGTGAGATTCCATACTTCATGATGGTACACCGACAGTCCTGTATTTCGCTGGTGTGTCAATCGGGCAGCAAGGCAAACCCGCAACCATAACGCCTTATTACTTGGATTCGTTCGATTCGCCAGTAACGGGCACGCTGATCACCAAGCCCGCAAATTTGGGAGATGTGGACGTGTTTCTGAAGAAACCTTGATGGCAATTCACGCAACCCGAGGTCAACCGGATGGCGCTGGCCTGGCGATAGAAGCCGTCTTCGACGACCTCGACTTCAGGCTTTCCGGACGCAATGGCGGCTGCCGCCTGCTTTTCGAAGTCGGTCTTGGGTTTGTGGTCCACACTCATCGGCTCCAAACTCGCCGAAATCCAACGTGCCTCGGCGTTGGTGCTGCGTTTGATCTCGCCAAACACGTCTTCCATGGCTCGAGCGGGCACAATGGCTCGGTCATTGTGAAAATAGCGTTCGTGCATCACATGCAGGGTAGCCCGATAAATATCGCGCATGATGTTTGCGCGTTCGCGCGCTGCCGCGACCGAGATGCGCCCATCGTCGGGCGTTGTTGCGCTCCCGGTCTTGGTTGTGTCGCTAGAAGGCGCTTTGACGCCCGGAGAAGGATCCGCAAAAGCGGCCAAACCAAGGCCAAATACGGTCGCTACGCAGGCAACTGCCATTACCGGCTTCAACTGGGATGCTTTCATCGAAATGGTCCTTCAATGGTGTGAGTTTGGGGCAAGGGGCGCGAACCGTGGAGGGTGGGGTAAAGTTGGCGTGGGACGTCAACGGCAAGAAATGTCGCATAATGGGACGATCTTGCTGCTGGAACGAAGCACCTCATCGATCGTTACTCGCGATAACGCGTCTTCTGTGGCAGCGTATGCCCGATCGAGTTCTTGGTGCAAAGGACAAAGGCTCGTGTGGGATGGCAGACCAAGCGGGCAATGGCGGATGCGTTCCAGCGGGGCCACCGCATTCACCACATCCAAAATCGTGATGTCGGCAGGCGAAAGGACCAGGGTGTAACCGCCGCCTGGTCCCGAACGCGAATGAACCAGGTCGGCACGCACCAGGTCTTGTAACACCGTGTGCAAATACCGCCGCGGAACCTTGGTGTGCTTGGCGAGTTGATCCGCCGATTGACCGTGACCAGATTCGCGCGCGAGGCAAGCCACGGCGCGCAGGGCGTACTCGGCAGTTTTGGAAAGCATGGTGGGCACTCCGGGAACGTTGGGCCAATTGTACACCTTGACGTGTAGAATACAACTGTTATTCTTCAAGTGCCTTCGACAATCCTCCCGCGAACCATCCGAGGCACGTATGCCCTACCACCTCCCCTTGCGAATAGCGGCGCTCGTTTTCCTGCCAGCTTGGTCAATGGCGTTCATGGCTTCGGGTGGAGCAGCGGCCGACGAATACGACCAACCGCCGATTGAATATCGCCATCGCGAGCCGGCAAACAGCATTACGGAACTTCAAACGCTTCTCGATCGTGGCGAAACGAAGTTGGCGTACGACAATCAATTCGGATACCTGCCGGCGCTGCTCAAAGCTTTGGATGTGTCGCCGGAATCGCAAATGCTCGTGTTCTCGAAAACAAGCCTGCAACTTCGCCGGATTTCGCCCAAAACGCCGCGGGCGATCTATTTCAACGACGACGTGTATATTGGTTATTGCCAGTCGGGCGAAGTGATTGAGATAACGGTCGCCGACCCCCAATTGGGTGCGGTTTTTTACACGGTTGAACAGCAGGCTTCCGATAATCCACGGTTTCAGCGGAATGTCGACAACTGCTTGATCTGCCATAGTTCTTCGCGAACCGAGAACGTGCCCGGCCACCTGGTGCGTTCGATTTTTGTTGACGAATCGGGCCAGCCCATCTTTTCCGCAGGTAGCCATTCGGTCGACCACACCACGCCGCTTGATAAACGCTGGGGAGGCTGGTACGTGACGGGCAAGCACGGTTCGCAAACCCATTTGGGAAATCTTACGGTCCCCAAGAACGTAGCTCCCCACTCGATCGAAAATGTCGGCGGACAAAATGTTGTCGAACTGAAAGACCGATTCGACGCAGGCCAGTACCTTACGCCGCACAGCGACATCGTCGCCTTGATGGTGCTCGAGCATCAAACTCTGGTGCACAATCGTCTGACCAAGGCCAATTTCGCCACGCGACAAGCGTTGGATTATGAAGCGACCCTCAATCGCGCGCTGGGCGAGCCTGCAGACAATCGCCTGGAGAGCACTACCCGCAGAATTCAACGTGCCGGCGACGATCTCATTGATGCCCTGTTGTTTGTCGACGAAGTGAAGTTGACCGCACCGATTTCTGGTACGTCCAAGTTCGCCGAAGCCTTCACTCGCCCGGCGGTTCGCGACAGTCGCCAACGCTCGCTGCGCGACCTCGATTTGCACGACCGGATGTTCAAGTATCCTTGCAGCTACTTGATCTACTCCAAGGCCTTCGATGAACTTCCACACGAGGTACGCGACTACGTGCTGCGCGAGCTTTGGCAGATTCTGTCGGGCGGCAACACGTCGGAAAAGTTCGCGCACCTGTCGAGCGAAGATCGCCAGGCCATACGGGAAATCATCCGCGAAACCAAACCCAACCTGCCCGATGTTTGGAAAGCCGAGAAATAGCGCGAGGATCGTCGGGCGCTCGGGCGTGGAATAACAACACGAAGCACTGCCGATGGGTTGAATCGCCTGACTCAACTTGAACTTCCGGCCGTATTGGGCGGACTGCCCTACCGATGCTGGCGAATTGTCAGGGCCATTCAGGCTTCCGGCGGGCCAATCAGTTCTTTGCCCAAGAAGGGTTGCAACACTTCGGGAACGACCACGCTGCCATCGGCTTGCTGGTAGTTTTCGAGAATGGCGATGATGGCGCGGCCCACGGCGAATGCCGTGCCGTTGAGCGTATGCACAAAGGTGGTTCCCTTTTCGCCTTTTACCTTGTAGCGAATGTCAAGGCGACGCGATTGATAATCGGTGCAGTTGCTGGTGCTGGTGACTTCGCCCCATTCGCCGTTTTCTCCGCGGCCGGGCATCCAGGCTTCCAGATCAAACTTGCGATAGGCGGGCCCGCCGAGATCGCCCGTGGCCGTATCGACCACACGGTAGGGAATGCCCAGATTGTCCCAAAGCTGACACTCAAGTCCGCAGAGCATGTCGTGCATTACGTCGCTTTCCTCGGGCTTTGTGAAAGCGAACATTTCTACCTTGGTAAACTGATGCACGCGATACAGACCTCGGGTTGCTCGGCCTCCGGCGCCCGCCTCGGTGCGGAAGCAATGGCTGATGCCGACCAGCTTGATCGGGAGGTCGTCGGCGTCGAGAATCTTGCCCGAGTACATGCCGCCCAAGGTAATCTCCGCGGTTGCCACCAGGCTGAGATCGGTGTTCTCGACGCTGTAGATCTGCGTTTCGGGTCCACGGGGAATGAAGCCAATGCCTTGCAGGATTTCGTTGCGGGCGAGGTCGGGCGTAATGACCGGCGCGAAGCCTTCGGCCATGAGGAATTGCACGGCGTATTGCTGCAAAGCCAGTTCGAGCAAGACGGCGTCGTTTTTCAGATAATAGAATCCATGCCCGGTGACCTGGCTGCCCGACTCCATATCGATCAGGTCCAGGGCCTGCCCTAGTTCCAAATGATCGCGTGGTTTGAAATCGAAAATGGGAATTTCGGTGATGCCGCGGCGAACTTCGAGATTGGCTTGATCGTCCGCGCCCACGGGGGCCTCGGGGTGGGCCATGTTGGGTATGTTCGCATGGATGACGGCCAACTCTTGCTCGATGGCTTGAAGCTCGACTTGAGCCGCATCTTTTTGTTCGCGAAGGTTTCGCCCTTCGGCCATGCGAGCGTCGCGTTCGGCAGCGTCTTTCGCCTTGCCAATGCTTTTGGAAACCTCGTTGGCCTGGCGGTTGAGATCCTGCACGAGGGTGTCTTTGGCCCGGCGAAGGTTTTCGAGTTCGACAAAGCGGTCGATATCGACCTGCAGTCCTCGCCGGCGGCAGTTCTCCGCGACAGCGGCAGCATTTTCCAAAATGAATCTGCGATCGAGCATGGCCGTTGTTCCTGAACGATGCTTCTGGCATGGCCGACGCCGCGCATGCGATGTACGCGCCCGGCGTTGGTTGGGGAAGAGTAGCCTACCAAGGGGGCCAGCAATTGGCCAGCGGGCGGCAACGATACGCCGTATCGGTACGTTCCGGCCCCATCCCGTTTGTAATTCTTGCGCAACTAACAACCGAGGACGATCAACGGGAGCCAGGATTCGCAGGACTACCTGTGGCAGCGGAGCACAATGGCCGCGCTGCACTCCAGAGAACAGGCTCAAGACCAAATCACATGGGCCAGTGAGACGATGTGGAGAGATTCGCCTCGCGTAACGGCATCGGGAACCAGCAGGTGATTAGGGATTGTCGGACGAGTCGGCTTGTGCCGCTGCTTGGCCCGCCAGGCGGCCGCTGGTGATTGCCCAGGCGATGTGCAAGCCGTGTCCCCACAATATCTGTCCTCCCAAACCGTTCTGCCCCGCAGCGTACAAGCCTGGAATGATGTTTCCGTTGGCGTCGAGAACCTGCAACCGCTCGTTTACCGCCGCGCCTCCCTCGGTGGTGGTGAAATATGCTTTCACCGGCCCCAGCAATACCCAGGGACCGGAAAAGTTTGGCCTCGTTTGACGCGTCTGCTCGACGGTGGCTTCCAATCCATTCGGATCGATGCCCCGTTGTTCGGCAATCGCGGCCAGCGTGGAGCCCTCGATGGCCACATCGGGCCGCAACCGCAGGTAGTCGGCAACATAGGCGTAGGCAATGTCGGGCGCCGTCGAAATGAAGTGTGGCCAGGCTGAGTAGCGAACCCGCACGTTGCGATCCAGGAGCAGGAATGCTTCTTTGCCCGGTTGTTGGGCGACAGCCAGTTCACGACTGGGCCAGATGCGTTCGTCAGTGAAACGTTGACCGGCGCGATTGATGAGCAGGGCGCCGTCGTCGAAGAGGGCATTTTCCGGATGCTGCCACGTGACCAGTAGTCGCTTGATGTAAGCCTTCATGAGGGCACGAGGCAACCTCCGGGCGATCGCGCCCATTACCCGCCCCCAACGTCCTGATGCCGGCAACCAGTGGAAAGCCTTGTGAATTGGGGCCACGAACCGCAATTCCGGCCCATAGGTAATGTCCATGTTGACCAACCGCGCTCCGGCCTGTTCGGCGAGCAGGTGGCCATCGCCGTCGGCATAGGGATTGATACCCTCAATGGCGGCATATTCTGGCCCTTTGAATCGGGCGATCAATTGCTGGCTCGCCGCATAGTCGCCGGCAGCGAGAATCACGCCGCGCCGGGAAGAAAACGGAACGGACTGTCCGGAAAGTTCCACCGTCACCCCCGACACGCGATCGTTCTCTTTCAACAGACTTCGCACGGCCGCCGAGGTATGGATATCTCCGCCCTGTTGCAGCAGCTTGAGCTGCAATGCCGCGATGTACGCCTTCGCGCCGGGCACCACGTTATGCATGCGCGGCACACGATTGGGTGGCTCGGGACTGGGGCCATAAAAACTGAGTCCCAAACTCTCAAGCCAGGCGAGGGTTTCGGCGGCGCGCTCCAAAAAGAACTTGCGCAATGGCTCGTTGTTTCGCGATTCGATGTTTTCGGCAGCGAACTTTGCGGCGTCCTCGGCGTGCGCCGCGGGTGAATCGACGATGCCCTGCGCTTGCTGCATGCGCGTTCCGGCGGCGGTGAACGATCCCACGGCGATTCCGGTGGTGCCGCCCAGCGTGGGTCGCTTTTCAAACAGCGCCACGCGAGCGCCCTCTTCGGCGGCAGAAACCGCCGCCGCCAATCCGCTGCCGCCGCCTCCGACCACGATCACGTCGTATTCACGATTCACTTTCAAACCCTGGAACCATGGGGCACGTTTCGCGTGGCAGTGGCTTTGTGGATCATGCGTCGAGCGGAAAGATCGGGCGGCGGAGTTTTTTGTAAGGGAACGACTTGAGGTTGCTCGAGCAGGGACCCGGGGTATCGATGGTGTAGCTGGCCTTGGCAATGGGATCGTACGCCCTGCGATGCGCCACGGCCGCTTTCACACCAATCACTGCCGCTTCCTCGGGCACAATTCCCTGACTGCGCAGTTGCCCCAGGTCGAACGGCGGCGTTTTTCGCGAGGTGAGCACGATGCGAATGCCATCGATCCGCACCACCGCCGTCGGCCCCATGTCGATGTGAATGCCATACATCGAAGCCAGGTGGCTATGGCGGTCTTCCAGTTCAAACTTGCCATCGCTGCGCGAGAGCAGCTCGAAGGTGCCGTGCAGCGGACCGCTGTTGATTTGGCTGCCGCGGGCGCCGAGCGAAAGTGTCACTCGATCGCCAAGATTGTGAGCCGCCAATTGTTGCACGGCATCGGGATCATTGAGCACCACCACGGCATTTTGCACGCGATGCTTGAGCAGCGATTTCAATACGCCGGTTCCGTCGCCGGGCGCGCCGCCGCCGATGTTGTCGGATGGCTCCACGAGCAGCACCGGACCTTCGCGATGCGCGAGCACTTGTTGCATTACGCTTTCGATGGGCGGATCGACCACGTTCCCCGATGTACGGTGTTGCTCGGCCCAATCGCGAAGCCGGTCGACGCACTGCTGGGCGGCAACCGGGGCGCCCAGCGTGCTTGCCGAAAAGGCTACCCCGGTATCGGGCGTGTCCGCAAACGCAAACCCCGCGAACACGTTCACGGCCAGCAGTTCGGGATCTTCGCCTTCCATCTGCCGAGCCATCGCCTCTAGCGCCTTCATGGGGTCGTCTGCGGTGCCCACGCCCGTTGGCGGCCATACCACGGCCGGTTGCGACCAAACGGTGGTAGCGCGCTGTCCGGTGGCCATCAGCCGCTGCAGGATTCGCGCGGCATCGATGGCGGCGGCTTCGGCGTCGGTGTGGGGATTCTCGCGATAGGCGACCATCGCATCGGCATTCCGCGCCATGCGAGCCGTATAATTGGCGTGCAGGTCGAGCACGCCGCAGACGGGAATATTGCGATCAGCCAAGAGGCTTGCCAGACGCTCTTGAATCTCGCCTTCGACGTCGGGATACGATTCGCTGGTCATCGCGCCGTGCAGCACGAGGAATACGCCATCGAGACCCGACGCCAGCGATTGTTGCGTCGTTTCTGCCAGTTCCCGCCAAAACAGTTCCACAACTTCATCCACGGCCAGCGCGCTAGGGGTCGTGCGAATGTCCACCGCGGGAATCACTTGCCAGTTGTGTTCGCTGGCAACCGTGAGAACGCCGCCTAGCGGCGAACCGTCGCCCTGGGCTGCCAAAATCTCATGGCCACGTCGAATGGCCCATTGGTCGAGCGGGGTCACGCCTTCGAGAAACGTGTGGGTCTCGTGAAACAGTCCGGCAAGCAATACGCGTTTGTTCATGGTGGTCGCTAAGGTATTCGATGGCGGGGCCGCCGATGCGCTTTACCAGTTCATTGCGTAACATACCGGCTGCCTCGGCGGAATGCGCCCCCGGTTGCACTTGCGGAGAAGGATTGCGATAAACTCTAGCAGTCGATTTTGCGGCACAATCCCTAGAGCACGAAAACGATGGCCCCAGACGAAATTCGCCAGCGGTTGCTGGCTTTGCTGCGCGAACGAGCTTTTCGAGAAGGCGATTTTACGCTGGCCTCGGGAGCCAAGAGCAATTACTACATCGATGGCCGCATGATCGCCGTGTGCCCCGAAGGCGCCTGGCTGATCGGCGAAGCCATTTTGGCACAATTGAAGGACGTGCCATGCGACGCCATCGGCGGGCTAGCCGTCGGGGCCGTGCCGCTCGTCACCGCCGCAATGGTGGCCTGCCATGTCCACGGCAGAAACCTGGAAGGCTTTTGGGTTCGCGAAAAGCCAAAAGAACACGGCATGCAGAAGCAGATCGAGGGTAAACTGCCGCCGAATGCCAAGGTAGTGATTGTCGACGACGTCATCACGTCCGGCGGATCTTCCATCAAGGCGGCTGAAGCCGTCGAAGCCGCGGGCGGAACGGTCGTGCTGATGTTGGCGATTGTCGATCGTCAACAGGGCGCCGCGGAACTGTTCAAGCAGCGAGGCTACCCTTACAGGCCATTATTTGTGAAGGACGAACTATTCGCTGGCAAATAGGGTGTTCCCGTCCCCCCCCTCCCCCTTCCCGAAAGGGGGGTGTCAACAAACGGCTGTTTCGTGAATCGCACTTTGCAACCCCTGCTTGCCCTCATAAGATGGCAGCGGAGCAATTCCATTCTGGCGTTGCGATGCATTACCGTGCCTTGATCGGCAGTCCATTGGGTGTTTTCCCCGTCTTTGAACCGCTGCTTGCCATCAAGCCGATCGCGGTAGGGTGAGGCGGGGTTATTAAATTCAGACCATGCGCATAAGATCGCTGTCGCGAAGTCCATCCACACCTTCGCTCAGCAACTGGGACTTGCTTTGAGAGACAGGGGCGCCCTTCGGATTGAAGAGGCTCGTAGCATGAGAACTTTCATTGTGCTGGGGATGGCGCTCGCCTGGGCATGGCCGACAACAACTCAGGCCTGTCCTTTCTGTGATTCCATTGCCCCCACCATGGCCGATTTGATTGATGGCGCCGACGTGGCGGTGCTGGCCAGGCTAGTGCGAGTCGAACAATCGTCGCCGCAGCCGGCTACCCCCGGGCAACTCGGTTTCTTGCCCGATGAACCCGACGGCGTGTTTCAAGTCCAAGAGGTTCTCAAAGGCGGTTCCAAAGAGATTGCCGCGGGTGTTTCAGTCCGCACCCCTTACACCGGATCGGAACCAGCCGGCACTTTATTCCTGCTCAATGGGAATCGAGCCCCCGAGTTTTACTGGTACACGCCGATTTCCTTGCCAAGGGGCGGGCCGGCTTACGTCAAACAGGCCATGGCGCTGCCCAAGGAAGGGTCCGAACGTCTGAAGTACTTCCTCAACTATTTGCAGCATGATGAAGTTCAATTTGATAATGATGCCTACGACGAATTCGCCAAAGCGCCGTACGACGACGTGAAAGGTTTGGCCCCGCAATTCGATCGCCGCAAACTTTGGACCTGGATTGACGACCCGAAAATCACTGCCCAACGCAAGCGGCTGTATTACCTCATGCTGTCGCTGTGCGGCGATGCCAGCGACCGCCAGCGGCTCGAAAATCTGCTGAAAGCGCGCTCGAAATCCTTGCCCACCGAGGCCTTGGATTCCATCATCGCGGCCTACCTGGGCCTGGCCAAAGAGGAAGGCCTGCCGCTGATTGAACAAGAGTTCTTCCACAATCGCGATGTTATCCGAGAAGACGTATACGCGGCCATCACCGCCATTCGTTTTCATGGACAAGAAGAAACCATCATTCCCCGGGATCGATTGAAGCAGGTGTTTCGCAAGCTGCTCGATCGACCGGAGATGGCAGAAATGGTGCTGGTGGATCTGGCCCGCTGGGAAGATTGGACGATCATCGACCCGCTGGTGGCCTTGTTCAAAACCGCCGACAAGGATTCTTACTTCATTCGCACTCCCGTGGTGCAGTATTTGGCGGTTTGCCCTTTGCCCGAGGCCAAGCAGCAACTTGAGGAATTGCGGGCGATCGATCCGCAAGCCGTTTCTCGCGGAATCTTCTTTGCCCAGAACAACAATTCCGCGGAAGTTGCAGCGCCGTCTCCGGGCGCGGCGTCGGTACCGGCTCCGTCGATGAGCGCGGCATCCATCGCGCTGCGGACCGTTGCCGCCGAAGAACCACAGACGCAGCGACGCCCGGCGAATGGCGAGCAACCTTTCGCTGATGCCACGCTCCTTTGGTCGCTGGTTGCCGCAGGCGTGGCGCTTCTTGCCCTGTTGACTGTATTTTTTTCGCATCATCGCCGCCAGGAAAACGGCGAGCGCAAGCCCAAATCGGGAACCGCATAGGGCAAGCCGCCAACGAATAACCTCCCTGGGCCTGCCCCTCGCTGCTTGTTACAAACTTCTCCAGAGGTGTGAATCGGCATGGCCAAGGTCTTAATGCCAATCGGCGACGCAACGGAAGTTCTCGACACCATGTACCCCTTCTTCCGCTTGGCCGAAGACGACTACGAAGTTGTCGTCGCTGGCCCGGAAGCAAGGCTCTATCATATGGTGCTGCATGAAGTGCCCCCGGGCGCCGACCCGCCGTGGGACATCACGCAGGAACGGCCTGGATATCACCTTCGGGCAACCGTGGCCTTTCGCGATGTGGACCCTGCCGACTATGTAGGTCTGTTTGTGTCGGGAGGCCGCGCGCCGGAATACTTGCGGTACGATCAAGACCTGCTGCGGATCACGCGGCACTTCTTCGAGGCCGGAAAGCCCGTCGCGTCGGTTTGCCATGGAATTGAAATCCTGACGGCAGCCGATTGCATTCGTGGTCGGACGGTGACGACGGTAGCCAAATGTGCGCTCGATGCCGAGCAGGGCCACGCCCGTTTTGTGAATGAGCCCACGGTCGTCGACGGAAACCTGGTCACAGCGCGCACCTGGCACGACAATGCGCCATTCTTCAAGGCATTCATGCGACTGCTGGCGGAATCAAATCGCTAGCAAAACAGCATCGGCACGCGCGTCCCGTCGCAAGCGAAAACGCCTCGACTACCCCGTCCGTTGCAGGCCATTCCAACCCTTTACCGGTTCTCCAGCACCCATTGCGTGGCTTGCCGGATCAGTTCGGTGGCGTTCTTGAGTTGCAGCTTGTGCTTGATGTTATCGCGATAGCGGTCAATGGTCTTGGGACTGAGATGCATTCGGGCTGCAATTTGCCGCGTGCTGTTTCCATCGCCCAAGAGTTGGAAAACCTCCAGCTCCCGGTCGGTGAGTCGATCTACCGGCGATCCTTCTTCGGGTTGCGGTCGACCGGAGACGTGGTGCAGCAATCGCTGCGTCATTTTGGGGCTGAGGTAAATGTTCTCCGACAGCACCGTTCGGATGGCCAGCACAAGGTTTTCCACCGCTTCCTGCTTGCTGATGAATCCTTGCGCGCCCGCCCGTAACGCCCGTTCGGCAAACAGTGTTTCGTCCAACGCCGAGGCCGCCAACATCTTGATATGGGGATTGTACGACTTAAGCCCCTTGATCACCTCCAAGCCGTTGCCGGCCTTAAGGGCTAGGTCGACGATCGCCAGGTGAGGGTCAATTTCGCGAGCGATTCGCAGCGCCTGGCTGATTTCCTCCGCCTGGCCGCAGACTTCCAAATCAGGTTCGCCGGAGAGCAATTGCACGTAACCTTGGCGGACGATGGGATGATCGTCCACGATTAGCACGCGCATTCGATTGGCACTCGTTCCCGTCACGTTTGAATCTTTCATCCTGCAAGTGTTAATCATCAACGTTGAGGAAGGTTTCATAAACTCCGACCGGCGGGGCAAGCCACGCTCGCGGCGTCGGAAACCAGCGAATCAAACGACACCAAGAAAAGTTTTCAGATCACTCGTGTCCGTTGGTGCAAATCAACTCGGACTCCAAATGAAACCGTCTTGGGTTTCATGATTCTTTGCGCACCGGCTGCGCTATCGTATTGGCGATGCGCTTGTTCTGCCAGCGAACGATTCGACGATGTGGATGTTCCCGGGGGAACCCCCCTGACAAACCTTTTCCTCGTCTTGCCCGCATTACCTCCTGCGCTGGGAGAGGGGGCGCGGAACATTCTGCAAACTTCCATTGCAATATATTCCCAATTAACGCACCCAGCGGCCTTGCCGGCTTTGTATTGGCAATGGGCGGCAAAAGCGGGGGAAAAACTCTGCTACCAAGGAAAGAATACGCTCTTTCGAGGACGGTTCGCCTCGAATAGAAGGTCGCATCACCCCATTTCCTGCCGTTGTAGCAGATTTCAGGCCGTGAGGAGGGGAAATTTCCCCACTCCATCTGGGGAGAAGGTTCCCGGCTGGCGAAACAGGGCGGCAAACGGCCTATAAAGTGTGAAAATACCGCCCCTCTGGACCTTCCCAAGAGACCCTGGGCGCGGGCTCCCAGGGCCCAAAGACAAGTTTGATACTCAGGAACCACCAGTCTCAGCGATCAGCTGGCGCTGGTTTGCCATCGAGCAGGCTGGACGCTCGTCGTCCTTGGCATGTGCGAATTGACGCAACTACAGGCACTCGCCAATGCTGCCAGCCGCGCCCCCGAAATAGCCAAGCCGGACACCATCGCCCTGCACACCCATCGCCACTACCGAAATTCCCGGAGCCAAAATGACCGGCTCTTGAGAACGCACCCGAACGACAAACATGCACGGGCCACCCGAGGGAAACCGGAAGTAACCAGCCCGGGGCCGCGGGAGCTGCCAGGGCGCCAGGGCACCGCGGCGACCGCGAAATGCACTCTGAAACACGCCCGCCGAGGTGGGCAGGCCGAGCGTTACCGAATCCTCTTCCACCGCGAGCACCACCAATTGCCGTTGGGCGTCTAACTGCCAATGCTCGCCTGGTCTTCGCAACACGGTATGCATAATGAACTGCCGATGATTTGAGGAGAAACGCGTCGAATCGAAATCCAGAAGTGATGCCCCGACGGGCCGCCCCGTTTGGCCCACCATCGGACCAAACCGAACATGCCTCCCGCGCTGCGGCAATGATCGGCGGAAACGTGTCGAGGGCCCGGTTGAGTCAGACGCCAAAAGGCCTAGCTCAGGCTGACTACTAACTGATTGTCGATGGGAATGGCTGCCGAGATCGCCTGTCCCGCGATGCTCTGGGCCATTTGCTTCAGATAAAAGCTCGCTACTCGGCCGCGGAGCAGCAGACTGCCATCGCGGTATTCGCACTCGACTCTTTGAATTTGAGGGTAGGCAGCGCGGCGCATGGCAGCCACGACCTTGGTTTCAACCAATTCCGGTTGCAGGGCAGAAACCATGGGATGTCCTTCGTGCAATGAGGTTCAACCTGGTGCGACCATTTCTCTGATTCCAACCAAACGAGTTTGCATCACGCGAAGTGCCCCCATTTTTCGCACGTTGCCGTTACTTTACGTGGCCCCCGGTGAACCTGTCCGTTACTTGGCGGGCGTCCGCCATCGGCAAATGCTCAGCCGTCGTCGTGGCTCCAGGAGATTTGTCCACATGATGGCATGCCCGGTATGTCTGGCAGAACCGGATTCATCGTATCGTCGCGCCCGAATCATGCCATGCGGCAGTTTTCGACGAACTCCGCGTAGAGATGTCCCCAGAAATGCTGGGGGAAATGCTCATGACACCGATCGCCAAATGGCCCCAGCCTGAAAACGCCCGTTGCTCTGCCAGGAAATATCGTGCGGGTTTCGCGAAACGCCTTGCTGGCTTCAGAGGACGCCATACGACGACGCTCCCCGTGCTTGGGTATTCCTTCACCTCCATCCGATTGGATCAGGGCCTTGCACCCTCAAGTTGGCAAATCTGCTTGGCAAGAATGCACAACGCCCGCCTGGAAGGTTCCAAGGCGAGCGTTGCGGCATTCGCAGGTCGTCGATGTCCGATTGCAGGGCTCAACCGGTAAGAAACGACTTGAGCTTAGCGCTGGAAGCTGACAGTGCGGAAACCGAACGGAGCGCGAGCCTGGGGCGGAGCGACGGGCTCGGGAGCGGCTTCCTTGGCGGGGGCGGGTTCAGCAGCGGCGGGGGCGCCGTAGCAGCCACAGCACGAGGGCGGGCAGCAATCGCAGGGGGCGCAGCAGCCGTTGCAACCATGGCAGCCACGGCAACCATGGCCACCGAAGCAACCACCACATCCACCACAATCACAGGCGCAATTGCATTTGCAGTTGCAGCGGTGACCGGCTTCCAAGTTGCTGTCGGCGGTGAACATCGCGAGGCCAACAACAGCCATGAAGACGGCAATGCCGAAAACCAGAGTACGATTCATCCGAGATACCTCCATTGCAGACGTACCGTGAAATTCACGATTTGCCGTCTCTCTGTTCAAACTCCCCAGCCGACGGCAGGGCCTGGGGAATGGACAAAAAGAACCGCGTCGAAAGGAATTCCGATGAACGCCCTGTAGCTTCCTCGGAAGAGAGCTTTCCGCGTCGGGCTGGTCGCCAGACGCTGCCCCCCCTTCGTTACGGTAGCCGACGAATCACACCCGTCGGCCACACAACCATAGGTTGCGTTTTGGCAGCCTGCGAAAAATCACAAATTCAATACCGTGCCATCACCCCGGCTCTGCTCGAGAGAAGTGCAATAACTGATTCTTCGGCAATCATTTATCGCCCTGCCCTGGCCGAGCATTGCCTGGAAGAGATAAAGGAGGAGCCCGTGTGCCGGCCAAACTCCGGCCCAGGCGACTAGGGACTCTTGTGCTCGGCTGGCCGTGGCAGCATTGGCGTTCCCAACTCGGTGGTTCATGCCCTGAATCGTGCCGGCAGCTACGAACTATTGTCTCTCGATCCCCAACCGCGACAGGCGTCGCTAACGGATAGCTTTCACGGCTGGAAGGTGCTTGGGCGAACCACGATCAACTATTCCATAACGTGTCGGCAACTGACTCAGGCCCTGGAATCCGTCGCCTGAGCAAACCGCGGCGTGGTCGCCATCGCTCCGTGGTGCGGCAGGGTTGTGGCCCATGCTCGCGGCCGCATTGAGGCGGGAGTTTGTCCTTTGGATTGCTGGAGTTGTGGCGAAAGAGCCTCGATACTGCCGGCGGCGACAAACCGGGGAGCGATCACTGCGCAGAACTTGTCGGCAAGCCATTCGCCGAAGTGGCGGCTTACTTCCCGCCCAATCATCAAATATACTTGCAGACCCCCTGCCCGATTGGGGGCGGTGGTGGAAGCTCTTTCATCCAATTCACTTTGTCTCTGCTGTGGAGTCATCGCCATGCAACTCGGACTGGTCACCTACAACTGGGGCAAGGATTGGGATCTGGATACGCTCCTGAAAAACTGCGAGGCCACGGGATTGTTGGGCGTGGAGTTGCGCAGCACCCACAAGCACGGCGTGGAGATCGGGCTCAACGAGGGCCAGCGGCGGGAAGTGGCGATGCGGTTTGCCAATAGCCCCGTAGAACTGGTGGGGTTGGGAAGCGCCTGTGAATTCCATTCGCCCGACCCGGCCGTGGTGAAGAAGAATGTTGAAGAAACGATTGCATTCATTCGGCTGTGCCACGACGTTGGCGGGACCGGCGTGAAGGTGCGTCCCAACGGACTGCCGAAAGAAGTGCCTGTCGACAAGACTTTGGTGCAGATCGGCAAGGCCCTGAACGAAGTTGCCGAATTCGGAGCCGGCTTTGGCGTTGATATTCGCTTGGAGGTGCACGGCCCCGGCACGAGCGAACTGCCGCACGTTAAGCGGATCATGGAAGTCGCCGACCATCCCGGCGTGGGCGTCTGCTGGAATTGCAATCCCACCGACCTCGCCGGGGCGGGGTTGAAGGCCAACTTCGACATGGTGAAGGACCGCTTCGGCGCGACGGTACACATTCACGACTTGCGCAACGACAACTACCCCTGGGAAGAGTTTTTTGCCCTGTTGCGCGGGATCAAGTACGAAGGTTGGACGCTCATTGAAGAAGGCAAGGTGCCCGACGATATTGTCGCTGCCATGAAGGCCAATGTGCCCATCTTCAAAAAACTGGCGGGACAATCGTAAGTCGCCTCCTTCAACCGCCGGTGCGATGGATGTGGTGGCCTCAATCTCTGCCGGCGCAGGTGGGGATTGCGAGCACGATCAAAATGAATATGATTTGCAGAAACAATTCTTTGGTAACTGTGCTTTTGTCGCTCTGATGGTTTCGTTTCTGCTGCTGGTAGTTTACTGCGTGATCATTGTGGCCGGTTCGTTGCTTGGCGGCTGGCTGCCGTCGCTGTTGCGACTGACCCATCGCCGGATGCAGTTCATGATCAGCATGGTGGCAGGGCTGATGCTCGGTGTGGCCGTCCTCCACTTGCTTCCCCACTCCATCCATTACACCGACTCGGTCGACCAATCGGTGCTGTGGCTGCTCGCGGGCCTGCTGGGCATGTTTTTCCTCGTCCGCGCCTTTCACTTTCATCACCACGGACCGGCCGAACCGGTCCACGGCGACCATCACGACCACCACCACGAACACGGTCATGATCACGACCACGGTCATGATCACCATCTCGATCCCCGAGAAATGCGGGAAAAGCATCGGCTGGGCTGGGTGGGGGTCGCCCTGGGATTGGGGCTGCACACGGCAATCGATGGCATCGCGTTGGCTGCCGCCGTGCGAGCCGAAAGCCACGGCGCTTTATTGCCGGGATTGGCCATCTTTCTTGCAATTGTGCTGCATAAACCGCTCGACGCGCTCTCCATCACCACCTTGATGGCGGCGGGCGGCTGGTCGTTTCGCTCGCGGCAATTTGTCAATCTGGGGTTTGCCCTGATGTGTCCCTTGGGGGCGATTCTCTTCTACTTGGGCGTCGGAGCGGACCAAAACGTGGTGATCGGCTGCGCCCTGGCTTTGGCCGCCGGGGCTTTCTTGTGCATTGCACTGGGCGACCTGCTGCCCGAGGTTCAATTCCATTCCCATGACAAACTAGGGCTTTCGGCCTGCCTGTTGCTGGGGATTGCCGCCGCCTATGCGATCGGATATTTGGAACATGGCATGCACGGCCACGAACCGGACCACAACCATGCTCCTCAACGCGATAACCACCCGCTTGACGATTCCGGTCACCGGCATTAGCTGCATGGCCCTGGGCGGCAACTTTTCGGTGAGCCCATGAATTTCGATGCCGGTCGTAAACGGGTAACGCAGGGGATCTTGGCAAGTTGCAGCCGCTCGGGTCGGCTCGTCGGAAGGCCCAACCTGCCCCATGGCAGCGGAAAAAAGTCAGCTTTCGCTCGTTCCACGACCACTTGCCGAAACTTTTTGCTCCCCACCGGGTTAATTTCGTTATTGGGGACGCCTGGGTTTGTGGTAAACCAGTGGAGGTCGAGCTCGCAACCGAGTTTTCTTTCAGGTTTTGCCGCAAATTGCGGAGCCTGATGATCGCCGTTCTGGTTGCCCTCGCATTGTTCCCCGTCCCATTGCGGTTCGGTCGAACCGTTGCGGTGATCTTGTCGGCTTTCGTTGTTTGGAAGGAGAGTCCGATGCGACGTGCTGTGGTTACCTTGCCTGCTCTGGCCCTATTGAACGTGCTGTTCGGGACTCAGGCGGCACAATCGGCAACGCCCACGGTGGAACAAGCCGCCGCCGAGGTCAACCAGTCGCTGGAAAACGAATTGCCGCTTGCCGACACGGAATCTTCTGTCCCCCGGTGCGACGATGCCACCTTCCTGCGCCGGGCAACTCTCGATTTATTGGGCAGGCAGCCCACCGCCGCCGAAGTAACCGCCTTCGTGCTGGATCCGGCCGACGACAAGCGGGCGAAACTGGTCCAGCGGTTGCTCGCGAGTGAAGACTTTGGCCGCAACTGGGCCCGCTATTGGCGCGATGTGATCATGTATCGCCGCAGCGACCCCCGGGCCCAGATTGCCGTGCGCTCGTTGGAATTGTTCCTCGTCACCGAGTTGAACGCAGGCACGCCCTGGAGCGAGATCGCTCGCCAGATGATTACTGCCACGGGCGACGTGCAACAGGCGGGGGCCACCGGGTTGATCATGGCTCAGGAGGGCAAGGCCGAGGAAACCGCTGCCGAAGTCTCGCGAATCTTTCTCGGTATCCAAATCCAATGCGCCCAATGCCATGACCACCCGACCGATCGCTGGAAGCGGGAGCAGTTTCACCAGTTGGCGGCGTTCTTCCCGCGGATGTCGCTACGACCCGTGGTCGACGGCGAGCGGCGAAGTTTTGAAGTGGTGTCGATCAATCGCGGCGGGTTCCGCGGCGGTCCCGTGGGACGAGGAGGAGGCTCCCTGGAGCACTACATGTCCAACCTGGAAGATCCGGCCGCCCGAGGCACCCTGATGCAGCCTCAGTTTTTTGTCACCGACAGCAAGCTGAAAACGGGGGCCGACGATCTGGAACGTCGCGAGCAGTTGGCCGCCTGGATCACCACCGGCAGCAACTCCTGGTTTTCCAATGCGTTTGTGAATCGAGTCTGGTCGGAACTGGTGGGCGAGGGATTTGTCGAACCGGTGGACGACTTGGGCCCCGATCGCACGAGCGAAACTCCAAAAACCTTCGACCTGTTGGCCAACCAGTTTGCCGCGAGCGGTTACGATGTCAAATGGCTCTATGCAACCGTGATGGCGACCGACGCCTACCAACGCGACAGTCGCGATCGCCGCACGCCCGACGAAGCCCCCTTCGCCGCGAACTGCCGGCACCGGTTGCGCGGCGACCAGTTGTATACGGCCCTGGCCGGAGCATTGGGACTGACCGACCCGGTCGTGCCGCAAAACGTGCGTAACCCCTTTGGCGGTGGTCCGCGCGACGCCTTCAATCAAACGTTTGGCTTCGACCCGAGTTTGCCAAAAGACGACGTGGTCAGTGCGATCCCGCAGGCTCTCTTCCTGATGAACTCGCCTACCTTGGCGCCATCCATCAACGCCAGCGGCCGCACGGCACTAAGCCAGGTTTTGCGTGAGATTTCCGATGACGAAGAGGCGGTGGTCGAGTTGTATCTGCGTTGCCTCGCCCGCGAGCCCAAGGAGAGCGAATTGAAGATCTGCCTGGACCATCTCCGGGAAGTCGGCAATCGCAACGAAGCGTTTGAAGACCTGCTTTGGTCGCTGATCAACACCACCGAGTTTCTGCACCGCAAGTAGTCGCATCGACGACGGGCCGCCGCCGGGCGGCGCACGAGCCTTTCCAAACATTCTCCGAATTGGGAGCGACAAGCGATGAACCTCGAACATCACATACACGTGGCGGTGAAGCGGGGACTGGTGGTGCGGCGGCGCGATCTGCTCAAGGCTGCCGGACTGGCTACCGTGGCCGGCGGGCTCACCAGTTGGACCAATCTGGTTCGCGCCCAGGCGGCCCAACTCCGCAGCCAGGGCATGGCCTGCATTTTGCTTTGGATGCAGGGCGGACCCAGCCAGTTCGAAACCTTTAGCCCCAAGCCCAATCACGAAAACGGGGGCGAAACCAAGGCCATTTCGACCAACGTGCCCGGTGTCGAAATCTCCGAGAATTTCCCCAAGCTGGCCCAGGTAATGAACCACCTGGCCGTGATTCGTTCGATGACCAGCCGCGAAGGCAGCCACCCCAGGGCGACTTCTTACCTGCACACCGGCTATCTTCCCACGGCGAGCGTCAAGTATCCCGCGTTTGGTTCACTGGTGACCAAAGAACTTCCCAATCCCGGCTGCGAACTGCCGGCCTTTGTGAAAGTTGGTGGCCAGCGCGGCTTCGATGACGGCGGCGGTGGATTCCTCGGCGCTGCCTTCGATCCGTTCATCATTCCCCAGCCAGGCGGATTGCCGACCAATTCTCGGCTCACGACCGACCGCGACCGCTATCAGCGGCGGATGGGTCTGCTGGGCCGACTCGAGGACGAGTACGCCGCCGACGGCGCCCCCCAGGCCGTCGAACAGCACAAAGCCTTGTACGACAAGGCGGCTCGCATGATCCTCAGCCCTCAAATGACCGCCTTCGATCTAAACCAGGAGTCGCCGAGCGTGCGCGGTTCCTACGGCCGCGGGCCCTTTGGCGCCGGGTGTCTGCTGGCGCGCCGCCTGGTGGAAAGCGGGGTCACCTTTGTGGAAGTGCAGTCCAATGGCTGGGACACCCACGACAACAACTTCGTCCGGAGCCGGCAACTCACGGGCCAGGTCGATCAACCCTTCGCCCAATTGCTGACCGATCTGCACGATCGCGGCATGCTTGAAAGCACCCTGGTGGTGTGGATGGGCGAATTTGGCCGCACCCCCCGCATCAATCCGCGTTCGGGCCGCGATCACTTTCCCAGGGCATTCAACGTGGCCGTGGCCGGGGCCGGAATTCGAGGCGGCCAGGTGATTGGCGAAACCGACCCCAGTGGAAATTCCGTGCGCGAGCGCGAAGTGCAGGTGCCCGACCTGTTCCAAACCTTCTGCCAGGCTTTGAAGATCGACGGAAATAAAGAAAACATGAGTTCGATCGGGCGGCCGATTCGCCTGGTTGACGGCGGAAAGCCGGTTCACGAGTTGTTCGGATAAGCAGCGGCTCAACGGGAGTAGTAAACCCAAATCGCGAGCCCCGAATTGACTTGCCGGCTGCCAGCGGCCGGGAAGAGATTTCGCCAACGGCCGTCTCACCATGGACGAACGCCGTCATTCAGCCCGGCGAATTTCTCTGGGCCTGTTCGCGCACGGCCTGTTCAAAACGCGCCTCGGGCCGCGCTCAAGCTTCGTTGGAAGTACGCCCTCCCAGCTTCGCGGCTCATCTGGGCCGCCGCGAACCGGCGTCCACCGGCAGGCATCACCTGCACGAGTCGTTTCCATTTCGACGTCAATTCTCGCCGCCGGTGGACAGGGTTTCGGCGGCGAGCACCTGGTCGATGGCGGGACCGTGCAGGTAGCGGCTTGCCAAAGAACCGTCGCCGAAGATCAGCAGGATGTCGTGCAGCGACAGCCCGCTGGCCGGGTCGAACTTGCCGGTTTCATCG
>JAANMV010001943.1_pt1 | contig 21359 bp, 19 predicted proteins | sample 7279661 | NCBI WGS metagenome assembly JAANMV01 (sample SAMN14094540, study PRJNA606508) | bioreactor metagenome | isolation source: A lab-scale SPAN reactor treating ammonium-rich wastewater day 121 | place: Ireland: Galway | collected 2017-05-16
CCAAAGGATACATGCCTCACCTCCAGCTTGATTATCGCGCCGCTGGATTGGATTGGCAATTTGGTTATTCAGTTGTTAATGTGCTGCAAAAGCCGAGTGTTAATACTCCGTTCACGGGCGGGGTCGTATAACCTCCCGCATTATCGTACAGATACAAAGTGGACGACAATACGTTATTCGCCGCATCCAGGTTCCTGATGCGCGCAGGCAGCGAAACCAGGTAGCGAGTGGCTGTATCGTTCGGATAATAGTTGTATTCCCTGACGCGATACGTCGCCCAGTCGCTCCCATTCCAGGATTGATCGGTTTGGGTCAGCAAATTGCCGTAGGTCGGGTCGTATGTGTACAGGGTTCTTGTGGCGTCGTAAGAAATGCCGTCGCTCGCATAGATGCGATTTTCCTGCGAGTTTGTATAATTCCAATACCTGCCCAAGCCGCGATAGGGTAGACAGGGCCCGCAGCGATTATACACCGCGATCGGCAATTGCAGGAATTTCTGGTCGTAAAGCGTCTTTGCCAGGGTTCGTGAACCGACTTTGGTCGTTGTTGAAATTGGACGTCCCTTGCGAAAATCATCCTGATGAAATTGTGTGATTGTTTTGACGCCATCCGGCTCGGTCACGGTCACCTGACCATGCCCGCGAAATTCGGAGAACCTTTCGATGTATTCGTCGCAACTTGTGTCCTCGCGGTTGCAGGTGCCGTTGGGGGAAAGGGCGGCGTCGTTCACGCCGGCGGAATCCACCCCCGAATCATTCAAATAGGAATAGGTGTAGGTATAGATGTGCCCGTTGCCGTCGGAGATTTGTTTCGTCTTCACCCGGTATACCGAGGGAAGTAACTGAAGTTTGAAATACGAAACGGCGGCAAAGCCGGTCCCGCCTGTGGCTTCGAGGGCAGGCTGCATGGTCGAGGCATTCGCAGGCAGGGTAATGAAATACGTACCGTCCGGAGAAACTGGTTCCAGCAGGTTTGCATTACCGCTGAGCAAGCCAACCCTTCCAACCATGCCTGGTTGTAAACTGAGGGCGGCGGTCAATTTATATTTTCCGCCTGGTCGCACCAGGTTCCTGGATTCATTTGCGCCGTAGATCGAAGTGGATCTGCTGGAGATGTTGCCGGCCGTGACCAATCCCCGAAAATTGAGCGGGTCGCCGCTTCCGTCCCCGCAATTTGTCGAACCCCCCGCTACCGGATACCAGGGGGACGCATCGTCGTAGTAGCAGGGATAACGATGCCTCCCAAATTCGACCTCCACTGTGTAGGAATCGCGCGCGTCGTGAGGGTAATACCACAACTCATAATTGAATTCGACCACGCCGTTATAACCATTATCCACCCGTGTCAGATGCAGGTTATCGCCATACGTAAAGGTCGTGGCGGGCAAGGCTGCGGTTCCTCCCACCCCATATTCGCGCACCGATCGGAGCGTTGTTGTCTTTCCTCCTGCGGTCCACGCGTAACCGGGGAAGATGATGTCGCTGTCCGTGTCCGCCGCGTAACTCAGCTGATACCGGCGGAGGATGGTTTCGTATGCGCCGTTGCCGTCCGCGTCCTGCTCCACGTAAATGTTTTGCAGGCGGTGTTTCTCGTAGGCTTGATAAACATGATTGTCCCAACTGCTCATATAATCGGTTCTGTTGGGTGCAGTCCCTATGTCGAATCGGATTCGATACTTTCCTCCGGCGTAAGTGATCGTCTCTGGATACGTGGCACTTACAACATCGTCCCTATCCACGATCTGACATTTGTTCTGGCTTGTGATCCACCGGAAGGTTCGAACGAATTTGGTTTGTTTGGCATAGGAATACCGAATTTCCTGCCCGGAAATGCCGGTGACCTTCTTCAGTAACCAGCGATGGTTCTGCCAATCCGTGTAACAATAATCGGTATTGGGATAAATCCATACTTCGTCGAAATAATATATGTTTCCCTGCTTGTCCCAAACTGTCCAGGTACTGCCGTCGAAGGTGATCTTCCAGAAATTTTCGTCCGTTGCGTGATAGGCGCCGGTGGGGTCTTTGACGATGCGTGCGCTGACCCCACCCACATTGAGAAGATGTGTTTCGACACCCCAACTGCCTGGCGTCGTTCCATGCGTATCGAGTTCGATGTAGCCGGTATCCAAAGACCATCCCATCCCCACCCACGAGGCTTGCGTGCTCAGGGTGGATTGATCCACGATCTGGCTGTTATATGCGAGGGCGAGGCTGGGCTGGAAACCGCCAGGACCGGGCGGCGCTTCGATCGGGTATGAATAGGTCCCTGCGCCGGTGAACTCGGAGACCTGGAAGGAATCCACTGTGGGTAGCTGCGAAGCCTGCCAATGATTGAAATCAATATCGAAGACCGTGAAATGATCGGTGAAAGCCGTCAGGGTTTTGGATTCCCTGTTCACGGCAGTGGGAAGCGCCGCCCATTCCTCCCTTTCGGTGTCATACCAATATAAATGCAGGTCTCCCTCCCGTTGCTCGGGAATTCCTAAATCGGCATAAGAAACCGTGATCGAAAGTTCCTCCGTAAATTGTCTCAGTTCCTCTCCGGTTTTCTCCTTGTGCGCCTTGATCTCGAATGGCTTCCCCAACAAAGAGTATTTTGGAACCGCATCACCATTAGGAGTTCCCACCTCGATGACCGCCCTTTCCGGCAGCGCATCCCTTGGGAACTCGATTTTGATCCTACCTCCCATTGCCTGGACCTCGCCTCCGTTTTTCTCGAGAACAAAACGTTCGATCAGAGGAACAAACAGGCTGGCTTTGGCGATTATTGTGTTGCCATCGAAGAGCGCGGCATCGAAGAATACATTATTCGGTTTATCATCACTTTTTAGGTGGATCTGTCCGTCTGGGTTGTTCACCGGCATTATCAGGGTGCGCGTGGAGGGGTCAAACTCTCCGTTATATGCCCCCTGCAGGGAAAAACTTTCCGGTATGGATATTTTCAAAACAAGAACATACTCCGTCAACGACACGCCCGCGATCTTCCAATTGAGCGTGATGCTTCCACCTGGCGTAATAAAGTTGGGATTTGTAGAAAGTTCGAGGATGGGTGTTTCATTCTGGAGGCTTGAAGAGGCGGTGGGAAGCGTTGGCGCTGTCGAGGCGGTAGCGGTTGGACTTGGCGTTTCAGTTGCGCCATCGGAGGATATTGAGATTGGTTGTGGCGTGGGAGTTTCAGTTATGGGCGGAGTTGTGTCCGGTTCTGTGACGGGTGTTGCCGTAGTGATTAGGGTTGGGGTTGCTGTTGATTCCTCGCCCTGCGCAATCGAAGAATTGGCGTAAGCCGCAGTGTATGACGACGCATTGAACAATATTGCCGCGATCAAAGCGACACGGATCGTAATTTCCGTTCTTGGTATGAATGCAAACATTGCTCCTCCTATACTAGTTTGCAACCAGGAACTGCCCCTGATTGAACATAAATTGTCTTCAGACTGAGGGTTTTCTGGTTAGCCTCCAGCAGAGAAACGCCGGACGAAACTTTGTTCAGATAAACCTTACAAAAATAGAATACAGAAAAAGGGATCGAAAGTCAATAGGTTGATGGAAATTTTAAGAATAATGTCTGACAAATATCATTGCGAGCCCCTCGCGCTGACATCCTACTCAAAGTGGAGTGGGCTGACGAGCGATAATATAACAAGGAACGCAGTCGAAGCGAGGGGCAAGGATGCCGCCGCCAACCGATAACTGTCCACTGTTCACTGACATCGTCCCCTTGTGGGATAACTCTCCACTTTAAGTTACAATCGTCCCCATGAAAGCGGTCCTCTTCCATAAACACGGCGGACCGGAAGTCCTCGAATACGCGGACTTTCCCGCGCCCGAACCCAAACCCGGCGAAGCGTTGATCCGCCTTCACGCCGCCGCGCTCAATCGCGTGGATGTGCTCGTGCGAATCGGCTGGGCTGGTTTGAAGTTGGAACTGCCTCACATCCCCGGCGCGGATGGCGCAGGAGAAGTCATCGGGCTTGGCGATCTTTCAAACGAAGAAACTTCGCGATCTTCGCGTCTTCGCGGTTCGATCAACATCGGCGATCGCGTCGTCATCAACGCCAATCTGGGATGCGGGGATTGTGAATTTTGTCTCGCCGGAAAAGACAACATGTGCAAAGACTGGCATCTGCTCGGCGAAACGATACGCGGGACTTATGCGGAATATATTGCCCTGCCTGCAAGGCAACTTTACAAGTTGCCCGACGATTTCGATTATCATCGCGCCGCGGCTTCGGCGCTGGTCTTTCAAACGGCGTGGCATTCATTGATCAAACGCGGGAACCTGCAAAAAGGGGAAACGGTCCTCGTCGTCGGCGCGGGGGGAGGCGTAAACACTGCCAGCGTGCAGATCGCCAAATGGATGGGCGCGCAGGTCGTGGTCGTGAGCAGCGACGCGAAGAAGTTGGAGAAGGCGGAGTCCCTCGGCGCGGACATCCTGATTGACCGCTCGAAAGAATCGGATTGGTCCAAAGCCGTCTATCTCGCCACGAACAAACGCGGCGTGGACGCGGTCGTGGACAACGTCGGCACGACCTTCATGCAGAGCCTGCGCACATTGCGAAAGGGCGGAAGACTGCTCACCGTGGGCAACAGCGGCGGACCGAAATTCGAGTTCGACAACCGTTACATGTTCGCCAAACACCTGAGCGTCATCGGCTCGACCATGAGCACGCTCGAGGATTTCAAAGAGATCATGGACATGCTCGTCGCGGGGACGTTCCAGCCTGTGATAGACTCGACCTTCCCGCTCAGGGACGCCGCCCTCGCCCAGGAACGGCTGCGGAAAAACGAAAACTTTGGAAAGATCACTTTGGACATTTCCCCACTCCCCGCGGGAGAGGCTTAGAGTGAGGTTGATGAAACAAACGCACTGGTTCGAAATAGCGCTGGTCGTCGTCGTCATGACGATGAGCCTGTACGCGGCGTTATCCGACGCGCAAAATCTATCCATGAGATGGTTCACGCGGGACGACGCCTATTATTACTTCAAGGTCGCGCAAAACATCAGCGAGGGACGCGGCTCCACCTTCGACGGGATCAACCCCACGAACGGATACCATCCCCTCTGGCTTTGGGTCTGCATCCCCATCTTCGCTCTGGCGCGCTTCGACCTGATCCTGCCCCTCCGAATCCTTCTCCTCGTAATGGGCGGACTCTCTGCCGCCACTGCCATCCTGTTATATCGCGTCATCGGCAGGGTGTTCGTTCCCGCCCTCGGCGCCGTTGCCGCCCTCTACTGGGCGTTCAGCCGGGACATTCTGGTGCGGGTCTACCAACAGGGACTGGAGACCGGCATCGCGGCGTTTTTCGTCGCGTTGTTCGTTTACGAACTATTCCAATTCGAAAAGACGTGGAGAACCCAACCGGCGACCAAAAAACAACTGGCGCGGCTGGGCATCCTTGCCGTGCTGGTCATGTTCAGCAGGCTCGACCTGGCTTTTCTGGCTGGCATGGCAGGCATCTGGATCGTGTTCCGCAAACACGCCATGAGATACCTGCTCCCCCTCGACGTGGTTTTCATCGTCGTCTCGGTATTGCTCGCCCTGATCTACCGCGTTACCTTCAGGGAATATTACAACTTCTCGGACGTGGCAGTGACCATGATCGCGTTGAGTCTGGTGGTGAAGATTCCCGCCGCCTATCTTTTCGGTCTGTACCGGCGATCTGTCATTTCGGATTTCGGCGCTCTCTCGAAACGGATGGCGCTGTTCGGCGTCTCCACCTCCGCGCTCGTGGGCGCGTTGATGGTCGCCGTCACGCCGCTGGCGCATTTCGAGGGCTTCCCACGTTCCGCCGTTGCCTATGACCTGATTGTGACCGTCGTCCTGTTCAGCCTGGCAAGGGCCGGCGCGGCCGGCTTGAAGACAAAACCCAAAAAAGCCGGGGACGATCCCTCCCCCCTCGAACAGTTCGCCTCCGAATGGAAGGTCTGGCTGGCGGAGGGCGGCGTGTATTACGGCATCGTGTTCGGCGCGCTGGGGTTTTACATGCTCTGGAACCGGATCGCCTTCGGGACGTTCTCGCCGGTCAGCGGGCAGATCAAGCGCTGGTGGGGCTCCCTCGATGGAAAGGTCTACGGCGGCTCCGCGGCGGATGTCCTCACGTTCTTCGGCATTGACTATCAGGGGGAGGGGACCCCGTGGCATCCCGTCTCGACGCTTCTCGGCAACTGGGCGGAGGCATCGGGCGGCATGAACGAGGTTCAACGTTACCTGATGCTGCTCGCCCTCTGCGCGCTGGCGTTCTACTTCATCCTCTGGATCAATAAACACAAGGCGAAAAACGCGATCGTCCAAATGGGGATCATCCCCCTGCTGTGCGCGTCGTGGATGCAGGCGCTCTCCTATCACGTCACGGGCTACTCCGCATTCAAGGAATGGTATTGGATCAGCCAGGCGATCGCCATTGTGCTAGTCCTGGGTCTGATTGCCGGGATGCTTTATCGAACCGTCCACAAATACCGCGCATCGCAGGTCGTCCTGTGGCTGGTCGCCGCGGGCGTGGGACTCAACATGGGCGCGTCGTTCTGGACCTACGTCCAACGAGTCATGCCCTACGGCAAAACCCCGGCCGACGCCCCCTACAACGACATCGCCGCGTTCCTCGAGGAACACACCGAACCCGGCAGTATGATCGGGATAACCGGCGGCGGCAACGCGGGCTACTTCATCAGGGATCGCACGGTCGTCAATATGGACGGCTTGATCAACAGTTACGAATATTTCCAACTCCTCAAGAACAGGGAAGCCGGCGCGTATCTCGCCGGGATCGGCATGGACTACATCCTCGCGAACACCTACCTGCTCGACCAACTCCCCTACAACGGTCAATACGCCCCCTACACCGAATGGATGGACATTCGTTACGGCGGCAAGGACCTGGTGCGTTATCGTCCCCTCACACAACCCTAGGACGCGGCGCTTCGGACTCACGAGAAGCCTGCTTCCGTTTCGATGGAATTGATCCATGCCCCGGAAAAGACCCTTCGGTGTAACCCTGCTGATATGGATGGTGTTAAGCCTGTCAGTGTGGGGCGCGACGCGTTGCCTGGCAGCCCTGCGCTCGTGGGACGTGTTGCGCGAGTTCGGATCCAGCCTCAGCCCGCTGTATCTCGTCGCAACGGGAGCAGGCTGGGGCGTCGCGGGAGGCGTCCTCCTGTTCGGCATCCTGAAGAGAAGGACGTGGGCGCGTCCCGCCATCGTCGCATCCCTCCTGGTGTGGCTGCCGGAGTATTGGGTCGAGAGGATATTCTTCGAGACGCCGCGCATGAACCTGCCCTTTGCGTTGACCGGTTCGGTCGCGGTCGTTATCATTGTGTGGGTACTGGCAATCCTTCCAGGTGTCAAATCCTTTTTCGCGAAAAGTGAGGCACATGAACAACCAGTCGAAGAACCAAATTCTGCATGAGAAACGCGCGCAATCGCGTCTGGGCGGCGGATCGGAACGCATCGAAACCCAGCACAAAAAGGGACGGCTGACCGCCCGCGAACGGATTGACCTTTTGCTCGACAAGGGATCCTTCCGCGAAGTGGACTCCTTCGTCCAGCATCGCACGCACGACTTCAGCCTCGACAAACAAAAATACATGAGCGACTCCGTCGTCACCGGCTGGGGAACCATCGAGGGCCGCCTGGTGTACGTGTTCTCGCAGGATTTCACCGTGTTCGGCGGCAGCCTGGGCGAGGTCCATGCGGAGAAGGTCTGCAAGATCATGGACATGGCGATGAAGAACGGCGCGCCCGTCATCGGTTTGAACGATTCGGGCGGCGCGCGCATTCAGGAGGGCGTGGTCTCGCTGGCGGGGTACGCGGATATTTTTCTCAGGAACACCATGGCATCCGGCGTCATCCCGCAGATCTCCGCCATCATGGGACCCTGCGCAGGCGGCGCGGTGTACTCCCCCGCCCTGACCGACTTCATCTTCATGACGCGCAACACCTCGTACATGTTCGTGACCGGACCCGACGTTGTGAAAACCGTGACACACGAGGAGGTGACGCAGGAGGAACTCGGCGGCGCGAGCGTCCATTCAGAGAAGTCGGGCGTGTGCCATGTGGCGGCGGACAGCGAAGCGGACACGTTGTATCTCATCCGCAAATTGCTTGGTTATCTTCCGCAGAACAACATGGAAGACCCGCCGTTCATGCCGGGCGACGATCCGCTCCGCATGGATGAAACGCTGAACGAGATCATTCCTGAAGACCCCAACAAACCCTACGACATCAAGGACGTGATCCGACCGATCATGGATGGCGGGCAGTTCTTCGAGATCCACGAGAATTACGCGCAGAACATCGTCGTCGGCTTTGCGCGGCTGGGCGGACATTCCGTCGGGATCGTGGCGAATCAGCCTGCCGTGCTTGCCGGAGTGCTGGACATCGATTCGAGCGAGAAAGCCGCGCGCTTCGTGCGCTTCTGCGATTCGTTCAACATCCCGCTGGTTACGTTCGTGGATGTGCCGGGCTTCCTGCCCGGCACCGTCCAGGAGCATCATGGCATCATCCGTTCGGGAGCAAAATTGCTTTATGCCTATTGCGAAGCGACCGTGCCAAAACTGACCGTGATCACGCGCAAGGCGTACGGCGGCGCGTACGACGTGATGTCCTCCAAGCACATTCGCGGCGACGTCAACCTTGCCTGGCCCTCCGCCGAGATCGCCGTGATGGGACCCGACGGCGCGGTCAACATCATCTTCCGCAAGGAACTGGAGAAGGCGAAGGACCCGGTCAAGCGAAAGGCGGAACTCGTGGCGGAATATCGCGAGAAATTCGCCAGCCCGTACGTCGCCGCGGAACGCGGCTACATTGACGACGTGATCGAACCGAAGGAAACGCGTCCGCGCCTGATCAACGCGCTGGAGATGCTGAGCAACAAGCGCGACGCCAACCCGCCGAAGAAGCACGGGAATATTCCACTGTAAATATGTCATTGCGAGGAGCGCCGCGCTGAGCGGAGTGCAACGGAGACGAAGCGCAAGCGACGAAGCAATCTCCCGTTAATGGGGATTGCTTCGAGTAAAGAACGCTCTCGCAATGACATCGTGAGGTGTTATGTTCAAAAAAGTATTGGTCGCCAATCGAGGGGAGATCGCCGTGCGCATCATCCGCGCCTGCCGCGAATTGGGCATCGAGACCGTCGCCGTGTATTCCGATGCCGACCGCCGCGCGTTGCACGTGAGATACGCGGACGAGGCATACCTGCTCGGTCCCGCGCCTTCGCGTGATTCCTACCTGCGCGCGGACAAGATCCTGGAGATTGCCAGGAGATCGGGCGCGGACGCGATCCATCCGGGTTACGGCTTTCTCGCGGAACGGGACGACTTCGCCGAGGCTTGCGAGGAGGGCCGGATCGCGTTCATCGGTCCCAAGCCGTCCGCCATTGCCGCCATGGGAGATAAAGCCGTGGCGCGCGCCACCGTCATCAAGGCGGGCGTGCCGGTCGTGCCGGGGACGGAGGACGTGGGCAACATGACGAACGACGACCTGCTCGGCATCGCGCCCAGGATCGGCTTCCCGTTGTTGATCAAAGCCACAGCGGGAGGCGGAGGAAAAGGCATGAGGGAGGTAAAGTCCATCGAGGAGATGCCAACCCTTCTTGAGTCCGCGAGGCGGGAGGCGGAATCCGCGTTTGGGGACGGCAACGTCTATCTCGAGAAACTGGTCGAGGGCGCGCGGCACATCGAGTTCCAGATCCTGGCGGACTCGCAGGGGAACGTGATCCACTTGGGCGAGCGCGAATGCTCGTTACAACGGAGACATCAAAAATTGCTGGAGGAGGCGCCCTCGCCCGAACTGGATGAAGAATTGCGGAACCGCATGGGCTCGGTGGCGGTCAAATCCGCGCAGGCAGTCAATTACGTCAACGCCGGCACGATCGAATTCCTGCTCGATAAGGATAGAAACTTTTATTTCCTCGAAATGAACACGCGCCTGCAGGTGGAACATCCGGTGACGGAGATGGTCACGGGCATTGACATCGTAAAGGAGCAGATCCGCGTCGCGCGCGGGCGCGCCCTGAGTTACAAACAGGAGGACGTGCATTTCAACGGTCACGCCATCGAGTGCCGCATCAACGCCGAGGACCCGTACGCCAACTTCATGCCCTCCACCGGGCGCATCACGCACAGTTTGCTGCCCACAGGTCCCGGCGTGCGCGTGGATACGGGCGTGTATCCCGGCTTCGAGATCACGCCGTTCTACGACCCGATGATCGCGAAACTGATCGTGTGGGGCGAGACGCGCGCCCAAGCCATCCTGCGTATGCGCCGCGCCCTGGAGGAGTATCGCATCGTCGGCGTGCGGACGAATATCCCCTTCCACCAGACCATGATGGACTCGCACCGCTTCATGGCGGGTCAATACGATACGCGCTTCGTCGAGGAACGTTTCTCGATGGACGACGCCGAGGAACACCGCAGGAAGAACGAGGAGGTCGCCGCCATCCTTGCCACGCTCGTCGCACACCAGCAAACGGAACGCTCGGCGCAGTTCGTCCAGCGCAACGAACGAGACACCAGCAACTGGAAATGGGTCGGGCGCTGGGAAAGAATGCACAGGTGAACGGACATGAAATACATCACAACCGTGGACGACAAACAATTTCTCGTCGAGATCATTGACGAAAAACACGTCAGCGTGGACGGGCAAACTTACGAGGTGGATTTCGAAGCCGTGAGCGGGCAACCGGTCTATTCGCTGATCGTGAACGGCAGGTCGCACGAGTCCTACATCCAGCCCGGCGACGACGCCTGGCAGGTATTGTTGCGCGGGCGTTTGTACCCGGTCAAGGTCGAGGACGAGCGCGAGAAACGTCTGCGCGCCGCGGCAGGCGGAGGCGTGGCGGAGACCGGCGAGTTCCACCTCAAGGCGCCCATGCCGGGGCTGGTCGTCGCCGTGCCGGTGGCGGAAGGGGAACAGGTCGAAAAGGGACAAGTGCTGGTCATTCTCGAATCCATGAAAATGCAGAATGAACTCAAGTCCCCGCGTGACGGCGTTATCAATCGCATTCGGGTCCGGGCGGGCGAGAGCGTGGAACAGAAGCAGGCTTTGCTCAGTGTGCAGTGAGCGGTGAGCGGATGCAGGAGACGGAGGTCAAGTTCCATGTGCGGGATTTGGAGAGGATCGAGTCGCGCCTTTTGGATTTGGAGGCTCATTTGATCCAGCCGCGCATCCTGGAGACGAACATCCGCTTCGACCTACCCGACGGCGGACTCCGTTCCGAGGGGCGCGTCCTGCGCCTCAGGCAGGATACCGCCGCGCGGCTCACGTACAAGGGCGCCAGTAAAAACGAACAGGGAGTTTTGAGCCGCAGGGAGGTCGAATTTGTCGTGGAAGATTTCGAAAAAGCGAAACTGTTCCTCGAAGCGCTGGGGTATCGGAAGTTGTTCTATTACGAAAAATACCGCACGACGTATGAACTCCCTCAGACCTCCGAGGTCTTAAGAGACCTCGGAGGTCTCGCACATGTAATGCTCGACGAACTGCCCTACGGAAACTTCGTGGAGATCGAAGGCGATTCCATCGAGGCGCTCCGGGACGTCGCGCAAAAACTGAACCTGAAATGGGACGCCGCCGTCGCGGCAGGTTATCACGCGCTGTTCGAGCGGCTGCGCGCGAAACACCCGCAGCTCGACCCCGCGCAAATATCCTTCGCCGCGTTGAACGGAATGAACGTCACCGCCGGGGAGTTATCCGTCCATGCGGCGGATGATTGACCCAGGGTTATAATCCGTCCATTGCCAGCCGCCTTTGTCATTCCAAAAGAGGAGAGAATATCATGCCCACCTATGAAATTTCCAATCCGCTGTCGAGCAACCTGAGCCTGCGAACAGGTCCAAACGTGATCCATGGGAGGATCGCATCCCTGGCGCCGGGACTCAAGGGAAAAGGCGATTTTATTATGACCTATCAGAGTCCATTGATTGTGGAGGGGACCCAACGCGCCCAGGCAGGGGATCAATGGATGCACGTGACCGAATTGAACGGCGCGCCCGTGGACGGATGGATGGCGATCAAGCACCTGGGCAGGGTGTACCTGGCGTACGCGCAAAGTACCGACACCGACCTGACCGTGTCTTTTGGCGTGGACCTGGAAGGGTATCAACCCATCATATTGACCGGGATATTGAAATCGAAATGAAAACCCTGAACGTATCCGTGAAAATCAAGCCGACCGGGGTATTTCAAGTACGCGGCTACGGCGACCCGCTTATGATCGCGCTCATGGGTCTGGATACGAACCTGACGGGACCCAATTTCAACCACGTTGATCTCTGGTCTCCCGTCGGCGGATGGGGCGCCATCCACAAATTCCAGATCCTCGACCGACAGGCAATGGACTACCTCATCTCCATCCAACCCGACGACTTCAACGAATGGGGCTTCACCCTTGCGCAGAAAATGAACTGGCTCGTGGGCGTTACAGACGGAACGACCCCCGATCGCCCCTACTGGACGGAAGGCGCCAGGTGGAACGGAAACTGGCATACGTTCTCGTTCGGCATCATGGTCTTCGGGCATCAACTCGTCAAGGTCGAAACGGACGCCAGTGGAAATCCCAGGGAATGGGTGTTCAACACCGCCTTCCCGAATGACACACGCAAGCGGGATGTCGTATTCTACAAACCCGTCGGCATGAGACGTTCCGACATCGGGAAATTCACGCATCGAACGCACCCCTGGTTCATCCAAAAGGCGACCGCCGCCAACCACAACCCCAAACCCAACTCCATTGATTACAACCCGCGCGGGGAAATGTTCCACCCGGTCTGGGACCTGCGCGATTGGCGCACCAACTACGGCTCCGATTTGTATTTGGCAAAGGATTTTTTGATCTAAAGAGAGCGTCTGAATACCCTGGCGGATGTCATTTCGAGTGGCGCCCCATCCTGAGCGGAGCCCGAAGGGCGCAGACGAAGGAGCGCAGCGAGAAACGACAAGACCGGCAGTGAGCCAGCCTTCCACAATACGGTTTTCAAATGCTCTCTGATGAAAAAGGCGTCCGCCGATGGCGACCCCGGAGAATCCAAAGGAGAAAAACGATGACATCGAACCGCCAGCCTGATCTTTCCAATTACGTCAATCCATATTCAACGCCCTATGAAGACCCTTCTGACATTAGAACCAGCGAAGCGCCCACCCCGTTTCGCATCCTCTTTGCAGAGCTGGAAAGACTCTTTTACGCCTGCGCCAGAGCATCCGCGGAAAAAAGGATCCTCGATGTCGCCATCGTTCTACCCGGCACCATGCGGGAATTTGGCAAGTCAATGGATGCGCAATATCTATATCCCGTCACCAGCCGCCTGCAAACCATGTGCGATAAACTTGGGCTGGGTTTCGATCTGGATGCCAAGATCTCCTGGGAATGCGACGACCTTGCTCTTGGAAGGGTAAGCGACGACCATATAGTCGAAAAACATCACCTGGCGGACCTGGTAAAATATTTTCCGCCTCAAGGGGACGATGCAAACGATCTGGACACGTGGGTGGATAAATGCAGGACAAGGATGATCGAAACACAGACCGATCTTTTTCTCGATGCCAAAGAGACGTTAAGCACGCGCAACCTCATCGTCGTCGGCGGTCCCAGGGTCAATCAGGTCATGGCAAACCTGTGTCACATCTTCCTGCTCCATTTCAATTGCCTGGGCGAGCTGGGCATGTATCTCGTCCCGCCTGTAGGGAATTTACCTTTGAAATTACGAAGGGTGTCCAAAAGTAACAAATGGGATGAGTGGCTGGATAGGACCTGGGAGGATCGAAGCATTGGTTGGGTGCACATGATGCGCAATCCCTGGGCGACCCGGGAAAAACCGCGGTTCCTTATCTACATCGGAGGGTTCTATGCGCAAGGCACCCCCGCCGCAATGAAGAAACTCTCTGAAATCTTCGACTCTTTCCTGGACCCTTCCATGAACGGAAAACCAAACAGGCAAACCCTGCTCGAGCAAAATTCCGACTTCAGGATTGACGGTCATGCAGATCAACACATACCAGCCCATGTGGTCGAAGCGCAGGTAAAAATACCGCTCAACTGGTTTTTCGAAGCGAAAAGGCCGGGTCTCAATGCGGCAATGCCCCTCTGGTCAATCACGCCTCCGGCATTCGAGGGCAGCATTGCAGGCTTCATTCCCGTATTGGAAAAATCTCGACGCCGGGAAACGCAGGCGGCAACATGACAACCGACGAGAGTCCCGATTCCATCAGGGTGTTGAACAGCATACTGCGGATATTGGTGGAGTCATACGAACAGACAGCCGCCCACAGTTCTCTTATGATTCGCGACTCGGATCTGCGCGCCGGCGAGAAATACTTTACAAGCCTGAATCCCGAATCGCGGAACGACCCGTTCTACCTGGAATTGATATGGGGCACCGTGCTTGCCATTGGGTTGCAGGCTGCCATTGACGGCATTCCCCCCGGCTGGCTTTCCGACGTACAGAGATTCTTTGCCGCTCTGGGCGGTCTGGCTCTTGCCCTTGGCTTCCTGTCGCTGCGATGGTGGTTTATCTGGCGCACGAGGGGCATATATCAAACGATCCTATCGAGGACCTTCCAGGACGTTAGCGACGCTTATTCCATCCATAGCGCGTTGAACGTGCGGTTGCAGCGGGACAAACAATTGAGGGTGGCTCTGGAAGCCATTTTGTTGCCGTTGAGCGGAAAGTCATGGGAGGAGATCAGCCGGGCGCATTATCTGCCGGAAGTGAGGGATAACATAGACCGCATTGCGGAGATAGACCGCCAACGCATGCTCGATCTAAACGAATACGAGCGGAAAGGGGGGGACTACTGGCTTGAATTGCTGCAAGCCACTTTGCGAAGCGAATTGCCCGGATTCGTCTGCGCGTACATCACCAGCGCCAGGAAAAGCAGCGACGTTAAACAACGAAGCCAAAACCTAAAAAAGTGGCGCGTAGATGCAATTCGCCTGTGCGACGCATTGTATAAAGTGGACAAACGCTTCGCGGGAAATAAACCCGCCTATCAACAATTGCTCAAGAGATTGGACGAAGTCGAGGATTTTAGCAAGACAGGTCTTAACCGATTGTTGACCGCCTGCGCCGCCGAACCCTTTAACTACACGGGACCACGAGCCAGGCTGCCGAACAAATTCTTTTTTCAGCGCGATTTCACGACCCCATCCCCGAACATGCAATCCCTCGCAATGTAACCGAAGACGGTTTTTGCCTGATACCGCGAATTCTTCATCGGAAAACGCCATTGAAAATAGCCTGAAAACAACGTATACTGACATTGTTCGTTCGCATCCAACCCGCCAAGGAAAGGATTCCCCCATGACCGCACATTTGCACCCCATTAACTGTATCGTTCCCCCGCACATGCTGGAAAAGATCGCCACAAACGGAACCGAAGCGCAAAGGAACCTGGCGATCGAAACGCTCAAAGCGTCCGAGCAAATGCGCGGCCAGCGCCGGGCATTAAGGGACTTCACCGCCGCCGCGTTTCGCGTCGCCGCGGCCGGAGACGGAAAGGAACGCATCGTCTACGACGCGAAGAACGGCACCTCCCTGCCCGGCACGCCTGTCCGAAAAGAAGGCGACCCTCCCTCCTCCGACGTGACGGTCAACGAGGCGTACGACGGCAGCGGCGTAACGTACGACCTCTTCAAGGACGTCTACGACCGCAACTCCATTGACAACAACGGCATGAGAATGGACTCCACCGTCCACTACCGGAAGGGCTACGACAACGCCTTCTGGAATGGCGAGCAGATGGTCTACGGCGACGGGGACGAAGACCTGCCTCCCGCAGAACGCCTCTTCAACCGCTTCACCATCGCCATTGACATCATCGGTCACGAATTGACCCACGGCGTCACACAGTTCGAGGCGAAACTCGTTTACTCCTTCCAGCCCGGCGCGTTGAACGAATCCATGTCCGACGTGTTCGGCTCGCTCGTCAAACAACGCCACCTCAACCAGACCGCCGCCGAAGCGGATTGGATCATCGGCGCGGGCTTGTTGACCGAAAACGTGAACGGCGTCGGCATCCGTTCCATGAAGGAGCCGGGCACCGCCTACAACGACCCGGTATTGGGCAAGGACCCGCAGCCCGGCCACATGAAGGATTACGTCAACACCGTCAGCGACAACGGCGGCGTGCATATCAATTCCGGGATTCCCAACCGCGCCTTTTACGTCACCGCCACGGAATTGGGCGGTTACGCCTGGGAAAAAGCCGGGCGGATCTGGTACGTCACCCTCAGGGACAAACTTGGGACGAACTCCCAATTCCAGGATTGCGCCAACCTGACCTACGCCGTCGCCGCCGACCTCTTCGGCGCCGGAAGCCTCGAACAAATGGCGGTGAAAAAAGGCTGGGCGGAGGTCGGCATCAACGTGGACGGCACCGCTCCGCCGCCCGAACCCGGCGGCTGTCTCGAATCGCTCCTGCGTATCATCGGCGCCGCGCCCGCGAAGAGATAGTGACAACCATGAAATTCGAAAAGATCGGATTCGAACGCAGCGGCGGGTTTGCCGGAATCCGCCTCGCGGCGGAGATCGTAGCGAACGACCTCCCCGAAGACCAAATGCGCGAGATCGGCGACCTGCTCGACGAAATGGACTTCGAAGAACTGCCCGCAAAACTGGCGAACAGGATGCCGCTCCCCGATGAGTTCGTCTATTCCATCGTCGTCGAATCGGGGGATCAAAAATACGAGGTGATGGCTGGCGAATCGGCGCTGCCCGGAGAGATGCAGCCGTTGATCGAAATACTCGAGGGCATCGCAAAACAACGGATGAGAAAAAAGGATTGATCGGCGATCAAACCCGGAGCGCGAACCCGCCTCCGGGTTTTTTCAAATATAATAACGGACGTTACACACCGTCTCGAAGGTTTGGGCTGGGAACGTGTCGGGTTTGCGGGGGACCTTCGGGAGGCGCAAGACGAGACACACAAAGACGCGCAGCGAGGAAGGAGTTCAACTTGAGGAAGATCATCGGTCCCGACGTAAGTTTCTACCAGGACGACCCCAACACCCCGAACGGCATTGACTTCAGAAGAATGAACAACGTCGCGGATTTCGTCATCATCCGCGCCGGTCAAAACCTCTGGTTCGACCGCGACTTCACCAGGAACTGGGCGGCGGCAAAACAGGCGGACTTGCCGCGCGGTTCCTACTGGTTCTACGACAGCCGCGCAGACCCCAGGGCGCAAGCCGAACTTTGGGCAAATCTGATACGAGACGACATGGGCGAACTGCCCCTCTTCGCGGATTTCGAAGAAGCCTACAAAGGCGAATTCACAGGCTGGAGACACTGGAAGACCTTTCTCGACCATCTCCGCTCGCTCGTCGGGCAAAAAGAGATCGGCATCTACACCGCCTATTTCTACTGGGTCAACAACGCCCCCAACCCAACCACCCAGCCGAACGAACTCGAATACTTCCACCGCTATCCCCTATGGATCGCCAACTACGGCGTCGAAACCCCCCTCGTGCCAAAACCCTGGTCTCCGAACGAATGGTTGTTCTGGCAATTCACCGCCATGGGCGACGGCATCCTCTATGGGGTGGAAAGCGCCGAGATTGACCTGAACTACTTCAACGGCGACGCACAGGCATTCGCAAACCGCTTCAACGTTCCCGCGCCGCAAGATCCGACCCCGCCACAACCCAGCGGCAAAAAATACGTGGTCAACGCCGGGGCATTGTACGTGCGCCAGGGACCCGGCACGAACTACAAAGCCATCGGATACCTGCAACGCAACGACATCGTCGAGGCATACGACCACAACGATGACGGGACGTGGCTGTACGTCAAACGCCTGAGCGACGGATTGATGGGCTGGTGCTCGATCACCTACCTGGTCCCCATCACGCCTCCTCCCACGCCGGAGCCTGAACCGCCGCCCCCGCCGCCTCCGCTGCCTGATCCGGGCGACGGCGCGCGTTATCGCGTCACCGCCAGCGCGCTGTACGTCCGCGAAGGACCCGCCTCCTCGTTCAGGTCGGTGGGATTCCTCGTCAGGGACGATATCGTCGTCGAACTGGAATCAAATTCGGATGGGAGTTGGAAGCGTGTCCGTCGCCTGCGCGATGGGTTGACGGGCTGGTGTTCGGTCAAATATCTTCTGCTCGTCAGCAACCCGCCTCCCGACGGTCCGCCCTCCGACGGGACGCGTTACAAAGTGACCGCCGCCAGCCTGAACGTGCGCGAAGGTCCCGGCTCGAATTTCAAAGCCCTGGGCTACGTCAGGCAGAACGAGATCGTGGACGGGATCGAAACGAACGCCGATAAAACGTGGATCAAGATCCGTAGAGCCGATGGTTTGACCGGCTGGGCTTCCGCGCGGTATCTGTCTGAGGTCGCCGCGCCGCCCCCGCCCGACGATGGGACCGGGACGAAATACCGCATCACGGCGACCCGCCTGCACGTCCGCGAAGGACCCGGTACGCAATACCGGTCGCTGGGATACGTCCAACAGAACGAGATCGTCACCGCCTTCAATGCCAACGCCGATCAAAGTTGGAGGCAGATCCGCCGGAGCGATGGGCTGGTCGGCTGGTCGTCTGCAAGATACATGACCCCGGTGACATGACTGACAACGAACATCGTCCCGAAGGCTTGGTCTTCGGGACGATGTTCATGTTCGAGACAGGGAAGCGCCTCGCCTACGGCGGGGGCCAGGGGATGATCGCAGGTTGGGAAAACCCGTGCTTTTCGACGGTGTAGAGTTTACCGGAGGAGGGCAGCGCGCATCCCGCCTCATCCCTGACCTCGTAACTGGTGGTGAACTGGTCGGGATGGGAATCCGTCCACCAGAGATAGTTCCCGTTCTGGCAGACGAACAGTTCCAGCAGGTAGCCGCGGTCGTCGTCCTTCGTCATCCTGACCTGGTTCCAGGTGATCAGCACTTCGTTCCCATTTCGTATCGCCGTCACACCCTTCGGCGGACCGTACATGTTGCTCCCGATGGATTGCAGGTTCAGTTCCTTGTAGGCGATCAACGATACATCCCCCACCACGTCCACCACAGACGGGGCGACCCAGCAAAAATAGTTCAACTTATCGAACTTGACGTACAGCCAGTTGCTATAGATATACCTCCCTCGGACAGTTCCCGTATCGCCCGCGTACAGATCCGCCGCGTGGAGGTAGGCAACCGAGGGACCGTAGCGGCAGTGCGCCTGCTTGTTCACGGTCACGGACGGGAAGGTGTATGTCGGGGTGGCGGTGATGGTGGGCGTGAAGGTGATCGTGGGGGTCAGCGTTTCGGTTGGGGTGAGAGTGATCGTTGGCGTGAAGGTTTCGGTTGGTGTAAATGTAAGTGTGGCGGCGGGCGTCTCCGCCTGCGTTTCGGTGGCGGAGGCTGGCGTGACGGCAGGCGGAAGATTGCAGGCAAGGATGAGAATGACGAAGAGAGCGGGCAGGAAATATTTTTTCATTTGAACTCCAAAACGTACCGCGACGCGCTTCGCGATGTCGCGATACATAAATGTCGCGTTACACGAATGACGACAAAAAAGCGATAACGTTTCGTCCAAGCGCGTCGTTGGCGTAACCGCCTTCCATCACAATGACGGTCGGCAGATCGAGCGATGCAATTCGCCGCCCGATCCCGGCGATCCCTTCGGTGGTGACTTTGATCGTGCCGAGCGGGTCGGCGGCGTAAATGTCCATCCCGGCGGAGACCACAAGCGAGACAGGTTCGAACTCGCGGATCAGTTGGATGGCTCGATCGAGCGTTCCCAGGTATTCGGTGTCGCCCGTCCCGGCGGGCAATGGGAAGTTATGATGGAATCCAAGTCCCCTGCCCTGCCCGCGCTCGCCTGCAAAACCGACGAAGTGAGGATACTCGAAATCGGGGTCGGCGTGGATGGAGATGGTCAATACGTCGTCGCGTTCGTAGAAGATATCCTGCGTGCCGTTGCCGGCGTGATAATCCACATCGAGGACGGCGACGCGCCCTTTTTGAGATAACCAATGCGCCGCGACAGCCGCGTTGTTGATGAAACAATATCCAGCCGCATAATCCTTCCCTGCGTGATGACCGGGCGGGCGACAAAGGGCAAAGGACGAAGATGGCGATTGAGCAATGGAATGAAAAACATCTTCAGCCGCGCTCAACGCGCAATTGGCTGAGGCGAGCGCGGCTGGATACGTCCCTTCGACAATGCAGGCGCTCAAGTCCATGATGTAATAGCCTGCGCGTCCGAGCAACGATTTCGGTCTTTGAGGACGACGTCTCAGCGCGAAGGTGGCGGGTATCAGCGTGGAAGAATCTTTGGGTTCGGAAGCCAGCCAATCGGTCCAGGCGGAAGCGAGGAAGTCGAGATACGTCTCATCGTGTACCGCGCGGATCGGGTCGAGTCCAAAATCCGACGGCTCGCAAACCTCCGCCCAATCCACATCGCGCAACGCGCCGAGGATGCGATCCATGCGCTCGGGGTTTTCGAGATACGGCACGCGCAAACCTCCGTCGAAAACCTCAAAAGGCGGATCGTGACGGCGATGCGTTTCGGAATAAAATACCTTCATGGCGCTCCGTAAGATTTGCGCCATAATTGTATCAATAGAACGGAGGAAACATGGAACTATTCGAAGCGATTCATGGCAGGCGATCACAGGGAGAGGTCAAGCCCGATGCCGTGCCGCGTGAGACGATCGAAAAACTTTTGAGCGCGGCGGTTCAGGCGCCAAATCATTACAAGGTGCGACCGTGGCGATTCGTCGTGCTGACCGGCGAGGGGCGGAACAAACTCGGCGACGTGATGGCCGCTTCGCAAATGGACCGTCAACCTGATCTGCCTCAAGTTGCCTTCGATAAAACCCGAAGCCTTCCGCTCCGCGCGCCGGTGGTGATCGCGGCCGGCGTGGACAAACCCAGCGAAGAAAAGGTGATCGAGATCGAGAACGTGTGCGCGGCGGCGGCAGCCTGCCAGAACATTTTGCTTGCAGCACAGGCGTTGGGATTGGGCGCAAAGTGGCGCACAGGCGAATGGGCGCGCGACCCGAAAGTGAAGGAGTTTTTGGGCTTTGCGCCGGACCAGCACGTCATCGCGTTTCTTTACATCGGGTATCCCGAATTTGCGCTCGAGCCGCGTGAAAGACCGTCGTTCGAGGATCGGACGGTGTGGGTGGAGGGGGAGTGAGGAGTGGAAAGTGGAAAGTGGAAAGTAGAGAGTGGGAAGTAAAAGGTGGAAAGTGGAAAGTGGAAAGTGGAAAGTAAAAAGTGGAAAGTGGAAAGTGGAAAGTAAAAAGTGGAAAGTGGAGACTCGGCTTTTGCACCTTAAAAATTAAGGCTCTCCCGTTTTTAACGGGAAATCGGGTCAAAAGCGACCAAAACGTGTAGACGAAAGGAATTGAAATTGCGGTAACCATAACCGCGACGGTTGAGC
>JAANMV010001946.1_pt1 | contig 21337 bp, 18 predicted proteins | sample 7279661 | NCBI WGS metagenome assembly JAANMV01 (sample SAMN14094540, study PRJNA606508) | bioreactor metagenome | isolation source: A lab-scale SPAN reactor treating ammonium-rich wastewater day 121 | place: Ireland: Galway | collected 2017-05-16
GAACACATCAAGGAACGCGCCCGCAGCGAGCAGATGAACCTATTCGTGGACGAGCGCGACGGCGTGATGCTTATCGCTATCGGAAATTACGACGAAGATTTTCTTAGGGCGATAACGGAGCTTTTTTACCGCGACGACGCGCTCGCAAAATTGATAATGTCCGAGCCGCCGGCGCGCCAGCAACAAAAGCAATAGCTCATCCGCGATGATATAATCCGCCCGTGTTTTTCCGTAGACTCTCGCCGAAACCGTCCTATTCTTGGGTCGTCTGCGGCCTTGGAAACCCCGATGCGAAATACGCGGCAACCCGCCACAACCTCGGATTCTGGGTCGCCGACGCGCTCGCCGAAAAGTGGAACGCGGGAAGGCGCGTAAAGAAATTTCAGGGCGTCTTGCGCGATGCGTCCTTTGCGGGCGAAAGCGTCCTTCTCGTCAAACCGATGACGTATATGAACGGCAGCGGACTTTGCGTGGGGCCGCTCATGCGAGCGTTTCGGGACGCCAACTTGCTCGTCGTTTTCGACGACGTCAGCCTGCCTTTCGGCAAACTCAGGCTAAGAAAAGGCGGCAGCGCCGGCGGCCATAAAGGCGTGCAAAGCGTCATCCGCCATCACGGCGAAGACTTTCACAGGCTCAAGCTCGGCATCGGCGGCGCGGAACTGCCGTTTTTGTCGGACTGGGTGCTCGAAAGCTTCGAGCCCGAAGAAATGCCCGCCGCGATGGAAATGGTGGCAAGCGCGGTCATTAAAATCGAGGAAATCGTTCGCGACGGCTGGGATGCCGCTGTTACGAAAGGTTTCGGCGGCTCATGCGAGGAATCGAAGGGAGACAAGGGGGAATCGCTATGACAATCACCGTGCTCAGCGTGTCGCTCGGTTCCAGCAAACGCGACAAGCGCGCGACCGCGAACCTGCTCGGCGAAGACATCGTAATCGAGCGGCGCGGGACGGACGGCGACCTCGGCAAGGCCATCCAGCTAATCGCGGAGAACGACGGCAAAGTGGACGCGTTCGGCCTTGGCGGAATCGACCTTTACCTCTGGGTGGGCGAGCGCAAATACGTCGTGCGCGATGCGCTCAAAATGGCTCGCGCCGCGAAAAAATCGCCCGTCGTTGACGGAAGCGGGCTGAAAAACACGCTGGAGCGGCGCGCCGTGAAATGGGCGGCGGAGGAATTTTCAGGCGAGCCTCGTCTAAAAGAAAGCCGCGCGCTTCTCGTGAGCGGCATAGACAGAACGGGAATGGCGCAGGCGCTGACGCAGTACGCGAAAAGCGTGGTTTTCGGCGACGTCGCGTTCGCTCTGGGAATCGGAATCCCCGTGCGAAACCTTCGCGCTCTTTACGCGCTCGGCACGATTCTCCTTCCGGTTTTCACGCGGCTGCCGTTCACCATCCTCTATCCGACCGGCGAAAAACAAGATAAAAACACGCCCAAATTCGCGCGCTTTTTCGAAGAAGCGGACTGGATTTGCGGCGATTTCAACTATATCAAGCGATACGCGCCGCTGGGACTGAATGCGAAAATCGTCCTCACGAACACGACGACCGAAGAAGACGTGGACATGCTCCATGAGCGCGGCGTAAAGTGGCTAATCACTACGACGCCGGTGTTCGACGGGCGCAGCTTTGGCACGAACCTGCTCGAAGCCGTCATCGTCTCGCTCATCCGCCGCGACCACGGCGCGGACTATTTCCCCGCCATGAGCGATTACGAAGTGTATTTGAACAAGCTGGAATTAAAACCGGCGGTGCGGGAGTTGTAGTTGCCAATTTTGACCTAGATTATTTGCGCAATTCTTCCAATTTGCTTTCCAATTTGCAATCGTGCGCTTCTTTCTGCAATAGATAGCGCTTCATCGAGTCTTCCTCATACTTTTTGAATGCGGCTTGGCGCTGCATGAGTAGCTCGAAGTCAACCTCGTGGCCGTTGAAGTCCGGGCCGTCCACGCACACGAATTTCGTCGTGCCGCCCACGCTCACACGGCACGCGCCGCACATCCCCGTGCCGTCCACCATTATCGCGTTGAGGCTAACCCAGCATGGCGTCTCGTATTTTTTCGTCATTTCGCTGACGAATTTCATCATTATGACCGGGCCGCAAGCGAAGACGACGCTGCCCCTGCCCTCTTTGAGCAGCTCTTCCAGCGGCATCGTAACTACACCCTTTATTCCTTCGCTTCCGTCGTCCGTCGTTACAATCATTTCGTCCGAATACCGCGCCATTTCGTCTTTGAGCAGCAGAAGTTCGCTCGACCTTGCGCCTTGAATCGTGATTACGTAATTCCCCGCTTCTTTAAGAGCGCGCGTAATCGGATATAGCTCCGCGGTGCCGAGCCCGCCCGCGACGACGACGGCCGTGCCGAAGTTTTCGATGTGCGTCGCGGTGCCGAGCGGACCGACGAGGTCGAGAATCGAATCGCCCGGCTCAAGCTCGCCCAGTTCCATCGTGCTTCTGCCGACCTTCTGGAATATCAGCGTGATTACGCCTTCCGCAGGGTCGGGGTCGGCGATGGTCAGCGGTATGCGCTCGCCGCGTTCGTCCAACCTGAAAATGATGAACTGGCCGGGCCGCGCCGCCTCCGCGATCATCGGCGCGCGCACCTTTACCATCGTCATGTTCTCGTGAAGCTCGCGCTTCTCGACAATTTCGTAAGGCATACTCCCGCTCCCTTACCCGGATTTTTGCGCGGCATTCCCCGCCGCTACAGCCCTTCGCGCACAATCGAACTCATCGCCTTGAAACAGGCATTGTCCTTAGTACGCGTCCATTCGAACGACAGGCTTTCGAAATTCGAAATAATCGCGCCGCACTGCCTGAAGCGTTTGATGGCTATTTTGTGATACTCCTTCACTCTGCTGCTCGTGGCGTCCTGCAAAACGACGGCGCGGTATCCTTGCTTCAAAAGCTCCAGCGTGGTCTGCTGAACGCAAACCTGAGTTTCGATTCCGGTTACGATGACGTCCACCGGCCTCGATTTTTCGCCGCCTCGTTTCGCGCGAATTCGCCCGGCGATTTCGGCGACAAGCTCGTCGAACCCCGGCTCTCCGCAACATCCGAAGAAATTCTTCTCGAAAAAATGCTTTTCGGTTTCCAGCGCGTCGAACACCTCGCGAATCTCCGGCGCGGTCGCGCCGAGTCCTTTCGGATATTGCTCGGTCAAGACAATCGGAATGCCGTAAAGCGCCGCCACGCGCATCGTTTTGTTAATCATCACGGCGATTTGCTCGCAGTTTTGGGTCATTTTGAAAATCTTGCCCTGCGGGTCGATAACAAGCAAAATCGCGTTGTCCGCGTCGCACAAATCGAGGAAATATGTCGAATCCATAGCCACCACCGGAAAATAAAGCCGCAAAAATTATAACACCGGCGCCTTCTGCGCGCTATCCGGCGCCCGCTCGCGTAAATCTCACAAGCCGCGTTCGAACTTCGCTTATAATCCCCCATTCCGGTATCAATTTCTTTTCGGCGGGCCAATTTCTTTAACCTGCATTTCAATACGGAGGGCTTTCGCTTTTGCAGCGCGGTCTCGTTTTGGCGATTCTGATAATCGGCGCGGGCATCATCAGCCTGGAACTCGGCATATCTACTGCAGTTGTGGAAATACTGCTCGGCATACTCGCGCGCAACATCGTCCCGCTTTTCGGAATCAGCTGGGACGATTTCATCGGCAAAGGCGAAATGCTGACGTTTCTCGCTCACGTCGGCCTTATGGCGCTTTTGTTTATCGCCGGTTTCGAAATCGATTTCGACCTTCTCAAGAGAAACCTGAAAAGCTCGCTGTCCGTCGGACTGTCAAGTTTTTTCGTGCCGTTTATTGCCGTCGGTCTCGTTTCGTTCTTCGTTTTCGGCCGCGATTTGGACAAAGCGGCGATTGCCGCCATTTCGCTTTCGGCGACGTCCATCGCGCTTATTTTCAGCTATCTTCGCGAGCGCGGCCTGCACGACAAAAAAGTCGGCCAGCTGCTGATTACTTGCGCGATGGTCGTGGACATCGCCAGCGTCGTTCTTCTCGTCGTATTTTTCATTCCGGTCGATACGAAATTCGCCGTCGACATAATTATTCTGGGACTTGCGATTCTTGCCGCGCCGGCTGCGGGACGTCTTTTGTTAAAGCGCTACGCCGGAAATCCGAACGAATTCGGACTCCGGTTCATTTTGTTTCTGCTCATCAGCTTTTCGTTCATCGCCCAAAGCACGCGCATCCACGAAGCGCTTATCGGTTTCGCGCTCGGCCTGATAATGGGAAGGCTGCTGCGCGAGCACCTTCAGCTGGTGGATAAACTTTCGGGAATCGTATTCAGCTTTTTCGCGCCGGTGTTCTTTTTCTACGTCGGCTCCCAGTTCGTCTTGAACGGAATGCGGCCGCTCGATTGGCTGTTCGCCGTCCTGCTCCTCGCCATTTCCGCATCAGTAAAAACTTGGGCGACCGCCGCGCCGCTAAGGCGTATTATATCCGGCAAAGCCGCCCGTTTCGGCGGCACGCTTTTTAACTACAACTTGACTTTCGGGCTTGTCGCCGCCTTTTACGGTTTCAATCAGGGAATTATTACGGGCGCCGAATACAATATTCTCTTGTTCGTTATCGTCACGACCGCTTTCATTCCAACGTTTCTCCACCGTCATGCGCCGCGCGAACTCGCCTTCGAGCGATAAATTAGAACTTGTCGCGCTTAATCGCGCTGCCCGATTTGCGATAAAATCTTATCGTGACCAAAACGATTCTCGAAAGCATCTCTGCGTCGCTACGGCGAAGCGACATTCCGCTCGCCGAACGCGAGTCGCTATACGTCGAAATCTCCGACGCAAGCTGGCCGCATCGCCGGTTCTATATTCTCGTCGCCGTATCGACGCTCATCGCCGCCTACGGACTGCTTTCGAACAGCGCAGCCGTAATCATCGGGGCGATGCTAGTCGCGCCGCTGATGGGGCCGATTTTCGGCATCGCGCTCGCGCTTATTTCCGGAGACAACAAACTCCTGAAAGCCAGCCTCACCGCGGAAGCGATCGGCGTCGCGCTGAGTGTGGCAATAGGCGCAATAATCGGCTTTCTCCCATACAACCTCGGCACCACCGCCGAAATGCTTGCGAGAACCACCCCGACGATGTACGACCTCGCCATCGCGTTCGCCTCCGGAATAGCGGGCGCGTATGCGAGCGTCCAGCCGAAAATCAACGCCGCGCTGCCGGGCGTCGCAATTTCGGTAGCGCTCGTTCCTCCGCTCGGAACCTGCGGGCTGTTTTTGGCGGCGGGTAGTTACGAACTCGCGTGGGGCGCGCTAATGCTGTTCCTCGCCAACTTTTTCGCCATCCAACTCGCCGCGGCCGGCGTGTACGCCGTGTACGATATGGGCGCGGTCCACCACGAAGGCAGCTCGAAACCGCTCGACGTCGCGCTTCGATTTCTTCCGAGCGCGCTCGCCGTGGTAATAATCGGCTTTTTCATGTTCAACACGCTCGTCAGGCTCTTGAACGAGCGCACTTTCCAAAAAAACCTCGCCGCGGTTTTGACGAAGGAAATAAGCTACGTGACGGGCGGCCACCTCGACCAGATTATCAGCCAGCGGCAGACCGACGTAGGCTACGAAGTTATCGCCACCGCGCTTACGCCCTACCCGTTCGAACCCGCCAGCGTGGAAAAAATCCAGGACACGCTAAGGAAGGAAGTGCGCCCCGACCTTTATCTAATCATCCGCTCGCTTCAATCGAAAGACGCAAGCGCGCAGGGACAGGTTTTTCTATCGCCCGAAGACCTCGAAGTCCGGCGGGAAAGCGAATTAAACGCCCATATATTGTCATCCGCCCGCGCCGCCGTGGAACGCGAAATACGCTCGATAGGCGGCGCAAGACTGGAAAACCTTTTCAGAACCAGCGATTCCGGCGGGCTTAAATTCACCGCGGTAATAAGCACGCCGAAACTCATATCGCCAGAAACGGTCGGCGAAATAGAGGCTAAACTTCAAGCGGAAATCGGCCAGCCCGCCCGGCTTATTGTTCGCTCGATAATCGCCCGCGACGCGGACCGCGATCACTTCATTTACGATGCCGTTCCGGACAAAGCGCCGGAACTTCCGCCGGAAGAAGCCAAGCTGAGAGCAGATATTCGCGAAGTGCTCCTGACGCGCCTTGCGGAATTCGAGGGCTCAACGCTCATCGACGTTAACTTTATCGAATTCGACGGCGAACTTGAAATTACGGCAGTCGTGGAAACGCCGTTCCCGATTCTCCCCGCCGCCGCGATGGAATTGCAAGAAGCCGTATCGGATTCTGCCGGACGGGATATCAAGCTGTTCGTCAACAGCGTGATGGGCGGCACGGCCGGCGCAGGCGGCTGGCTTACCGACCCGTCGAGAAAACCGCCCGCTCCGATAGACCCGGCGATTCAGGAAACCGGCGGCTAATCAATCAGGCAGATTTTTCAGCCAATAACCGAACCAGTTTTCCGACATTACTTTTGCGGCGAAATCCCGTCCCCATTTATCCGCGACGGCATCGCCCAAAAATTGCAAATCGCTTAAATTCTCGAACGGAACCGGCGTGTTGTATTTCGTCAGCCCGCCGTCGAAGTCGCTGCCGATTCCCACGAGGTTGTCTCCGAGCATATATTTCAAATGCCCGATATGCTCAAGCACGATTCCGATATCCACTTCTTCCGGAGGCGCGGCGTCGGGCTTGAAATCCGGATGGTTAATTTCGTTAATTTCCCCGGCGGCAAGTTTTCCGGCAATTTCTTCTCCCGAGACTCCTTCCGGAAAAACTACGCCGGGTTCCAGCGGCTTTTTGATTCCGAATTCGGTATCCGCCCACCCCGGCATCAAATATGAGTTGTGAAGCACGATTCCTATGCAAGATTCGGCCTCACGCAATACGGACAGCTGCCTGTCGTCAAGATTCCGGTCGCTCGGGCAAACCGCCGCGGCGTTCGAATGAGATGCGATAAGCGCAAGATTTCCCGAATACTTGCTTCTATATTCAACGGCGTCCCAAAAACTCTCTTCGTTCAAATGTGAAACGTCTATCGCAATCCCCAAATCCGCCGCTGCGTCCATCAGCCTTCGGCCTTGCTCTGTCAGCCCCCCTTCGGCCTTGTTGCCGGCTGCGTATGCGTTGCGGTTCATCCAAGTCAATCCCGCCGCACGCACGCCGAAATCGAAAAAGCGCTTCAACTCGCCGGGCGATGAAACCGGCTCCGCGCCTTCCATCAAAATGGAAATACCGGTTTTGCGCTGCGATTTTTCAACCGAAATCAAATCGCTTTTACTTCGGATCGCCGCAAGCCAATCGGAATGTCTCTCAATCAGCCTCGCGTATATTTCGAATTGAGCCGCCACCGCTTTATCGAAATGCCCAGCGCCGTGAAACTCCGGCAGCGTGAATATCGTGCACCATGCCCACTTCAGATTCGCGTCTTTCCAGCTTTCCTGCGTGAGCATATAGTCCCGCCCCTCGCTTTCGAACGGCCTCTTGTACGAGAGCATGTTCCAAGCGAGATCCTGATGGCCGTCCGCAATACGAAACTTTTCCTTCACGAGAACGATTATATTACGCAAATCAGGCGTGCAAAGGTAGTATCTTCTGCGTTTACCGGGAGCGTATTATGAGAAAAGCGGTGCAGTTTATACAGGACGGTTTCGAAAGGATTAGAGCCAAGCTCTTAAGCGACCTCGCCCAAATGTCGGAAAAAGAACTTAATTACGTGCCTAACGGCGGAATTCACTCGCCGATAAGGCTTTTCCTCCACGTGGTGCAGGTCGAGGAATTCTGGCTTCGAAGCACGCTTATCGGCGAAAAATTCGAGCTTGGAATCGCCGTCGACTATCGCGACGCGTCGGCGAAGCTCGAACTCGATGATGTAAAATGCTACGCCCATGAAGTGCGAGAAAGGTTTATCGACTATCTGGAAGGCATAAGCGACGAAGACCTCGACACCGCGCTTCCGATGGGCGAAAAAGGAAAAAAGGAGCCTATCGGCTGGATTCTTTATCACATTCTGGAACACGAAGCCTTGCACGAAGGGCAGATAAGGCTTATCGCGGAGCTATCGGGAAGAGAACTCCCCGTCGGCCCGCTCCTGTTCGCAAAATAGCGGAGTTGAGCGCATTTATTCCGGCCCGCGCCGGCGCTCGCATTTCCGCTGCTTTGCGCCTTGCCTCGTTTGCGCCGATTGCGCTTACCGCGCTACTTTTTTGTTCCTGCCTGTACGTTTCCGAAGGCGGCACCAACGGCGAAATCTCCGGAAACTCAACCGCAGGCGGCACGATCGAACCTGGAAAACAAGAATCGAATTTTCTCGCATTCAAGGACGTTTCAATCGCATCGTTCGACGTAAAGACCGGCAAGCAGTTATGGGAATCCAAGCTCGACGCACGAGTCTATCCCTTCGCCGTGCGTCCCGCGGGAAAATCGGGCGGGAAATTTCTTTACACGTGGATAACCGAAAACGCAAGCATCAATTCGGCGTTAACAGGCTCGGACCTAACGCCTATTTTGTCCGCACGCGACGCATCTCCAACCGCGATTTTCGAATCGAGAGTCGCGATGGAATTTTTGGAGCGGCCCGGCCCGGAAGGAACACATTCGTACCGTACCGAAATTTGGAACGCCGACGCTGGTACCGTGGAATCGTCGTTTCCGCTCGCATACTTGCTTAAACCGGCTGCGCCTTCCGCCAAACCGGATTCCGCAATAATTTTGAGCGGGCCGGATTCCACCGATTCAATCGACATCTACGGCCATACGACACGCGAAAAAGTTTCACGAATAGATTTGAATACGGGAAAAACGCTTTTCTCGACTTCCGTCCCGAAAGATTACGGCTCGTCATTCGACCTTGTCGCGGCTACCCAATCTCACATACTGCTCGCGTACAAAATAGACGTTTTGCAGGAAGAAATGGTGTGCATCGGCTCCGGCGGCAAAATCGCATGGCGCAGATACTTCGGCGAACAGATTCACCGCACTCCCCTTTTCCCGTTCAACGACGCGTTTTCGAGAATCGTATGCGCTCTAAGCCCAGACGAATCAAAGCTATGCGCTTTTTCCGTCCCCGCGCCGGGCCGCTGGCGCGTATTCGAACTCGACGTTTCGAACGGCAAACAGACCTGGGAAATAACTTCTTCCGGCGGCCCCACGCTCCCGAACGCGATTAAGTACGCGGAAGGCTTCGTCGAAATGGAATACGGCTACGGCGCGCGCTACGTAAAACTCGACGCATCGAGCGGCGCGAAAATTTCGGAATTCGACGTCGCGAAGCGACCATCGGACGGAAGCGATGGCGGCGACGTTCACGTTTTCAAACACCCTTCCGGCGCCTACCTAAAAACCGCGGGACGCTTTATCGAAACCGGGCTTAAAGACGGCGGCTCCAAACTTTTTCCGCTCGCGTCATTCGCCGGCAGGCTGCCGGAAAAAGTGGAGTTTGCCGGAGACGGCGGCTCGATTATGCACGCCGTTTTTTCGAAGCCCGGACAAGAGAGCGATCTTTCGAATCCCGCACTCGAAGCGATTATCAACGCAAAAACCGGCAAAATAATCGCGGGCGACCAGCTCGACCCGAACGGATGGCTTTTTTACGGTCGCGGCAACGTCGTAATCGCGGGCGACAATCTTTACGAACTCGGAATCTTGGGAAAACCCGTCAAAACGATTCCGCTTTTCGGCTCCGGATAATATCGTCCGGTTTCGGCGCGCCGAGCTTATCCGCGAGAATAGTCCGCGGTGATATAATTCTCCGCTTTGAAACCGATATTTACAAGCGAAAATATGGCGGAAGCCGACCGGCACGCGATAGAGGCTCTCGAAATCCCTGCCGATCACCTGATGAACAACGCCGCGCTGCGCATTTTCGACGCGATGCGCGAATACCTTACGCCCGATGACAGGATTCTCATTCTTGCCGGTGCGGGCAACAACGGAGGCGACGGCATAGCGCTTGCGACCTATCTGTTTCGCGCCGGATTCGACGTCTCCTTGCAGATTCTTTCGCCCGCTGCCGAACTGAAACCGCCCGCTTCGCTGTTCGCGAACGTAGCGGAAAAAATGGGGCTGAAAATGGAGCGCCACGTTCCGCGCGTTTTCCCGGCGGAAATCTGGGACGAAAACTGGGACTACGTCGTGGACGCGCTTTTCGGCACCGGACTTGCGCGAGACCTGAGCCGCGAATATGCGTCAATCGTAAACGCTATGAACAACCATTGCGCGGCGAAAGGCGCGATGCAGATTTCAATCGACACTCCCAGCGGATTTTGCGCGTCTACCGGAAAAATTTTCGGAGCGTCGGCGAAGCCGGACAAAATTTATACAATCGAATTCGACAAGCTCGGCTTCCATAACTACTCCACCGCGGATGTCGCGGCGAGCGCCGAAATCGTCAAAATCGGCTTCCCGGAAGAGTGCGGGAATCTTGCGGCGGCGCATGAAGTGGAACTCTCCGACGTATTCGCGATGCTCCCCGTGCGCGACCGCAAAAGCCACAAAGGCACTTTCGGACGCGTCCTCATCGTTGGCGGCTCCACCGGAATGACGGGCGCGGCGAGAATGGCCGCTCGCGCGGCGATACGCGCCGGCGCCGGAATGGCGAAACTCATCGTGCCGGAAAAGCTTCGCCCCGCGGTCGCGGCGTCCGAGCTCGAAGTGATGGTCGAGGGCGCGCAGGACACCGACAGCGGCAATTTCAGCAGGCTTGCGCTTCACCGCCTTCTCGAACTTACCGAATGGGCCGACTGCGTATGCATCGGTTGCGGCGTCGGCCGCCATCCGCAAACCCTCGAACTCGTGCGGGACTTCATTGCGAAATGCGCGCTCCCAGTCATCCTCGACGCCGATGGAATTTATGCTCTAAGAGAATTGAAAGAAAAACTGCCCAAAACGAGCGCGGTCGGAATAACGCCGCATCCCGGCGAATTTTGCGCGGTAAGCGGCGCCACGCGCGAAGAACTCGAAAGCAATCCGTTCGCCATCGTGAAAGACTTCGCCGAAAAGCGGGGCTGCGCCGTAGCGTTCAAAGCCGGCAAAAGCTTCACCGCCGACAAGCTTGGGCGCATTTACTGCATACCGACCGGCAATCCCGGTATGGCGACCGCGGGCAGCGGCGACGTTCTCGCCGGAGCGATCGCCGGAATGCTCGCGCCCGCCGCATCGCGCCACAAATCCGAAGGCGGCTTCGATGTTTCGGAAAGCGTGGGCGCGGCGCTTTGGGCGGGCCAGTATCTTCACGGGCTCGCGGGCGACCTTGCGGCCGAGGAAATCGGGCTCGACGGTATGATTGCCGGCGACATCCTCGATTATCTGCCCCACGCGCTCGACGTGATTCGCCGGGGAGAAGAAAGTGAGTTTTGAGCCTTCCCATTCCACGACCACCGCGTACATCGACCTCGAAAAATTCGCGCACAACCTGCGCGTAATCCTCGACGAGCTCGGCGGCAAGCGCCTCATCGCCGTCGTCAAAGCCAACGGCTACGGCCACGGCATCGCCGGCCTCATCCCCGTCTTCAGCCGGTTTCCACGCGTCTGGCTGGGCGTGCCCACGCTCGACGAAGCGCTCGAGCTTCGCGGCGGCGGCGCGCCGAACCCGATTCTGCTCCTATCGCATATCAACCCGGTCAAATTGCCGCTCGCGGTCGCGAACAGCTGCCGGCTCACCGTGCACCACCTCGACCACATCAACTGGTACGCTCGCGCCGCAAGGAACGCTCCCGACACCGTGAAGCTCCATCTCGAAGTGGACACCGGCATGGCGCGCCTCGGCATCTCTCCGGACGACCTAGGCGAAGCGCTGGAACTTATCAAAGCCGAAAAAATGTTCACGCTCGAAGGCGTCTTCAGCCACCTCGTCGAATCGAGCATCGCGGACGACCCGCGCAACGCCGCCCAAAAGCGAGCGTTCGAAGAAATCCTCGCGAAAGTCAAATCCGTTTTCCCGGACGTTTCTTGCGCGCACCTCTCGAACAGCGGCGGCGTCCTCAACCTTCCCGATGCGCACTACGATATGGTTCGCGCCGGCATTCTTTGCTACGGGCTTTACCCGCCGGACTATGCCGGGCGCAAAATAGACATCGCGCCGGTCCTCACCCTCGTCAGTCAGGTTCACGACTTCCGGCAGGTGAAAAAAGGCACCGGCGTAAGCTACGGACACAAGTGGATAGCGCCCGAAGACACCACGCTCGTCACGATACCCATCGGCTATGCGGACGGATATCCGCGCTCGATGAGCGGCAAGGCGCAAGTGATATATCGCGGCGAAATCCGGCCGGTGGTCGGCAACATCACGATGGACTACATGATGGTGGACGTGAACGGCCTCGGAAAACCGGAACTCGGCGAAGAGGTCATCCTCATTGGCGAATCCTGCGGCAAAGCTATTGCCGCCGCCGACCTCGCGCGCTGGGCGAACACGCTCGAATATGAAATCATTTGCAATTTGGGCAGGCGGATAAAGCGCGTTTACGTCTAGCCCGCTCCGCCCCGTCCGGCCTTGCCCCCCGCCCTAATAATTCGCCCAGCTAGGGGCGGGGAGAGGAATCCACAGTTCTTCGAACGTCGTTTCGCCCCAGTAATAGCCCATATACGCAGCGTCCGCCTCGGTTATCACCCCGTCCCCGTCCGCGTCCAGCCGCGCCGGAACGAGCGTCGCCTTGCCGTCGCCCTCCGCGTCGAAAAAGTCGATTATCCCGTCCTCGTTCTGGTCGATCAGCCACGCCGCTATCGGCCGCGACGCAAGCGGCAAGCCTTGTCCAGTGCTTCTCGCGCTCACCTCGAACAGCCCCGGCGACATCTCGTGCCACGGCACAGGCGGATTGCGCGTGCTTATCCCGCCCATCGGCGGCTGCTCCCGGTTCAGCCTGCGGAACTCCTCGTACCAGCGCTCTATCGCGTCGAACTGGCCCGTCCCCGCCGCGTCCAGGTCGTTTTTCCCGTCGCCGTTTATATCCAGCCAGTCGCCGCTCGTATGCACGAGGTTCCACGCCGTGTCGTAAATGCGCTCGCTCGTCGCGATAAACCCGTCTTCGTCGCGGTCATAGACCAATTTGAGAAAACCGTCGCCGTTTACGTCCACGGGCACCGCCAGCGCGTCGATTCCGACCCGCCTTCCCATATTCAGCCGCAGCATCGCGGCGTCCCCCTCGTTCACGATTCCGTCGCCGTTCACGTCCCCCAAAAGCGGACTCCCCACATCCACGTCGCAGATGATATCGCCGTAGCCGTAAGCTTGGACGGCAGAATCAGGGTCGTCCTCAGGCCGGATTAAGTGAGTGCGATATCGACGGTTTTTAAGAAATCTTATGTTACGTAGAGCGAAATCGGCCCGCTCCCCGCTATGCCAAGTGGGTACGATTGGCGAAGTTTCGTCATAATTTGCTCCCACGTATGGAAAAGAACCTCTGAACGGTGATGTGCCACTTCCGGGTTCATGAAAGAATAAAGACGGAATTTCGAAAGGGCGAATGCGAGTGCCATTTCCGTCAGCATTTTGAGGATGGTCAAAATGAACGTGGACGGCAATAAGGCCATTAACGCTACCTCCTATAACATTTTCGCTATTATATGGCAAATTGGGAGACACGCCACTGCCAGTTTGTAGTTCCATGTAGTAAAACTCGCCCGGATTGTTGCCTTTCTGCTTCAGAAAATACAATTCACGGCTTCCTTCATAAACATCTTGAGGCTTAATTACGGATGCTGATAAGTTGTACTTTACGTTCACAAATGGGCACCAGCCGCTAGCAATTTTGTGGATTCCAAGTGGAGCAAATCCCCCTGCCATCACATCGGCTCCATAGAGACCACTATCTTTAGAGTCACTTGCTCTAACATATGTGTCAGGCCAATTTAGCATGTGTCCGATTTCATGAGCATAAAATTGCACATTGAATGAAGCGGGCGTTGATGCGCTGGCAATCATTTTGGTGCGGATGTAATCCTGCAGCGCTTGGCCTATATATGCGATTGCATAGTCTGGATAAGGTGGTTCGTTCCTGCGATACATTTCATAATTGAAGAATCCCTGCCCATCGCCATCTCTTGAATCTAATATAACCATAAAAGGATTTACAAATGGCCCAAGCAGTTTATTATTCTCGTTCTCCACTATTTCATACATTTCTGCGCACCTTTCAGGACTTAAAGGATACATTACATTCCAAGAATAAGTTTCGGAAGCAACCGTCAATATTTCGTTATGCACAACAAAATCTGGGATAAATTTTCCATATGATTGTTCGCAAAAGTAGTATTTTGGGTTAAGTTCGGGTATTGGAGTTGGTCCATTCAAATGTTTGCTTTCCTTTGCCAAGTCTAAATTGGAAAACCAATCGCCAGATGTCGTGCGCTTTATGTAAAACACATTGATGCGAAGGTGTGATTGAAAATAGTAATATGGCATACCTAAATATGCTCGGAATGTTTCATCCCATAATGCTGATGCCAGAGATTGGCTCAATTCGTTGTCGCTGTGATTTTCCGCCCAGGATCCACGCGGATATCCAGATTTAAATACGTCAACACCAATATACGGCCAAGAAAAGTCTGTTGCATGCCGAATGTCCCATAGTGGAATGCACCCAAAGCTATTAACATTTATATCTCCGCCGAAAACAGATTCGTTAGCCGCATGATCGTGATTCAGGCCTGCAATTATATTTACTTGAGCGGAGGCCGGGGGGGAATCCCCCCCGGCCTTTATCGAATAGGAGTAGTCAATGTTATTTGGCCCGGACTTGGAACATCCTAGCGCCAAAATACAGGCAAGAAAAAACGCCACTATACGAACCATCATATCTAACTAATCCTGTCGCGCTGGAATATGAACCTCTGTGAAGCCCTCCTCGCAGGTGTCATAATCTGACCATTCGTCGAAAAATACACGAGTCGTGGGAGAGAAATAGCAAGAGTATTCAGACCCAAAGCCGAAATCAACAGCAATATCACCATGGGGTAAATTTACTGTAAACCGAAATTCAAAGGCTACGCCCGATGCACCTGCTTGGATATACGAAGGTGGGGGGGGCGGTTGAGGAGGTTCAGGAGGGGGTTGAAAATATGCAATAAATATATCTACAGAGGAAAAGTCATTGTATAGAGAGGATTTTATTAGTTGTCCTCCTGGGGGAGGATTCCATTCATCGAAAAAGCCGCTTCGGGGGTCACCCCATGAGTCGGTGTCTGAGTCATTATTGTTCCATACTTTGACATCCGTACTGACTTGAGGTATAGTTGCAAAATGAATGCTATTCGTATCACCTGAAAAGTCCAGTCTAACCCTATCCAATGCGGACATTAAGTGGGAAATGTCTCGAAAACGCACAGCCACGGAATACGTTACAGTAGGAGGTGAGTTGTTGACCACAAGTTCTGTTGGTGTGCTATCCCTAAATCCTATTTCATTTAAATAACTAACAGCCGTAATGGTTAGTGGTGGATGGGAAACAGCGGACTCGCTTAGGTTGTCAGTCACTCGCACTTTTGGGTAAAATGTACCTTCGGAAGCATATGTATGGTATGCAATAGAAGTACTGCCTGTGTCTTGCTCAAATGTGTCGTTTCCATCCAGATCCCATTCGTATTTGACTATCGTACCATCTCTATCAAAGCTGTCGGAGGCATCGAATAGCACTGGAATACCACACTTTACTTTTTGACTCGACGTTTCAAGTAGGGCTGTTGGCGGTTGGTTAATTACAAGAACAACTTTGGTCAATTCGCTCCATACACCGTAATTGTGATTTTGATCCTGGTCAAAAGGCCTAACCCTAACATATACTTCTTCGTATTCATCCAGTTCCACGTCCGTGAACTTAAAACCGACTTGACCAGTAGCCGAATGATACCAGTCACCGAAGCCGTAATATGGACCATATGCAAGGCTCTTAATCGTATTCCTTTGGCTTGGAGATGGGCCCGCAATTTCGGTATCGAGAATTAATCCACCGCCTTGACTTTGGTATACTTGTATTTGATATCCTCCAACTGCTACGCCATAGTAATCGACAATCACCTGAATATCGTTCAGGTTAATAACCAGATCATGATGGTAATCGAATACTTCATAAAAAGGTGGTATCCAATAAACATAACTTCCAGATTGAGTATAAAGATGCTGGGCAATCGGTGTCTGGTCGGCGATACCAACCTCGCCGTTTAGATCGCCGTCGCCTCGATTGACTTCGCTCCATCTAATGTAAGGAACTTCGTTTTCTCCTTCTTTTACGAGGTAGTTTGTAATATCATCGACTTTGTTGCTTCCGTGCTGGGGATAACCGTCGTTCGGCGCGACGCTCGCGTCCCTTCCCGGATTCCACGGTTCTTTTTTGAATACGAAAGTTCCGACAAGGCCGCCGTGCGCCGAGTCTTTTTCGTCCCAGTTTAACAGCCCGTGCCAGAACGCCGCCTTTCCCTTGACCTTGAAAATCGCGGTCGTGACGAATTCTTCGCCGGCTTTGTCCTCTTCGCCGAACATATCGCCGGGAACGTACTTCACCGGGTTATACGACTCCGCATCGTAGTAAACATAGCCGAGCACGTACTTCCAATCGTACTGCGCGCTCGCATTCGCCCGGATAATCAAATGCACTTCATCCCCATTTTCCTCTACGGACAGCTCATAGGCTTCTACTCCCTTCCGGTCGGGGCTGTCGTCGCCGTCGAGCGGCTCGAAGTGAAATGTCGTGCCTCCCGGCCCCTCGACGCTTGAAACCGCGCGCTCGCCGACGCTTCCGCCGTTTGCGCTTGTCGCGGTAATTGCGGCGAGGCCCGCCGCGGGCTTTGGTTTACCGCCCTTGCATCCCGAAAAGACCAGCGCAAGAAGAGCCGTCGCGATGGCCATAATCATCACCGCCGTGAGCGCAATGCGCCCGATTTTAACGCGCGCGCGCGCCGTTGCTTTTAATTCCGCATGTAGCGGCCTCTTCCCAGTCATCTCTTAGTCCTCCTATGGACATTTCCGATTAACGTTCAATGGTTGGCAAACCCAACCGGACATCTATCGAAACCCGCCCACCGGACTCCCACCCGCCGGGCATGTCAATCCGATTATATCCGAATTTCTTCGAAAGGGACAAAAATAAGCGGCCGCGAAAAAAATATTCGCTTGTACCGGAAATCACTTTGCCGCCGAGTCGCGGCAATGAAAAAAATCCGCTGTAAAATAGCGGCTTTCGGGAGGATTCGGGATGACAGGCGAAATATTGCATCCGGTTTACGAGCTGTTCAAGTCGAGGTGCATTTCGACGGCGTTCACCGGCGAACCCGTGCCGGAGGACGCGCTGGCGCGGATAATCGACGCCGGGCTTTGGGCGCCGTCCGGCGAGGAAACTCAGCCGTGGTTTTTGCACGTACTGACGGGCAAGAAACGCGACGGCTTCGCGCTGCTTGCCGAAATAATCTGGACCTCGCTTACTCCGCTTAGCGCCCGCGGCGCGGCAGGGGACGGCGAGGCGGAGCGCATCGAAGGCAAGAAAAAGCTCTTCAGCAATCTTGCCGGCGCGCCGGTGGCGATCGCCGTTTTTTACGAGCCGCTGCCGGACGAGCCTACGGCAAGGCTGTCCGCGACCATGCTGATTCAAAATATGCTGCTCGCGGCGGCGGCCGAGGGGATTGGCAGCGCCACGTTCATTTCGATCGGCGAGCGGAGCTGCGACGTGTGCGAATTCCTCGGCGAATCGCGGCGGTTTCTCGCGTGCATACTGCTCGGATACCCGGAATCGCCGGCAGATCCGAGAAAGCCGCGAAAAACCGGCAGCGTCAAACGCTACTGAAAAGCCGGTTCACTCGGGATTTACCCCGCCATCGCGCCTTTGATCGCGGCGAACATTCCCTCGCCGCGCACGCCCTTCATCACGACCAGACCTTCCGGGTTTATCAGCATGCTGAACGGAATGCTCGCGATGCCGTAATTGTCGGCGGCGGTCTGCTTCGCGTCAATCGCGTTCGCGGCCGCAATGCCGTTCTTTTTAAGCGTGTCCTTCACTTTCGCGGCGTTTCCGGGGTCGTCCAGCGAAATGCCTATGACTTTCAAATCGGGGATTTCGGAACTCAGTTTGGCTACGTGCGGCAACTCCGCAACGCAGGCGCCTCACCAGGTCGCCCAGAAATCCACGAACACCCAGCTTCCGCGATAGTCCGCCAGCTTCAGCGGCTTGCCGTCGAGGCTCGTAAGCTCGAAGTCGTACGCCGGAATAGGCGGGTCGACTTTCATATTGAAGTCCTTGTACTCGGCAAATCCCTTCGGCATAGGCTTCGTATTTCTCGCAGCGCCGCTTGCAGCGGGCGGTGGCGCGCTCGTTCCCGAAGTCGTGCCCGTCGAACCCACCATCGCCGGCTCGTCGTCGCCGGTTTGAGGATTGCAGGACGCCATCCATGTCGCGGCCGCGGCGAGAATCGCCAATGCCGCAATCGTCGCAATTTTCGAATGCATTCGTTTTCTCCTTGTAAAAAGCCGGAGCAATACCGGCTTTTTATACAGCCGCCGCGCCGCTTTTAGCGAAAACCGCGGCGCATTGCGCTATCTTTTCGCCTTGTAAATAAGCTGCACCGTGTCGCCCACGCTCGCCTTGCCCTTCTTGACCGCGACAAGACATGTCGTTTCGTCGATGATTTCGATAACTTTCAAATCGCCGACGATTTTCGCGCGATACACTTTCTTGACGCCTAAATCAACCTCTTCGTAAACCACCAGGTTCAGCATATCGCCCACTTTCAGACCCACCGCGCTGCCGATGTCCACGTAGCACGCCTTGCCGCCCTGGTCGAGTTTGAGCACCGTTCCTTGAATCGGGAATTTCTCCAGCACGAATCCGACGATTTGCCCCGCCGCATCCTCAAGCGCGAATCCGACGTCGCCGGAACGCTCGCCCTGACTGCCGGTTGCGCCCGCCCCGTCTTCGGTTACGACGACAACGCCGGTTCTTTTCTTTTCGCCGTTCACCTGCTCGCTGAAAAGCGTTTCGCCGGATTCCTGGTCGCGCATGTTGACCATCACTTGCACGCTAACGATGTCGGTCGAAGTGCCGACGCCCAACAGCGCGCCGACGCCGCCGGAGCCTTTCGACACGACCGCCACGTTCGCCACCGTGCCCTCGATTACGTAAGAATGAATCTGCAGGTTGCCCTGACTTACCGCCGCGCCGGGGTTCGTCTGCGCCGCGAGGCGGTTAAGCCGCTCGGTTTCTTCAGCTGTTTTCTCGAAGTCGAACACGCGGAAGTTGCCCGTCGAGAGCAGCCGGTTTTTAATGTACGCCCGGAACACTTCGCCGACGTCCTGAATTCCCGCCTGATACCACCACGACCTGCCCGTCTCGCCCGACGCGTCCTGGAACTTGGAGACGAAAATAGTTATCTTATTGTCCTGCGGCGACTGCGCGCCGGACGGCACCGCCGTCAATACCGCGACGGCTGCAATTATCAGTATGGAAACAAACTTGCTCATCAAAAAACACCTCCGCCCAATGATAAAAAACATCATAATTCGCTTACACTTTCTTCCTGAAAGTCAGCGATACGTTATCCATGCTTACAAAATTCACCTTGTTCGTGCCGAGTAGCGCGTTTTTCACATCGTCCACCGACTTCGACCACTCGAACTTGAACAGCGAAGCGCCGGCGTTGAAATAATCCTGCTTGAACGACGTGATTCCCAATTGGTTTTGCAGCGCTGATTTGAATACCAAATGGTCTTGCCGCGTCACCCCGTTTATCACGACCGAAATTTCGCGCACTCCCGCCGACCCGAAATCGCCCACGATTTTGTAAAGGCTGTTCGCCGTGAACATATCGTAGGTTTTCGTAACGGCTTGGCTCACCGACTGGTTCGAATTCATTCCGCCGCCGAAATCCGGCGTTTCCACTACGCCGAAATTGACCGCCCCGCCAAGCGCCGGATAATACGCCGCCCAATACATTCTCGCCTTGTACTTCTTGAAGTCCGCGCTCGACGGCCCTTCTATCGGCTGGAAATTGACGAGCAAAATCGGGTTCATGCCCGTGGCGTACAGCTTCAGCGCGCCCGCAATCGTCTCGTCGTCTTTGAACATCTGCGTTAAAGTGCCCGGAACTTGCTGGCCGGTTATATCGCGGCTCGACACCGGCATACCGGTCGCCTGCTCGACGCGCGCCTTAAGGTCGGTTCGCGGGTCGCACAAAAGCTCGCCGCCCGACCACTCGACATTGACGATCAGTTCCAGCTTGCCGAACAAGTCCATCGGGTTGAGCGACTTGCCCGCCACTTTGCCGGCGAATCTGTTCGACGCACGAAGGACGCTGGCGAAATATTCGTCCGCCGGCGAATTCGCCACCGAAAAATCTTCGACCGCGCCGGTCGCGATGTTTATCAGGTTTATCGTCAGCGTGAAGTTGCCGCCGGAAAAGCTGTACGCGCCGGTCACGAGGTGCGAAGCGCCGGCAAGCTGGCCCACTTGGGCGAGAGCGCCGACTTCGTTCGACGACAGCGACGACATATCCACGAACCCGCTGATGTTCAGCCGCTGCTCGCGCATTATTCCTTCGAGATTCTGCCTGTCCACCACGGTGACGCCAGGAACGGACGCCAGCGCGCCCCCGACAATCTGGCCGATCGTTCTGCCCGTGTCGTCCACGCCCGCGGTCGCGCTAACGGTATAGCCGCTGGAATTGCTTTGGCTCGTTACGCTGACGCGATAAGTTTCGCCGCCCGTGCCCGTAAAATCGGTCACCGCGACGTTGATGTTTTGCGCGTGCGCACCGCCTTGCGGCAACGCCGCAAGCGTCAAGAGCGCAAGCGCCAAAACCGGGAAGATAAGCGCCCCGGCCTTGCGCCGATTACCCCAAATGCCCATAGATGTCTCCTCCGACCGCACGATTATACCCTGTGAATTTCAATTACGCAACAGAGGGTCGGAAAAGCTTTCTTCGAAAGGTTTGTACAAATCTGTATATCGGCAATTAGAATCGCGATTTCCGCAGTAATATTGCGGACAATCGCCGATGCTGGTAAAATCCCTTTTCTCCGGCGGGATAGCTCAGTGGTAGAGCAAACGGCTCATAACCGTTAGGTCACGGGTTCAAGTCCCGTTCCCGCTATTTTTTTTCATCGCGGCCCGCCTTTCCGCCTGTTAATTCAGAAGCTGCGGCGTCCCGTGCCATATAAAAAACGCAATTACTTAATCCGATTCGTTTTATAAACGAGGTAGGGATGGGGTTTATCCCCATCCGGAAAATTAAAAATCCCGCAATCGAATCCATTTGAAAAAAAATTTTTCCGCGCTTGGGCGCAAAAAAGCGAAAGACTTGACAAAAGTTTGCTATCATGAATGTGGCAGGGAAATCTGGTACCAATGATTTGCTGCGAGTCGCAAGACTCGGTCCTGTAAGT
>JAANMV010001947.1_pt1 | contig 21331 bp, 18 predicted proteins | sample 7279661 | NCBI WGS metagenome assembly JAANMV01 (sample SAMN14094540, study PRJNA606508) | bioreactor metagenome | isolation source: A lab-scale SPAN reactor treating ammonium-rich wastewater day 121 | place: Ireland: Galway | collected 2017-05-16
GCAGTTATGAAGTTAAATTTGACGGAAGTTATATGGCTTCAGGAATGTATCTTTATTCATTTGAAGCAAATGGGTATAAAGATGTAAAGAAGATGGTACTATTAAAATAGCGAAATAGTGAAATAGACCAATAGTGAATAAGCCTTCTGATAAATCAGCAGGCTTTTTTAATGGAATAGCAGGAATTAGTTTTATAAAGAAAATGAACATCATAACTATTTATAATTTATCTAAAACTCCACGGTAATCCCTGCCAATTGGTATGGAAATACCTTTAATTTCTGCCGTTTCAGAATTATAAGATTCAATTTTATTTATTGAAATAATGAATGACCTGTGTATTCTTTTAAATTTATCAGCCGGCAGCATTTGCTCAATCTGATTTGTACTCATCTTTGCCAGATAATTTCTTTTTTCAGTTACAAGCTTTATATATTCACGCTGGCTTTCTACATAAAGAAGTTCGGAAAACAAAATCTTAACTTTCTTTTTCTGAATTGTAAGGAAGATATAATCCTTTCCTTCTTTTTCAGTAATTTTTAAGGTAAGATTTAATTTAACTTTGTTTACTGCTGCAAGAAATCTTTCAAATTCAATTGGTTTAAGCAGGTAATCTGTTACATTAAGCTCAAATCCTTCGACAGCATATTGGTGATATGCAGTTGTTATAATTACAGCAGGAGGTTCTTTCAGTATCTTCAGGAATGCCATACCTTTAATTTTAGGCAGGTGAATATCCAGGAACATCAGATCAGTTTTATTTTCATTTAAATATTCATTGGCAGAAACTGCATCTTTAAAAATTCCGCCAAGCTTTAAATACGGAACCTGCTGAATATAATCCTTAAGCACTTTTGCTGCCAGGGGTTCATCTTCAACTATTATACATTTTATTTCAGACATTGCTTGAAAGATTAATTTTCAAAACTGCCGTAAAAAAATTCTCATTGGTTAGAAAATCCAGTTTATAATCCTTATAAAGCAGCTCAAGCTGTTTTCTCAGGTTAGTAATGCCTATATTTTCCTTGATCTTACTCCCTGGTGCTATATCTTCAGCAGTATTTTTTACAACCATTTCAAGTTTTCTGTTTTTAACAGAAATATGAATTTCAATAAACGGATTAAACCTGGTTTCTGATGCACCGTGTTTGAAAGCATTTTCAACCAGCGGGATAAGTAATAAGGGAGGCAATGACTGCTTCATATCTTCTATATCATGGTTAAAATTTATTCTTAAAGTTTCATCATACCTTAACTTTTCAAGAGATATATAGTCGTTAATAATTCTGATCTCCTGTTCAATTGAAATATATTTGCTGTCTGTTTCGTACAGGATATATCTCAGAATTTTTGACAGCTTTAGAATAGAGTCAGCTGCAAGATCAGATTTATCCCTTGCTAAGGAATATATATTATTTAAAGTATTAAATAAAAAATGCGGGTTTGTCTGTGATTTAAGAAAGTTGAGCTCAGCAGTCTGTTTTTCTATCAATAACTGCTGGGCTGATTTTTTTAATCTCCGGTAATTATAAGTATGCAGTATCAATCCATAAAAGAAAAATGAAAATATCCCAAGCCCTGCAACATTTTCAACGCCTTTTAGTACATCCGGAAAAGCTGTAAGCTCAATATATAAACCGGTTTTAATTAAAAAAATTCTCCACGTATAAAGTCCGAATGTATTGAGCATAATATGAACAAAAACTAAAAAAGGTGCAGCAAATATCCTTTTCCATGATTGTCTTAAAAATGGAAGTGATATTTCAAAAAATATAATATTAAAAATAAGTAAAAAACAATTCAGCAGGATATAATTCCAAATTCTTGGGAGCAGGGTATCCGGATTGTTAAAAATATCACTGATTATCCATAACACTGTATAAACAAAAGCTATCCATAAATAAACTTTTGTTTTACTTTTATCAGGCACTAATTTCATTTATATACTCCGTGGATAATCAGCAAATAATATTTTTAATTATGCAATTTACAATAAAATTTATTTTTATGCCTGAATTTTCATTGACGAAGAACTGCTGTTTGTAGACTGTTTAGCCGGTTTTGCAGAATAACACTTTTAAATTAAAGTAACTTGGAATATTTTTGCCATAAATTATATTTTATGCATAAGATAATTAATTTCGGTGAACAGGCTGAGGGGTATAAAATACCTGTTTTAAACGAAAGGGAAATAAGGGCAGCAGCAGGAATTTTATTCCTGGTTATGTTTATTTCTGTTATGCTGGCTCTTTTAAAAGCGGATTTTTCATTGCTTAAGTATTCCGTTTCAGTTTTTTTTACGGATATTCTTATCAGGGTATTCATAAATCCTAAATTTGCCCCTTCATTAATATTAGGGAGGTTAATAGTCAGAAACCAGCACCCTGAATACGTTGGTGCTATACAAAAAAAAATTGCCTGGATTACCGGAATAATCCTTTCGGGAACCGCATTTGTTTTGATAGTTTTGCTAAATACATACAGCCCGGTTTCGGGTATTATATGTATGATATGCCTGATATTCCTGTTTTTTGAAGCTTCATTCGGAATCTGCCTGGGATGTTTATTTTATAAATTAATTTACAGGGAAAAAGCCAGGTATTGCCCGGGTGAAGTATGCGAAAGATCTGCTCGTACAGAAATTCAAAGAATTTCCTTTTTTCAATACCTTATATTGATAAGTTTTACTGTACTGATAATTCTTTCAGTTATGTTTCTTAATGAAAGTTTTAAAGTTAAACCTCATAGCCTGTTTTAATTACAGATGTATTTAAATATAAATCTAATTAGGAGTTAAAATGAAAACTATAAACGAACCGTTAAATAAATACGATGTTTTCAGCTACTGGTTTGTTCTGTTTGCTGTGATAATATTAATATCATTATCAAAATGTTTACATTCACAGGAAATGCCGGCAGGAAAACTTGTAAATGCTGACTGGCTGAACAGTAATATTGAAAATAAAAATCTACTGCTGATCGATGCTTCACCGGAAAATTTTTATAAAGAAGGTCATATTAAAGGCGCGGTAAATGTAAATATATTTATGTACGGCATAATGGAAACTCCCGTTTCCATTATGGAAAAAATGTTCCGGTCAATTGGAATTGATACATCAAAACATATAATTATTTATGACCAGGGCGGTGAAATGTTCGCTCCCAGGATGTTTTATTCCCTGTTGTATCATGGGTTTCCCTCTAAGAATCTTTATATACTGGATGGAGGAATTTCAAAGTGGAAAGAAAACGGATTTCCGCTTACTAATGAACTTTTTAACCCCGCTCAGGGCAATTTCAGAATAAATAACAGGATGGAAAATTACCGTACAATGCTTGATGAGTACCTTGCAGCATCCGGAAACCTGCAAAAAAATGTACTGATAGAAGCGCTTGAACCTGAAATGCATTATGGTGAAACTCAATTTTTTGACCGCCCAGGACATATTCCTAATTCAGTATGTCTTCCGGTCAAAGACATGTTCAAAGATGATAAAATGTTCAAATCACCTGATGAACTTAAAAAAATTCTGGAATATTACCGTATAACATCCGGGCAGTCAATTTTAACTCATTGCGGCGGGGGAGTTGCTGCAGCAGTTCCGTTCTTTGTGTTTAAATTTATACTTGGTTTTGAAAATGTAAAATTATTTATGGAATCCCAGATGGGATGGCTGAAGGATGAGAGAAATCTTCCGTTCTGGACCTATGGTAACCCGAATTTATTAAGAAATTCAACATGGGTTAATACATGGGGCGGCAATATTATGCGAAGATATGGCATATCTACTGTAAGTATTCTTGATGTAAGGGAACCTGATTTATATTATTCAGGGCATATACAGTATTCTGTAAATATACCTGGCGGGGATTTAGACAACTTTATTTTTAATGCAGATGTCCTTTCAGAAAAACTTGGCAGCCTGGGGGTGGATATAAATCATGAGGCAGTTATTGTTTCAGGCGGTGGAATAACTAAAAATGCTGCTTTGGCGTTCGCATTATTAGAATTGCTGGGTCATAAAAAAATCTCAATTCTTACTGATCCGTTAGAAAAGTTTACATCATACGGGTATAAACTTTACAATGATACCGTAAAGACTAAACCTCTAAAATATTTAACAGGTATTACAAATGATATTATTTTTAAAGATAAAATACAACCGGGAATATTTGATGTAGTGTATATTGTTTCCGGCGAAACAGATACACAGAAATTTACGGGAAACAATAGTATTCATTTATATTACAAAGACTTTCTGAATGATGTTGGCAGCCCTAAATCAGCAAAAGAAATCTGGGAAATAATGAAAAATAAAAAGATACCCAGGTATGCCAGGATAATCTGTGTTTCAGCAGATGCCGGTGAAGCAGCAGTAAATTATTTTATATTCAGATTAATGGGTTTTCCGGATGTGAAAATGAAAATACTGTAATTAATGCAAATAAAACGGAAGTAAATTTAAAGGCTCAAATATTGAGCCTTTTTTTGTGACCGCTTTATTTATTGAATAAAACCCATTTTTTGAGTAAGTTTGTTAATAAAACCAAACCCAAATACAATAAAATACTAGTCTTTAAGACACCAAAAAAAGTGAAAGACGTACTCGAAAATACTCTGTTAGAAACTTCGTCAGATATACGGATTAACACTCCTATAGACTATAATATAGTTAAACAGAAAATCGCGGAATCAAAGCTGCCATGTGTTGGCAAAGCATCAATCAGAGAAATACGCTCCCTTATCAATGCAATCGAAAAAGCAAGCGGTAAAAAATTCATAAGAATGGAAATGGGCGTGCCCGGACTTCCTGCTTCGGAAATCGGCATAAATGCCGAAATTGAAGCCCTAAAAAAGGGGATAGCAAACCTGTATCCGGAAATTGAAGGAATACCTGAGCTTAAAAGGGAAATTTCCCGGTTTGTTAAGCTTTTCCTTGATATTGATGTGCAGGAAAAATCGTGCATTCCATGCACCGGCTCTACAAGCGGAAGCTTTGTTACTTTTTTAACACTTGCCCGAACAAATAAAGAAAAAGATACTGTTTTGTTCTTAGACCCCGGATTTCCTGTGCATAAAATGCAGTTAAGGGTGCTTGGCATTAAGCAGGATAATATTGATGTATATAAATTCCGCGGAGAGAAGCTGCTCGAAGTGCTTGAAGAAAAACTGAAAGCAGGAAACATTTCATGTTTGCTGTATTCAAATCCCAATAATCCTTCATGGATCTGCTTCACAGAAAAGGAACTGAAAATTATCGGCGAACTTTGCCAAAAGTATGATGTAATTCCAATTGAGGACCTGGCATATTTTAACATGGATTTCCGCAAGGATTATTCCAAACCAGGCAAGGAACCGCATCAGCCGTCAGTTTCAAAATACTGCAAAAATTATATGATACTTGTTTCAGGCTCAAAGATATTTTCATATGCCGGGCAGCGAATTGGATGCATTGTAATATCAGACAGCCTGTTTAACAGAGATTATCCGGATTTAACAAGATTTTATTCAAGCTCAAATTTCGGGCATACTATGATTTACGGCTCTGCTTACACTGTAAGCGCTGGTGTTACACACTCCACCCAATACGCATTTGCAGCCCTGCTAAAAGCTGTGAATGACGGCGAGCTTGATTTCATTAAAGAAGTAAAAGTTTATGGTGAGCGCGCCAAAAAAATGAAAAAGATGTTCCTTGAAAACGGGTTCAGGATAGTATATGACCATGATGACGGCGACCCTATAGCTGACGGTTTTTATTTTACTGTTGCATATGAAGGTTACACAGGTGAAGACCTTGTAGAACAGCTTTTATATTACGGAATAAGCGCAATATCGCTAAGCAATACAGGCAGCCTAAGGAAAGAAGGGATAAGAGCATGTGTTTCGCTTGTAATGGATTCGCAATTGCCGGAACTTGAAGAAAGACTGAAACTGTTTCACGAAAATCATAAAAACTGAATCAATTTTTTTAAAACAGAACGTAAATATTAAATATATAACCAGGTGAACAATATTTTATCAATTCTGATCTTTGCGCCGATAATTTTAGGACTGCCGATCTTCTTTTTCGGAAAAAAAGATAACTTAGTCAAGATATATTCGCTCATTGTTTCAAGCGCTGTTTTTGGATTAACACTGTACCTGTTTTCAATTTTTAACCCTGCTAACCCCGATTACCAGTTCATAGAAAAACACCAGTGGGTAAAGGATTTTAATATTTTCTACCAGCTTGGTGTTGATGGTATTTCCATTTTAATGGTAATGTTAACGGGATTTATCTTTCCGGTAACTATTCTGGGCGTATGGAAATCCGTTACAACAAGGGTAAAGGAATTTTATTTCCTGCTGCTGCTGCTAATGGGAGCATTGTTCGGTGTTTTTCTTTCGCTGGACCTGATTTTATTTTATGTATTCTGGGAGCTTATCCTGATCCCCATGTATTTTATCATCGGTTTCTGGGGCGGTAAGAATAAATACTACGCTAACCTGAAATTCTTTTTATATACAATGTTCGGCAGTTTGCTGATGCTTGTTGCGATAATCTGGGTATCCCAGTATTTAACACCGCAGCTTGGCAGGTTCACAACCGATTATTTAGAGCTTAAAAAAGCATCACCGTTCATACCTGAAAAGATACAGCTGTGGCTGTTCATTTTCTTTGCAATTAGTTTTGTAATTAAGGTACCGATGTTCCCGTTCCATACATGGCTGCCCGATGCCCACACTGAAGCGCCTACAGCGGGTTCTATCATTCTTGCAGCCGTTCTGCTTAAGATGGGTACTTACGGTTTGCTGAGATTTTCGATGGAGATGTTTCCCCTGATATTCGTAAAATATGCATGGCTGCTTGCTGTGCTGGGAGTTATTGGTATTGTTTACGGTGCACTTGTATGTATAGCGCAAAAAGATATCAAAAAGCTTGTTGCATATTCATCAGTAAGCCATATGGGCTTTATTTTGCTTGGGATTGCTGCAATGACAGTTGAATCAATACAGGGCGGAATAATACAGATGGTGAATCACGGTCTTTCAACCGGCGCGCTGTTTATGTTTGTGGGCTTTCTGTATGACAGACGACACACACGCGAAATTGCCGATTACGGCGGAATACTTAAAACCATACCGATATACGGTTCTTTGTTTCTCGTTATTTGTTTATCATCAATTGGTCTGCCGGGACTAAACGGATTTATAGGTGAATTTATGATATTGATAGGCTCGTTTAATTCACCGCTGCTTAATAATCATACTTATACAATTGTTGCCACTTCCGGAGTTGTATTAAGCGCAATTTACCTGTTATGGATGTACCAGCGGGTTTTACTGGGTCCTATTACAAAGGAAGAAAATAAAAATATTCCGGATCTTAATTTCCGTGAAATTTTTGCCTCATCTTTGCTGTTATTATTTATTGTATGGATTGGAGTTTATCCAAATACATTTTTAAGCAAATCAGAAGCATCTGTTAAAAAACTGATAGAACACGTAGAAACAACAAAATCTAATTTATTAAAAACACCATAATTACTTTTATCAAAATTTTTCGGGAAGGGCATAACATATGGAACCTCATATTATAAGTGTCCTTCCTTTTATTTTTCTGCTGCTTGCAATTGCGGTAATGCCGTTTGCTGCCCCTAAGTTCTGGCATGAAAATTATCATTTAGTATCAGTTGGGCTGGGATTCATAACAGCAATTTATTACCTGATAATTACAAAAGGATGGGATTTAATGCACTCAGTTGAAGAGTATATTATGTTCATATCTCTTCTGACAGCATTATATGTTATATCCGGCGGAATATTCATAGATATAAAAGGGCTGGCAACACCAATGAGAAATACCGTTCTGCTTGCAATTGGGGCAGTACTTTCCAATTTCATCGGTACTACAGGGGCATCTATGCTGCTGATAAGACCCTTTATCAAGACCAATAAAATCAGAATTACAAATTTCCATATAGTATTTTTTATTTTTATAGTGTCAAATGTCGGAGGAGCTTTGACGCCAATAGGCGACCCGCCTCTTTTCCTTGGATTCCTTAAAGGTGTTCCGTTTTTCTGGGTTATGGATAAAGTCTTCTTTAAATGGCTTACTGCTCTTTCAATATTGCTTATAATATTTTATATAGCAGACTATATTAATTTTAAGAAAGCTCCTGCAGAAATTGAGGAAATAGAAAAAAAGGCAAAAGAAAAAATAAGGATTAAAGGCAGTTATAATTTTATTTTTCTTGCTGCAGTTATAGGTTCTGTTTTTATTACAAAACCTCTTTTTTTACGTGAAGGTATTATGCTTCTGGCTGCATTTCTTTCTTATAAACTTACGAATAAAGAAATACATAAGCGGAACCAGTTTAATTTTTTCCCAATAAAAGAAGTTGCATGGCTGTTTATAGGTATATTCGTAACAATGACACCAGCATTGGAATTATTGCGGGTCCATTCATCTCAGCTCGGAATTACATCACCTACACAATATTACTGGTTCACGGGAATTCTTTCCGGTTTCCTTGATAACGCACCTACTTACCTGACATTTCTTACTGCATCTATGGGAATATATGGCCTTGATATAAACAATATCCAGAATGTGCTTCAGTTTATATCAGAACATGAACAGCACGTTGTTGCTATATCAATTTCTGCCGTATTTTTCGGCGCTATGACATATATTGGTAACGGTCCCAATTTTATGGTAAAATCGATAGCTGACCACCAGGATGTCGAAACGCCATCGTTTTTCGGATTTTTGATTAAGTTCTCAATTCCAATTTTGATACCGTTGTATATACTTATCTGGTGGCTATACATTTTATAATACAATTTATTTACTATTAAATTTTTTAATTAACCTCTATATTTGTATATGGCATCAGAAAAAAAGTGCAAATGCGGATTTAAGCCCGGAGACCCGATGATTGTTCCCAAAACAAGATACAACAAAAAAGGTTATTTCTGGCTTTCGATGGGTTACAGCGCAAAGCCAACTGAAGTGGTTTTCCAGTGCCAGAACTGCGGTGATATCATTGATTCTTCATCAGATGAAGAAATAATAGAGAAGTACAGGTATAATTCAGATATAATCCAATAAAAAAGTTTTAATTTTTAATTAATACTTATCACAAATGAAAACATTTACCTTTTTAGCCCTCCTTGTTACAATATTTTTATTTTCATCTCAAAATATTTTTGCACAGCTTTCAGCCAGAGAAAGATTAAACTATCCTCTTGCCAAAGATATACCCGGTGATGTATATAAAATTAATTTCCCGGCTAATATGAATCCTGACCCGCTGGAATTTTTTAACATTAACATTTCCCAGAACTCTGCTCCGCAGAATGAACCATCTGTCAAAATAAGCCGTAAGGATACTAACAGGGTAGTTGCTGCATGGCGTGATTTCAGGTACGGCATTGACCCCAATGCAAACAGGCGGGTTGGATACAGCTATTCAACCAATGGGGGGTTAACCTGGGCGGTTTCTAGAATACTTGATTCAACATTGCTGCCCGGTGGTTTAACAAGGAACAGCGATCCGGTTGTTACTATTGATACAGCAGGAAATTTTTATATTGCGGTTGTGGCTATTCAGGGACTTTCAGGAGGTAATTTAACGCTTGCCGTATATAAATCTACTAACGGCGGAGTAACTTTTCCGCAGGCATTTATCTGCTCACAAACCGGAACTGAAGATAAAGAATGGATAACTACCGACCTCAGCAACGCCAGTCCGTTTTTGAACAGCTTATATATAAGCTGGACAAGCTTTTCGCTTGGCGGAATTAAGCTTACTAAATCTACAAATGCCGGTGTTAACTGGAGCACGCCATCATCTGTAAGTGATGCAACAGGCGGCGTGCAGGGCTCTGATGTATGTATAAGCAGGGATGGACAGGTAAATGTTGTATGGCTTGGTTTTTCATTTGATGCTGAAGTTACATTTGACCGCTCTACTGACGGCGGTACGACATTTGGCACAGACCAGATAATCACAACAGGAGCATTTCCGGATGGTTTGCCGAATAATGTAAATACTTTTCCGACAATTGCTACAGATAACTCAACCGGTCCGCGCAGCGGGTGGATCTATATTGCATTTGCCGATAACAGGAATGGTGACTGTGATGTATTTCTTATAAAGAGTACTAATGCCGGAATAAACTGGTCAACCCCGTTAAGAATCAACAATGATCCTGTAAACAACGGAAAAATTCAGTACTGGCCTACAATTGCTGTTAATGAGCAGGGTAATATTGCAGTACTTTTTATGGATTCAAGAAATACATCAGACAATACTATAATAGAAGCATACATTGCAAGGTCATATGACGGCGGCGTTACATTTACCAATGAATTAATGAGCACAGAACCATCACCGACATTAATTCCCGGTTCAAATGTAAGGTTTGGTGATTATATAGACCTTGATTATACAGGTAAAAGGCTTGTTCCGGTATGGACAGATGAACGCGCCGGCGGATTTAATCAGGAAATATTTACTTCTGAAATTGATGAACTGCTTCCTGCTAACGAAATTACCGGTAACCTGCCAAAGGATTTCAGCCTGAAACAGAATTATCCAAACCCATTCAATCCAAACACTAAGATTTCATTTTCACTGCCAAAGGCAGGAGAAATTAATCTGGAAATTTATTCAGCCCTGGGTTCATTGATAAAAACCATTGCAAGCGGTAATTTCCCGGCTGGTGATCATTCAATTAATTTTAATGCCGGAAATCTCGCAAGCGGTGTATATTTTTACAGGTTAACAGCGGGCGATTTCACTCAAACAAGATCAATGATACTGATAAAATAACATCTGATAAATTTTAAAATGTTTAAAGATTATAAATTCACTTGTTCTGAAAGATTCTTAAAATATGTTCAGGTTGATACCCAATCAGACCCGCTTTCAGTTACATTTCCATCTACTGAAAAACAAAAGGATTTAGCTAAAATTCTTGTTAATGAGCTTCTTCATATGGGCGTTAAAGACGCCCATATGGATGAATACGGATATGTATTCGGCACAATTGAAAGCAATACAGATAAAAACGTTCCCGTAATTTGCTTCTGCTCGCATATGGATACTTCACCTGACTGCAGCGGCAAGAATGTAAAACCTGTTATTCATAAAAATTACAGTGGAGGCAATATTCAGCTGCCCGGCGACCCGAATGAAGTATTAACTCCAGAAGTACACGCTGAATTAAGGAATCAGATTGGCAATGATATAATAACCAGCGACGGTACTACTCTGCTTGGTGCTGATAATAAAGCCGGTGTTGCAGAAATAATGGATGCAGCTAATTATTTGCTTAAACACCCTGAAGTTAAGCACGGGAAAATACGTATTTTATTCACTCCCGATGAAGAAGTTGGCAGGGGAGTGGAAAAGCTTGATATGGCAAAGCTTGGAGCGCAATTTGGCTATACAATGGATGGCGACAAAGCCGGATGCGTTGAAGAAGAGACCTTTTCGGCGGATTCCGTTACAATTAAAATTAACGGAGTTATAACTCATCCCGGCAGCGCTTACGGGAAGATGGAAAATGCCATAAAAATTGCCGGTGATATTATTGCTGCGTTGCCTAAGGATACGTTATCACCTGAAACCACCAAAGGACAGGAAGGGTTTATTCACCCTGTAAGCGTTAAAGGCGGCGCTGAAAGCGCTGAAATTAAATTCATAATACGTGACTTTATTACATCCAAACTTGATGAAAAAGAAACCCTTTTAAATAACATTACAGGAAGCGTATTATCGCGTTATACTAATAGCAGTTATGACTTTAAAATTGAAGAATCTTACCGCAATATGAAAGAGGTTATTGAAAAAGTTCCGTTTGTGACAGAGTACGCCCTGGAGGCTGTAAAACGTGCAGGCTTAAAACCGTTCAAAAAAAGTGTTCGCGGCGGGACTGATGGCTCGAGGTTATCGTTTATGGGAATGCCATGTCCGAACGTGTTTGCCGGCGAACACGGTATCCACAGCAAGCAGGAGTGGTGCAGTGTACAGGATATGCAGAAAGCGGTAGAAACAATAGTTCATTTATGCACTATATGGGAGGAAAAAGCATAGAAAACTAACCACGGATTACACAAATTAACACAAATTTAAAATTAATTTATAACCTAATGTAAATTTTATGAAAACAACATTATCCTTAATCCTATTTTTTATTTCCTTTAACATTTTCACACAATCAAACCGTATTTTTTCAATTTCTCTAAATGGCGGGCTTATTATTCCGGTAGAAAAATTATCCGGCATTATAAATTCCGGCTATAATGCAGGATTAGATATTGAAACGCTTAAAAATAATTTCGCTGTTTTTGCAGCAGGCAAATTAAATATCTTAAAAAACAAAATTATTGTAATAGAATTTGAGTATTATTCTAAAGAAAAGAAATGGGAGCGAACAATTGGAGAAATTACAGCAGGAGGAAGGTGGTATTTAGGTGATTCAAAACCTTTTAGCGCTAATGTTGACCTGGCAATCAGCATTTATACAGGTAATTTTTTTCAAAAAATTCCCTGGGGCTTTCAGCCCGGTATTGGAGGAAATTTTAATATTACCAAAAAATTATCGGCAAATCTGAATATGAAAGCTAACGTAATTGAGGGTGAGGATTGGGTAACGTATTTAGGATTTTATTCCGGAGTAAGATATAGTTTTTGAATTTATAACATCTCCCCCTTACTGGGGGAGATGAAAATCAATTGTAAATTCTATAATACTGTCTTTCCTTCTGCTTTTGCTTCTTATCATTTCCCCCTGGAAGGAGGAACAAAAGGGATCTCTCAATGACTACGGTTATTTGAAATGACCCCCTCTAAGTCTCCCCCTGTCAGGGGGAGATGAAAATCATTTGAAAACTCTTTAATATTGCCTTTGTTTCTGATTTTGCCTTTTTATCATTTCCCCCTGAAAGGGGGAACACAAGGGGGTAATACATTAGTTAAGAACTAATTTTACGCTTTTCACGAAATATCGCTTCAACCTCGTAGTTAATAATCCTCAAAACTTCATTTATATTTTCGTAAACATCTTCATTTGTAAATCTTAAAAATCTAACCCCATAGCTTTCGAGTTTATTTTGTCTCCAATAATCATATTTTATTTCTTCTTCGGTTAAGTGTGTATATCCATCTATCTCAATTGCAAGTTTGATCTGTGGTGAGTAGAAATCAACAATAAACAGTTCTATGCTGAATTGCCTTCTGAAACGGATATTTTGTATTTGTTTCCTTCTTATATAATTCCAAAGCAATACTTCAGCATGGGTCATATTATTACGAAGTTTTCGTCTTCGTTCTTCAAGATCTTTAATATTATATTTTAAACTAAGCTGATTAATTTTTAAACCCCCTCTGTATCTCCCCCTTACAGGGGGAGATGGAAAACGATTTTACTTTTGCTTCTGATCATTTCCCCCTGGAAAGGGGGAACACAAGGAGGTTGCTGAATGAGTACAGTAATTTTAAATGACCCCCTCTGTATCTCCCCCTTTTAAGGGGAGATGAAAAACATATTAAATTCACGGATTATCCGGGAATGCGCCTTCTTCCCAAACGTGGAAGTTCATTCCGAAAGGATCGCTGAACATTATTGAGTGTTCATTGTACTCTGCAGTAACTTCACAGCCTTCGGCAAGCAGTGCCTGCTTAGCTTCTGCCAGGTTATCGGTCTTGAACTCAAAAAATACCGAACCTGCCCCTTCGGGATTATTTTCACAAACAAAATTAATACCGTCTTTATTCAGGTAGGTATCAGTACCGCGTTCATCAACAAACTCCATTCCAAGTACACGCTTATAAAAATCAACAGCCTTTGGATGCTCCTGCACCTGAACAGCTATATACGGTGAAAATTCAAATTTCATAATTATGCCTCCAATTTCATTAATAATGAAATTATTTTGAAATTTTTCTGATTATTTAATATTATTATACTTAAATTTACAGAATTATTTCTTAAAAATATACTGCACAAATGGAATTTAGATCACTGAAATCATTACTCCTTTTAATAATTTTTTTTAGCGGCATTTTATACGGGCAAAATGAGTTCCTGCTGCAGCCGGGAACTGTAGTCGTTGCGGTGGAAGGTGACAGGGCAAAAGAACTGCTGAAAACTGAGGATGAATATACCGCTGTACTCAGTAAATTTGACCTTATGAGCAAATGTTTAACCAAAAGTGATAGTGTAAAAGTACAGGATTACCTGGATAATGCCGTAAAAACCGTCAAAAAATGGGATGAAAGTTACATAGAGAGTCTAAAGAAAACAGTTGAATCAGTCAGTAAAAAAATAAGCTCACTAGGCTTAAATATTAAAATGCCTGATAAGATCGAAGTGATACTATCGGATATGTCAAATGAAGGCGGGGCATCAGGATATACCCGTGCAAATTATATCGTTCTGCCGGTAGGAAATATTTCTGAAAGTACATTTATTCATGAACTATTTCATATTTTTTCCAGGTATGATAATATAATGAGTGAAAAGGTATACAATACCATTGGATTTAAAAAGTGCAATGAAGTCCCTTATCCGCCGGAAATAGCTGATTTAAGGATATCGAATCCGGACGCTCCGTTTAATAATTATTACATCACATTAAAATATAATGATAAGCCTATTGATGCTATGCTGGTTTTATTTTCAGGCAGGCAGTATACAGGCGGCAGCTTTTTTGGGTATATGCAATTGGGACTGCTGGTAGTGGAAGGGTATGATACCAATAAAAAAGCCGTTTATGAAAACGGCAAACCCCTGATCCTGAAATTAAAGGAGGTAAAAGGATTTTATGAGCAGACAGGCAGGAACACTTCATACAATATTCACGCCGAAGAGCTTTCTGCTGATCATTTTGTAATGCTGCTTAACAGGGAAGAGGGAATTCCTGATAAACATTTAATTGATGCGATGAAAAAAATTATGACTGAAAATTAAAAATTAAAAATTACAGTAGAATTTGCCTGAAATAACTTAATTTTCCCCGGTGATATATGGCTATCCATTAGTGATAAGGATATATCTACATTATTGAATTTATATGTAAATCCGCCTGTCAGGAAATATTGCGAAAAATCTCCTTCACTTCCGGGAAAACCAACTTCAGGATTATGAAAATCCCTTATATCAAAAATTGTAAAAAATCCGCTTCTTAAAGTAACGTTTTTATTCAAAAAGTATTCAACACCGAAATTTATATCATTTTTATCAATGTAACCTGTAATTTCAGAAGTTCTGCGGAAGTTATAATCAAATGAAATTCCCAGTTTATTGCTAAGGGTCAGAAAATTTACTCCGGCAGTTACTTTAAACGGATTGGTTGAAATGAATTTGAAAAATGGAGAAATACTGTATGATTCTGAATGATTAATATCTGATTTAAAGCCCGGTGTAAATGTTAATCCGGCAGAAAAAGTATTGACCGGCTTAAAAAATAAGCCAACCTGAAAGTTAAACCGTTCAAACGAATCTGTAATATCGTGGGGAGTGTTTGGCTCAACAATAGTCGTTGCTCCCGTAATATCATCCCTGTATAAGTTATAAAATAAATTCACACCAATTCCAAATTTCCCATACCGTAAATTTACAGGCAGTACAAATGAATGAATATTAAGGTTTAAAGAATAATTTTCAGAACTGGATATGACATTATCAAACTTATATTTTAAATTGTTTGTATTACTGTAAAAAACACCGCAATTCAGATATTTGTTTAACTTTAATGCAAGTCCACCTGAAAAGCTGTTAGGTTTATGAATCAATTGATAACTGTTACTACCAAATGAATTAACATAAGTAACGGTGTTATTTGTTTTATATGAATACTGCAAAAATACAGAGAATTTTTTGTTTAGTTTAAATGCTGCCGGATTCAGCAATGCAGCAGAAAAATCATTTTCACTTCCAATCCCGGTATTTCCTTTACCTGTATTTGAGCCAAATAAATAATTATTAGAATAAAAATCGTTTGTCGGGCTTATAACAAAATCATCAAATTCCCTTACTGTTTGTGATTCTGTAATGAAACATAATAACAATAATGATAATAAAATAATTTTCTTCATTGATTTAGAAATTTAAATTCACCCCGCCTGTTAAAAATGTATATTTTAAAGTAGCCGAAGAAATACGGCTATCCATAACTGCAAGTGAAAAAGTAACATTGTCTTTTTTTACACTTGCACCAGCAGTAAGGAACAGCTGATTAAACGACTCTTCTTTGTTGCCGTAATTTGTATTTAAGTCTCTGGGATCAGGTGTATTGAATAATCCGCCCCTTATTGTCCAGTATTTATTTAACGGGTATTGCATACCGAAATTGAACCAATGCTGGTCAACCTGGCCTTTAAGCTTTGCCCCGTTGATAAATTTATAATCCATTGCGAAGCTCAGCTTATTATTAGGTATAGTGTAAGAAAGACCTGCTCCAAACTGCATTGGCAGAATAACATCAATTTCTTCATTCATCAGCGGATTAATATCACTGTAATATTTTGCTTTGCCATTAACTTCAGGTCTGAATTTTAATCCAAAATTCAGTCCGTTAAAAATTTCAAACAATATCCCGGCATCTGCATTAAACCTGTCAAATTTGATAACAATAATTTCTTCAGGTATATAAAAATACCTTCTGTGTAAAGTGTAGTTTAAAGCAAGCCCGAAACGGAAATTTTTATATTTATATGTTAAAGGTACAGAAAAATTATGAGAATTATATCCGTCTAAAGATTCAAATCTGCCAATTTCTTCTCCAAATTCATTTGTCATTATAATAAATTCGGAATTTAAATCATAACTTGAAGGATTGCTGTAAATAATGCCAGCATTAAAATTTTTATTTATTTTATAACCAATCCCTGCAGAACCCGAAAAAGCATTTTGTTTTAAATATAAATTATCAATTCCAAGTGAAGTAAGCCATGCCTGTTTTGTTTTATAAGTATAGTTTAAACTCACCTGGTATTTTTTTTCAATTTCAAAAGCAGCCGGATTCAGTACTGTAGAAGAGATATCACCAACTGAACCAACTCCGGTTCTTCCTTTACCTGATGATACTGCATCTAAATTATTATCTGAATAAAAATTCCAGTATGGATTTATATATGGATCGTAATATTGAGACAATAAATTTACGGGAAGGAAAATAAAAGTTATTAATGCAAGAAGAGTTTTCATAAATTTTCAGGTTTGATTTTGGAATTATTTTAAGATTATATAACAAAATTAGTAATTAAAATATAAGTATAAAATGATATGAATCATAAAAAAACAGGGCATTTATCCCTGTTTATATAAATTCTATTATTTTTCTATTTTTTTCGTTTATCAATCACTATAACAACAAGCAGCAATATTACAAAAAATAATATAGCTGAAAGGAATCCAAGTGAGATTTTTGATGGTCCGGCTGAAGAGCCTTTACTGCTGCCATCAACTTTTACAACACCCCGCATATACGGATGCGGTGTGCACATGTATTTATATTCACCTTCTTCTGAAAATTCAAAAGTAAATTTTTCTGTATGGGCAAGCAGATTGGATGAAAAAGGCTGGGGACCGCCTTCAAATGATACTACATTATGAATTCCGCCAAACTCGCCGTCCATATAAGTAAATACATCTTCATTAACCCAGGTAACTTTAGTACCCGGGGCAATGTGAAGTACTTTAGGACTGAATGAATTCCCGATGATCTTCACTGTAACTTCATTTGTTTCACTTCCGTAAATTGCAGGCGGATCTACATCTGCACTGCCCGGTTCAAATGTGGATACAACCCTCGTTACTTTACTTTTTATATCATTGAATTCAGATTCAGAATATTTGGGACCTTCACTCATAACAGTAACAGGAGTTTGAGCGCTGTCATCGCATACCAATAGCCCTATTGCGCCTCTATCGGCAGAACCGACTGCATGAGTAAGCATTGTATAATATCCTTCATCAGGAGGCATACGGAAATCAATGACCCATGAATCTGACGGTCCAGCATTTACTGTTTGCCCGTTAGGTAAAACTGCATCAGGGTTTCCCTGCCAATAAACATAATCCCAAATAATTCCAACTATATGAAAGGTAGAAAGCAGGTTAGGTCCGGCATTTAAAAAATATATCCTGATAAAGTCACCCGGCTTAGCTTTGACCGGATTTTTAACATACCTGAAAAGCTCTCCGTTAAACATTGTATAAATTGGCTTGCTGTTTATAGCATCTTCTCCGCTTGAATACAGTTCATGCTGCAGCAAATATATTTCAACATCAGGTTTTTTGTTCAGAACCTGTTCAAGCTTGTATTGTTTTTTGGGTTTAACAACCATCATACCGTACTGCCCAAAGATAATATGCATAGGTATTGCATGTCCGCCCGGCGCGCAATGATACATATAAACACCCGGTACAGAAGCTTTGAATAAAACAGTTCTTGATTCACCAGCCGGAATTTTCCCGAGATATTTTGAGGTTTGCGTATATGCTGCATGAATCGAAGCCCCATGTGGAATATTACCTTTATTTACAACTGTGAACTCAACAATATCTCCTTCATCAACAATTATTGTAGGTCCCGGAATACCTCCGTTTGTAACAAATCCGTTGAACATCACGCCATTTCCGATATATACTTCACCCTGAGCAAGCTCAATGGTTACTTTTTTATCCGGCTGTGTGTTCTGAGGTACATAACTTGTGGGGGGAATTGAAAGACCATTATCACGGTTAATGATCTCAATAAATTCAGTTTTGGAATTTTCTTTCTGTACGGGAGTTGATTTTATTCTTTCAGTAACTTGAGTGTTTACCAAATTGCTGCTGTTTGTACTGAATGAAGATAATTGATTATTAATTGCTGCAAGCAGCTCTTTTCCAATTAAAGTATTAGATCTGTATCCGGTTAGCTCATTGTAAAAATTTGTATTACAATATGGACAGGAATAAACAGTATAATAGGGGATTGAAAAGAAAATGATAAATATGAATATTTTTTTCATGACCTAAATAATTAAGTTTATGAATAAATAAAAATAACGATAAAAATCATAAATTAAACTGATTAATATCGTTACATTATTTAAACTTAATTAATGTCTGTAATAATATTTCTTTATTTTCTATAACTTATCTTTCGAGGCACAGTAAACTGCCTTATGCCTTCAACTGAACCGATAAATCCAAACCCGCTTTGTTTTATTCCAACCCACGGTGTACCGCTTACACTGCCGATTCCCTGGTTAACTCCTATCATTCCTGATTCTATCTTACGCGCAAGCTCAACACCTTTCTTTTTATTTTTTGTCCATATAGTAGCACCCAAACCAAACGGAGAGTCATTTGCCAGCTTAACAGCTTCATCTTCGGTTTTAACTTTCTGCACGGCTACTACGGGTCCGAATGTTTCCTCACGCATTATTTTATGCTTGTGGTTCAGGTTTGTTACCAGTGTAGGCTCCATAAAATATCCTTTTTTATTTTTAGGAATGCCTCCTCCTGTAACCAGCTTTGCGCCGTTTTTAACTGCATCTTTTACCTGTTCAATTACATTTTTACGCTGCCGCTCGCTTACCAGCGGACCCATCTGTGCTGATTCATCATATCCATCGCCGTACCTGTAATTCTTTACTCCTTCGGCAACAAGCTTTGTGAATTTATCAGCTATTCTATCCTGTACATAAATTCTTTCAACCGAAACACATACCTGCCCTGAATTCCTGAGCGAAGCATTAACAGCAAAGCTTGCTGCTTTATTAATATCAGCATCATTCAGAACAATCATCGGGTCTTTGCCGCCAAGCTCCAGCACAAGGCGTTTTAATTTATCACCGGCTGCTTTCATTATAATTTTACCTACTGCCTGTGAACCGACAAATGCTATCATATCGATATTGCTGTTAATCAGGTAACTGCCAACCTCATCAGCGCCCTGAACTAAATTTATAACACCCGGCGGCAAATGTTTATTAAAAATATCATATATAGCTTTACCTGTCAGCGGAACCATCTCAGAAGGCTTAAAGACTACGGTATTTCCAGCTATCAAGGCAGGGGATAGAAGTGATTCAGGCATACTTACCGGGAAATTCCACGGTGTAATTACTGCGCAGACTCCAATAGGTGTACGGTGAAGCTCTGTAACCAGGTTTTCTTCATGCAGAATTTCAGTTTTTAAAGCAGTTTTTGCCTGCTGTATTGTTTCCCTGATACCATAAGCAACAGCATGAGTTTCACCTACAGCATTTTTATAGAGCTTGCCCATTTCATTAGTGATAAGCCTGCCGATATTTTCTTTTTCCCTCACAAAATCCTTTGCACATGCTTCAAGCAACCTGCTTCTTTGAGCAAGTGATAATGCCCCCCAATTTTTCTGCGCCTCCCGGGCTTTTTTGACAGCTCTATCAATTTCTTTAGGGGTTGAACATTTTATCTTAGCAAAAACTTTTCCCGTTGCCGGATTAATATCGCTGATGTATTTTAGTTTCATATTTCTTTAATTTTTACCCTGAACCCGTTTCAGTGTCTGATTAATTAAAAATTTAGATGCTGAAACGAGTTCAGCATGACATTAATTTAAAAATTTACTTTTCTAAAGAACTTTCTTTTTCTGCAGTAATGTTTTCATGCGGCAGACCCAATATATCCCTTGACCTGTTTAATGCATCATCAATATTACCCCTGATGTTTTCTTCGCCGATCTTTTCAAGTAAACCGGCACGTTCACATGCAAACATTGGCTGTGCGTGAATTCCGGATAAAATCAGTGTGGTTGAATTATTTTTACAATCATAATAAAAATCTTCCAGTGTTGCAATGCCGGTTGAATCAATTGCCGGAACATTTCTAAGCCTTAAAATAAGTACTTTTGTTGATTTGCCGACTATCCTGATAGCTTCCTTAAATTTACTTGCTGCACCAAAGAAAAACGGTCCGTTGACTTCATAAATAAGTACACCTTTCGGAATATTTTTACCCTGAACAGCATTAGCACCTGAATCATCTGTTTCAGCATTTTCATCAAATTCCCGGTTTATCATCCCTACATTTGTTACTTCAGCCATTCGTTTCATAAACAGCATTGCAGAAAGCACCATACCTACTTCAATTGCAATCGTAAGATCGAATATTACCGTTAAAAAGAATGTTGTCAGCAGAACAATTACATCACTTTTAGGCATTTTAAGCTGCGCTTTAAATTCACGCCATTCGCTCATATTATATGCAACAACAACCAGAATTGAAGCCAGTACAGCCATTGGAATCATTCCGGCATATTTGCCGAAAAACAACATAAATATCAGCAATACTATTGAGTGT
>JAANMV010001951.1_pt1 | contig 21286 bp, 14 predicted proteins | sample 7279661 | NCBI WGS metagenome assembly JAANMV01 (sample SAMN14094540, study PRJNA606508) | bioreactor metagenome | isolation source: A lab-scale SPAN reactor treating ammonium-rich wastewater day 121 | place: Ireland: Galway | collected 2017-05-16
CGGTCACGAGGCGCACGTGGTGCTGCGTAATCTGGGCAGCGAGCTCGACCTGACCGGCTGGTCGCTGGTCACCGGGTCGGGCGTCACGCTTCCGCTCCAGGGTCGTCTGCCGGCCGGGGAGACCCTGAACGTGCCCCTGAAGCTGGCCGAGTCCGAGGACGCGGTCACCCTGCTCCACGGCCAGCGGATGATTGACCAGGTCCAGTACCGCCCCGAGCAAGTCGAGACGGGCATCCCGATCACCTACCTCGATCCCCGCCTGGGCTCGCCGTTCTTGCGCCGGTTGCAGGATCGGGCCAGGCCCGAGCTGGAGCGGTTGGGCCCGGCTCTGCAGCGTCCCCCGGAGCTGACCACTCGCATCACCCCCGAGGGAAAGCCCGTGCACGTGGTGCTGCTCTTGCTCGAGAGCTGGCGCTTCAACTCGGTCAGCCCCACCGACACGCCCCACCTCTGGAAGTGGATGCAGCGCGGCCTGGTACTCGAGCAGCACTATTCCGGCTCTAACACCAGCCATCTGGGGATGTACTCCCTGCTCTACGCCCGCAATCCCATCTTCTACAAGCGCGACCTGTCCCACCACGAAGCACCGCTCTTCAACCAGATCCTGCGCAACGCCGGCTATGACTGCCGGCTGATGGCCGGCTCAGCCTTTCGGGGCTGGAAGTGGCTCGAGCGCTTCTTGAGCCAGCCCACCTTCGATGAGATGTGGGTCAATCCGCCCGACAAGACCGGCTGGGAATACTGGATCCAGTCCGACCACGAGATGATCAGCTCCTTGCCCGAGCGCTTGCGCACCGCCACGCGGCCTCAGTTCATCTTCTGTTTCCCGCAGTCGACCCACTTCCCATACGCCTACCCGCCCGACTTCGAGCTGCGCGAGCCCAGCCTGACTACGGTCGGCCTGCAAGACTTCACCCTGGCCGACCCGGTGCTGGTGAAGAATCGCTATGCCAACAGTGTGGCCTACCTCGAGGCCGAGATCGACTCCATGCTGAGCGAGCTCGACCTGGAGAGCACGGTCGTGATCGTGACCGGCGATCACGGCGAGAGCTTCTGGGAAGATACCACCCTGGCCCACGGCACGCGCGCCTCGGACATCCAGTGCCGGGTGCCTTGCTTCATCCTGGGGCGGGGGGTGAAGCCGGGCCGCATCGCTACCGCGACCTGCCACATGGATCTGCTGCCCACCGCTCTACACCTGGTCACTGGCCAGAACGCCAGCGTCCCCGAAAGCCAGGGGCGCGACCTTCTGGCCGGCGAGCTCGAGGACGAGGTGCTGATCGCTCCTCTGCGCTCGGTGCCGCCTTACCAGCTGGTCTTGATCCGCGAGGGCCTCAAGCTGCAGCTCAACGTGGTGCAGGAGCGCTTTCCTCGCATGCGCCCCGACCTGGGACCCGACCCGGGCGGCGTCCACGTCGAGGCGGTGGGCTTTCTCAACAGCCTGGGCGAGATCCAGTGGGGCTGGGCCCCCCCCGAGGATCGCCTGGAGGGCTGGATCGGGGCCGTGGAGCGAGAGTTTACCCGCCTCCAGAGTAAATGAAAAGAGCCCGCTTCGAGCGAGGCTCTCGACAGAGCTCCGATCAGACCTTGTTCTTGATGGCCATCACCTGGATGACCTTGTGGGCCAGCTCCTCGCTCACGCCCAGCGCTTTGTACATCTGGTCGAGCAACTTCTCCTCGGCCGGATCCACCTCGCCGTCGCCCATCACCAGGTCGGCGCAGAGCGCGAAGGCGGTCTCGCGATAGTCGGGCGGAACCGAGCTCACGGCCACGCCCACCAGGGCCTCCGGCCCGTCTTTCTTGAGCATGCCCAGGAGCTTCTGGAGCATCCTGCTGAAGCCGGCCTGGCCCATGGCCCGGAACATGCTCATGCGGTTGACCGCGTTGGTGAAACCGGTCAGCTCATCCTCGGTGATCACCCCGTCGGCCGCCACCGTGGCCAGCATCAGCGCCGCCACCGACTCCTTGCCGTCGAGCGCCGCCGTGGCCGCTCCGGCGCGATTGACTCCGAAGACCTTGTCGAAAAGACCCATGCGCTGGATCCCCCTTCCGATTGTTAAGCGCAAACGCCCTGGTGCTGGAACGTCGTTCCGGCGCGTTCAGCACAATAGCCGGAGCGGAGGTTCTCTCTCGCTCAGCTGCGGGCCTTCTTGCGCAGGTTGATGCCGCCCAGTAGAACTGAGCTCTGGGTTTCGCGCACTCCCGCGGCGGTTTCAACCTCTCCGCCGGGATTGATGTAGGCCGCCAGCGCCATCTGCAGGGCCTCGGGATGAGCCACCCCCTCGCCCTCGAGCTGCTTGAGGTGGACGAAGACGGACAGGGCCTCTCCCGAGCGCTCGGGGCCGAGCCGGCCCAGGAGATAGTTGAAATGATCCAGGTGCGACTTCAGCTCACCGGGCAGGTCGCTCGAAAGGCGCACGGCCTCGGCCAGATGAGGATAGCCCTCGGGAGGCATCCGGGCGTGTATGGGAGCGATGAGCTCTTTCCAGTTCTGCTCTCGGTCACCGCGGGTGCTCACCACTGCGGCATGGGTCGCTACGGCCGACTCGAAATGCTCTCCGTGGGCCTGCAGCAGACCCTTCTCCCAGTCAGTGGCCCGGGTCGTGAAGGCGGTGAGGAGCTCATCGGAGCGATCCCGGACAAGCCTGCGAAGGTCACCGGCCAGCGACAGGTGGGAAGCGCGCTCTTCCAGGCTCAGGTCAGCTTCCTGAAGGGCCTTGATCGACTCCTGGTACATCGGTGGGCAGAGAGTCCAGCTCGCAAAGCTGGTGCCCGAAGGCCAGCCTTCCGACTGCAGGCGCTGGTTCGTCTCCCGCACCCACTCGGCGCGCAGCTCGGGTTGGGTCTGGCAGGCAAAACCCTGCTCCATCCAGCCCAGATCTCCCGAGCCCCGGGCCGGCGGCTGCCAGACCTGGCGCCAGGCCTCGAGCACCACCCGTAGTTGGGCGGGATCGTCCGGGTCGCTCCAGGGGAGGGCCTCCTGCACCAGACGACGCTGCTCGTCGGAGGAGGGAGTCAGCTTGATCTGCTCGGCAAAGCCTCCCAGAATCAGGTGCGGCAACGCTTCGCGGACTGCTCGAAAGCTCGGGTTCCAGCCCGTGCTCTGCAAGCGGTCCAACTCGGGGATCAGGGGTCTGATCAGGGCGCGCACCTCGGGGTCGACGGCCCCCAGTCCACCCAGCACGGCCAGCTCTCCCAGGGTCTCCCTGCTGAGGCTCTCGTTCTTCGTGGCCCCGCTCACTCGAGGCAGCAGGCGCTCCATCAACTTCTGTCCCTGCTCCAGGCGCGCCACCGGGGTGCAGCTCGAGGCTGCTTCGCGGACAGGCTTGAGGGCTTGGAGCAAGGTGCTCCACGAGGGCGAGAAGTCCTGGCAAAGAGTCAGGTTCAGGCTGCGGCTGCCGTTGGCCACGACCTCGGCGGCGGTGATGTCCTCTTCACGCAATGCGTCGGTCAACCGCCTGCGCTCGGGCTCGCGCACGAGCTTGTCGACCAGCTTGCTGAACGAGCCATTCGAGCGGGTGCCCTCCTGGCTCAACAGAGTCGTCAGGCGCTCGATATCGGCCGGAGCCGTGGCCAGCTCGCTCAGAACGTGCAGGTTGCGCGGTGCATCGCCTTGCAGGGCCGCCAGCGAGCCGGCCGCCTGATAATCTTGCTCAACCCTGGAAAAAAGATCTTCCTTCAGTTTAGGCTCGCTTTCGAGAATCTGGTAAAGGTAGGGGTTACGAGAGCGAGTGTAGGAGTCGAAGTTGGATGAGTCCTCTCGCAACAGTCGATCGTGCAAGGCGGCGGCCACCGAAACCATCCGCCCGTGCCTGTCCGGCAGCTCGCATCCCTCCAGGGCTCGAGGGTCGCGCTCTAACGTAAGAGCAGTGGCGCGAACGGCGGCCTTGAACCCATCGTTGCCATAGAGCGGGGAGGGCTTCTCCTTGTCGAGCTCGTGGGGCACGTAGAGCCAGCTCACCAGCCAGTCCTTCTCCAGCGGAGAGGGGGTCCAGCCGTTCTCGACCGCGGCATGAAGCGCGCTTCGGCAGCAGTGATCGAGGTAGAAGTCGTTTTCGTGCTCGGTGACCGCCTGCATGGTGAGGTCGCGCAACTCGGGACGACCGGCAAAGAGGTCTTGCACGAAGTTGGCAGCTTTGTTGCTGGTGTTGATCTCGCCACAGAGCACCAGGGGCAGGACTTCCTCGCGATACCACCCGGGGGTCACGATCTCAGGGAAGGCGGCGGCCAGGTTGCTCACAAAATTGACCCGGGCTTCGCCCACCAGGTTGTCGCTGGCCAGCTCGCCGCGCGCCTGGGCGCGACGGATCGTCCCGGTCAGCTCTTGAAGGTGAGGAGTGAACGCGGCCTTGAGCTCGGGGTGGCGGCTGGCCCCGCCCAGGGCCACGTTGAGGCGCCGCGAGCCGGAGCGGCCCGCCTCGTGTTGCCCGCCGACGAGCTGGCCGATGAGCGCCTCGGCCTGAGGACGGTCCTGGCGCCACAGCTTGAGGAGCTGGTCCTGGGCCGCCTGCATCTCCTCGGGTTTCCAGGCCCGGTCCAGGTCCTTGAGGAGCCCGGACGGCTCGCTGCGCTCCCGCTCGGTCTCGGGAAGAACCTTGAGCACCGGGCCGGGCCAGACTTCCACCCGCCCGTGCTCGAGACTGGCTTCCCCCTCCCAGGTGAAATGGCCCTCGCGGTGCCACCTCTGGAGCAGACCCTCCGCTTTATGGCCCAGCGACCGGTCGAGCTCGGGACTCTCGTGCTCTCTGATCTCGGGTTTGAGGTCAGCCTGGCTGCGCCAGAAGAAGCCTTTGCCCACCCGGGCCACGACCTCGATGGTCTCCTGGTCGGGCACGGCCGTTTCGAGCGCTCCCAACAACAGGCTGACCGCGCCGTCGTCGGTATGATAGGTGCGGTCGGCGCTGTGCCCGTGGATGCTGGAGAGCTTGCCGCGCAGCTGCTCGGTGCAGCCGTGGGGGTGGCCCATCTTGATCGTGAGGTCGGTCAGGTTGTCGGGCCATCTGAACCGCTCGAACAGGATGCGCCGACCGATGCGGGCGGTAAGCTGGTCGTCCGAGCCGTGGGTGGCGTCGAGCATCACCCGGGCCGCCTCCTGAAAGTCCTCGCCCTCGAGCTTTCCATCCAGCAGCTTTGCGTTGAGATCGAAGAGGGCGGGGATCTCCTCGCGGCGGTAGCTCTGACGAAGCTTCAGCGCCCAGGACTCAGCCGCATCGACCGACGAGGTCGCCTGGGGACTGGTTTCTGTCAGGGTGACCGGGGGAGAGACGACCACCTTCTGAGGCTCGGCCTGGCTGGCATCGGGAGGAGCTTTCTTGCTTTCGGGCCCGGGTGAGGAGGGGACCGGCATGCCCGAAAGGGCCACCAGGTCGATCGGGCCGGGCGCGGTCGAGAGAGCGCTGGCCTGAGGCAGGGCGGCGACGGCTGGCGGGAGGGGCCCGGCGACACCGTGCACGTTCACAAAGAGGTCAATTCGGCTCCGAGCCTGAGAAGCCCTGTCATGCCCATTGCTGGGCTCGGTTTCCAGGTCGAGAGCTTGTCGGTAACTGTGAGCAGGGCCTGGTCGCCTCGGGCTCGGTAGATACCATCCGCGGCTGGCCCGAGGTGCGAGCGAGCTGCGGCGGAGCAGGCGACTTGAGCTGCTGGCGCGCCACCAGCTCTCCCTGGGGCTTGGTCCGGCACTTGATGCCCCCGAAGAGCCCTAAGGTCGAGGGGGTCAGCTCGCGGTCGAGGAAGTGCAGTCGCACGATTCCCGTGGGCAGATCCTGCATCAGCTTGCGGGCCACGTACACTTCCGAGCGGCTGTCCCCGCCCAGTCCCACGAAGAAGCGCTGATTGGCCCGGTCCACTCCCGGGCGTCCATTGACGAAGTTGAACATGTCCTCGGTCGGATTCTCGGGGTCCACGAACACCCCCGCCATCCGGTGTACCGTCAGGCCTGCTGTCTTGAGGTCGCGGGCGGTCAGGTCCTCATAGAAGCCGCGCCGCTCACCTTCCTCGCGCAGAGCGGCGATCTGGCCTTCCAGACGCCTTTCTCGGCGCTTGTGAAAGAAGACCTTGCGATGGTAATTCAGGCGTTGCCAGACCGAGGATTCCGGTCCGGGATGGCGGGGCGTACCTTTTACGAGGTCATCCCGCAGCCACCCCGCCTGGACCTCGGCGGCTTCGCGGGCGTCGTTCAAGACCACCTCGCCCGGTCCGATGCACATCATGCGCATGTCGATATGGAACTCGCCCGGTTGCTCCACGGCGTAGACATTGGGCGCCTTCTGCCCGTGGTCGCGGGCGATGGCGCCCAGCGCGGCCTTCTCGTCCACCTCCCGACCCAGGTCGAGGCCGAGCTTGGCCCGGGTGACGGCCAGGCTGTCTCGTCCCACCAGCGCATAGCCTTCGTGGTTGGGGAGGGCGCCGAACAGGATGTTGCCGCCCTCCACGTGACTGAGATTCTCGCGCATCGGCTGGTTGGCCGAGCGGGCCAGGGCCGCCAGGCCCCATTGCAGGTTCCCCTGGCTGACCGAGCCCTGAATGTTGAAAGCCGCCAGCGGAAACTGGCTCATCACCAAGCTCTCGTAGTCGGCATTCTCGGGAATCTTTGCTCCGGGGTAGAAGCGACGAATGCGATCCTGGTAGATAGACCGGGGCACCAGCTCGGGGTCGTCGAGGAAAGCGGGAATGGCCACGCCGCCCTGGAGCGTCAGCTCGCCGTAGTCTTCCGTCCAGATGTCTCCGGCCATCGAGATGGGCAACAGGGACACGTTGTCGTCCATCTGGTCGCGCACCTTGCTGACCGAGCCCCGGGGCACCTTGGCCAGGATGTGGTAGCCTTCGATCTGGCCGACCTGGGCCATCTGGTTGACATAGTCGAGCGACACGAGATCCGCTCCGTCACAGTACATCGCATAGGCGGCCGGATCGAGCGATGCATCCTTGGGAACCACCCGATCGCCGGCCGGGGGACGGCGCACCTCCACCGACTTGTCGCGCAGCTCGTGGGCCTGGTTAACGTCTCTGGTCAGAGCTTTCTCGGGAATGTAGCGGTAGCGGTGAGGGGGCGGCTCGGGCTGACCGGTCTCGAGCAGCTGGTCGAAGCGCAACAGGGCCAGGTCACTGGAGGTGGTCAGGGCATAGGTGTGCACCTGCTGGCCATCGAGCTCGGGGTGGTGGACCCGGTCGCCGCTCACCACGACTCCCTCCACGCCGGGGTTGGCAAACTTCTCGACCGGCTCAACGGGAACGGGCTCTTCGGGAACCTTGCAGCCCACCACCAGCAGGCGCCACAGCGAGCCAACAAGACCCGCCGTCCACTCGGCCGTGCGCTGCCAGATGCTCTGAGTGTCGACCGGGCCCGAGGGGGCGGCGCTGAGCTCGGCCCGGTCGATCGGCTCGGGCGGGGAGGCAGCCGCCATCAGCGGCCTCCGGAAGGCCGGGGCCGGGCTGAGGGCCAGAGCAGGCTGGACGATCACAGCCTGAGCCTACAGCAGCTGGATGAAAAGTCGTTGAAAGCTCAGCGGCGAGAGGAGCGGTCGGCAATGTCCAGCGATGGTCGACTGACTTCGGGGAACCGGGATGGTGGGTGACGAACCGAGCAAGGCAATGCCCCCCGGATATGCCCGAGGCTTTACCAGCATGTCGACCCTGGTCAATGACCGCACTCTGGAGGTGACCGGCCAGATTCCCGACTGGCTGCGAGGCACGCTGATCCGGAACGGGCCGGGGCTCTATGAGGTTGGGCCCGACCGCTTGCGGCACTGGTTTGACGGCCTGGCCGTGCTGCACGCTTTCGATCTCGAGCCGGACAAGGTGCGCTATCGCTCCTGTCCGCTCCAGTCGCCCGACTTCCTGGAAGCGCGCAGGCGGGGGCGCATCTATTACTCCAATTTCGCCACCGACCCGTGCGTGGCTAGATTTCGCCGCCTGTTCTCGGCCTTCTTGCCGCGCCTCGAGCTGGGGGCCAACGCCAACGTCAGCGTGACCCGTCTGGGGCAACGTTTCCTGGCCCTCACCGAGACTCCGATGGCGGTCGAGTTCGACCCCCGCACTCTGTCCACGCTGGGGGTGGTGCGCTACGAGGATAAAATGGCCGACAATCTGACCACCGCCCACCCTCACCGCGACAAGAATCGCGGCTCGCTGATCAACGTGACCCTCGAGTTCGGCCCGCGCAGCACGTTTCGCCTCACCGAGCTCCTGTCTGGCGCGACCCGGCGCCAGGTGCTGGGTGCCTTCCCGGTGGAGCGTCCGAGCTACCTGCACAGCTTCGGAATGGCCGAGAACTGGTTCGTCCTGACGCTGGGGGCCCTGGTGGTCGACCCCAGGAAGCTCTTGCTGCGCCGCCGCCCCTTCATCGAGAACTATCGCTACGAGCCCGAGCGAGGCACCACCTGGGCTCTCTTCGACCGGCGCACCTCCAGCTTTCACCGGCTCGAGTCGGAGGCGCTGTTCACCTTCCATCACGTAAACGCGTTCGAAGAGGGCAGCGACCTGGTGGTGGACCTGATTGCCTATCCTGACGCACGGGTGGTCGACTCGGTCTATCTCGACGCGCTGGCCCGGGCTGATGAGGTTCCGGGCGGCGTCTTGACACGCTTTCGCCTGGGCCGCGAGGTGCGCTCGCAGGTGCTCACCCCCCTGAGCCTCGAGCTGCCCCGCCTGCACCCCGCCCGTCAGGGCCAGCCTTACCGCTACGTCTACGGGATGAGCCAGCGCCCGGGCACCAGCCGCGATTTCTACAACATGCTGGCCCGCATCGACGTGACCGGAGGCCCGGAGCTGACCTGGAGCGAGCCGGGAGCCTATCCCGGCGAGCCGGTCTTCGTTCCCCGCCCCGGCGGCACTTGTGAGGACGACGGCGTGGTTCTCTGCGTGCTGCTCGAAGGCGACAGCTCCAGCCTGCTGGTGCTCGATGCCGCTACCTTCCAGGAAGTGGCTCGGGCTCGGGTCGAGCAGGCCATCCCCTTCGGCTTTCATGGCAGCTTCTATGCGGGGGGATCGGCCGGCAGCACCCTCTGAGGGCTTCGAGGCTCACCACCCGCATCTCCCCCAGCAAGACCTCGCCGGCCCGCTCGAAGCGCAGCTCGCCCGCCTGCCCGCTGATGCGCAGGTAGCCCCGGTGCACCAGCCTCAGGTGGCAGGCCACGCACAACATGATCAGGTTCTCGTCGGCATTCGAGTCCCCACGCGAGCGGAACACCACATGATGAGCCCTCGCCCTTCGGCTTCCACGCATCTTGACAACCCTTATGCTCATGAGTAATATAAGTCTTGACGGTTATGCTCGAATAGAGCATAAAGAGAGTTGAGACAAGAAACAGATGATCCGCATCGCTGCCGAAATTCCCTCCGAGACCGAGGCCCTCTATGAGCGCGTTCGCAGCGTGGTGCCCCGCTTCGAGTGGGACCTGATGGCCCCCACCATCGCCGCCATCAATCGGCTGAAGGTGGAGAAGAACGCCGTCATTCTCGCCCACAACTACCAGACCCCCGAGATCTTCCACTGCGTGGCCGACCTGGTGGGCGACTCGCTGGCCCTGGCCCAGCAGGCCGCCAAGACCACCGCCGACACCATCGTGCTGTGCGGAGTGCACTTCATGGCCGAGACGGCCAAGATCCAGAACCCCGACAAGACGGTGCTGATCCCCGACCTGAAGGCCGGCTGCTCGCTGGCCGAGTCCATCACCGCCGAGGATGTGCGGGCTCTGCGTCGCCAGTATCCCGGCGTGCCGGTGGTCACCTACGTGAACACCAGCGCCGAGGTCAAGGCCGAGTCGGACGTGTGCTGCACCTCCGCTAACGCCGTCGAGGTGGTGGAGTCGCTGGGCGTGCCCCGCGTGCTGTGCATCCCCGACGAGTACCTGGCGCAGTATGTGGCCACCCAGACAAAGGTCGAGATCATCCCCTGGAAGGGGCACTGCATGGTGCACGAGCAGTTCACCCCCGAGCAGGTGCGCGCCTATCGCGAGCAGTTTCCCGGCCTGACCGTGCTCGCTCACCCCGAGTGCCCGCCTGAAGTGCTGGCCGAGGCCGACCTGGTGGGCTCCACCAGCCGCATGGTGCGCTTCGTGCACGAGGAGAAGCCGCGCCGGGTGGCCCTGATCACCGAGTGCTCGATGTCCGACAACATCGCCGCTGAGTGCCCCGAGGTAGAGTTCGTGCGCCCCTGCACGCTCTGCCCGCACATGAAGAAGATCACGCTTCAGAAGATCTACGAGTCGCTGCTCCACAACCGCTACGAAGTCGAGGTCGAGCCCGAGGTGGCGCGCCGCGCGCGCCTGGCCATCGACCGGATGCTGGCGGTGGGGCGTGGCACGCGCCACGGCTAAGGAGGATTTGATGCGCACAGACGTCGTCATCGTCGGATCGGGCCTGGCCGGACTCACGGCCGCCCTGCACGCCGCCACCAACGGGCTGCACGTCACCGTAGTCACCAAGAGCATGCTGGGAGGCAGCTCGCCGATAGCCCAGGGAGGGGTGGCCGTGGCCCTCGCGAGCGAGGACGACCCCGCCCTGCACGCCCGTGACACCCTGGTGGCCGGGGCCGGCCTCAGCCGCGAGGACGTGGTCTCGGTGCTGACCCGCGAGGGTCCGAGCCGCATCCTCGAGCTGATCGGGCGGGGCGCTCACTTTGACCTGGACGAGGAGGGCAACCTGGCCATGGGCCAGGAGGCGGCCCACTCGCGCCGGCGCATCCTGCACGCCTCGGGCGACGCCACCGGGGCCGAGCTGATGCGGGCCAGCCTCGAGGCGGTGCGCCGCCACCCCCGCATCGAGCTGCGCGAGGGGGTGTTCGTGTGCGAGCTGCTCGTCAGCGAGGGCCAGGTCATGGGCGTGGCCGCCCCCGGCGAGGCCCTGGTGGCCCCCGCCACCGTGCTGGCCACAGGCGGGGTGGGGCGGCTCTACCGCTACACCACCAACGCCCGCGAGTCGACCGGAGACGGCATCGCCATGGCCGCCCGCGCGGGCGCTCGCCTGCAGGACATGGAGTTCGTGCAGTTTCATCCCACCGCCCTCGACGCCGGGGGCGACCCGCTCAGCCTGATCACCGAGGCCGTGCGCGGCGAGGGCGCCTGGCTGGTGAACAGCGCCGGCCAGCGCTTCATGCCCTTGCTGCATAAAGACGCCGAGCTCGCTCCGCGCGATGTGGTGGCCCGGGGCATCTGGGCCGAGCTGGCCCGGGGCGAGCGCGTCTACCTGGACGCGCGCAAGCTGGGCGCTCGCTTCGCCCGGCGCTTCCCCACCGTGGCTCGCCTGTGCGCCGAGCACGGACTGACCCCGGCGACCGACCTCCTGCCGGTGGTGCCCGCAGCCCACTACTTCATGGGCGGCATCGCCGTGGATGAGCGGGGCCGCGCCAGCCTGCCCGGCCTGTGGGCCTGCGGCGAGACGACCTCGAGCGGCCTGCACGGGGCCAACCGCCTGGCCAGCAACTCGCTCCTGGAAGCGCTGGTCTTCGGCGCTCGCGTGGGCGACGACGTCATCGGGGCGCCGCCGGTTCGTCCCCTGGCCGTGCCGGTGGTGCGCCGCGCCGAGGTCGATTACGCCCTGGAGGCTCGCATCCGCGAGCTGATGTGGAGCCACGTGGGCCTGGTGCGCGAGGAGGCCGTACTGGCTCTGGCCCTGCAAGAACTGGAGGATCTGGCCCTGCCAGCCGGCTCCTCGGAGGTCTCCAACATGCGCGAGGTGGCCCGCTTCATCACGGCCTCGGCCCTGGCCCGACGAGAGAGCCGGGGAGCCCACTACCGCACTGACCTGCCCGACAGTGATGAGGCCTGGAGCCACCGCCGCGTAGTGGTTGAGCAGGGCCGCGTCGAGGTGCGCGAGGAGCAAGCCCGATGCGCCTCCTGAAGCAGCACTACGCCGAGCTGGTGGCCCGGGCCCTGGCCGAGGATCTCGGCCGCGGTCCCGACTGGACCACCGACTGCATCCTGGACGCGGACCAGAGCGCTCGGGCCCAGCTGATCGCCCGCGAGGAAGGCCGCATCGCCGGGGTGGAGGTGGCCGTGGAAGCCTTCCGCCAGCTCGACTCTGCCTGTGTGGTGCGAGTCGGAGTGGAGGATGGTTGCGACGCCCCGGCCGGCGCGGTGGTGCTGGAGGTGGAGGGCCAGGCCCGAGCTCTGCTCACCGCCGAGCGCACGGCGCTCAACTTCCTCGGCCGCATGAGCGGCGTGGCCACGGCCACTCGGGCCATGGTGCGCGCCGTCGAGGGTACGCGCACCCGCATCGTGGACACCCGCAAGACCACCCCCGGCCTGCGCGTGTTGGAGAAGTTCGCCGTGCGCTGCGGAGGCGGCTTCAACCACCGCTTCGGGCTCGATGACGCCGTGCTGATCAAGGACAACCACCGGGCCCTGGCCGGCGGCGTGCGCCCGGCAGTGGAGCGGGTGCGCTCGCGGGTGGGTCACACCGTCAAGGTGGAGGTCGAGGTGGACACCCTGGAGGAGCTGGCCGTGGCCCTGGAGCTGGGAGTGGATGCGGTGCTGCTCGACAACATGCCCCCCGACGTGCTGCGCCGGGCGGTGGCGATGGTGGACGGGCGAGCGGTGACGGAGGCCTCGGGCGGGATTCGCCTGGAGACGGTGCGGGCCGTGGCCGAGTGCGGGGTGGACCTGATCTCGGCCGGGGCGCTGACCCACAGCGCGAGGTGCCTGGATCTCTCGCTGGACGTGGTGGTGGCGGTCGGGGTTTAAGGCGCCGCGTCAACGCGACGTTGCCTTGACCTCAACCTTCGGCGGGGGCAGGGGGCGAGAAGGGGAAAAGCTCCCGTAGCCTCCCTGGTCGGAACGACGGATGGAGCATTCGAAGATTATCGGAATGCCACGGCCCATACGTTCTCGGGCACTCATCGTGTCGAAGCGCATTCTCAAAGCGCTCTCGACCACCTTCTGACTTAGAGGCACATCCCAGAGAGGCCATCGGAAACGTCCTGACTTCCACTTCCCAAAGCAGCATGGAGTCAGGATTTCTTGTCCGGAAGGCACTGTGGCAAGGAAGGCGAGGCCACGAAAGGCCAACCAGTCAGCTCCCGGTACTCCAAGTTTCTTTTCGAGTGACGGGTTGCCGGCCCGCAATGCGTAATCGCGGCTGCTTGTGGCATCCCATCCCAGAACAGGTAACGGACGCGAATAGGCCCACGGTCCTACCACAGCCTCAAGCAGGTCTGTCAACTCGACTTGTTGCTGCAGTTCCCGTGCCATGGCTAAGAACTTTTGTTGGCCGGCGGTGAAGTGCAAAGCCGTTGGCTTCGTCTTGCCATTGTTATCCACTGCGATTCCTGTAAGGAAAGAAGCTGCCCAATCAACACTGAGTCGATTGTCAGGTGAAGCCTCGGCAGCGAGGCTGACCAGGAATTCCCGCCCAAACTCCGGTGGTGGCTTCAAGTCGCGCTCCCCTTCATACTCAAGAGCCAGGGCCGGCTCGTGTTCAAGTGACCTCTGGTCCTCGTGCAGAAGCTGCGCTAGTTCGTCGTGTGACCCACGGAACTCATGCAATGAGGGGTTCCAAGTACCTCGGTCGGACCAACTGAGGCGCTCCTTGCCTTGGCGCTCAGTAACGACCCTCAAGACTCCGAGAGCAGCCAGGAAGCCTAGTGGATTGGAACCATCCAGTCCCGGGAGTAGCAGTTCGGTCACGCCTTGCCTCCCTGCTCACTCTCGCTCTGACGGTGGTCGGCCAGTCTCAAAATCGCCTCAAACCAGGCCAGGCCCCAGTAGCCATAACGGCTGACCATCTGCCAGAATCTGTCCGCCACTCCCGAATCCAATCGGGCCAGTGCATGGTTCGCCGGTGCCGAGAAATGCTCGAATGCGACTCGCGTAGCGCTTGATTCCTCTACAAAAGGTGCGAACGGTCTACAGTGTCCGTGATGGGAGGCCACGAGGTGAAGCAATAGGTCCACGTCGTGGACAGCAATAGGGGAGGCGGCCAACAACATGGCCAATGATTGGCACTCATGCCGGCACCCTGGAGGGTATCCCGAGCGACTCGCAGCCAGGTCTCGCCTGGCCTTTGACAGCAGGCGAATGGTAGATTTGGCCAGTGGTTCTCCTGCATTGTCTGCGAGATAGCGGTTGCCTCCCCAAAGCTTGGATTGAAAGCGGAAATCGGATTTGCCAATGTCGTGAACTAGGCCCGCCTGCCTCAGTAACTCTACCGTCTCAGGAGGACAGCCGAGTTTGCTCGCGTAATCAGCGGCTCTTCTGGCCACGCCTTGCAGATGCTCTCTGAGGGTTATCCCCGTTCCGTTGAAGGAAGCCTGGTCATCTTCCGTCGTGTTCCCGTCCCCACCGGTGCCGGTGCCTTCAAGTTGACTGACCCGACGCCCAGAAACGACTGCATATCCTTCGTCGATTCGTTGGACCCTGAGTGAGAGTGTTTGTCTTTTAAGTTCGGTGAGGATCTCGTCGAACGGTGGACCCCAATGGCTCTGCTGATCAAGCCACTCTTTGACGACTTGCCGATCATCTGCGTCTTCATCCTCTTCCGAAGGAAGATTCGGCGGTGAGATCTCCGCGCCCAGAAGGCTTCGCAAGACCGAGGCGTTCAAACGTAGGCAAGGTCTACCACGAACTCTGAATGAGGCCAGGTCGCCCAGATCTTGGACAGGTATCTCACTGCCAGGGTCCCAGTTCCCCTGACTCATGCCTCCATAGCTGGCTGGTATGATCACGGTATCGCCCGGCGCCAGTTTCTGCTGTGGGGGCCGTATCACTGCGGAGTCATCCCCTCGCCAAAGGAAGTAGGGCCGGGCGGGACGGTCCGCGGGGGCTGCCTCATCCCCGTCTGACTCACTGGCCCCTTCCACATCGGCAATGCGAGGCTCACTAAGACCCGCAAGCCAGCGACGTACCGCCACATAAGGCACTGGCATAGCCTCGCCGGTGGAAGGCGCGACCGACTCGACGATGGACTTCACCAGTTCATCTTGAGATTCGTCGGATAAAAGCTCTTGAGTGAGGTCAGCTCGCCACACCACGAGGCAGTCTGCTGGCCCGCTCCGCGGCCCGTGCAGCCAGAGTGCGATGTCAGGATCAGGTATGGGCGCAGGGGATGTTTGTACCCAAGCGTCCAGGTGCGAGGGAAGAAGGACTGGGGCCGTTGCCCTTGGGCTTGCGAGCTCAGGCGCTGATGTCGTGGGCAATCCTGACCAGCCAAAATCAATTCCGGGTTGCATCTTGAGCCATTGCCAGGTTTCCTTGAGGGCTTCGCCGTAGATTGGGTCCTTCTTCAATGAGTCTGATGAGGCGACAACGACGGCACGCGTGGGGGACGTTGCTTCGCCAAAACGGTTGAGTCGGCCAAAACGCTGCCGCAACGCATCCAGGCTTGCGCACTCAGTGACCAAACCATCGAAGTCAAAGTCCGCTCCCGCCTCAATGCACTGAGTGGCGACCACAACGAGTCGCTGGCTGGATTGATCGCGCTCTCGGCCTCCCTCAACCAGAGGCCTGAGGCGCTGCTCAAGCGCATCGCGGTCAATAGGACGCATCCTACCAGTAACCAGGACTACATTGAAATCATTCTCGTGCGAGCTTAGCAGCTGAGCAATGGCACGTGCGCTCTGAACGCGGTTGACCACCACGAGAACCCTGACGCCTTGGGGTTTGAGCATTCTGAGTGCTTCGGCTGCAACAGTACTTGCGAGTTTAGCACTCGAAGATTCTTTCAGTTCTGCCGGCTTGGATGCGCCGAGCCGGCGGGCAAGCGTCCCATTGCGTCGGTCCTCCTGATCTAGTCGAAAGGTGGAGGCACGGCTCTCACCGGAGGTTGCCGACATCTGGACGAGTTGGAATGGAGTGCGGGGCACCTGTTTTCCCCAGGTCCTGTAGAGAGACTCGATCTCCAAGAGCGTCTGGCAGAATGGCTGCGATAGATGCACCTCATCCAAGAGATAAAGCGCATCGTTCCCAAGTAGACCGGCGTGGACCGGGCGCATACTGCGCGACACACCGTACCCTCGAAAGAGGAGGCGGGAACCAACTTGGTCGACCGTGGAGACTGCGATGAGTGGCTGGGCAGGATTGCGTGCCCAACTGTCGCTGCGAGGAATTCCACCTCGCAGGAGCGCAATTTCCAGGGCGGGCCCCTCGCCAGACAGCTCTCGGAGCCTGGTGCGAACCTGGGCCAAGACTCCTGACTCGGCAGAGTTTAGTTGCGCAAGTATGTGTCTGGCCCGATCATAGGCTTGATCAACAATGGTCCTTCTGTCTACCACGTAGAGGATTCGAATTGGGGCCGAGCGCTCCGGGTTCTTGGCTTGGAGCGCGAGATGAAACAATGCGATGTCCAGGGCTGCTGTTTTTCCCGTCCCTGTAGGGAGGTCGAGGAGGTCCGGCCAAACGCCGGTGCTTGCTAACTGACTTGCGAGCCTCTGCTGCCACGGGAACGGAGGGTATCCATACAGGGTTTGAAAAAAACTGGGGAAATCTTCCGGTCTCAAGACCGCCATGGCTTTGACTCCTCGGTTTGTGGCCAGAAGAGGCCCAGGCCCAGATATCGGCCTGCGCCCAGTAGGATGGGCCCTATGACAGGTTCTTGGAAGCGGATCTTGGCGTGAGTAAGAACTCGTCGAGTTCGCCCTGGCTCGGACGGAAACGGACGAAAGGCGCGGGCCTTGGTCGAGCCGGGTAGAGGGGCATGAGGCATTACTTCGATTTCGGCCGGGGCTGGCAGACCAAGCCTTAGGATCGAATCTCGAATGGTCAGCTTTGCTTCCTCAATGGCTCTAGCCAATTTGGCTTGATCCCGAGTGGCGAGATCTCCGGGATTTCGGTCAAGAGCTACGGGGCTGCTTGAAAGCCAGATGCGCGAGGGACCGCACCAAGTCTTCTCCAAAAGCGTTCTCGCTGCTGACTCCGTGTCAAGTCTGCGCACAATCCAGACTCCGACGTTCCCGAGGTTTACCGGAAGGCTGGGAAGGTCTTGCTCATCGTCTCTGTTGCGGTTTTCCTTCTCCCAGCTTCGAAGCGCCTCGCCGAGGTTGGCCCGTTCAGGGTCAGAAAGATCTCTGGGTGGCACAATGGCGAATCCGAGCAAATGACCGGTTGCCTGGTAAGATGCCACTAGAGGTAGAGGTACGATGGCTACGTGATCTCGCTCGCTGGTTGAGCCGTCAGCCTGATGGCCAGAAATGACCTCAGGAATCGGCTTTGGATAGTACCGGAGCAGCACTTTACGAATGATCCTGGCCAGGCCGACCAGCGATGTCTGCGGGAGTCGAGGCCCATCAATACGCCGAAAAGTCAGCCAGGAATCAGAAAAACATGAGCAGGGAAATGACAGGGCTTTGGGCTCTACAGGTTTAGCGTAGGTCGCGAATCTGGCAGGCATTACTCTTGGCTCGGTTTCACGGTGACGTTCGTAAGACCGCATCAAAGCACAGAGTTGGCCCTCGCGAGTCACGCGCAAGAGCATCCCACCCTCTGGATCAGGAACGTAGGTTGGCTGGCCTGGATCATCTACAAGTCGGGCCGAGACAAGCGATGAAGAGTGGCCAAGTCTGACAAGTCGAGCCAGCAACCCGTCAAGAATTCGCTGCTGTTCCAAGTTCGGCTCGATATCTGGCCAGGCAAATGTTACAACTGGCACTTCCGGAGTCACGGAGGGAAAGGAGCGCGGCTGACGGATTCGACTCTCGGGGAGAACATGCGTTGCGCTGATGGCCCCCCCGACTGTCGGCTTCGTTACTGGTGCAACGACTTTCAGTATCTTGTCTGCGAGCTTCTTCTCCAGTTTCTGCAGATTCTTGGCCAGGGAATCCCGTTCTTTTAACGACTGTGAGGCATTCAGAGCGTGGCGGGCCTGATCGACAAGCGCCTGGTCTTCATCGAGGTTCGATATCGTGTAGCAATCGTTCACCGGAACGAAGACAGTTACGGCCTCACGTTCAGTGCAGGATGAGGCGTTGATCAGAGGGAAACCGAGGCCCTCCAGCCACTCGAGTGCAGCCAATTCATTGTTGTCTCCTCCGCTCTCGAAGCAAGTGGCTACAAGAGCGGAGTAGAGCCTGGCCGGATGAGGAGGCCACTCGCCTCTTCGTCGATCATTGAATGCTGTAGCAGTATAGCGGCCTGTAAGTAGCGTGATCTCGATGGCGAGCATTTACTCGGCCGCTTCTTCGCCCACAGCCTTCAGTTCTCGGCTTACTCTGATCAGGCCAGCGAGCTTAGGAGCGGGCTTCAGCTTCATCGGGCCGGGTGACCATCCAAGCCCAACAATGGATGCCTCATGAGCAGCCTGCTTGAGCAAGTTGGAAGCTTGCGCTGCGTCAAGCGAGAACTTACGCTGACTCCCATCTCTCCCGAGCAACTCAAGAACAAGAGGGTCCTTGGCAATTAGGAGCGAGCGAGACCGAAGGTCATAGTCGTTCTCGCGGTGGTATACGATAGCCGCCAGGGCTAGCGCAGCCAGGGCCGTACGACCTGACAATTCCGCCGCAGGGCGATCTGAATCCTGGTAACGTTCCCCAGCTACACTTGACTGAAAGCGCAGTCTCCTTAGGGCCGGCAGCGAAAGTACCATAGTCTGAACCGCGTGGTCAAAGGTTACGCCGCCAGCTTCGGAGTCGATCGTTGGTGGAATATTCCCGTGGTTTATGACTGCTGGTGTACCTTTCTCTCCCTTGGTCCTACCGAAGAGCTTAGGAGTCCCCTTCTCAGAAGCTGCTTCGGCCGAAACAGTCGTCCAGTCATTGGGGTCCGACTTGGACTCGTAGACCGTTCCAGCCTTTCGCTCGATTCCGGCCGGGTCGATGCGACTAGCAGTCTTGACGCCAGGGACCGCGCCATAAGCAACGATCTCGGATACTAGGCAGCGCTGGAATTTCGAGCCTAGACCTCCTTTGGGGCCGGTTGAGTCCCAGCATCCAAAAATCAGAGCGGTAGGACAAGTCTTATACATCCCGGTGCAGTTATCGGGGCGACTCTCTGAGAACGCTCTCCCTGTCTCAGTTTGACGAAAGGGGACTCCCTGACTGTCAACACTGTCACGCAAGAGCGCGTCAGCTATTCGATGGGGGGCTTCCAGAGAAGTAATTCGGTCGAGGTCGGCCAGTTCCGGATATTCGGAAAAGTCCACTTCAATGAGGGGAAAGACGCGCAACTTATCGGTCCGCCAGCCTTCAAGCAACGCTTCTTCCATCCGATTCGCCTGCGAGGCGACCGAGTCCAGCAATACCGTTTGGACAGCATCGCCGTTAATTCGCCGTTCCTCCATCGCATACTTGGTAGAACTACGCCCCTCTTTCAGGTAAGTAGGAGGAAACACTTTGTCCCCCGGGCCGCCGGCGGGTTCAAGGCGGGTGATGGCCCGGATGGCTGCAACTTCCCCGCCTACGGCCGCTCTAAGAGTGTCAAGATCAAGGCTCGGGTATTGAGTCATAGAGGTCTACCCCATTGTCTCAAGATCTAGCATAGCAAAAGGGTTCCTCATTGCATCTGCTAGGCACGGAGTTGACAGAAAGGTATCATCCCCCGGTGAACTGTTGACTGTGACGCCGGTCGACTTACTCCTGCGGAAGAAATCATCCGGTGTCAATGAACCTCATTGACACCGGATGACCTCTCATGCCACTGACTTCAACAGGCTGTCTCGGCGACGCGCTTCCTTCGAGACCCAACGCTGAAAACTGGACGGGTTTGGCCACGCCCGACTCAAAAACGCTCTAGTTGGCATTGCGCCAGCCGGGTAAAGTTCTTCGGCCCAGAGAAATTGAATGTTTTTGTAATCAGGCCGAAATTGTTTGGTCCAGAAGTGCTCATCGCTGAGCGAGTGAAGCCATTCACGGAATTCTGCCATGCGACTACTCCATTCTGCAGGAGAAGCCTAGGAAGTGTTCAACTTCCTAAGGTATAGAGGCAGCTAATCCTGCTGATACTAGGCTCGCGTTACAGCGCGAGCCTTCTTTTGTTGGGTCAAGAGTTACCAATCAATCAACCTAAACACTGGGATCTCCCAATCTTCAACGGGGCTTGACCCAGCATGAGTTTAGCATGGTGGCCACGCTGTGTCAAAACTGGGATCACCCAAGAAGTTATTTGTGATGTCGTCCCTGGGCGGATCGGCGTCAATGTTCTGCTGAGAACTAGCTGCAAATCTGCGGGTTGCGGTATGTGCCGGTCGGGATCGAATGTTCGCACGATGGACCAGCATGCCGAGGTCAGAGAGCTTCTGGCCGAACTGAAGCACTGCGCGAGGAGAACGCCATATTGCACGCGGGGTTGGCTGACCTCAACCAGCGTCATGAGCTGACGGAGGCGATGCTGCTCGAGGCAGAGCGTGCGCCGAAGCATGCCGGACCCGACCCCAGACGAAGCCTCGAGATCGCGTCCGAAGGCCAGAATACAAGCGTTACCGCATTCGCGACAGCCTCGCTTGACACGCATCAGAAATGGGGTCTGCACGCTACCTCAATAAGTTTGTATTCTATTCAACAGGGCTTATGAATTGCACGACGGAATCCGTTGCTGAGATCGTGGGGGAGGATGCTCGGATGTCAGAAACCCGGCCCAGTGAAGACGTTGACAAGGGTCGGCTTGAGGCCGAGTTAACGGTAAGCCTGCCCCGGGGTCTTGGCGCCGACGCAGTGCTGCCTTCCACGAGCTCAGAGGACCCGTTGCGGATGGTCAGCCGAATGGCCAACTTGAAGCAGGACGCGATTCCTGGTGCAGCTCCAGAGCTGCTCCCGGTGCGAATGCTCAATGAGTTCGTGTACTGTCCTCGCCTGGCTTATCTCGAGTGGGTTCAGGGCGAATGGCAGGAGAATGCGGATACGGTCGAGGGGACCTTCGTGCATCGACGAGTGGATACTCAGTCCGGCCGTTTGCCCGAGCCTTCTGCCGAGGGCGATGAAAGCCCACCGCTCAAGGTTCGTAGCCTCAAGCTAGAAGCTCCCCGGTTGGGGATTCTGGCCGTGATGGACCTGGTCGAGGCCGAGGGTGGCGAGGCTGTGCCCATTGACTTCAAGCGAGGCAAGCCGCCCGATAACGCTCACCGCGCCTGGGATCCGGAGCGTGTCCAGGTCTGTGCTCAGGCCCTGATTCTCCGGGAGAATGGTTGGAAATGTGAGCGAGGAATGCTCTACTTCACTGAAGCACGCCAGAGGGTCGAGATTCCGATTGACCAGGAGCTGCTGCGCCTGACCATGGATGCCATAGGCCAGGCTCGCAGCGTGCTCGCCTCGCCGATGATTCCGCCACCGCTCCTGAATAGTCCCCGTTGTCCCAGGTGCTCTCTGGTCGAGATCTGTCAGCCTGATGAGGTGAACTTTGTGGCCGGCCGGTTGGATGGGTCTGTGCGG
>JAANMV010001952.1_pt1 | contig 21286 bp, 28 predicted proteins | sample 7279661 | NCBI WGS metagenome assembly JAANMV01 (sample SAMN14094540, study PRJNA606508) | bioreactor metagenome | isolation source: A lab-scale SPAN reactor treating ammonium-rich wastewater day 121 | place: Ireland: Galway | collected 2017-05-16
ATTAAGGTTTGGCTTGCGGAGCGACTACGAGGCTCGGCTTCTAACCAGTCGATCCAGTCGGGCGCCCAGCAGACCGGGCGCCGCTGATCTTCGGCGTTAGAAGTCAGGGTTGACCTCGCGTACAGTGTAGTTACACTGTAGGTATGGAAGACCTGCAGTTCACCTGGGACCCCCGAAAGGACCGTGCCAACCAGAAGAAGCACGGCATTGGGTTCAATGAGGCGAAAAGCGTGTTTCTTGACGAATTCGCCCGGATCATCCCGGATACGGACGGCTCAGACGGTGAACCGCGGTTCCTGATGCTCGGAATGAGCATCGGCCTGCGTGTCCTGGTCGTTTGCCACTGCTATAGAGAATCCGAGCAGGTCATTCGAATCATTTCCGCGCGTCGCGCGGACCCAACAGAGCGTAAGCAATACGCAAGGTACCTCCCATGAAGAAGCACTACGATTTCTCAAAGTCCAAACCAAACCCCTACATCCGCAAAGCCAAGCGTCAGGTAACCATCCGTCTTGACGAGGCAACTATTCAGTACTTCAAGGGCCTTGCGGGCGGTACTGGAATTCCTTATCAGAACTTGATCAATCTCTATCTTAGAGACTGCGCAGCAGAGAAAAAGAGGCTGAAGATGGAATGGGCGGCATGACTTCTAACCAAGCGCTTCACCGGGCGCATGAGCGCCGGTGATCTCTAGCGTTATGTCGCGAAATCAGCCATTGACTAGCCGTATCCACCTGGATACACTCCCGCCGTGTATCAAATCCGGCAGACCGAGGCCTTTTCTACGTGGCTCGCCGCTCTGTCCAACAAGCAGGCCAAGGCTCGCATCCTGGCCCGCCTTGATTCGGTGCGGCTTGGCAACCTGGGTGACACCAAGAGCCTCGGTGGTGGGATTCACGAGTTCCGCGTGCACGTCGGCCGCGGCTATCGCGTGTATTTCTCACAGCACCGAAGGGTGGTCCTGATCCTTCTCTGTGGCGGTGACAAGTCCACGCAGTCCCGCGACATCGCACGCGCCAAGCGGCTACTGAAAGAACTGAATGTGGAGTAATGATCATGGTGCGCGTCACTGACTTCGATCCAAGCGCCTTCCTCGACGATGACGAAGTCGTTGCGGAGTACCTGACTGCTGCGCTTGAGGATAAGAACCCGGACGTATTCCTTGCAGCTGTTGGCAATGTCGCCAAAGCACGCGGCATGAGCGCCATCGCCGAGCGCGCGGGCCTGGGCCGCGAGAGCCTTTATAAAGCACTGGCATCGGGGGCCAAACCCCGCTACGACACTGTTCTGAAGGTGCTTCAGAGTCTTGGCGTCAAGCTCTCGGTGTCTGCGGCATAACTATGCGCTCCACCCGGACGCACCTAGTCCGTCACGGCTCTTGCTTGCGCAAGACCCGCGCCGGCCTGCGGCGCACCGGTGAGCTCAATCGTTAGAGGCCGCGCACATATTCCATACCGTTGTATGGCTCTTTCTCCATACCGGTGGTAGTCTCCCAACATGGCAGCCGATTTCGACTGGGACCCGGCCAAGGATGCGGAGAATCAACGAAAGCACGGCGTGTCGTTTGGCGAGGCCCAGATTGCCTTTCTTGATCCCGGCCGCGTCATAGCCCGCGACATGCGGCACAGCCAGGCTGAGCAACGCTACTACTGCATTGGCCGCGTATCGGAGGGTGTCCTGACCGTCAGGTTCACCTATCGGCGCAACATCATCCGGATCATCGGCGCCGGTTTCTGGCGCAGAGGCAGGAAACTGTATGAAGCACATTCAAAAGTACACAGATGAGCCGCTCGGCCGGCTGGAGGTCATTGATGACTTTCTGCCGCCTCCCGACCAGCTCGTCCTGAAGGAAGATGGCGTCAAGGTCACCATCTCCCTCAGCAAGAAGAGCGTGGACTTCTTCAAGGCTCATGCCGCGCGCTCAAAGGTACCGTATCAGAGAATGATCCGGAGCCTCCTGGACACGTACGCCGACCGGCATTCCAACCGGCCTCTAACCAAACGCTCGACGGGACGCGCGGCGAAGGGCACGCGCCGGTCAGCGTAGTCGTTAGACCGCTGCTGCCGTGACATCAACCACTGTTAGCTCACAGATCGAGGAAGCGGAAGCAACGCTGCACATCCGACTGCCTGAGTCGTTTCGACGATACCTCCTTGAGGTCGAGCCTAGCGACATAGAGATTGCGGGACTGATGTGGGATGTGAACCCAGTTCCAGTCTCCCCTACCAGCGAATCGACTCAGCATCGTGTCTCCGCGATAGTGTTAGAGACAATGAACGCACGAGAGTGGGAGGGGTTCCCTGACGGCGCGGTTGCCGTCGGATCGGACGGATACGGCAACTATCTTGTCTTTCTGCCGGGCGACCTCCACCATCAACTTGGCAACAAACTGTATGTCTGGTGGCACGAAGGTCCTGAACTCGAACTCGTTTCGAATGACTTCGCAGAGGTGGTTCCGCGGTCTAACCGATCTCTGGATCGCACGCGTGGAGACTAACGTTCCGCGCTCATACGGCAGCGTGCGCGGCGCTCAGCTCAACCGTTAGCGGTCCGCGACAGGCAACCGATCCCAGAGTAGGATCTAGGCATCCATGAGGGAGACATAACGTGACCACGTCCCTGAAAGATCTCGAGAGAATGGCGCGCGCCCTTGCCGCAGAGGAACGGGCCAAGCTGGCTGAATCGCTTCTCGCGTCGCTGCAGGTGGCCCCACTTACCGATATCGAGGCACTCTGGGATCGGGAGATTGAGGCCCGCGTGGCCGCCTACGATCGCGGTGAAACCCAGACCTACGCCGCTGAGGACGTATTCGCCGAAGCACGGCGCTTGTCTCGGTGAGATCAGCCCGGTTCGTACCGGCAGCGCGCCGTGAGTTCCTTGCCGAGGTCGTCTACTACAACCAGGAGCAGCCTGGGCTTGGCACTCGCTTCACAGCCGCCGTTGAAGAGGCAGCTGCCCGCGCACTGGCATTCCCTCATGCCGGATCGCCGGCTGCCGGGAGTACCCGACGGGTGTTGCTCCAGGGCTTTCCCTTTTCCATCGCCTACCGCGATGAGACCTCCGGTATCGTCATCTTCGCTTTGGCACATCAGTCGCGGCGCCCGGACTACTGGGCAGCGCGTGTTCAGGACCGCTAACCAATCACTCCAGCCGACGCGCCGCGGCCTGCGGCCGCGACGCGCGGCTGCGTTCAGGCGTTAGGCAGCACAAACCAACGTTGCGGTCCTCGTGAGCACAGCAGAAGACATCGTCCGCGAGTTCTGGCGTCTGATGGCCACGAACGACTTCGCGTCTGTCAAGCAGGTCCTTGCCGACACCTTCGTGCTCGAGTGGCCCCAATCGAATGAACGCATCCGCGGTCCCGAGAACTTCGCCCGCATGAACGCGGAGTACCCAACGCACGGTCTCTGGAGCTTCAGCATCAAGCGGTTGGTAGCCTCCTCCAGCGAAGTCGTCACTCGTGTCGCTGTCACCGATGGAGAACAGGCCGCGGAAGCCATCTCCTTCTTCCAAGTCGCGGAAGGTAAGGTCATCCGGCTCGTCGAGTACTGGCCTGAGAGCTACGCTCCGCCGGGCAACCGCGCTCACCTTACTGAGCCACTCACCCGTAGCGCCGAAAGTGCTGCCTAACCCCTCGCTCAAGCCGATGCGCTACGGCAGGCACCACCTGGCCGCTCCAGGCCACAGTGGTCATTGTCCTTCCGCGGCCAAGCGGCACCTGCCTCTGCGCGCGGCTTAGCTCGAACGTTAGGCCGCCAGGAGAGGTATCGATGCACCGTGTAACCATGAATCCGGACGACTTCCCGGACCGTGTCCTACTCCGCGGGTTCGAGGGCGGTGCTGTGTACACCGCGGAGCGTGCCGGAAGGTTCTACATCATCCAAGACGAAAGCACGATGGCCGGGCTGCTCAGTGAGGAAGATCTCGTTGGTCTCGATCTCGTGAGGGTAATTGAGTTCGAAACACTCTCTGAGCGGGTGGCGCATATCCGACAACTCGGATGGGACACTTCAACAAACGACACAGGCGGTCCAGGGCAAATCGAAGGCCTGACCTGAGATCAGAATTCGCAGCCAATCGGACCGCGAGTTCCCATGGTAGCTTGAACCGAGGAGAACTCACCGATGACGAAGCGGTTTACCGAAGAGCAGATCGTCCGCATCCTGCGTTAAGCCGAGATCCCGGGGGTCCAGATCCGGGAGGTGTGCCGCAAGCACAACGTCACGGAGCAGACCTTCTTCCGCTGGCGGAACAAGTACGGCGGGCTCGAGGTGGCCGACACCCGGCGCCTTAAGGCCATCGAGTCGCAGAACGCCCGGCTGAAGAAGCTGGTGGCCACCAGCCAGCAGTTCCCCCGCTTCGGCTACCGGCAGCATGGCCTGGTGGCTGCGCTGGAGCCAGACCCGGGTACCGCGGCTGTGGACGCGGCAGGGCCTGCAGCTGCCACGGCGGCGGGGCCGGAAGCGCCGCCTGGGCATGCACGTGCGGGTGCCCGGGGCGCCGGTGCCGAACAGCGTCTGGACCTACGACTTCGTCCACGACCGGCTGGCCGACATCCGCTCGGACCAGGGCGCCGAGTTCACCGCCGGCGTCGTCATGCCCTGGCTGCGGGACGAGTGCCTGAGCCGGGAGTGGCTGAACGGGACTATGCTTACTGCAAACCTCACGGCTTGAGTGGCTAACAAAAGGGATCTCAGGTCAAAATTACGTGGCCACGGCACTGAAAGACCTCGAGAAAATGGCGCAGACCCTCTCCGCCGAGGAACGGGCCAAGCTGGCTGACTCGCGCCTCGCCTCGTTGCAGGTGGCACCGCTGTCCGACATCGAGGCACTTTGGGATCGGGAGATTGAGGCCCGGGTAGCCGCCTATGATCGCGGCGAGACCCAGACCTATGCCGCTGAGGACGTATTCGCCGAAGCACGGCGCTTGTCTCGGCGAGATAAGCCCGGTTCGTACTGGCAGCGCGCCGTGAGTTCCTTGCCGAGATCGTCTACTACAACCAGGAGCAACCTGGGCTTGGTGCTCGCTTCACCGCGGCCGTCAAATAGGCAGCTGCCCGCGCGCTGGCCTTCCCTCACGCCAGGTCGCCGGCCGCAGGGAATACCCGACGGGTGTTGCTTCAGGGCTTTCCCTTTTCCATCGTCTACCGCGATGAGGCCTCCGGCATCGTCATCGTCGCCGTGGCACATCAGTCGCGGCGTCCAGACTACTGGGCGGCGCGAGTTCAGGACCGCCAACCAATCGCTCCAGCCGGCGCACCACGGCCTGCGGCCGCGATGCGCAGCTGAGTTCAGTCGTTGGACGCCACACGCGATCCGTTATGAGTCGATCAACCGCAGGAGGAGTCAATCATGAGTCAATCATTCAAGTACACCCGTCTTTGCAAAGACGATGCTGCGATGCTGCTGGTAGATCACCAAGCGGGCTTAATCTCACTCGTTCAGGACTTTGAGCCAAGTGCGTTCAAGAACAATGTTCTCGCGATCGCGGCCTGTGGAAAGTACTTCAATTTGCCTACCATTCTCACCACCAGCTTCGAGAATGGCCCGAACGGTCCGCTTGTGCCGGAGCTAAAGGAGATGTTCCCAAACGCACCTTACATTGCTCGGCCCGGCAACATAAACGCATGGGACAACGAGGATTTCGTTAGCGCAGTGAAGAAAACCGGGCGCAGGCAACTCATCATAGCCGGTGTAGTTACCGAGGTCTGCGTAGCCTTTCCGGCCCTCTCGGCCATCGAGGAAGGTTATGAGGTATTCGTGATCACCGACGCCTCAGGTACGTTCAACGAGGTAACACGACACACCGCCTGGTTGCGAATGCAGGCTGCTGGCGTCCAGCTGATGAACTGGTTTGGCATGGCCTGTGAGTTGCACCGCGATTGGCGAAACGACATTGAAGGTCTCGGTACGCTCTTCTCAAACCACATTCCAAACTACCGGAATCTGATGACCAGCTACTTCACATTGGCTGGTACGAAGTAGCAATGCCCAACAAGGCGCTCCGGCGGACGGCCTTGCCTCCCAGGATGTCTAGACTTCGCGGTATCAGCTGAAGGACTATTCACCCCACCACCTCTACGTCAGACCCTGGAACGCACCCGTGACCTGGCTTGAGCTGCGCATTCCGCCCCTGGTTCTGGCGGCAGGGTTCGCCATTGCGATTGCGTTGGTCTCTGTCTACGTGCCGCTGCTTCACATCCCTGTCCCGGGGCACAGGTACGCTGCGGTCGCCCTCTCCTTCACCGGCTTCGTGATTGCAGCAACTGGCGTCTTGCAGTTCCGGCGAGCCCGGACTACCGTCAATCCCATGTCCCCGCACAAGGCCTCGACAGTGGTCTCTTCAGGGCTGTATCGGTGGAGCCGCAACCCCATGTACCTGGGAATGGCGTTGGCACTTCTCGGCTCCGCCGCCTGGGGCTCCGCGTTTGCCGGCTACTTGCTGGTCCCTGGCTTCTGCGGGTACCTCACGCGCTTCCAGATCGTCCCGGAGGAGAAGGCACTCCTGTCCGACTTCGGTCCGGAGTTTGCCCAGTACATGTCGAAGGTGAGGCGGTGGATCTGAAGCAGACCACTTGCGGATCCACAATGGAAAGGTGAGTTTTTCATGCTCAATGCGCCAATCAACATTGGTGATGTCGCCTACGCCATACAACTCGCTTTGGCGCCGGTATTCCTGCTGACCGGAATTGCCGGCATTCTCAACGTGATGGCCGGGCGCCTGGCACGAATCATTGACCGAGGCCGCAGTCTCACGGAGAGCCATGAGGGACCGCAGTTTCAGACAGAGGAAGCGCTGGCCGTCGAGCTTCAAAGCCTCGAGCAGCGCCGCCACGTCTCAAGTGCGGCGATTACGGCATGCACGTTCTCTGCACTGCTGGTATGCATGGTGATTGCGGCCCTGTTCCTGGAGGTACTGCTCCAGCTCGAGCTGAAATGGCTGGCTGGCCTGCTGTTCACCGGCTCGACACTGGCTCTGGTGGTCGGCCTGGCGTACTTCCTGCGCGAGGTTCACCTCGCAACCCGGACCGTGCGCTTCGCCATGTCGGTCCAGAAGCGATAGGTCGGGTCAGGTACCATGAGCCCTTCAGGGCACGAAGCTGGCCATTCAGGGTTGATCATCATCCGGCGGAGCGTGACAGCATGACATCCAGACTTCAGTTGGCGGCCACCTTGCTGGTCGGGTTGCTGTCAGGGCCAGGGCCCGCCCTGGCCGCGGAGCCGGCCGGGCAGCCTGCGGGCGTGACGCTGTCGGCGGACACGCTCAAGCTGTTGCGCGAGGAAATGCGCGAGATATCCGCAGGCGTGCAGGGAATCCCGCTGGCGATCGCATCGGCCGACTGGAAGGCCATCCGGGAGACCAGCACCAGGATCCGCGACAGTTACATCATGGAGAAGCGCCTGACGCCGGCACAGGCCGGCGAACTCGAGGCGGTCCTTCCGGCGCGATTCAAAATGCTCGATGCCGATTTCCATGCCCGGGCTGAAAAGCTGGGCGCCGTGGCTGCACTTCACGACGCGGAGCTCGTCGTATTCCACTATTCGCGCCTGCTGGAGAGCTGCGCGGCATGTCATTCGGAGTTTGCGCGGGCCCGCTTCCCGAATTTCGCCGCTGAAACGGCCGGGGCGCACCGCCACTAGAGGGACAGGTCCCATCAAACACCTGCTTGCCAACGTCACCTGGCACGCGCTCTCCGGGCCGCATTCGGTCTACTCGACCGGCACCGATGACGCCCGCCGCTACGCGCCGGGCTTTTCCCCGATCGTTGGCTTCCGGGACCTTGTGCGGCCGGATTTTGATGCCCTGCGCCCCTTCTGCGAGTCGGGGGAATCGTTCTACAGCCTGGGGTGGGGAGGACCCGTTCCAGGCGGCTGGCGTGTCTGCGAGGAGACCGCCATCTGCAGGATGGTCTGGGCATCGCCGCTGCCCGCAGCGGACGAGGCCCGGGCTGCCGTGCGACTGGGGCCGGAGCACGTCGCCCAGGCGCTGGAACTGGCCGCGCTCACCCACCCGGGCCCGTTTGGACCCCGGACCATCGAGCTCGGTGAGTACTTCGGGTTTTTCGAGGGACAACAACTGGTGGCAATGGCCGGCGAACGCATGCACGTTGCTGGCCTGCGGGAAATCAGCGGCGTCTGTACCCACCCGGATTTCCAGGGGAAGGGACTGGCGCGGCAACTGGTTACCCGCCTGGTTCGCCGCGAAATGCAGCGCAATGAAACGCCTTTTCTCCACGTCCTGCACCACAACACGGGTGCCCGCAGGCTGTACGAGCGCATGGGATTCCGCGACCACCTGGTGTGCGTGGCACGCGTTGTCGCCCCCTGCTGACGGGCATCACGCGGCGGCCCGTGCTCAGTCGAAGTAGTCCTTGGGATCCACCCCGTAGGCGCCCGGCTCCAGGCCGCGGACGATCCAGCGGGCGTTGGGATCGTCCGGATTCTGCGGACGGGACCGGAGGTCGAGGGAGCCCCTGCGGCTGACCGGCTTCTTGTCGGCGGTCAGCAGCAGCGTGAGCCGGGGGCGCAGGCGCCGCACGCGGTTCTGCTCCACCACCACGGCCACCTCGCCGCTGTTCAGCTCCACGAGGGAACCCGTGGGGAACATGCCCACGGCCTGCACGAACTGCTCGACCAGTTCCCGCTGGAAGGCGGTACCCGACTGTACGTTCAGTTCCCGGACGGCGTCATAGGCCGACATGGCCGGCGCGTAGGGCCGCTTGGTGGTCATCGCATCGAAGCAGTCCACGAGGCCGGCGATGCGCCCGAACACCGGGATGTCGGCGCCCTTCAGACCCTTCGGGTAGCCGGTGCCATCGTGCCGCTCGTGGTGATGCTGGATCATGGCCAGCACATCCGCGTTCAGGCCGTCGGTGTTGCGCACCAGGTCGAGGCCCGCCTTGACGTGCTTGCGGACGATGAGGCGCTCCACGGTGTCGAGGGGGCCCTCCTTGCCGGTGATCTCACCGGGAATTTTCGCGTTGCCGAGGTCGAGCAGCATGCCGCCGAGGGCGAGGGTCTCGAGACCGGGACGCTCGAAGCCGAGGTGACGACCCAGGAGCACCGCCCAAACGGCGCTGCCGACGGAACGCTGGGCGGCATGGATATCGCGCTTGCGAATGCCGACGAGCCAGGCCATGGCGTCCTGGTTGCGCAGGATGCTGTCGATCAGCGGGCCGAGCGCTGCCCGCAGGGCCGTGACGTCCAGATGCCGGCCGTCCTGAAACTGCGCCAGCGTCGCGGTGAGGGCCGTCACCGCGCCATCGTAGGCCAGCCGGGCCCGGGGTGCCTCGGCACGGGTAGGGACCAGGTTGCGGTACTGCTTGTGCTGGAAAAAACCGGCGAGCCAGCCGGTGCGGTCCAGGCGGGCGATGGCCGCGAACAGGCGGCGCTGCAGGCTCGGCGCGCCGGCATGTTCGAAGCGGGTGGCGGGCGTTGCCAGGGACAGGGCGTAGCGCTCGGCGCGCGCCCGGGCCTCGAGCACCGCGGCCTTCGGCAGCGAACCCCGGGTGGCGTCCACGTAGACGTGGCGGCAGTAGTGCCGGAGCTGCTTGAGGTCCTTGTCGTCCCGGATCTCGAAGCCCTGAAAGAGAAAGGGCGTCTCCAGCCACGGGCGGTCGAGCTGGGCCACGAACATGCCGCACAGGAGATTGCCGGTCTCGAATTTGAGTCTTTTCAGTTGCACCGTCAGTCCCTGTCCGGCGTCCCACCCGGCCGGCATGTAACTTATGGTAATCAACGGCTTCCGGCCCCGCGGAACGGCCTTCACATTTTCAGGAGGGCCCGAGGCTGCAGTTCACGCCCGTGCCGCCCAGACCGCAGTAGCCACCGGGATTTTTGGCCAGGTACTGCTGGTGATAGCCCTCGGCGTAGTAAAAAGGACCGGCCTTGCCGATCTCGGTGGTCACGGGACCAAAGCCGGCCGCCCGCAGGCTCGCCCCGAAAGCCTCTCGGGAGCGCTCGGCCAGCTCGCGCTGTGTCTCGTCGAACCAGTAGATCCCGGAACGGTACTGGGTGCCCGTGTCGTTGCCCTGGCGCATGCCCTGTGTCGGGTCGTGGGCCTCCCAGAAGGTCTTGAGCAGCAGCGCATAGCTCGCCACTGCCGGGTCGTAGACCACCAGCACGACCTCGTTGTGGCCGGTACGCCCGGAGCACACCTCCTCATAGGTCGGGTTCGGCGTAAAACCCGCCGCGTAGCCGACGGCCGTCGTGTACACGCCCGGCAGCGGCCAGAACCTGCGCTCGGCGCCCCAGAAACAGCCGAGGCCAAACACCGCCTGACGGAAACCGGGCGGAAAGGGTGGCTTGAGCGGATGACCGTTGACGAAATGCCGGTTGCTGATGGCGAGCGGCTCCGACCGGCCCGGCAGCGCCTCGTCGGCCGTCGGCATCGCGGTTTTACTGCTTTTGAACAGCATGGGCGGCAACTCCGTGGACGGGCCTCAGTCTACCCCGCCCCGCCGCCGGTATTCAGCGCGCCCCTGCTGGATGGTGGCATGGATGTCCCGGGAGCGTCCGCCGAGCGCGCTGATGAGCTGTTCCGTCACCCCGGCGGTTGCGCGGCGCCACTGCTCGCGCTGGCTCTCGTCGAGCACATGCACCGTGATGCCTATGGCCTCGCCGAGCGCCAGGTCCTCCTCCGTCTGCTGCCTGATGCTCCGCCGGGTCTCGTCAATGCCGGGAAAGGCGCCCGTGAGCAGCGCGCGGTCATCGGCCGGCAAGGCGTCCCACCAGCGCTTCTCGCTCACGATCACCGACACGCCAAAGCTGTGGCCGGTGAGCGTCAGGTGGGGGGCCTCGCCGGCGATCCCGGTGCGGGAGTAGAGGCTCACCGAGTTCTCGCCGGCGGCAATAAGGCCGGTTTGCAGCGACGACACGATGTCCCCGAAGCCGAGCGGGATGACGTCGGCGCCGAGCGCTGCGGCAAACAACCGGGCATTGAGCGCCGAGGACACCCGGAAGCGACGACCCACCGCGTCGCCGGGCAGGATGATCGCCTGCTTGCCGTAGACGTGGTGAAAGCCGATCTCGTACCAGGTGATGAAATGCAGGCCCTGCTCCGCCAGCAGATCCCGATAGATGGGCGTGAGGTAGTTGTCATAGACGTAGTCGGCTTCGGCGTAGCTGGCGAACAGGTACGGGGCATAGAGCAGCGCCAGTTCGGGCACGAGCGTGCTGACGGACTGGGCTGACAGGTTGGCGTACTGGATGCGGCCGCGGCGCAGGCTGCCGAGCAGCTGCTCCTCGGAGCCGAGCTGCCCGTGGATCAGCGGGCGGAAACGGATCCGCCCCGGGGCGGCAGCCTCCACCCGGTCGCGAAAACCAAGCCACATGGCCTCGCCGGGGGTATTGGGGGTGGCCGTGCCCCCGAGGGTGACCACCCGCGCCCCGTCGTCCGGCTGGCAGCTGCCGAGCAGCAGGGCGCCGAGCAGCAGGGCGCCGAGCAGCAGCGCCGCGCGGGCGGGCCAATTAGTGTGCATCCGTTATGCTGTCCGCAGCGTAGTGTCCCTGTGCGCCTAGAATACGTCATGCATCACTCAAGCCCCGCTCGCGGCGCGCTCGCCGTCCTGGTCGCCCTGCTGCTGTGCCCGTCCGCCCCGCAGGCCGCCCTGCCGGCCTACGACGAGCTGGAGAACGTGCTGGTGCGCAATGTGCGCAACGGCGTGGTGGACTACGACGGCATCCGCGCGGACCCCGCCTTCGGGCGCTTCGTGCGCGGCCTCGGCACGGCCGGGCCCGGGGACCTCGGGTCCGATGAGCAGGCACTGGCCTTCTACATCAACGCCTATAACGCGCTCGTGATCCAGGGGATCCTGGACGGGCACTCGCCGGCGTCCTTCTGGGGCCGTCGTCGCCTGTTCCGGCGGGACGACCACCAACTGCTCGGCAACCCGATCAGCCTGCACGACCTGGAACAGCAGAAGCTCGCCGACCGGGGGGAGCCCCGCGTGCACTTCGCGCTGGTCTGCGCCGCGCTGTCCTGTCCGCGGCTCAGCCCGGAGGCCTACCGCCCGGACCAGCTGGAGGCGCAGCTCGAGGCGGCAGCCCGCGACTTTGCCAATGACGGCACCCGCAACCGCTATGACGTGGCCCGCAAGGTGGCCTGGCTGTCGCCCGTCTACCGCGAAAACCGCGCCACCTTCGAGGCAGCGGCCGGCTCCGTGCAGAAATACCTCGCCCGCTACGTGGCGGATCCGGCGGCCGCGGCCCTGCTGCTGCAGGACGGCTTCCGGCTTGAGTACACGGCACGGGACTGGGCGCTGAACGGTACGGACCGCAGCCGGTCAAAGCAGCCGTGAAACCCGCCTGACAGGCATCGCCCGGACACCAGGGACACCGCTCATGCTGATCCGCAAACCCGCCGGCATCCGCCCCTCCGAGATCACGCCGGAGCGCGTCTTTCTGGACCGGCGCCGCCTGCTCCGGTCGGCAGGCTTCCTGGGGGCCGGCGCTCTGCTCGGTGAATCGCTGGCGGCGCAGGCGATTCCCGACCGGTACCCGCGCCTGCCCGGCATCCGCAGGAGCCCGCTCAGCACGGCCGAGTCCCCCAACACCTTCGACGAGATCACCACCTACAACAACTTCTACGAGTTCGGCCTGGACAAGGGCGACCCGGCCAGGAACTCCGGACGCTTCCGGCCCCAACCCTGGAAGGTCACGGTGACCGGCGAGGCCGGGGTCACGGGCAACTTCGACTACGACGCCCTCGTGAAGCCCCACCAGCTCGAGGAGCGCATCTACCGCTTTCGGTGCGTGGAGGCCTGGTCCATGGTCATTCCGTGGGTGGGCATCCCGCTCGGCGATGTGCTGAAGCGCTTCAAGCCCACGTCGAAGGCAAAATACGTGGCCTTCGAGACCGTGGTGCGCCCCGAGGAGATGCCCGGGCAGCGGCGCCCGCTGCTCGACTGGCCCTACGTGGAGGGCCTGACCATCGCCGAGGCCATGCACCCGCTCACGCTGCTGGTGGTCGGCCTCTACGGCGTGGAACTGCCCGCCCAGAACGGTGCGCCGCTCCGGCTGATCGTGCCCTGGAAGTACGGCTTCAAGAGCATCAAGTCGATCGTGCGCATCAGCTTCACCGAAACGGAGCCGCCGACCACCTGGAATCTCGCCGCTCCCCGCGAATACGGCTTCTATGCCAACGTGAACCCGGCAGTCGACCACCCCCGCTGGAGCCAGGCCACCGAGCGCCGCGTGTCCTCCGGCTTCAGCAGCCTGTTTGCCGCCCGGCAGGACACGCTGCCCTTCAATGGCTACGGCGACCAGGTGGCAAGCCTCTACACCGGGCTCGATCTCAACAAGTACTTCTGATCGTGGTCAGCCAGCGGCAGTTGCGGCAGATCGGCAAGCCGCTGGCCCATCTGGCCTGCGCGCTGCCGCTCATCGTGCTGCTGCTGGAACTGTTCGAAGTGGCGGGCCTGCGGCTGGGCGCCAACCCGCAGCAGCAGATCCGGGACGTGCTGGGCGAGTGGGGCCTGCGGCTGTTGCTTGCGACGCTGGCCATGAGGCCGCTCGGCTGGCTCACCGGCAAGCCCTGGCCGCTGCAGTTTCGCCGGTTGCTGGGCCTGTGGGCCTTTGCCTACCTGCTGCTGCACTTCATCACGTACTTCCTGCTGGACCGCTCCCTCGAGGTCGACATCATCCTCGAGGACGTGACGAAGCGGCCCTACATCACCATCGGGTTTGCGAGCCTCGTGCTGCTGACGCCACTTGCCGTGACCTCGACCGCCGACTGGCGGCGCCGGCTGGGAACGCGGTGGAGCCGGCTGCACCGGCTGGTGTACCCGGCCGCCGCGCTCGGCTGCTGGCACTTTTACTGGCTGGTCAAGAAGGACGTGACGGAGCCGCTCGTCTACGCGGGCATCCTCGCTCTGCTGCTCGGCGTGCGGGCGTGGAAGGCACGCTCAGAGCGCGTTGTCGCCCGTCTCGCCGGTGCGGATACGCAGTGACTGGGCGAGATCGGTAACAAAGATCTTGCCATCGCCCACCTTGCCCGTACGGGCGGCATTGGTGATGGCCTCGACCACGCGCTCGACCAGGTCGTCGCTGACGGCCACCTCCACCTTGGACTTGGGCAGGAAGTCGACGACGTACTCGGCGCCCCGGTAGAGCTCCGTATGGCCCCGCTGGCGGCCAAAGCCCTTCACCTCCGTCACGGTCATGCCGTTGACGCCCACTTCGGAAAGCGCGTTGCGCACGTCGTCGAGGCGGAAGGGCTTGATGATGGCGGTCACGAGCTTCATGGTGGATTCCGGTGCGGTTGCCAGGGCAGGCATTCTAGCGCGAAGGCGCTGCCGGCCCAATCGGCCGGGGCGAGGCTGTCATTCATTGCCGGGAAACCCAGCGCAGGAGGGTATTCTGCACCTCCTGCCAGCCGCCGTGGGTGGCCTTCGGCTCGTTGACCACGATGGCCACCGCATAGACGGCCCCCGACTGGCCCCGGGCATAGCCCGCAATGGCGCTCACGCCGTTCAGGGTACCGGTCTTCAGGTGCATCTTGCCCGCGAGCGGGTCCTTCTGGAAACGCCGGCGGGTGGTGCCGTCGAAGCCCGACAGGGACATCGAGGCCTGGAACTCCGGCTGGTATTCGGCGGCCTGGGCGGCCAGCAGCAGCTGGCCCAGATGGCTCGTCGTGATGCGGCTCTGGCGGGCAAGGCCCGCACCGTTGCCCATCACGAGCTCCGGAAAGTTGAGGCCCCGCCGGGCCAGGGCGGCAACCGTGGCCTGCTGCCCCTTGTCCAGCGTGCCGGGCGGCCCCAGCAGCTCGGCACCCAGGGTCAGGAAGATCTGGCGGGTCATCACGTTGTTGCTGAACTTGTTGACCGGCCGGATGACCTCGGCGAGCGGCGGCGAATTGAATGTCAGGAAGGGCTTCTTCCCTGCCGGGACCTGGCCTTGGCGCAGCTCACCGCTGATGGAGCCGCCGTAGGCCTCCCACATGCCGCGGAAGGTGCTGTAACTGTAGGTGGGGCCGTCGAGCACCGAGCGCAGCAGCTGATACTCGGGGCAGTTGCGCGCCAGTGCGCCGGAGAAGGTAATGCGCGGCGGGGCGTCCGGCCGGCTGACCACCATGCTGATACCGTTCTTCGGGGAATTGCAGCCGCCGTCGATGATGCGCATCTGGTTGCGGATCTCCAGGCTGCCGAGCGCCGGCTCGGTGAGGATCTCCACCCGGCCCCGGACCGGATCCGGCCGGAACAGGAAATTGACCGCCTGGAAGTTCACCAGCAGGGCATCCGGCAGGGCGTTATAGGCCCGGTAAGGCTGGCCGTCGAAAGCCCCGGGATCGAGCTCTTCGCGGGCAAACCACGAGTTGTCGATGACCAGATCGCCATCGATGTCACGCAGGCCGCGCTTGCGCAACTCGCTCTGCAGCAGCCAGAGCCGCTCGGTGACCAGCATCGGATCGCCGTAGCCCTTGAGCAGCAGATCGCCGGTGAGCCGCCCCTTGGCGAGTGCCCCGTCCAGATAGGCCTCGGTCTTCCACTGGTAGGTGGGGCCTAAGGCCTCCAGCGCGGCAAAGGTGGTGACCAGCTTCATCACCGACGCCGGATTGCGGGCCGCATCGCCGTTGATCTCGAGCAGCGGCACTGCGGCCCCGACCTGCTGCACGAAGGCGCTGAGGGCAGCGGGCGGAAGCCTGCGCTGGACGACCACCCGGTCCACCTCGTCGGGCAGGGTCGTGCGGGTGGCGACGCCCGCGCCCGTGACCTGTGGCAGGCCCGTCAGGAGTGCGGCCAGAAGCCAGGCGGCTGCGCAGCGTGCCGGTCGCTGGCGGGCCGTGTGACGGCCGGCACCCGGGCATTCCCGGCAGCTGTCCTGATCCCTGGACCCGTTGCGCACGCTGTCTCCTGACTGGCCCGGCGGGGACGGCCCCTGCCGGCGGCGATGATTGTGCCGGAACCCTGCCGCGGCGTCAGCGTGACGTGCAGCACGGGGCCATGGCCCGGAACGGCGATCAGGCGGGCCGCGTGATGCCGAGTGTCTTGATGCGGTCGGCAAGCGTCGTCGGGCGGATACCGAGGAGCGCCGCCGCGCCACCCTTGCCCGAGACGCGCCAGCCGGCGGCCTCGAGGGCGGCGATCAGGTTGGCGCGTTGCTGCGCCTTCAGTTCCGCCTCCGTGAGGTAGGGCCGCCCGGCTCCGCCGCCGGCCGGCTCGCCGGGCGGTGGCACCTCGCCCGCCGGGGCCGCGCCGTCCGCAGGCCGGGCCGGGGACGGCAGTGAACGCCCCCCGGAGCCCGTCAGGTCCAGCTGCAGGACCGGACCGGTCGACAGGATGACGGCCCGCTCGATCACGTTCTTCAGCTCGCGCACGTTGCCGGGCCACGCGTAGCTCCGCAGCAGCCCGGCCTGGGCCTGGGTGATGGCCGGACAGGGGCGGCCGAAGTCCCGGCACACCTGCTTGAGGAAATGCGTGGCAAGCTGCACCACGTCGTCGCCGCGGCGGCGCAGTGGTGGCACCGTCACCGGAAATACGCCCAGGCGGTAATACAGATCCTCCCGGAACTGCCCTGCCTCGACGGCCTTTTCCAGGTCCTTGTTGGTGGCCGCGATGACCCGGACGTCCACGGTCCGGGTGGTATCGTCGCCGACACGTTCGAACTCCCGCTCCTGCAGCACGCGCAGCAGCTTGCCCTGCAGGGCAAGGGGAATCTCCCCCACTTCGTCCAGGAAGATCGTGCCGCCATCGGCCAGCTGGAAACGGCCGACCCGGTCGCGGTGGGCGCCGGTGAAGGCCCCCCGCACGTGGCCGAAGAATTCGCTCTCGAACAGTTCGTCGGGAATGGACGCGCAGTTGACCTTGACGAGCGGGCCGTCGGCCCGGCTGCTGCGGGCGTGGATCGCGTGCGCGACGAGTTCCTTCCCCGTGCCGGTCTCGCCGATGATCAGCACGCTGGCCGGCGTGGTGGCCACGGCCTCGATGCGGGCGAGCATGGCCTTGAGCGCGGGACTCTCGCCAACGATACGCCCGAAGTTCATGGACACCTGCACCTCCTCACGGAGGTAGTCCCGCTCGCGCTCCAGCTGTTCCTTGAGGCGGGCGATCTCCCCGTAGGCTTCCTTCAGGCGGGCCTCGGCCCGGTTCCGGTCGGTCACGTCCTTGCTGGCCACGAAGGCGCGCACGACGCCGCCCCGGGCATCCCGCTCCGCCCGGGAGGACATCAGCACCTCCAGCACCTCGCCGGACTTCGCAACCATCTGCCGGGGAGCATCCCGGATGTCGCCCTCGCGGATGGCTTCCCGCAGGCGGCCGGCCAGCGGTCGCCGGGATTCATCGGTCATGAACTCCAGGATCGAGCGGCCCAGCACTTCCTCGCGGCTGAAGCCCAGCTTGTCGAGCCAGTGATTGCTGACCTCCGTGAGCCGCCCCTCCGGGTCGATGGTGTGCAGCATCGCGGGAGTGGCCTGGTAGAGGTGGCGGTAGCGCTGCTCGAGCCGGGCCCGGTCGGACAGCTCGGTGAAGGCCGAGACCGAATAGAGATACGCACCCTGGCCGTCGTGCTCGGCGACCGTGGTGGCGAGCAGGTCGAGGGTCTCACCGGATGCGGTCACGAACTCGACCGGTACATTGTCCAGCCGACCCGTGCGGCGAAAGAGGGGCAGGTGTTCCTCGCGGATGCGGCGGGCACTGGCGTCCGTTGCCAGATCCTCGGGGCGCCGGCCCCGCAGGGACTCGCGGCTGAAACCGGTGCGCTCGACCCAGCGATCGGTCACATCCATAAACCGGCCCTCCCGGTCCAGGAGCGCCACGAGGACCGGAACGCGGCGAAACAGCTGCTGGGCAGAGTGATCGGCTTTCATGCCCGCAGTTTATACGGTTTTCCGTGAGTATGGATTTCCGTTTTTTCGGACTTTACGGTTATTCGGCAGAATAACTCGCCTAAGTCATTGATTAATCCATCTGTCGACCTGGCACGATTCCTGCAAAGTACTGCTCATCAAGTGCTTTGCCGGGACCACGCCCCCACATTTTCCCCTTGTGGTTCCCGGTTGCCTCTCTGGCGAGCCTTGACGGACGGCAGGACCCTGACCTCCCCCTCGGTGGTCCTGCAGCGGGAGTCCCGCCGGTTGCACCCGATGCAGGCCGGCGGGGCTCCTTTTTTTTTGGGCCGCTGCCCGCCGTCCTGGCCCCGGATTTGGCCGCCGGGTCTGGCTACCATGCGCCCATGCAGGCAGTTCCCCGGATCGACCGCGCCACGCTGCGCGCCATCCCGCCGGGCATCTGGGCGCTGGGCCTCGTGTCCCTGCTCATGGACGTTTCCTCGGAAATGATCCATGCCTTGCTGCCGGTCTATCTCGTGACGGTGCTCGGAACGTCCGCAACCACGGTTGGCGTCATCGAGGGCATTGCGGAGGCGACGGCCTCTGTCACCCGGGTATTCTCCGGGGCGCTGTCCGACTGGCTCGGCCGGCGCAAGCTGCTCGCCGTCGTCGGCTACGGACTGGCCGCGTTCACCAAACCGGTATTTCCCCTTGCGCCTGATGTGAGCTGGCTGGCTGCTGCCCGCTTCGTGGACCGCATTGGCAAGGGCATCCGCGGGGCGCCCCGGGATGCGCTGGTGGCCGAACTCGCCCCCGCCCATCTGCGCGGCGCGAGTTTTGGCCTGCGCCAGTCACTGGACACGGCGGGCGCCTTTCTCGGCCCCCTGCTGGCCATTGCCTTCATGGCGCTCACCGCCGATGACTTCAGGGCGGTCTTCTGGGTGGCCGTCATCCCGGCTTTTCTCGCGCTGGGACTCCTGATTTTCGCCGTGCACGAACCGGCACGCCCGGCGGCCCTGCGCCGGATCCGGTTCCCGCTCCACCGGCAGGAACTTGCCCGCCTCGGGCGCAATTACTGGCTGCTGGTCGCGGTCGCCGGCATCTTTGCCCTGGCCCGATTCAGCGAGGCATTCCTCGTGCTGCGGGCCCAGACGGTGGGGCTGCCGGTGATGCTGGTGCCGGCGGTACTTGTCGTGATGAACCTCGTGTACGCGCTGGCGGCCTATCCGGCGGGCGTGCTGACCGACAACATCGGCCGGCATCGGGTGCTGGGACTCGGTTTCCTGGTCCTGGTGGCGGCCGATCTGGTGCTCGCGATGGCGTCGGGCGTGGCCGGTGCGGCACTGGGCGTCGCGCTCTGGGGCCTGCATATGGGGTTTACCCAGGGCGCACTCGCGGCCCTGGTCGCCGACAACTCCCCGCCCGAACTGCGGGGGACGGCCTTCGGCGTATTCAACCTGGTGACCGGGGTTGCCCTGCTGGCAGCGAGCATCGTCGCGGGCATGCTGTGGGACACGATCGGGGCCCCGGGCACCTTCATGGGCGGCGCCGCGCTGGCCGCGCTGGCGTTTGCGGGCCTCCTGCTGATGCCAACGCCGCACCCGCCCACCGGGGCATCAGGGCCGGCGCCCACACCGCCTTCTGCCCCTTGAAACCCGCACCGCCTGCAACCATGCTGGCAACCTCTGCCGTTGCGGGCCTGCCCCATGCCTGAACTCATCCACCCTACCGGGCTCGCCAGCTTTGAACAGGATGTACTGGAGGCGTCGCGCACGCTGCCCGTCATCGTCGATTTCTGGGCGGCCTGGTGCGGGCCGTGCAAGACGCTCGGTCCCATTCTGGAGAACGTCGCGCGGTCGCTGGCCGGCAGGGCCCGCATCCTCAAGGTGGACACCGACGCGGAGCAGGCGCTGGCGGGGCAGTTCCAGATCCGCAGCATTCCCACCGTACTGCTGTTCCGCGACGGCCGGCTGGCCGCCCAGTTCGTCGGCGTGCGGCCGGAGGCGGCCATCCGTGACTGGATCGCGCCCTTTCTGCCCCTCGAAACGACCGCCCTCAGGACGGAGGCCACCGCGGCCCGCGCGCGCGGCGACCTGGACACCGCACGGACGCTGCTCGCGAAGGCGCTGGCGGCCCATCCGGACGATCACGACAGCCGGGAGGATCTGGCGGAACTCGAACTGGCCGCCGGGAACGCCACGGCGGCGCGCAGCCATCTGGGCGAGCTGCCCGAGTCGCGCCGGATGGATGACCGCGCCCGGGGGCTCGATGCGCGCCTCTATTTCCTGGATGAGCTGGATACGGCGGGAAAGGCCAGCTCTGACCTCGACACCCTGTATGCGGAGGGCCTGCGGGCCGCAGCGCGTGGCGCCTACAGGCCCGCGGCAGAGGCTTTCATCGCCCTCACCGAGCGCAGCCGTGCCTACCGGGACGATGCCGGCCGTGAGGCGCTGCTCCGGCTCTTCCAGGTGCTGGGCAGCGACGACGAACTGGTGCCGGAATTCCGCCGGCGCCTCGCCCGGCTGTTGCACTGAGATGCGGGCCCTGATTGCCGGGAACCGGGCAGGCCTGGCGGGCAGGTGCCCCCCATGAACCGGCAGGCCGTCTCCACGGCGCCTGCACCCGCGGACGCGGCGACCGACCCGGCGCGCTTCTTCTGGTACGGCGTGTGGGTCGTCATCATGGCGGGATCGGCTCTGCCCATGCTGGGCGTGGTCCATGTCCCGAGATTGTTTGATTACACGCTGACGCTCGTCATCCACGAGCTGGCCGCGTTTCTGTACTTTGGCCACACCTTTTTCAGCAATATCTGGTCCCTCCTGATCCGCCGCACCCAGCCCAGGGCGGTGGGCGTCTGGGCGCGCGCGCTCCTTCGGAAGCTGTGCCTGGGCGTGACGGCGCCCACTGCGGTGATCACCCCGCTGTTCGGGCTCATGCTGATGGAAGACTGGGGCGGGCTCACGAAGAATGCCTGGGCCTGGGATGCCTATTTCGTCTTCTGGCTGATGGCCGGCTTCAGCGTCGTGCCGGACGTGATCCGCTATGGCCGCAACCGCAATGCCGGTGACCCGGCGCACGGCCTGCTGAGCGGCGGCATCCGCGGCATGCTGGCGCTCGCAGCGGTGCTCTACATCCTCATCTGGTGCATGGTGGCCCGCAGAAGCCTCTTTGCCGGCCCGATCCTCGGATTGCTCGGCATCAGCACCTGAGGCGTGCGGTCTCGCGCTTACGCGTCGGGCGGTGAATCCGGATCAGGCCTGATGCCGGTGGTGGGGCGGCAGCCGGTGAATCCGGTTCCACTACGCCGGAGTACCGGCGTGTGCGCTGGAACCGGACACACCGTCCGCCGCGGCCAACGACGGCAGAAGGCTCCCTTCCGGAACCTCCCGGTGAGGTCAGCGGAGCACGGGCGTTCCTCTTGCAGCGATAAAGCGCGGTACTCCGTGCTAGCGGAAAGAGGGTTAGCCCGTGATCCGCGGCAGCACCGCCCGCTCCGGCAAGAGGCCTGCCTCGTGATCCGC